>Ga0075430_100001523_pt1 | contig 18908 bp, 16 predicted proteins | sample RhiMetdeltSRZDD4_FD_75294 | JGI IMG/M metagenome (GOLD analysis project Ga0075430, IMG submission 75294) | Populus rhizosphere microbial communities from Tennessee, USA - Rhizosphere MetaG P. deltoides SRZDD4 | ecosystem: Host-associated > Plants > Roots > Rhizosphere > Soil | place: USA... | reverse complement strand
GAGCTTGGCAGAGTCGAGCGCCAGCGCTCCGGCGGCCAGGCTCGGCCATTCCCGGACGGCATAGCGAAATCGACCGAGCTGGCAGACCTGCTGCGCGCGCGCGTAGCAGTCCAGAAGGTCGCTTCTCGCGATCGGCCACCCGCTGTCGGCGACCCAGTCGCGCCTCTCGAAGTCGAGCTCGTCGAGCGGCGCGCACCAGCCGCCCCAGACGCTCGTGGTTCCGCCGAACATGCGGAATCGCGAGGTCGAAAGCGAGAAGTCTTCGCGCGTGTTGACGCCGGCGTACAGGTCCTGCACCTGCCCGTCGAAGTCGAGGCCCCCGCTTTCGAGGACGATGACCGATTGGCGCTGGCCGGCGAATTCCCGCGCCATGGCGATGCCGGCCGCACCCGCGCCGACGATGCAAAGGTCCGCGTCGAGCTGCTCCGGAAGCTGACCGGCCCTGAAGTCGATCAGCATGCGTCAGCTTGTGCGCACATCGCGACCAGCGCCATCAACCGCGCCTCCGTACGCGTGAGCGCCCAGCCGTCGATGTACACCAGGTCACCCGACCGGAAATCGGCCAGCCGAAGGCTCCTCAAGCGGTGCCTGACTTCGGTCAGATTATGGTCGTGCGCTACGTCGAGGGCGTCGGCGCCGAGCAGGCGTTCCGCGAGCCAGGACGCCGAAGCCTCGGAGGGTCGCGTGCCGAGGTAACACCGGCCGATCGCGGCCGCCGCATGCACGGCGGGCACAAGCTGCCGCAGCCACTGCGGCAACCCGTGACCTCGCCGTGGCAGTGTCCACGCCGCCGCCGCCGGGAGGATGCCCCCCAGCGCAACGGCCGCGGCGATCAGAAAGCCGCGGCGACCGCCGGTTCCGGCGGCGCGCAGTGTATCCTCCCCGCGCACCACACCACCCCGCCCGGCCATCGGGAAGCAACCCGGCTCCACATCGCCCCGCTGCGCCACGCTGTCGCTCCCTCCCCCGTGCCCCTGAAGACCACCCGCTCCATCGCCGCACGACACGCAGCGGCCCCTCCGGCGACGTCGCGGGCTGCGCACCCGCTGGTGCGGGAGCCGATGATGTTTCTGATCGTAGTCGGCATGCTCCTCGTCCTTCAAGCGATTCCCGCGGTCATGCGACCCGCCGAGTTCCTGCAGGACGACTCGTATTTCTATTTGCAGATCGGTCGCAACATCGCCGCGGGTCACGGCAGCACCTTTCACGGCCTCACGCCCACCAATGGCTATCATCCGCTCTGGATGCCGGCCGTGACGGCGGCGGCATGGTTGACCGACGCGGACCCGATCGCGACGCTGCAGCTCGTGATTGCAATCCAGCTAGTGATGGCGCTCGCCACCGCGTTGATCTTTCTCCGACTCGCCCGCGACATGAGTCTGACGAATCGTCTGCTCGGACTCGCCGTGCTGCTCGCGTATCTACTCGGTACCGGCGTGTATGGCTCCGAGGCACACCTGAACGCCCTGACCTCGACCGCGGCGATCCTCGCGCTGTGGCATACGCTCGGAAGCGAGCGCGCGGCAGCGTGGCTCGGGACAGGCATGCTGTTCGGCCTCGCGATCCTTGCCCGGCTGGACAATCTGTTCGTCGCCGCCTGCCTGCTCGGATTCGGCGTTCTGCACGATCACCGCCAACGCCTTGCGCCAATTGCGTTCCGCGCGCTCGCTGCGATGTGCGGCGCAGTCCTCGTGCTTGCCCCGTACCTGGCGCAGAACTTCGCTCAGTTCGGTCACCTGGTCCCGATCAGCGGGGCCATCAAGAGCACGTTTCCGGCGTTTGACTTCGATGCGGACAAGCTGGGCGCCATGGGCAAGCTGGCGGCTCTGTCCGGAGCGGCATCCGTGGTGCTTGGTGCGGGCCTCGACCGCGACCGGACGCGCCGCGTGCTCTGGCTCGGATTGGGGATCGGTACGCTGCTGCATGCGCTGTACGTTGCAGGCTACACGCAGCACTACACCTTCTGGGCCTGGTACTACGTCAGCGGCGTGATCGCGGCCGCGCTGGCCGCCGCGTTCCTGCCGGGATGGCTCGCATCGCGTTGGCCAAATCGCCGCCTGCTGCACCGCTTGCTCCCGGTCGCGCTCACGATCGTAATCCTGTTGGCCGGTGCGGCGCGCGCCCACCTCAAGGCGTTCAACCCGCTGCAACTCGGCCCGCTGACGGTCGACTGGCCGATTAACGAGTATCGCTGGCCGGAGGAGTTCGCGCGCCGCATGAAGGAAGAACTGCCGGCGGACAGCATTGTCTTCACCTATGACTGGCCCGGCGCACTCGCCTACTACTCGGGCTTGAGTATCCTGCCGATGGACGGCCTGGTAAACGACTTCAAGTTCAACGACGACCTGCTCGCGATGGGCGCCAGGGCCTATCTCTGCCAACGGCGGGTCGGCTACTTCTTCGGCTTGATCGAGGACGGTTTGCAGCTCCAGACGCTGCCCGTCGATGCGCCCCTCTATCGCAAGTCGGCAGGCTCACTGTCGCTGCGGAGCGAGGACATCGTTGTGCGAGTCCGCGACGTGGTGACTCGGCCGGACGAAGCCCTGCCGTTTGCGATCTGGCGCCTGCGTTGCGGTCAGGCGACCGTTGCGCTCAATCGCCGGGCCTGGGCTCAATCGCCTTCGGCCGCTATCCCCAACGCCCGTCGCTTATAGCGCAGATAGCAGGCCGGCACGAGCGCGAGAGCGATGTGCTGCAGAAAGTCCTCGCGATAGGCGCCGGAGCGGGCGAGTCGCAGGAGCGCGCTGGTGCGTCGGACGAGCGAGGGATCGACGAGCTGCGCCGAGAGCTCCGCCTTCGCCAGCGAATCGGCGACGACCGCTCGCAGGCGCGCGAATTCCGCCGCCCGACTCGGCATCCGCTCAGATGCCTTCGCGATATCCTCGAGACGGCTCTGCGCGCTTTTTCGTGCACGTTCGATTCCCCAGTACAGCCGGTTGCGGTAAGCACGCATCGATGCAAAGCGGTCCATGTCCGCCGTCAGGCTTGCCGCGTGCCGGCGGAACCGCACCAGCGGCTCGTCGATGTAGACGATATCGCCCAGCAGGCTGGCTCGGAACGGCAACACCACGTCCTCGTAGATCCCCGGGTCGAGCGGCCCGAACGCCTCGAATACCGCGCGGCGCACCGCGAGCGTCGCCCCGGAGGCGTAGGCGTCGGCCCTGGCGAACCAGTCCGGCGCGTGCGCGCCGGGAGGCGGATGAGGCACGCGGCCGCGGCCCCACGGGCGGCCCAGCCCGTCGATCGTCGAACACGCGGAGTAGACCGCCTGGACGCCGGGTCTGCGGAAGGTCCCGGCGATGCGGCGAATCCGCGACTTCTCCGAGACGTCGTCGGCATCGAACGAGACGATGATGTCTCCGGTCACGCTCGGAAGAACATCGTTGAGGTGCGCGCTCTTGCTACCCGAGTTGGCCTGTCGCTGTCGGAGCTTGACAGCGTACGGTCCGCGATAGGCGGACGCTTCGCTGCAAACGATGTCGTACGTGCCGTCCGTCGAGGCATCGTCCGAGACGATCACCTCGAGGGGCTCCGCCCAGTCCTGCCCGAACACACTGCGAATCGCCTCCCGCACGAAGCTCGCGCAGTTGTAAGTGAGGAGGACCGCGGAGACTTGCGGCACGCAGGGCGGACAGTGCTGAAACGGCCTCGACATCGTAACATGGTGCGGTCGCCGCACGTCACGCGCCGCAATGACCAGCGCCCGATTTCGTCGAGCGGGAAAGCCTGGGAGGGACGGGTCGTGAGACAGCTCGCTGTGACATTCACGCTGATCTTGGCCGCAACCCTGCCGCCCGCCGTCTCACGCGCCGGAGGGCGAGGCAGGCACGAACTGGGGAAGGATCACCCAGTTCTACGTCGATGCAAACGCATCGGTCATGGTGCTGCAGTTCTCCCGCGACGTCGTCAACCCGGCCAACTGCGAAGGCGCCGACTTCTATGTTCGGGAGCTCGACGACAGCGCCGCCAGCGATCGGTTCCTCAGGGTCGTTCTCGCCGCGCATCTTGCGAACAAGAAGGTGAAATTCTGGATCAACGGCTGCACGAAGGCGAAGTGGTGGGGAAAACCCGACCGCAGATCTACGACGTCTATATCGCCAGCTAGCGTTTCTCATGCGCAGGCGCGTGTGTCGGTCGGCGGCTACATCAGGACCGAGATGATCGCCGCCATGGGTGGGCGGTCGCCGAACAGAAGCGTCACGATCACGAGCAGCGCGACGAGCATCAGCGGCCAGAGCCACGCCCGTCGGCGCTGCTCGAGATGCCGTCGAAGCCGAGCGAGAAGCGGTCCCTTCCTCTCCATGCTCCAGCGCCTTCTATCTGCGCGAGGTGTGCGCCACCGCATGTCCGCTCACGGAAGCCATTCGCGATCCAGGCGGTCGATGAGCTGATCGGCGGTCCAGTCGCCGACCACGACCCGAGGGATCGTATAGGGATCCGTGTCGGACCACACGAGTTCGGGCCGAGAAGTGCACGCCAGACGAAAGCCTGCGGCACGCACGAGCTCGATGCTTTCCCCGTCCAGATCGCCGTGCGGGTAAGCGAAGCACGTCGGCTCCCGACCCGCCAGCCGCCGGCAGTCATCGCGGGAGCGCTCGATCTCGGCGACCTTATCGGCTGTCGAGAGCCGCGAAAGCATGCAGTGCGACACCGTATGTGCACCGATCGTCAGCACGCCGTCGCTCACGAGGTCACGGACCTCCGCCGCCGTCATTGGCCGCGCGCCGCCTCCCGCCTGCGTCGCCTGCGGGATCCAGGCTTCAAGCTCTCGGATGGTCTCCTCTCTCGCCGTGGAGTCGAGCTCGCTCAGCCAGGTCCACAGCCGGTCGTGCAGCCGCCGCCGCGCCGCCGCGCCGCGCCGATCGGTTCGCTCCAGGGCGGGATCGATCCAGGCGAAGCTGGCCCCGGCAGCGTCGAGGTGGACCTGCGCGGGGAGCGAATGGCCCGCCAGCGTCGCAGCCGCGAGTGAGTCCCACCAGAACGGCTTGGCACCATCGACGTACCCGGTCGTCAGGAACACTGTCGCGGGCGCCGAGCGCTCGCGCAGTATGGGCTTCGCCACCTCCAGGTTGTCCACATAGCCGTCGTCGAACGTGATGGCGACCACGGGTCGCGCGTCGCGTCCGGCGCGCAGCGCACCTCGAAGTGCGTCGAGACCAACGATATCGGCGCGCTCGCTCAATCGAGCGAGCTGGCTCGCAAAGCGTTCGGCAGACACGCACAGCCGCCACGGGTCGACGGCGGCCGCTCCGACACGGTGATACATCAGCACCAGGCCGTGCGGCTCGGCGGCTCGACGCGCCCGCCGCCGGATACGCTCCAGGCGACGTCTGACCAGCTTGACGGGACCGGCAATCAAGAGGACCTTCGCAGGCGGCCGTGTTGCAAGCTCGAGCCGGCCATCGGCGCTCGTCCGGCGCAGGCGACCCGGCCAGCGGAGATTATGTGAATACCGCGCCGCGGAAATCTCCCGAGGACGTATCGTGGGGCACCGTGCGACCCTCGCGGACGTGCGGCGGCAAGAAGAATCACAAGACGAGTACCCGACTCCTGCAACGCCGCGGCACGAACTCCGCCCTCGACTCTCGGGAGCCCGTGCTCGACGGCATACGGGGTCTCGCGATACTTGCCGTGCTCTGGCATCACCTCGTCACCTGCTCCGGCCTCGAGCCGGCTGTCCGGCTCGACCATCACCTGTGGCGGACCGGCCTGTGGGGTTGGGTCGGCGTCGATCTGTTCTTCGTCCTGTCGGGCTTCCTCATCACCGGCATCCTGTACGACTCGCGGTCGTCGGGTCGGTATTACTTCAACTTCTTCGGCCGGCGGGCGCTGCGGATTCTACCGCTCTATTACGGCGTCCTGGCGCTTGCTTTTCTGGTCGTTCCGTTCTTTCTCGAACCCCGATCCGCCGAGGCACTGACGCGCGACCAGGCCTGGTACTGGCTGTATCTGATCAACGTCAAGTTCGCCTTCGATGGCTGGCCCACACCGGCGTACCTCGGCCACTTCTGGTCGCTCGCAATCGAGGAGCAGTTCTACTTGATCTGGCCGCTCGTCGTGCGAATGCTGAGCCGACGCAGGCTCCTGCTCGTATGCGTGGTTTGCTTCCTCGCAGCCCTGGGCCTACGAGTGCTCCTGTCGGCGTGGCTGCCCAACCTTGCCGTATACGTGCTGATGCCGACCCGTATGGATGCACTCGCGGCCGGTGCGGCGCTGGCGCTGATTGCCCGCGGAGAGCGGGGCTTGAGGGTTCTTGGGCCGTGGCCGGCGGTGGTGGCTGCTCTTTTCATAGCCGCCGCGCTCTACGTCTACGTTTGGAAAAAGGACGATGTTTCCACACTCGACCCCCTGATCCGCACGCTCGGCTATTCGGTTCTGGCCCTGGGCTTCGCGGCGGTGATAGCCGTCGGGCTGACTTCCCGACCCGGGTCGATGGTTCAGCGCAGCCTCACCAGCGTCCCGCTGTCTGTGCTGGGCAAGTACAGCTATGCGCTGTATGTCTTCCACCAGCCCGTGATGCTCTTCATGAGGGACCTGGGCCTGCAGGTCGATCTCGCGCCGACCGTGTTTGGGTCGCAGCTGCCCGGGTTTCTCCTGTTCATTGCGGTTGCCGGCACTCTGTCCTTCGCCTGCGCGCTTTTGAGCTGGCGGTTCATCGAGGCGCCGATGCTCCGCCTGAAGCGCCACCTGGTCTCGACGCAGGTAGCGCCCGGGCGCGAGCGCCAGGGATGATGTCCCCGCCCACGCCCGGGAGAACGTCGTTGAGATGCGCGCTCTGGACGCCGCGGCTATCGTACCATGTGCCCGGATGCACGCGAGCTCAGACGCAGCCGGGAACAATCAACCGTGGCGCGCGTATCAATCGGGGAGACTGCAACGTGAGATGGTTCAGCGTTATTGCCACGGTGGTCGTCGCGGGGATCGTGCAGTCCGCCGTCACACATGCACAGGGTGAGGACGGCTCGAACTGGGGAAGGATCACCGAGTTCTATGTCGATGCCCGCGGCTCCGCAATGGTCCTGCACTTCTCCAGGGAGACCGTCAATCCTGCGAATTGCGAAGGCGCCGACTTCTATGTTCGCGAGCTCGACGACAGCGCCGGCAGCGACAGGTTTCTCAGGACCGTGCTCGCCGCGCATCTCGCCAACCGGAAGGTCAAGTTCTGGATCAATGGCTGCACGAAGGCGAAGTGGTGGGGGAAGACCCGGCCGCAGATTACCGACGTCTATGTCGGCAGCTGACGCCCGCGTTCTTGATGCACAAGCGCGCGTGGCTGTTCCACATCCGGCTGCTGGCGGGCTTTATTGCCGCGGCCTGGCTCTACACGGCTTTCCTCGAGCTTTGGGGGCACGACAGCTGGTTCCACCTGCAGCGGCTCGAGGACGTGGCGCAGCAGGTAAGCCGCGGGCAGTTTCACATGTACCTTGCGGAAAACGCCGCGCAGGGAAAGGGCTTGCCGGTCTGGATCTACTACTCGCAGTGGGTGTACTGGCCGGGGCTGCTGCCGCGGTTGCTGGGTGTGAGTCCGCTGATCTCACTGAAACTCGTCTACGGCGTGTTCCTGGTCGTGTGCTGCGCGGGTTGCTACCGGCTGCTCAGGCTTGAAACGGATGAAGCCACCGCGGCCTTCGGCACGCTGCTCTTCGTGACCTCGAACTATGTCATCGGCGAGATCTTTCAGCGGGCAGCGTACGCCGAGTTTATGAGCGTCTCGTTGCTGCCCTTCCTGCTCGTCGCGCTGCACCGCACGCTGGACGGCGGCATGCGGTCGGCGACCGCGCTCGCGCTGCTCGCGTCGCTGATGATCCTGTTCCATCCGCTGAGCTTCATGAATGCGGGGTGCGCCCTGGTTGCGTACGCGGCACATACTGCAACCAGGCGGCGCATCGCGTACCGCAGGCTGCTCCGGGTCGTCGCGCCGCTGGCGCTCGCGCTGGCGCTCACCGCGTTCTACTGGCTGCCGGCCGTGGTTGAGACGCGCTACGTCCGCGGCGCCGAAGGCGTGCCCACGCCGCTTCGGGATACCTTCCTCGGCTGGCGTTACCTCAATTTCTCGGGCGCCACCAGCCTCGGGCTGGTGCTGACTTCGCTCGCCGCCGCGGTGGCCGCCAGCCTGCTGCTCGCGCGCCGCAAGTCCGACGCCGCGCGGAGCTTGTGGTCATGGCCGCTCGTCGTCGGGATCGGCGTCTATGTCTTTCTCACGCTAAGCATCAGCGAGCCCCTCTACATCGCGTTCCCGCTGCTCGCCGCCAACCTGTGGGCCTGGCGCGTCCTGTTTCCGCTGATACTCCTGGTCGTGATCTTCCTGGCCGCCAACTTTGACGGGCTCGCCCCGAGGCTGCGCACCGACACGGCGCTGCGCGCGTTCGCGGTCGTGGCGGTCCTTCAGGCCGCCGTCTTCGTGCTGTGGAACTCCGCCGAGGAGCTCTCGCTCAGGCGCATAGACGCCGCTGAGATCGAGCGCGAGGTGGCTGTCGAGAGCCAACGTACGGCCGGCTTCGGGATCGATGAATACCTGCCGCACCCCCGCATGGCGCCCGGGCCCGGCGATCGATGCAACTCCACTCGCACCGTTTCAACGGAGGGGCGCTACGAGATGAGCTTCGTGATCGCTCCGCATGAGGCCGGCTCCTGCATCCATGTACCCCGTTACTGGAACACACGTTATGCAGCCGCGATCGATGGCACGGCGACGCCCGTATACGCGGACGCCGACGGAGAAATCGTCATCGTGCCCGACGGCCGCGCAGGCGTGGTCACGCTGCGCTTCACGCGACCGGCGTATGTGACTTTGTCCATGGTGCTGTCGAGCGTGGCCGCCGTGCTGCTGCTCGCTGTCGTCGCCGGCGGGCTGCTGGCCAAGCCCGCGGGCGTCACCGTCCGCTGATCGCATGCAATCGCAGGACGTCTCACCGTTGCTGATCGTCCCGGCATCCGCGGGGCGACGGTACCTGGATCTGCGTGAGCTTCTCCGCTACCGCGAACTGCTCTACTTCCTCACGTGGCGCGACATAAAGGTGCGCTACGCGCAGAGTCTTCTCGGTGCCGCCTGGGCAGTTCTCCAGCCGCTGCTCGCGATGGTCATCTTCAGCGTGTTCTTCGGCAAACTGGCGTCCATCCCTTCCGATGGGGTTCCGTATCCCATCTTCACCTACGCCGCGCTCCTGCCATGGACGTTCTTCTCCAACGCCGTCGTGCAGTCCACGAACAGCCTGGTAGGAAACGCGAATCTGATCACGAAAGCCTATTTCCCGCGTCTGATCATTCCCTGTGCGGCCGTCCTGTCCGGTCTCGTCGACTTTGCGATCGCCTTCGTGGTGCTCCTCCTGATGATGCCGTTCTTTGGGGTCTTTCCCACGGGCGGCGTGTTGTGGCTGCCCGTGCTGCTCTCCTTTGCGGTTTTGACGTCGCTGGGGATGGGACTGTGGCTCTCTGCCCTGAACGTCCAGTTCCGCGACATCCGCCACATCGTGCCGTTCCTCGTTCAGGCCTGGCTGTTCGCTACACCCGTCGTCTATCCGAGCAGTCTCCTGGCCGAGCCGTGGCGCACTGTCTATGGCCTCAACCCGATGGCAGGCGTCGTCGAGGGGTTTCGCTGGGCGCTCGTGGGCACCCAATCGCCATCTGTCGCACTCATTGCGGTATCGGGAGTGGTCACCGCGGTGATTCTCGTTTCAGGCCTCAGCTACTTCAGGCGTGTCGAGCATCGCTTCTCCGACATAATCTGACGGTGTGGTCCGTTACGCCTCCTGCTCTTTGACCCTGGCCAAGCACCCGTTGCAATGTCAGATATAGCGATTCGCGTCGAAAACCTGGGAAAGCAATATCGCATCGGTGCCAGACGAGCGTTGCGTCGCACGTTCGCTGAATCGATCGCAGCAGCCGCCGCGGCACCCTTCCGCGGCCTTCGACGCCTGTTCAGGGACGCCGACGCGCCCGGCCGCGAGTCCGATTCGATGGTGTGGGCGCTCAGACATCTCAGCTTTGACGTCGCCCGGGGCGACGTCGTGGGCATCGTCGGGCACAACGGGGCCGGGAAGAGCACCCTGCTCAAGATTCTCTCGCGCATCACCTCCCCAACCGCGGGCTCGGCGGTCATTTGCGGCCGCGTCGGCTCGCTCCTCGAAGTGGGCATTGGCTTTCACTCCGAGCTGACGGGCCGCGACAACGTGTTCCTCAGCGGCGCCATTCTCGGCATGACTCGACGCGAGATAGGCCGTCGATTCGACGAGATCGTGGACTTTGCCGAGGTGGACAAGTTCATCGATACGCCCGTCAAGTTCTATTCGAGCGGGATGTACCTGCGTCTTGCGTTCGCCGTGGCAGCCCACCTCGAACCCGACATCCTCATCGTCGACGAGGTCCTCGCTGTCGGTGACGTCAATTTCCAGCGCAAGTGTCTCGGCAAGGTCGACGACGTCGCCAAGGAAGGGCGCACGGTGCTGTTCGTAAGTCACAACATGCAGGCAGTACAGCGACTGTGCCCGCGCTCGTTGCTCCTCGAGCGCGGACAGCTGATCGCAGACTCCAACACAGCAGACGTGGTCGCGAGATATCTTGCACAGGTCGCGCACGAGACGTCCCCCCGAAGCTTGATCGATGTCTCGGCGATGCACAGGCGGGGTACGGGCGAGATCAAGGTCGCGCAGATCTGGTACAGCGGGCTGGACAGCTCCGTGAGTTTTCGGCCTCGCTCACGCGGGCCGCTCGAGGTGCGGCTTGACCTGGTTTCCGCTATCAGTCGAACGATCGGCAGCATCGCGATCACGATTTACGACAAGAACGGGACCAAGCTCGTAAATGCCGACTTGATGTCACTCGGCAAGAGCGTACGCATCTCCGCGGGCCGAAATGTCGTGCGCTTTACGATCCATGACCTGTTCCTGAATCCCGGCAGGTACATTCTTGGATGGTGGATCAGCGATGTGCAAGGGACCGTGTTCGACTTCGTCGAAGCTGCGGCCGATATCGAGGTGGTCGGACTCGATTCAGCCGGTTTCGGAATCCGGCCGTCCTCCGACGGAGCTGTGTGCTGTGATTTCGCCGTCGAAGTGCTGCCAGAATAGCGGCCTTGCCGTGCCCGCCGCCCGTCACCGGCAAACTGCGTGACGGCACGCACGATGCCTGCGCCGTTGATCTCCGTGATCACGATCTTCCTGAACGCCGAGCGATTCATATCGGAGGCGATCGAAAGCGTACTGTCGCAGACATACCAGGCCTGGGAGCTCCTCCTGGTCGATGACGGCTCCAGTGACCGGAGCACGGAAATCGCACTGCACTACACGCGGCAGCATCCAGGCCGCATCCGCTATCTGGTGCACGAAGGGCACCAGAACCGGGGCATGAGCGCTTCGCGCAATCTGGGCCTGCGGGCGTCGGGCGGCGACTACGTCGCCTTCCTTGACGCCGATGACGTCTATCTGCCGGGGAAGCTGGACGCGCAGCTTCGTGCGCTCGAGGCACGACCCTCGGTGGCGATGGTCTACGGATATACGCTTCACTGGTACAGCTGGACGGGGCGACCCGAGGATTTGGGGCGAGACGAGCCGAGACGAATCGGAATCGCGCCCGGCACGGTAATGTTGCCGCCGGCTCTGGCGGCCCTCTTCCTGCGGGATCGCCACCAGGTCCAGACGCCCTGTACCTGCGGAGTGCTCGTCCGACGGGAGGCCGTCGAGGCCGTCGGTGGGTTTGAAGAGCAGTTTGCCGGCCTCTTCGAAGACCAGGCTCTCTTCTTCAAGATCTGTGTCAATTTCCCCGTTCTTGTCGATGGCGGCACGTGGGACCGTTATCGGCAGCACGATGACTCCTACTGCCTGCGCCGGAGATCTGCGGGCGACGTCGATCCGCTTGTCCGACCGAACGTCCATCACGAGACGTTTCTGCGGTGGCTGCAACGATACGTTTCCGACAACCGTATCGTCGATGACGAGTTATCGCTCGCCTTGAGCAACGAGCTCTGGCCCTACGATCATCCGCATCTGTATGGATTCGGATCGCATCTCGCAACGGTCAGTCGCCGGTTGCGCAAGGTCTGGCGTCGGATCTGAGTCCAGCTCGAGATGACGCACCCCTTTGCGGTGTTCTCGCCACTGCTCGGAGCCCGCTCCGAGACCTTTGTCCGCCGCCACGTAAGAGACCTGTTGCCCGGCCGGACTGTCGCCGTGACATATTCCAGCCACGACACTTCGGCGTCTGATTGGACGTGGCAGGGGCCGTGTCTCGACCTCGATTCGCTGCGCCCGAGATTTCTTCGGCGGCTGTTCCGGATTCGGCGGCCGTGGGCGTCGTTGATTCTCGCCGACCATCTCGATCCCGTGCGGCGCTTCCTGCGCCGACACAAGGTGCAGGTCATGATGGGCGAGTATCTCGACGAATCGCTGCCCTGGTGTCTGCTCGCCCGAGAGCTCGGGATCCGCTTCTTTGCCCATGCCCACGGCTACGATGTCTCCGCGCAGTTGCGCAGCCCCCTGTGGCAGGAGTCCTATCTCGCCTACAACGACGCGGCCGGAGTCATCACGGTGAGCGATTTCAGCCGCACGCGCCTGCTTGCTTTGGGCATCTCCCGGGATCTCGTCCGTACCGTGCCATGTGGAGTCGACGTTCCGGACACACCGACGGCCCGGTCCCCGGGCAGAAGCATCCGTTGCCTCGCGGTCGGTCGCATGGTCCCGAAGAAGGCCCCGTTGCTCGCACTGGACGCCTTCAGACGCGCCGCGACGAGGTATCCCGACATTCGCCTGGATTACGTCGGCAGCGGCGCCCTGCTCGGCCCCGCACGCCAGTACCTCGAAGACCACGAGCTTACCGGGATCGTCACGCTGCACGGCGATCTGCCAAATCAAGCTGTGCAGCAGATGATGCAAAGGTCCGACATCTTCATCCAGCACAGCGTGGTTGATCCTGACACCGGCGACGAGGAAGGGCTTCCAGTCGCCATCCTGGAGGCCATGGCCAGCGCATTGCCCGTCGTTGCGACGAAACATGCCGGGATCCCGGAGGCAGTGGTGGACGGATCTACCGGCTTCCTCGTGGACGAGGGTGACACCGAGGCGATGGCCGACAGGATAGAGTTGCTTGCCAGGTCCCCTAATGTCCGTCAACAGATGGGGATCTCGGGATGGACGAGAGCCCGGGACCGCTTTTCGTGGCAACGTGAACGAGCGGCCTTGTTGGGCATATTGGGCGTGAGATGACGAATCAATAGCCCATCGCCCGCCGCGTGAGCCGGCGGACCGCTCGACCGATGCGATTCTGCCATGCATGCGGCCCCAACTCGGTGCGTCGAATCGCACCTTGAAGTGCCCGCTCGAGCAAAGGATTGGCAGTGCCGCCCGCGGCTATATACGAGTGCAGCCACCGCAGATACCTCAGATTCGCGCTTTGCATGCGCCCCGCCGAGCCGGCGATGGCGGTGCTGGAGCCAGCATGCTGCCTGTAGCGGTCCCAGCATTCGTTGGACACGTAGACGTCGTACGTCAGACAGAACTTCCCCAGGAAAACCAGATCGGTACAGAGCTCCGTGAACGACTCCTCGAACCCCCCAACCTCGAGATACGCCTGCCTCCGGACAAGCAGGCTCCCCATGCACGGGTAGGCGGCGCGCAGCGACAGGTACGCGATGAGCAGATCCGGCGCCTGCGCCAGGCGGTCCGCGCTGAAGAAATGCGATTGCACGCGGTCCGGATACCTGGCGCCCTCTCCCTGCCAGCTGTGCCAGTACTCGGTCCTGCCATAGACCATATCGGCCTGCGGGTGCTCACGCGCCAGCGCCACGCCGCGTTCCAGGCGCGTGGGTAGCCACACGTCGTCACCGTCCAGGAACGCAATCCATTCGCCTGTCGCGGCCGAGACCCCGAGATTGCGAACCGCGCTCGCCCCCTTGTTGGCATGACCCGGATGCTCGAGGTAGCGGACGCGCGCCGGATCTTGCCGGGCGTAGTCTCTGGCCAGTTCCGTGCTGCCATCCGTCGAACCGTCGTCCGCAAGCAGCAGCTCCCACTTCCGATACGTCTGCGCGTACACGCTTGCCACTGCCTCGGCAAGGAATCGCTCCTCGTTCAGGAATATCAGGACGACCGAAATCCTGTCCGGCATCACGGCTCCTTCTGCGCTCGAACCGCGATCAGTGTCTGAAAGTCCGGATCGGGCCTGGATAACTCATCCGGATCGAGCTCCTCGGCCGCGATCCCGTGCAGGAAGGCCGTGGCCGCCAGCACGTTGCCATAGGCCGTGACGTCGATATTGGCAGGAGCGAACGCCTCCTCGAAGAGCTGCCGGGCGGAGCGCGTGGTGAAGCACCAGAACTGGCCCCACCGGTCCATGTCGTAACGCGAGATCCGCGTGATGCCGGGGACCGTCACGAGCGCGACCCCACCCGGCGCGAGGATCCGGTGCAGCGTCCTGACCACGGCATGAACGTCGTAGATCAACTGGATGGTCTGGGTGATGATCGCGCAATCGAACGCGCCCGATGGGATGCCCTGACCCTGCGCCAGATCGCCGACGATGGTCACGGGCGGTGCGGCATCGGCGGCGTGCAGCACGTCGCTGCGGGTCACGCGATCGCCGCCGTACCGACGCGTCATAGCGGCATTGCCGATCTCCAGCACCCGACCGCGAACCGCCGACGCCTCGGCCGTCAGGAAGCGGTCGATGTAAAAACGGTCGATCGGCGTGCCGCGGTCGAATCCCCACTCGTTGCTGATCGGCTGCAGGCGACGAAGGTCGCCGAAATCGACGGCTCCGACCCGCGGTCGCTGTGTGAGCGTTCGCCACCATCGCATGACGCTGCGCCGGGCGGTCCGCGGGAGGAGTCGTGCAGCGATATCGGTCATGCGTTCTGGTCCTCTCTCACTCGGAATGGCGGGCGGCCGCCGGCGCACTCCGACAGAAGTACCCGCGAAGGCGCCTCGTTCGAGTGGCCGGATGGTTGCCTGCCGCCGCGCGCGACTTCACGCCGGCGTGCGCCGGCACTGTAGGCTGATCGTGTTGATCTTAACGGACGAGCGCCCGGCCAGCGCATGGCCCGGGTGGTTGCTGCCGCAGCGGAATGGACCCTTCACGGCACCGGCGGTGCTGCCGAAAGGTCCGAGAAACTGGCCCGCACCGACGAGGCTGCCCGACGGATCGAGCGCACGGCATTCGAAATCGAGCTGCTTGACCGCCTCCAGCGACGTTCGCCCCTTGAAACCGGCGATCGCGTAGTCACGCGGACACGTGCGTGTATAAGCCGTCCCGGTCGAACCTCCGGCCGCCCCGCGATCGACGGGATCGCCGATCCAGTGTGCCGTTGCGTCGACCTGCACGCACCGGACGCCGATGCGCCGGACATTGTCGGTGGTCGCAAGGCCGTACACGCCTACCAGGGCTTCGCCCTCGTCGCACGCAACATTAAAAGGCGTGCCACCGCTGCCGCCGATCGTCGGCGTCTCATCGAGCGGTTGACTCTGACCGGCGATATTGACGCGAACGATCTTTCCGACCGAGGGCACGCCGACGTCATTGATGACAAACAGCAGGTAGTATCCCGGCGGTGCCTCGGTGGCGGCGTCGGGCGCCTGCACGAACGACGTCGTGCTCGACTGCGTGAATACCAGCTCGATGAAACGCTGGTCCATGTTCACGCTGTGGGTAGCCGAGCCGGCCTTGACCAGCGTCACCCGGCGAATGTTGGCGCTGTTGGACACGACCGAGAAGTCGACGCCGAGTTCAATCGTCTCAGGGGCGTTAGAAATGGCCGGGCGGGGTCGAAACGCGCCGCTGGCGTCGTAGAGGTAGGGCGGATAGTAGATCTCCGCATGAAGGTTCGTCATCGGGCCTGGCGCCCCGCCACCGTGGACCAGCACGCTCGCGTCCGGCAGCAGCAATGCGCCGGAATGGTAGAGACGCGCGCGCCTGCCGCTCGCTCCTAGGGTCCATCGCCCTGTCGCGGGGTCCCAGATTTCCGCGCGGTTGTTGACGCCGTTGAGCTGGTTCGCGACGGTGCTGCCGCCGGTTGCGAGCACTCGACCGTCGGCGAGCACCGTCGCCGACACCCATTGGCGCTGCGTCGACATCGTCTGTGTCGGCGTCACTACGGGCGCAGCGCCGCGGATGTCGATCACGATCGCACCGTTCGAATTGCCACCGAACTGCAGGATCTGTCCAGGACGAAACATCGCAGCGGACGAGGTGCGCCCGGCGAAGCTCGATGAGAATTGCCCGGCCGCCGTGTAGAGGCCGGTGCCGGCCGGATCGACGTAGTACATGCGCCCACCCGCGGCAAAGCCGAAAATCCGCCCATCGGGGGCCACGAAGTTTCGCGGGTACCACCAGTCCAACGCGGACGTGTTGACATTCGTCAGTAGACGGAAGCCTCCGCCGGCCCCGCGAACCTCCGGCCGGTCTGCGCCGCCCAGGCCACCCTGGACGTACACTTCGCCGTTCGGCAGCACCGTCGTCGACGCATACCAACGCGCCCGCTTCATATTCGGGCCGCGCGTCAGCGTGTCGTCCGAGTAGCTATAGAGATTGGTGTTGTTGTTGCCGGTACCGGTCGTGCTGGTTCCTGTCCAGTTGTCGCCCCCGGCGATGAAGATCCGACCGCTGTCCGGCAGGATCACCTGCGCGCTGCAGAAGAGGTCGGTCAGGGTCATGTTCTCGAGCGTGATATGTCCGTTCGACAGTCCGGCGGACGGATTCCAGACGTCGTAGATGAAGTACCCCGTCTGAGTTCCGGAGCCGTCGGTGCCATACGTCAGCACGCGACCGTCCGGGGTGAGTGCCGCATGTATTGGGATAAGTGGCCAGTTGTCCTGCCCAGGGGAACGCCAGCCGCCGCCGACGTTGTCCGCAGCCTGCGCAGTTGCCAGGGGCTGGATGACCGCCAACAACACCACGAACCAAAGGAATGATAGTGCACTGAGCGTCCGCACTCTCGCACTGAGAACATCCGTTTTCCCGCGCTTCGCGGCCATGGCCACGAAGATCCGCGGCCTCGCGCAGCAATTGCGGTGCATGTTGTTCGCACGCGGACCCGAATTCCTTTCGAGACTCGCGTGTCCTGCACTACGGACGTTTTGTCCGCGCAACGATGAAATCAGAACTACTGGAGCGCTGCAACCGACGGAAAAGAGAGCAATCAAATCACCAAGTTACGAGATCGTGGTCGCGTTACGCGGTCGCGGTCGCGCGAAAACTCGGCGCGGCCAGGTCACGCAACGACTGGGTGAAGATGCCTAGTCCCTCCCGCACGATCTCATCCGAAGCTGTCAGCGGGGCGAGAAACCGGATCACGTTTCCATACAGACCGCACGACAGGATCACCAGCCCCTGCGACGCCGCATGCTTGACCAGCGCTTTGGTCAGATCCGCGTCCGGTTGGTGCGGGTCTCCATTCTTCACCAGCTCCATCGCCACCATCGCGCCGAGATTTCGCACTTCGCCGATGGCGGAAATCGTCCGAGCCGCTTCGCGCAACTCGTGGACCATGTGCGAGCCGATCTGCAAAGCGCGCTGGCAAAGTCCTTCCTGCTCGATCGCCTCGAGCACCGCCAACCCCGCCGCGCAGGCCACCGGCGACCCGGCGTAGGTTCCACCCAACCCGCCCGGTGCGGGCGCATCCATGATCGCAGCCTTGCCAACGACCGCCGCCAGCGGGAACCCGCCTGCAAGGCTCTTCGCGAGCGTCATCAGGTCCGGCTCGATTCCCGCGTACTCGACCGCGAACATGCGGCCGGTGCGTGCGAAGCCCGTCTGGATCTCGTCGATCACCAGAACGATGCCGTGCTGATCGCACAACCTGCGGAGCGCCTGAAGGAACTCGGGCGGCGCAATGTAGAACCCGCCCTCGCCCATCACCGGCTCGACGATGATCGCCGCGACCCGAGCGGGCTCGATGTCGTATTTGAAGATGTGCTCGATCGCGGCGAGGCTGTCGGAAACGCTGACTCCGTGATACTCGATGGGAAAGGGAGCATGGTAGATCTCCGCCGGGAATGGCCCAAACGCAGCCTTGTACGGCGCGATCTTGCCGGTGAGCGCCATGGCCATGAACGTGCGACCGTGGAAGCCGCCGCCAAAGGCGATCACGCCCGAGCGACCGGTGTGCGCTCGGGCGATCTTGATGGCGTTCTCGACCGCCTCGGCGCCGGTGGTGACGAAAATGGACTTCTTCGGCGTCGCACCGGGGGCGAGCCGGTTCAACCGCTCGGCCAGCTCCACGGCCACCTCGTAGGGCGTGACCATGAAGCATGTGTGTGTGAACGCGTCGAGCTGCTTTACAGCGGCTGCCTGCACCGCGGGATGCACATGACCCGTATTGACAACCGCTATACCTGAGGCGAAGTCGATGTAGCGGCGACCCTCCACGTCCCACAACTCCGCATTGCGGGCACGCTCAATAAACACTGGCAGCTGGTTCGCGACTCCGCGCGCAATCGCTGCGTCGCGCCGCTTTTGGAGATTCTCGTTCCTGGACATCGTTGCCACCTCGGGTCAGGCGTCAACCCGGTTTGCGCGCGGCGACCCGCGACACGAATTCCGAGAACGGCTTGCCAAACTCCGGATGCTTGAGTCCGAACTCGACCGTCGCTTCGAGATAGCCGAGCTTCGAACCACAGTCATAACGCGTGCCTTCGAAGGCGTAAGCGAACACGTTCTCGTCGCGCAGCAGCGCGGCAATGCCGTCGGTGAGCTGGATTTCGCCCCCTGCGCCGCGCCCCGTGCTCTCCAGTTTCTGATAGATCGCGGGAGTGAGGATATAGCGCCCCACCACGGCCAGCGTCGATGGGGCGTCCGCCGGCTTTGGCTTCTCGACGATTCGTTCCACCTGCGACAGACGCGGCGCCACCGGACGCGTTGCCACGATTCCGTATCGGTCGGTTTCGTTTGGTTCGACTTCCTCGACCCCGAGGACACTCCCCTGT
>Ga0075430_100001521_pt1 | contig 18916 bp, 15 predicted proteins | sample RhiMetdeltSRZDD4_FD_75294 | JGI IMG/M metagenome (GOLD analysis project Ga0075430, IMG submission 75294) | Populus rhizosphere microbial communities from Tennessee, USA - Rhizosphere MetaG P. deltoides SRZDD4 | ecosystem: Host-associated > Plants > Roots > Rhizosphere > Soil | place: USA... | reverse complement strand
GTCACCGACCAGAAGTTAGCGGCCGGAATGTTGGCTGGCAGCTTCAAGCGATAGTTGTTGTTACCCGTCAGTGGCGTGCCTTCGCCATCGATGAAGGCAACCATGTACTTGGCACCCAAGCCCGGTGTTTGGGACACCATCCCGGGGCTGATTGAGTAATAGTCGGTGAACATCCAGATTCGGGCGTCGAGGTCCATATACCTTCCAGCGACGTTCTCCCAGGCCATGTTCAGAACGCCCGTCGGATTGCTGGGCGTTCCGTCCGCGAAGGGGTTGACCCAGCGGCGGTCTGGATAGACGCGAAGGGAGCGGCCACTGACGTTTTGCTCTAAGCCGATCACGCGGCTCATCTTGTATGCGGTCTTCGCGGCGCGATCGAGGATCGTCCGGGTGTTCGCGTCGGGTGTGAACGGCTGGCCCTTGACGATGCCGATGGCCGCCAGCATGCCGAGCCAATCGGGACCGGCAAGATTGTCGCCCTCCCGGTCCGCGAGCAGCTTAAGCTGATCGAAGACGCTGCCGTCGCTGATCGGCAGCAGGTTGGCCGAGACGCCGGAGGCATCGGGAAATGTCATCGGTTTGGCGCCGGCCTCGCCGTTGAGTGGATAGATTTTCGTCCGTTCAAGGTGTGCGACGGCCGGTGCCAGGTTCTTCGGGTCCGTATAGAACCCGCGCAAGAAAACGAAAACGCTATTAGTGGCTGAACGGTAGACGAAATAACCTTCCGGCACCGTCCCCTTGTAGCCGGGTGGCAGCAACAGAAACTTGCCGCCCTTGCCCGCGTCAGGTCCAAAGAAGCCAACGTCGCCAAAAAACTTGCCCCCATCGACCGGAATGGGGCGTTGCCAGTAGTCGAGCAGGATGCCTTGCAACTCAGACGGCGCGTCCATCACCAGCGGACCATCCTTGCCTAAGTCCAGGTAGCTCATCGCGTAAAGGACATCGGAGTTGGGAGTCGTTACCAGGGTCTTGGCATCGAGGCGCTTTTTCCAGATCGGCAGGACATTGTAGCCGGCGCCGAAGACCTTTTCCGACCCGACCTGCATGCCGAGCGTGTTGATCAACGGCAACGCCCAAAGATAGGTTTGCGTCGCCCGCTGGAAGAGCAGTTCGTCGCGCAGTGTCTGCGCGGTCTCCTTCGTGGGCCGGCCTTCCGAGAACGGGAGATTGGCCAGTTTATCGAAGGAGGTCTCCTGGGCGAGGGCCTGCGTCGCAAGTGCGCTCATTGCCACGACGCCAACGCGCGCGGCGGCGGAAAGGCTTAGTGCATGAGTGGTCTTCATATTCGCACCTTCGCTGATTGATCGGTTTGTTCACTTCACCATCGCGATGGTCGGCGGTTGCCATGTGCCGTCGAGGATGCCTTGGTCTGCCCAATAAGCGCGGATGTAGAACGAGAACGTGCCGTCGGGTGCAGGCAGCCAGTTGCTTTCTTTATCCGCGCCGGGCGACTTGGCGCCGGCATAGAGCGTCAGCGACCCGTCCGCGTTGTATTTGAGACTCTTGTTCTTGGTGCCGAGCGAATAGCGCTTCAGCGCGTTGGGATTGAACATGTGCACATCGTTGTAGAGTGTCAAAGACCAGAAACCCTTGACAGGGGGCACCTTGGCGAAGGTGATCGTGTAGTTGTTCTGGCCGTTGAGCTGCTTGCCCGTGCTGTCATCGTCCGTATAGATGTACTTCGTCTCTTCGGGGGCGTTGTCGTACATGTTCGACTTGGCGGATGCCGCGCGGTTGAGGTAGTCGGTCCCCCACTGCGCACCGTTCACCGGCGAGTTCCAGCCGTTGCCGGCAGCGCGCCCGTTGTTGCGCCACAGAAAGAACGGCTCGATCATCTCGCGCTCGGCCGCGACAGCGGTGTCCTTGAGCGTCTGTTTGATTTGCGGGTCCTTGGCGGCTGCTTCCAGCACGCTGCCGATCCAGTTGTAGAGCGCTTCCTCGCCCGGCAAGGGCGGCACCTGTTTCATGACTGCGGGCAACTCGTCGAAGAAAGTCTCCGGCACCACCCATTTGTGCTCGCCCTTGCCGCCGGACGCCGGCGCAGGAAAGTGCGGCAGCTTGCTCCAATCCTTGACCTTCATCTTCCCGTCGAACTCCGACAGCGGGTAGTAGAGGACCTGACTGATCAGCGGCTGGATCGCCTTGTGATCAGCCTCTGTGTCATCCATGAACACGCGCGGAGCGACAAAGGCTAAGGACGTAGAGGAGCGCACCACGGTCGTGATGCCGTTGGGCTTTTCGCCCTTCCAGTTCGGGCCGACCATCATATAGAAGCCGGGTTTGGTACCGTATTGCTTGCCGATCTGGGAGAACTCGTCGGTGCGCGCGTCGTAATGCGCGTAGACCCAGAAGCGATCTCCGAAGTTCGGCACCTGAAAGACGACGGGGTCCTTCTCGAGCGGCATGAAGCCAGCGCCATAGACCACATCCTGATTTGTGCAGGTGACAAACGTCTGGTCCGGGCTGATGTAATTGGTCAGCATTGCGTTCCGACCAAACGCGATCGGCAGCGCTCCGCCCAGCAAGCCGGGCTCGGGCGCTTGCGCAAACGCTTTGGATCGATTGAAGTTGTTGACCAGCGGCCAACCCCAGAGGTAGGCGACGCGTCCCATGGATTGCACGTAGGCCGTGGTCATGGCGGTGCCGCTCGGCGGGCCGGGAACTTGGGCGGCGGTTGTAGGGATCGGGACCTGCTGCGCCTGAGCGTTTTTCGCCAGCATCAGATAGGCGGCGCCGGCGCCGATTAAGGGGACTAAGGATCGACGATCAATGTGAAGGGTCGGCGACACGTCCGTGTTCGTCGTCATGATCTTGTCTCCTCCGGTTCAAGCGACCACACCAACTGCAAGCACCGAGGCTGCTCCTATGCCCGCACCTCGGCGCGCCTCCGTTGATGACTTTAACACCCACCAGGAGTGCGAGATATTGCCCCAAAGGGACATTCCGGCCCACGCACGACGGAATTGCGAGGAAGACGTGACGAATAAGTTTCCTTTGGCCGCTCAATTCGCAGCGATATCGATCTGTATTGGTCGATGCCGCCGTCAACCGGCTTATGCTAAGGACAAGGAGCAGCGAAGCGCTGCAGTCAGGCGATGATGGCGGCGCTCGATGATAAGGAGTTGCGCGACGACACGGGGAAGGCAGCGGTCGATTTTATGAGTACGCGTCCTAGCCCCGAACGGCTCTAACCCTCCTCAGCTTTGACCCCACACCTGCCGCGCGGTCTCGACCACCAGCTCGAGCTTGCGCTTCTGGTCGTCGGCGCTGATCAGGTTGCCGACGACATCGGAGGCGAAGCCGCATTGCGGGCTGATCGCGAGCTGGTCGAGCGGGATGAACTTCGCCGCTTCGTCGATCCGGCGCTTGAGGCCATCGACGGTCTCCATCTCCGAGGTCTTGGTGCTGACAAGACCAAGCACCACGACCTTGCCCTTGGGCACGAACCGCAGCGGCTCGAAGCTGCCGGCGCGCGGGGTGTCGTATTCGAGCATGAAGCGGTCATGGGCGAGCTCGTTGAACAGCCGCTCGGCGATGGCGTCGTAGGTGCCCTCGCGGTGCCACATGCTGCGCTGGTTGCCGCGGCACAGATGAATGCCGCTGGCGACGTCGCCCAGATTCTCAACGACCTTGGATTCGGCCTTGAGCGAACGGGAGAAATTCGCCATCGGGTCCTCGCCGCGCGCCTTCATCTGCGCCATCGTCGGCTGGTCGACATAGGCGGTGAAGCCCGGCGCGTCGATGTGGATATAGCGGCAGCCGGCCTTCACCAGGCTCTCGACGATCTCGCGCTCGATCCGCACGACGTCGTCGACGAAATCGTCGAGACCTTTGTAGACGCCGCCGGAGTTCTCGTAGTCGAAGCGCTGCGAAATGCGATCCGGCCCGATCAGCGAAACCTTGGCCGGGGTGTTCGCGACCTTGGCGACGAACGCGTATTCCTCAAGCGGGACATTGCGGGCGAGCCGCAGGCGCTCCTTGGCGGGCCGGCGGTGCGAGACCGCCGTGCCGGTGTTGTGCATCTCCTTGATTTCCCAGCGCTGGCCCGGAGCCGCGCCCTCGACGCGCCGCTCGTTGCTCTTGATGGTCGAGCGGTTGGCGTCGAAGCCCTCGACCGCCGCGCCGAAACTGTCCTGGAAATTCAGCCGGCGGACCTCCCCGTCGGTGATGACGTCGAGCCCGACGCTCTCCTGGAGCCGCACCGCGGCGCGAACCGCCTCGTCCTCGCGCGCGCGCATCGCTTCGGCGCTGAGTTTGCCCTCATCGAAGCTGATGCGTTCTTCCCGCAGGCCCGGCGGCCGTAGCAGGCTGCCGACGACGTCGGTACGGATTTTCTTGAGATTGGCCATTGTTCTTGGCTCCCGGCTTGACGTGCCGGGCACCTTGCTACGGCGGGCGAAGGGCGCACAAGCGGATCGCCCTGCGGCATGATGCATGGCTCGTGCCCCTGTGCGTTTCCCGGGCGCAGCGCAGCATGAAATGATGCGCTGCTGACCCGGGATCGTTCCACTCGAAGAAGGATAGATTCCCACTGGTACGGTCCCGGATCAGCGTCGCACCACTACGTGGTGCACCGCGTCCGGGACACGTTCCACTCGCTACCCCGCGGTGGGCGCGGCGGGCTGGGTTGCCGGCGGCTGGCTGGTGCGTTGCGCCGAGGGCCCCGCGCCGGTCTCCGGATAGCGCGCCCGCAGGTCGCGCAGGAAGGACTCCAGCGTATCGACCGCGGCGATCGAGCGCGCGATGGCGCCGAATTCCGTGCCGGTGGATTCGATTGGCGCGGTGACCACCTCGAATGCGCGGGCATCGGGCCCCTCGCCCATCTTGCTCAGATAGCGTTCGCGGAACCGGGCCAGCCCCATCGCATCCTCGCCCAGCGCGTAGCCGACCGCGGCGCGCATGATGTCGGAGCGCTCGGTGTCGGTGAGCGGCGCGAATTCCTGCCAGCGATCGCCGTGCAGGGCCTCGAGCTGCTCCGCTGCCGGCGCCCATTTCTTCGACGCCCACAGGATGTCGGAGCGCAGCCGGGTCGCCTCGCGGCCCTCGATATTGGCGATCACCTCATAGGCGACATCATGGCGGCCGACGTCGGAAAGCGCCCGCGCTTCAAGTAGCAAGCGTTGATTGCGGAGATCGTTGTTGAGGTCGGCGATCCGCGTCGTGCGCAGCGCCGTCAGCGCATTGATCGCCTTGCGGTCCATCATGTAGATCACCGCCAGCCGCGCGGCGACCTGCGCGCGCGCCGCGCCCTGCAGGCGGTGATCGATCTGGTGCTGCAACAGCTCGCTGGCCTGGTACAGCAGGTCGACGGCGACCAGCCGGTCGGCCAGCCGCCGGATCATCTCGTCGCCGCGGCGGCCGATCGGCGTCAGCTCGCGGAAATCGTAGAACAGCGCGAGCGCATCGATCGCCGACAGGGCATCGCCCTTGCCGGCCAGGAACAGGCTGTCGAAGGTCGACATCGCCTCTTCCTGAATGCGGCGGGTCATGTCCGAGTTCGGGTGCGCCCGCAGCGCCGTGCGCTTGATATGGAACGCGTCGCGATAGCGCCCCTCCTCGGTATAGAGACGGGCCAGGAGTTGGAGTGCCTCGACCTCGGTGGTATCGCCGCGCCAGATCGTGGTGAGCGTTTCGAGGTCGCCGATGGCGTTCGAGCGGGCCAGGTCGCCGCGGCCGTATTGAAGCAGGATCTCGCGCAGCCGGCCCTGCGCCGCCGCCGGACGATCCCATGAGTCATAGGCGGCACGATACGCGCGCAGCGCGTCCTCGATCCGGCCGAGCCCCTCCGCCAGGCGGCCGGTGAGCACGGCAATCGCCGGCTCAAGCTCGCGCGGCACGCCGACCATCTCGAACTCATTGAGACGGGTGGCGGCGCCGGTGACGTCGCCGACCTCGAGCGAGGCCAGCACCATGTCGCGCAGCATCGTGCGCTGGAGCTCGAGCGGCAATGTCGTCATCGCCGCGTCAGCGGTGCGGAAGCCGTCGCGCGCCTCCGCCCATTTGCCGAGCCGCGCATTGGCCAGGGCCCGCCACAGCGGTGCGTCGTGCTGGTTGCCGACGAACGGATTCGCGAGGTCCTTCATGGCGGCGTCGGGACGGCCGATCATGATATTGGCGATGGCGCGCAGCACCGTCGGCGTCGAGTCCTCGGCCGAAGGCGGGTTGTCTGCGACGGCAACGTCGAGCACCGCTTTCGCCTCGGCATACATGTCGCGGGCGAGATAGAAGCGCGCGAGATCACAGCGCGCCGGCAGACGCTTGGCTTCGGGAGCGTCGGCGGCGGCAAGGACGAGCTGCGTCTTGCGCTCAGTGAAATCGGCCTGGCGGTCGAACCCCCAGGCCTGGAGATCGAGCACATGGCGATGATACAGCGTCTGCGTGGCTGACTTCGCGACCGCCGAGATCGACAGGCCTCCGGGCCGTGAGATCACCACTTTGTCGGCCGACAAATCGGCAGTGAGATCGTCGGCGAGCGGCTGCAAGGCGATGCCGTGCGCGGACGCCAGCGCGCGGAACTCGACGAAATCCTGCGATTTGAGCATGCCGCGCGCCGGCGCGGCCGCCGTGATCACATACAGCAGATCGCCGACATCGGGATCCTCGATGCGATGCAGGCTGTGCGCCTCGTCGATCGCGACGGTGACGCTCGAGCGCCCCGACCCGGCGATATGGCGGCTGATCTGAAGCGGCCGTGTCGGCTCGACCACTTCGTTGCCGAGCGTGACGACCCAGGCATTGTCGTCGGCCGCCACGCTGATGAGCTGCGGCCGCTCGAGTTTGACGCGCACCAGCGTAATGTCGCGTACACGCTGTGACGTCGCGCTGCGGATGGCCTTGCCCTGCTCCGCGTTCAGCGCCGTGATCGTCACCGGGGCCTCGGTGTCGAACACCATCCACACCGTATCGGAGCGGCGGAACATCGCCGCCGGCGTCGGCGTCGCGAATGGGAACGTGATGCTGAGATTGTCACCGGTGCGCTTGAGCACGGCGCGGACGGCGGCGCTTCCGCCTGCCGCCGGCGGCGCATCCTGGACGGCCGCCGCGGGTGGCGTTGGCGGCGTCGTCTGCGGGGCGCGAACCGGTGGCCGTGCCGGTTCCTGCTGGGCGGTTTGCGGCGGTGCGGCTGGCGGTGCGCTCGCCGGGGGTACCGCTTCTGCCAGTGCCGGCGCGGCCTGAACCGGCGCCGCCTGCGGCGGCGCGGCTACGGGCGGCGGTGCCTGCGCGGGGACCGGTTGGGTTTGCACTGCCGGTTTCGGCGGCTCGACGGCCGGCACTGGAGCAGGCGCTGCTGCTTGCTGTTGTGCCGGCGGTTGCTGCGCTGGCGGTTGCTGTGGCGATTGCGCCGGCTTCACCGGTGGTTGTTGTTGCACTGGCGGCTGCGCCGCCTCGGCGCGCTGCTCGGGCGCGGGTGCGCTCTTTTGTGCCGGGATCGACTGGGGCGCCGACTTAGGCTGCGACTTCGGCGCCGCCTTCGCGCGCTCGGCGAGTTCCGCGGGCAGCGAGGTCAGCTCGTCCGACCTTACCGAACCGTCCTGGCGCACAGTCTTGCGGTCGGCCGGCTCGACGTCGACGACAAAGCTGTTGTCCTCGCGGAAGGTCCGGACATCGACCCGCTGGCTGAAATTGAAGCGCACCAGCACGGCATCGTGATCGGTTTCGCTGTCGATCGATTCAATCATCGGCGGCAGCGTCGCCTTGGCGTCGGCCAGGTCGAAGCGCAGCATCGCATCGAAGGTCAGCGTGAGCTTCTCGCGGGTGTTATCTGCTGAAACGCCAGTGAGTTCCGGCAGCTCGAACACGTAGCGCGTGAACGTCGGCTGCGCGACCGCCCGCACCCGGATCACCGCCGCCTTGTTCTGCTGCGCCAGCGCGCGCTGCGCCCGAACGCGCCGTTCGGCTTCGCGGGCACGGCGGGCAAGGTCGTCGATGACATCGCGCGGCAGTCCGGGCGCCAGCCCGACCCAGGTATCCGGCAGGAGATCGACGAACAGCTTCTCGCCGGCCGCCATCGAGTTCATCGTCACCTTGCGCGCGAGCGCGATACGGACGCCCTTGCCGTCCGGATCGCGGCGCGCGGCGCTCACATAGCCGGCGGCGTGGGTGCTGATGCGCTCGATCGAGATATCGACCGGGCGCGGAAAATTGATCGTGAGGATGTTGTTGGAGAGCTTGACCTGGGCTTCGAGCTCTTCGGCGAACTGGAAGACCAGCCGCGCGTATCCGTTCTCGACGGTGGTGCTGACCTCGGCCTTCACAGCCTGCGCGACGGCTGGGCTCGCAAGAGCCACCCACCATGACGCCGCGATCAGGACGGCAAAGAGATGAAGCACGGCAGGTCTGCCAGCCCGCCACGCTGTCCCCGACACGTTACGCACGCAACACAACCTTCTGGTCAAACCGCCGGCCGCACGGCCAGAGACGGCAGACTAGGACGCGGCGTTTAATGCGCGCTTAACCGTGCGGCACAGAGTGGAAATGAATTGCGGACAAAGTCCGTGATTCCCCCAATCGGGGGCCTCTCCGCGTGCCGGGCGCCTAGTTGGTCGGCTGGCCGACGATCCGGGGCAGTTCCGCCGCGGGCCTGTCCTTGGCCCGGGTTGCGAGCTCGACGGTGAGCCGCTCGGCCGCCTCCGAGGACATCTGGGCGAGGATATCCGACATGCGCCGCGGATTGATCTGCGTCGACACCTCCATGAGGATGCGCAGGTCGAGCCGGTCGAAGACGCGGGCGGCGTCCTTCGGCTTCATGTTCTCGTACATCGTGACGAGTTTCTTGATCCGCCCGGCTTCCTCCTCGTCCTTGGCGCGGACCGTGTCATTGATCCGGGCCTCGATCTGCTTGAGCTGCGCGAGCCGGGCTTCGAGCCGCTTTTCGGCCGCAAGCACCACGCTCTCGCGCAACTCGAGTTCCTTGGCGCGCGCTTCGAGCTCGATGCGCCGCTCGCCCAGCCGTTCCAGCACCGAGCGTTCGGCCGGCGACAGGATGCGCCCACCGTCGAGCGGCACCAGCGTCCCCTGCGGGGACGGCGGCGGCTCCTTCGCGTTCGACTTGGACTTCGCCTTCTGCTCCGACTTGGGAGTATCGGGCACCGATCCGGTGACATCCGGGAAGTTGAACACCTGCTGCGCCCAGGATCGCGGCGGCAGCGGTGCCGGCGTTTCCGCGGTCGACAGCGGCGTCGGCGCGGCCTGCGGCTGCTGAACCGAGCCGGTGACGTCGCCGTCGTCGGAATTCGCCAGCGTGTATCCGCCGTTGAAGATCAGTCCCGTCGATTTCAGGACGAACAGCGCCGAGATCGCGACCAGCACGACCGGGATCAGCCTGAAATCGCGGAGAAGCCGGTTCATGCGGCGACGGGGCTCACCCGATCGCGCAGCCGGTCGGCGAACGACCGCGCCGCGGCTGCAACTGCCTTCGGATCCGGCGCGGTGGCGGCCGAGGGCACGTCCTGGAGCGAGCGGGCGGCGACCACAACGCGCGACAGCCGTGTCAGCACCACGTCACCGGCCGAGACCTGGCGATCGAGCTCGACGCAACAGCGCTCGGCGGCACGAATCCGTTCCCCCAGCGTCGCGTCGTTCTCCTGCGCGGCATGCTTGAGCTCGTTCACCGCGCGCTCGGCGATCTCGGTCGCGGTGATCAATTCAGCGATCGTCCCCTTCAGCGTCTGCTCGTCGGCGCGCAGACGCTCCAGCCGGCGGTTGAGCGTGTAGCAGTAGCCGATGGTCAACATCAGCAGAATCGCCACCAGAATCTCGATTATCATTCCGAAGCTCACGGCATTTCTCTCCTGTTTGGCGGCGGCGTTGTTGTCGCCGTGTCCGTGCCTTCGAACATGGCCATTGTTGTCCGCGAGCGACGCAGCGGCTTACCGACCCGCACCGCGACACGATCGCCGACCCGGCCCATGCGGCCCTCGGTCAGAATCACGTCGCCGCAGCGGACCACGACATTGGCGTCGGGCTTCACCTCGAGCGTGAGCGTGTCGCCGACTTCCAGCCGCATCAGGTCGCGCAGCGGCAGCTTCGCCTCATAAAGCACCGCCTCTACCGCGATTTCCGCCTGCCCGATCTCGGTCGCGAGATGGCCTTCCCAGATCGGGTCGCGGCCGAATTTCTCGCCCATGAACATCTGCAACAGCACGTCGCGGATCGGTTCGATGGTCGCATACGGCAGCAGCAGCTCGACGGTGCCGCCGCGATCCTCCATGTCGATGCGCAGGCGCACCAGGATCGCCGCGTTGGCCGGCCGCGAGATCGCGGCGAACCGCGGATTGGTCTCCAGCCGGTCGATGTTGAACTTGACCGGAGAGAGCGGCTTGAAGGCGAGCTCGGCGTCGGCGAGCACGACCTCGATCATGCGCTTCACGAGATTCGACTCGATTGTCGTGTAGGGCCGGCCTTCGATCCGGATCGCGGTCTGGCCGCGGCGGCCACCGAGCAGCACGTCGATGATCGAATAGATCAAGCTGGAATTGACGGTGATCAGCCCGAAATTGTCCCACTCCTCGGCCTTGAACACTCCGAGGATCGCCGGCAACGGAATCGAGTTGAGATAATCGCCGAAGCGCACCGAGGTGATGCGGTCGAGCGAGACCTCGACGTTGTCGGAAGTGAAATTGCGCAGCGACGTCGTCATCAGCCGGACCAGCCGGTCGAAGACGATTTCGAGCATCGGCAGACGCTCGTAAGAGACCATCGCCGAATCGATGATCGCGCGGATGCCGGAATTGTCGTTGAGCGAGATATCGGCGAGGCTGAAACCGAGAAGACTGTCGATTTCCTCTTGGTTGAGAACGCGTTCGGCCCCGCCCTTCGAGCCCTGCATAAAGTTGGAGCCGTCGTCCATCGCGGCCCAATTCGGCTGCTGCGACGACTCCGCGCCCTCGGTCTCGGCCTCCTCGCCTTCGGCCTTGGGGGCCGCGGCACCATCGGCCTCGAGTGCCAGCCCCCACTCGGCGGCAAGCGCGTCCTGATCGATCTGGTCTTTCCCGGGCGTCACTGGACGACGATTTCCTTGAACAGGACGGCGTTGATGCGGCTCGGCGCGATGGCGGCGTTCACGCGCCGGGTCAGCTCTTCCTTCAGCCGGTAAAGACCGGCGGAACCGTCGAGATCGGTCGGGCGCAGCTCGCGCAGGTAGGTCTGGAACGCGTCCATCACCCGCGGCATCGTGGTCTGGATCTGCGGGGTGAGGGCCGCGTCGGGCAATTCGAGCACGACCTTGACCTTGAGATATTGGGTACGCTCGTTGGCGGCGGTCGACAGGTTGACCAGCACCTCGGGGACATCGAGGAAGACCGCGGGCTTCGCCTGCACCGGAACCGACTTGGTCTCCTTCGGCCCGCTCAACATGAAGTAGCCGGTGCCCCCGCCGATCACGACCAGCGCGCTAGCCCCCACGATCATCATCATCTTGCGCGACAGCCACCCTTTAGACGGTGCCGCTTCGGCGCCGCCTTCGGCTTCGGCGTCGACTTCTTCTTCGGCTTCCGCCTTTTTTGGTTTTGATGCCATCCCTCATCCCCGTGTCCGGCGGGCATCGGCGGAGCCGTAAAAACCGCGCCGAGCAGGCCGTTCGTGCCCGGTGGTAACCCTAGGTTCCGAATGGTTAACGGTTTATTGCCAACGCCTCCCCAGGTCGGAAAGTTTTGCCGGGTGGATGGTTTCGAAGGAATGAATTTGCCGGGGTGCCGGTGCCTCCATTTTTGTAACTAGTTGAAATATCATCATTTTCCGTTTGGCACGCCCCCTGCAATGCGATGGGCGAGCCGCAAGCTTGGGAGAGCGAGCGGCACAACCGACGAGGGACCGCATGGGAGTGCGGGCGCTCGTTGGCAGGGGAGCTAGCGGAATGGAAAACCTCGCCCTTATTGGGTTGTCACGACAGATCGCGTTGCACCGCGAGCTTGAGGTCGTGTCGAATAACATCGCGAACCTGGACACCACCGGCTTCAAGTCGGATGGCTCGGTGTTCCATGAGTTTCTGATGCCGGTGGCCCGCCACGGCGGCTTCCAGGGCAATGACCAGCGCCTGAGCTACGTCCACGATCGCGCGACCTGGCACAATTTCAGCAACGGCCCGATCAAACGGACCGACAACCCGCTCGACGTCTCGATCGACGGCGACGCGTTCTTCGTGGTGCAGACGCCGCGCGGCGAGCGCTACACCCGCGGTGGCGCCTTCCAGATCAACGCCACCGGCGAACTGGTGACCGCGACCGGCGACCGCGTGCTCGGCGACGGCGGCCCGATCCAGTTCCAGCCGACCGATAGCAACGTCGAGATCAATCCGGACGGCAGCATCACCGTCCGCGAGAGCGGCAATTCCACATCCGATTCGCCGCGCGGCAAGCTGCGGCTGGTGCGCTTCGACGCCGTTTCGACTCTCTTGAAGGACGGCGGGGCCGGCTTCCGCGCACCGGACGGCACTGCACCGCAGGCTCCGGACGCGCGCACGCGCGTCATTCAGGGCACGATCGAGCAATCCAACGTGCGCCCGGTCCTCGAGATGTCGCGCATGATCGAGCTGACCCGCACCTACACGCAGATCGCAAACCTGTTGCAGCAGGCGAGCGACCACCGCCGCGGCGCCCTCGAAAAGCTCGCCGAAGTTCCGGCCTGAGCGAACGGAGACATCCATGCGAGCGCTTCATACAGCAGCGACCGGAATGGTGGCCCAGGAGCTCAACGTCCAGGTCATCTCCAACAACATCGCGAACATGCGCACGACCGGCTACAAGCGCCAGCGTGCGGAATTCCAGGACCTGCTCTACGAGCACGTGAGCCGCGTCGGCACCCAGACCTCGACCCAGGGCAACATGCTGCCGGTGGGCATCGATCTCGGCGGGGGCGTCAAGACCGTCGGCACGCCGCGCATCATGACGCAAGGCACCCTGTTGCCGACCGGCAAGGACTTCGACGTCGCCATCCGCGGCGAAGGGTTCTTCAAGATCCTGCAGACGGACGGCACCTACGCCTACACCCGCGACGGCTCGTTCCAGATGGACGCCCAGGGCCGGATCGTCACGGCAAAGGGTCTGGTGGTGCAGCCCGGCATCACCATCCCGCCGAACTCGACGTCGGTCGCCATCAACAGTCAGGGCCAGGTGTCGGCCGTGGTCGCCGGCACCACCACGCCGACCCTGCTTGGCCAGCTCAATATGACGCGCTTCGTCAACAAGGCCGGCCTGCTGCCGATCGGCGATAACCTGTTCCTCGAAACGCCGGCCTCCGGCACGCCGCAGGACGGCCAGGCCAACACCGACGGCTACGGCGACCTGCAGCAGTTCACGCTCGAGCAGGCCAACGTCGAGGCCGTGACCGAGATCTCCGACCTGATCGCCGCGCAGCGCGCCTACGAGATGAACGCCAAGGTCATCTCCGCCTGCGATCAGATGCTGCAGTCCACGTCCGCGATGATGCGCTGAGGAGAACAACGATGATCCGGCTGGCCACGCTCTCGCACGTTACCCTCACCCTGGCCCTCACCCTCCCCGCGGCGGCGCAAACCGCCGGCGCACAGGTCGCCGGCAACAACGGATCGTTCCTCGAACGCTTCTCCGCGCACGCGCCGTTGTCGCAGCGGTCCGGCCCGACGCTGAAGCCCGCGGTGACGATCGTCGGCGAGATCGTGCGCATCGGCGACCTGGTGGAGAACGCCGGCGCCGCCGCCAACGTGCCGATCTTCCGCGCGCCCGAACTCGGCCAGACCGGCCGCGTTCCGGTCGACCGCGTGATCGAGGCGGTGCTGCCGCACGAGATCGTCGACATGGAGACCCGCGGACTGACCGACGTCGTGGTCACCCGCGCGAGCACCACGATCACGGCGAAAGACATCGAGACCCGCATCACCCAGGCGCTCGCCGGCCGTCAACGCAATACCGACGCAGGCAACCTCACGCTGGCGCTCGACAACGAAGCCCGCGCTATCCACATCGAGCCGGGCACCGAGCTTCGCATCGCCCGCATGGCGTTCGATCCGCGCAGCGGCCGCTTCGACGTCCTGTTCGAGCGCACCGGCAATCGCAACCTGCTGCGCTACAGCGGCACCTATTCCGAAACCTTCGAAGCCGCCGTGCTGACGCGGCCGCTCACCAACGGCGAAGTCGTGCGCGCCGCCGACATCACCATCGTGCGGCGGCCGAAGACGGAGTTCGCGGCCAACATCATGACCACCGCGGAACAGGCGGTGGGCCTGGCCGCGCGCCGACCGATGCGGCAAGGCGACCTGCTGCGCCAGAACGACCTGGCCAAAGCCGAGGTGATCGCGCGCAACGACAACGTCACCATCACCTTCCAGGTGCCAGGCATCACGCTCACCATGCGCGGCAAGGCGCTCGAAGGCGGCGGCCAGGGCGACACCATCAACGTGCTCAACGTGCAATCCAAGCGTTCGGTGCAGGGCACGATCGCCGGACCGGGCCATGTCATCGTGACCGCGACGACGGTGGTGAGCATCACGCCCAACACGACGGTGCCGCGCCTCGCCGCCAACACCACCGGCCGTTCGAATTCCGTCAATACCCAACCCCGCGCCAGCGCCGAGTGAGCGTCATGACTGTTGAATTGAAGTCGCCGTCCATTCGATCCGATCAGCGCACGCAGCGAACGATGCCGCGCGCCTCACGGAACAAGCCCGCAGTGACGAAGCAGATTCTCGTCGCCTGCTCGCTCACGCTGCTGCTGGCGAATTGCTCCTCGCTCGAGCGGCTGCGCAACGTCGGCGAGCAGCCGAACCTCGAAGCCATCCAGAACCCGACGACCCGCGCCGGCTACAAGCCGGTGCAGATGCCGATGCCGGCGCCACAGCCCGCGATCTATCAGCCCAATTCACTGTGGCGCACCGGCTCGCGCGCGTTCTTCAAGGACCAGCGCGCCAACCAGATCGGTGACATCCTCACCGTGCAGATCAAGATTACCGACCGCGCCCAGTTCGAGAACGAAACGCAACGCAGCCGCAAGAACATCGAGAACTCCGGCGTCGACAACTTCATCGGCTCCAAAGCGATCAGCTCGACGTCAGCGTTTGCGCCGCCGTTCCGCATCCTGACCGCCGACTCTAACGGCTCGAGCGAAGGCAAGGGATCGATCGACCGCAAGGAAGAGCTGCTCACCAATCTCGCCGCCGTGGTCACGCAGGTGCTGCCGAACGGCAATCTCGTGGTCGAGGGCAAGCAGGAGATCCGCGTCAACTTCGAAGTCCGCGAGTTGATCGTCGCCGGCATCGTTCGTCCGGAAGACATCCAGAGCGACAACACCATCGAGTCGACTAAGATCGCCGAGGCGCGCATCGCCTATGGCGGCCGCGGCCAGATCACCGACGTGCAGCAACCGCGCTACGGCCAACAGGTGCTCGACGTGCTGCTGCCGTTCTAGCTCACACCCTCTAACGGGCTCCCCGCTGTTCCATGGTGCACAATGGGATGGCGTCAACGACGCGGCCTCCGGAAGCTCCCCTCCGGAGGCCGCGCTCGTTTTTTTTGCTGCGCTCGCTCTTGGATACGCCAAAAGAAAAAGGCCGCCTCATCGGCGGCCTTCTGTGTTTCGATCCGCAATCGTTCGATCGCCGTTTAGTTCGCGCTATCGAGCGTCACGCCGGCGATCTTCACCGCCTCCGCCCACAGCGCCATATCTTCCTGGACAAACTTGCCGAATTCCTCGGGCGTGTAGCTGACCGGCGACGCACCGTATTTGTCGAGCTGCGCGATGAATGCCGGATCTTTCGTCGCCTTGATGAATTCGTTGGCGATGCGATCGATGATCTCGCGCGGCGTCTTCGCCGGCGCCATCATGCCGTTCCAGCTCACGCCGCGGAATCCGGGGAAGCCGGACTCGGCGATGGTCGGAACGTCCTTCGCCTGCGACGCCCGCACGTCGTCGGACAACGCGAGCATGCGCACGGCGCCAGTCGAGGCATGCGGCAACGCTTCCGGCAGCGGAATGAACATCGCCGGCACGTGCCCCCCGATGATATCGGTCAGCGCCGGCGCGGTGCCGCGATAGCTCACCGCGTTCATCTCAAGGCCCGCACGCTTGAGGAACAGCGCCATCAGCAGATTGCTGACACTGCCGGGACCGCCGCCGCCGGCATAGGCGAACTTCTTGGGGTTCGGCTTAACCCACTCGACGAATTCCTGCAGCGTCTTGATCGGCAGCTTGCCGTTGATGATGAGCACCTGCGGGCTGGTGCCGATCAGGCTGACCGGCGCCAGATCCTTCATCGAGTAAGGCGCCTTGCCGAGCGCCGGGAAGATCGAGACGGTGCCTGTGCCGGCCCAGAACAGCGTGTGACCATCGCCGCTCGAACGCACGACGTCGTTCGCCGCCAGCGTGCCCATCGCGCCGACGCGGTTCTCGACCACGAATTGCTGCTTGAACACTTCGGAGAGTCGCGCGCAGGTGACGCGCGCGAGATTGTCGATGTTGCCGCCGGCGGCGAATCCGACCAGCACGCGCACCGGCTTGGCCGGCCAATTCTGTGCGAAGGCGGGCGGCGCGGCGAGCGACACCGCAAATGCGGCGCCGGATGTCAGCAGCGAACGGCGTGAGATGAACGGCATGGTACGCATTACACAGTCCCCCAACAGTACAATCATACGATTTGACAGGGATTACCTCAGCCACAACATGGGCGGCGGTGTGGCGCGGAGCCGGAGAATAAAAGGCCGCGGGCCGCGTTTATGCGGGCATTATCACCACGGTCATTCCTGGGGTGGCGCAGGCAAGTTTACGCAGCCTGCGTAGACTTGGCTGCGTGCTCGCGGGCCCGAAATCCCCATACTCACAATCCGGGAGCATGATTCCAGCCCTCGCCGCGCACGCGGCTCGGCCGGAATGTCGGCGAGGCGAACGGCGACCTAATCGTCGCGATAGACGCGCTCGCGCCGCTCGTGACGCTCCTGCGCCTCGATCGACAGCGTGGCGATCGGCCGGGCTTCGAGGCGGCGCAGCGAGATCGGCTCGCCGGTTTCCTCGCAATAGCCGTAGGTGCCATCCTCGATGCGCGACAGCGCGGCGTCGATCTTGGCGATCAGCTTGCGCTGACGGTCGCGCGCGCGCAGCTCGATCGCGCGGTCGGTTTCCGACGATGCGCGGTCGGCAATATCGGGGTGATTCTCGTTCTCGGCCTGGAGATGCACGAGCGTCTCCTTGGCTTCCTTGAGGATGTCCTCTTTCCAGGCGATCAGCTTCTCGCGAAAGTATTCGCGCTGGCGCTCGTTCATAAACGGCTCTTTGTCGGTGGGACGGTAGTTCTTCTTGTCCACCACGGCGGCCGTGCCATGGCCGTTCTTTTTTTCCGACGAAGCCGCCCGGTTATTCTTCTTGTCAGGCATCGATTTCCCCGCACTTAACTTGGTGCGCTCTCCGGGTGCCCCCCTGCCGCGCGGCGAGCTTATATAGCGGCCGTGTGACATGGACAATAAGGGAATAAAGCCTGACCAGACCGGGCCCGGGCGATCGGCGGGCCGTATCCCGCACTGCGGAAATCGCGTTCCGGGGGTAAGGCGCCCTACGGGGTGCCGAGCTTGGCGATTTCGACCTCGACCCGCAGCTCGATCTCGGCCAGCACGCCGTCCAGGGCGGGATCGCCCGAACCGTTCTGCAGATGGGCGGCGACCGCCTTGAGCTTCTGGAGCGTTCCCGGGGTCAGATCGCCGCCGAGCAGGCCGATCTTGAGTTCTTCGAGTGCGTCGAGCGCCAGCCGCCCCCGCTTCACCGCATGGCGCCGCCGTTCGGTGGCGTCCTCGACACCTTGCAGTGCAATAAGAGCATCGATGCCGCCGACCGTCCGCAGCGACGAGGCCGCGGCGGGCGCCGGGGCTGAGTCGCTGTCCGAGACGCTGAAGCCGCCGGTGGTCGTGCGACGCGCCGAGCTTGGGGTCGCGACCGCCGCGGTTCCGTTCGATCCGTAAATTCGCATGGCGAAGGTCCGTGCCGGATGGTTCCCGGCTACCCAACCTCACGGGTTATGGTTAACGAACGGTAAATGGTCGGCAAAATCTGCCGCACCCGGCAAGTCCGGGCCTGCCCCACCCCCGGCCGAAATCGGCCTCACAGGAAACTTTATAGTTTTATCAATGCCTTGCGCGCAGGCTCGCGTTGGCACGGCTTTCGCTAAGTGGTCTGCGGGTCCGAACTTCTTGGGGAGCAAGATGACGAGGACGTTCGCTACCGCAATCGCGGCTGTACTCATATTGGCTGGCGCTGCGTCGCCGGCCCTGGTCTCGTCCGCGCACGCGACGTCCCGTATCAAGGACCTCGCGAATATCGAGGGCGTGCGCCAGAACCAGCTCATCGGCTATGGCCTGGTGGTCGGTCTCAACGGCACCGGCGATACCCTCAACAACATCCCGTTCACCCGCCAGTCGCTGCAAGCGATGCTCGAACGGCTGGGCGTCAACATCCGCGGCCAGCAGATCCGGACCGGCAACGTGGCGGCGGTGATGGTCACCGCCAACCTGCCGGCGTTCGGAACGCAGGGCACCCGCATCGACGTCACGGTGTCGGCGCTCGGCGATTCCAAGAGCCTGCAAGGCGGCACGCTGCTGGTCACGCCGCTGCTCGGCGCCGACGGCAACGTCTATGCCGTCGCGCAAGGCTCGCTCGCGATCTCCGGTTTCCAGGCCGAAGGCGAAGCCGCCAAGATCGTGCGCGGCGTGCCGACGGTCGGACGCATCTCGAACGGCGCGATCATCGAGCGTGAGATCGAATTCGCGCTCAACCGGCTGGGACAGGTGCGCCTCTCGCTGCGCAACCCCGATTTCACCACTGCGCGGCGCATCGCATCGGCGGTCAACGACTTCATCGGCATGCAGACCGCGGAGCCGCTCGATCCGTCCACCGTTCAGCTCACCATCCCGCAGAAATTCCAGGGCAACGTCGTCGCGCTGCTCACCGAGATCGAGCAGCTGCA
>Ga0075430_100001519_pt1 | contig 18918 bp, 20 predicted proteins | sample RhiMetdeltSRZDD4_FD_75294 | JGI IMG/M metagenome (GOLD analysis project Ga0075430, IMG submission 75294) | Populus rhizosphere microbial communities from Tennessee, USA - Rhizosphere MetaG P. deltoides SRZDD4 | ecosystem: Host-associated > Plants > Roots > Rhizosphere > Soil | place: USA... | reverse complement strand
GAGGATCGGAAAGGAGGCGGACTCGTGGTCAGATGCCCGGTCTGTGTAAAGATCCAACTGGTGTACGTGCAGAGCCCCACACGCACGTCCTGCTACTACTGCGGTGCTCGATGGTTTCAATCGGGCGATGAACAGGACGTCGGAGGGACGGCAGCACAGTCCGCTTTGCCCTCCATCGGCAAGCTCCGGTCAACGACGGATGGGACGAGATGACAGCCGCGCGCACGTGCGGCCTGAACGCAGCCGGCGGTGACACAACGCCCGCCGAGGGATCCGCACCCGACCTGTCCCTCCGATCGAGCGCACCGAAGGAGACCTGAGGGGTCGTGGACTGGATCCGCGACGGCGAGATCTCCCTACCGAGAACGCCCGGTGCTCCCGACAGTCTGCGGGCGTTGCGTCCGTGGGTGCTGGAGGAGGCGGATGGAACGCTCAGGCTCTGGTACACGGGGAGTGACGGGACGACCTCTCGGGTCCTTGCGGCGGCACGATCGGAGCGCGGCGTGTGGGAGCGATTGGGGATCGCCGTCGACGCCGGCTTCGCCGGGGACACCGACTCCTACGGGGCCGAGTCGCCGTGCGTGGTCAAGACCCCTGGCGGGTACCTGATGGCGTACGGAGGGTTCGATGGAGAAGTGAGCCGCCTCCACATGGCCACCTCGGGTGACGCTCTTCACTGGGATGCCCACGAAACCATCATGCAGCGCGGGCCGGAGGATTCCGGCGGGGCAAACCATCCCGGTCTCTTGATCACGGGCGAACGGTGGTGGCTCTTCTACACGGGATACCCAGGCGCGAGCGGCGGGCAAGGATCGGTGCTCATTGCCGCGGTCTCCCAGACGGGAGCCTCCTGGGACCGGGTGGGGACGATCCTGGAGCCGGAGAAGGGCGAGGCCGCCGTGTCCCACCCCTGCACGCTCGAGATCTCGAGGACCTTCTACATGTTCTATGCCACCGATGCAGGAGGTCCGATCCGCACGGCGCTGGCGAGCTCATCCGATGGCCTTTCGTGGGACCGTCGAGGCCTGGTCCTGGAACCTGGAGCCGCCGGCCCCGACGGCTTCGGCGTCCATACCCCGTGCGTGCTGAAGCGCCGCGATGGGTCCCTCGAGATGTGGTACGCGGGCCTACCGGTCGGAGACGACGGGTTCGGCTACCGCATCTGCTCCGCTCGGTTCCCCGGGCCCTGGTCCACCTAGGGGGAGGAGCCACGCTCGAAGGACCGCCGGGGACGGACGAGACCGCTACCCGGATCCGCGAGCAGCCCGCTTGTGCTCGTAGTGCCTCGCCATCTCGTCGAGCATCGACAGGTAGTTCGTAATGCCGTCGCGTGCCTGCTCGGCCTCGTCGGACAGGCCGGTCACCTTGTCGATCTTCCAGTGCGTGAACAGGACCGGCAGCACCACCTCGTCGTGGTGGATCCGTAGGTCGTAGATCCCCGCCTTCGCGATCTCGATCGCCTTCTGCTTGAACTCGGGGATGTCCAGTCCGGGCATCGCGAACCCGGTCACCTGGCGGTTGATCGCCAGCATCATCTCGGACGGCGCGATCTCGAGCGCCGCCTTGCCGAGCTCGCGGTAGAACACGTAGTGCAGGTTCTCGTCGGTCGCGATCCGCGCGGTGAGCTTCTCGATCAGCGGGTCCTGCGTGAACGTCCCCGTGTTGCGGTGCGCGATCCGTGTGGCGAGCTCCTGCAACGTCGTGTACACGACCCCGTCGAGCGGATCGAGCGCGCGAGCGCCGCCGTTGCCGTCGGGGTAGTAGCCGCGCGAGACCTGGTCCATGCGCCCGCGTTCGAGCACGACCGGGTCGTGGCCGCGGGTCACGGTCAGGTAGTCGCGCAGCACGATCGCGTGGCGTCCCTCTTCGGCCGTCCACCGGCGGACCCACTCGCCCCACACACCGCCCCGGCCGAAGATCTCCCACAGCGCTAGGTGGTAATAGGGAAGGTTGTCCTCGGTGAGCAGGTTCACCTCGAGCGCGGTGCGCGAGACGATACCGAGGGCGCTGTCGGTCTCCTCCCACGGTTCGTCGACGTAGTTGCGGCCGACCTCGTAGGGCACGTACTCGTGCGGGAACCACTCGGTGGCGGCGGACAGGTGCCGTTCGAGGCCGCGGAGCATGGTCGGCTCGAGGAGCGCGAGCATCTCGGCAGGCGGGGTCGGGGTGGGGGTCGTTCGTGCGTTCGTGAGCACTCGAGCCTCCAGCGTCGAAGCTTTCAGCCGAGTGTCTGGGGCTGAACGCGCGCGGCCGTGGGTTTGGGGCCGCGTACTGCCCACGGGTGGTGGGCGTCCACGAAGTATACGGGAGGTCAGGCGCCCGAGGGAGCAGGGTGCGCACCCTGTCGAGGCTGGTCGTCCGCTCGGCCGGCCGTCGCCGTGCCTCAGCCCGCGTGAAAGACTTGCCACCTGGTACGGTCTCGTTCGAGGGTACCGATCGCGGTTCGCTACGAGGCAGTTCCCTCAGCGCCGGCCGTCACGCCGGCCGCCCGAAGGGCAGTTCCAAGGCCCGGACGGCGAAAGGAAGGAGGGATCGTAGTGGCAACTGGAACCGTGAAATGGTTCTCTTCGGAGAAGGGCTTCGGCTTCATCACCCCCGAGGACGGCACCGCCGACGTGTTCGTGCACTTCAGCGCTATCTCGGGTGAGGGTTACAGGAACCTCGAGGAGAACCTGAAGGTCGAGTACGACGTCACGCAGGGTCAGAAGGGCCCGCAGGCGGCGAATGTACGCCAGATCACCTGATCGTCGCTGACGAACGTTGAGGGACCGGCGCAGTGCGCCGGTCCTTCGTCGTTCTCGGCGCCCCAGGTAGGTTGGGATCGATGCGGACGATGGCCTCCTCGGTGTGCCAACGAACTCGGCGGGCACGACCGATGGGTTGCCCGTGGCCCGATCGTCCTACGGGAAGAGGTCTGGTCGACGTCCTCCGACGGCACGCGGAGGTCCACGACTACGGCGCAGGCGCGGAACATCCACGGCTTGTTGCGGGCGGCCTTCCGGTGGGCGGTCGGCGAGGAGTTGATCGAGCGGGACCCTACGGACCTCGTCAAGCCGCCCGTCTACCGCAAACCTCAGGCTCGCTATCTCGAACTCGAGGATGTTCAACGCCTACGTGGGCTCGTCACCGGCCACGCGCTCGAGGGCTCGGTGGTCCTCGGGCTCGCCGGCCTGCGGGCCGCTGAAGCCTGCTACGTGCGGTGAGGCGATCTCGCTGACAACGTTCTCCACGTCAAGGCTTCGTCCTGGGGTGCAACGAAGACCGGACGCACCCGTTCACTAACGCTTCCGGCCGGTGAGGTCGCCGCGCTCCGAGCCTTCAAGGCTCGGGGGAGGCCGAGCGGTTGCTCCGGCTGGGCACGCGGATCGACGACCGAACGCCGATCCTCACCGACGGGTTCGGCGACGCGCTCAAACCGGCCTACATGAGCGCAACCTTCCGCACCTTCGCCCGCTCCCACGGCTTGGACGTGACCTACCACTCGCTGCGCCACACGGCGTCGAGCCTCATGTTGGCAAGCGGAATCGGCGTGCGGACCGTGGCCGGTCGGCTCGGCCATGCCTCGGCGCAAACGACGCTGGCCACCTACGCGCACCTGATCGGGCAGGCCGACCGAGACGCCGCCGAACGGCTTGAGGCGCTGCTCTCCCGATCACCCCGGTTAGCACCCGGTTAGCAGGGGATACGTCTCCGCTGGTCTCGGCTTCGACGAGATTGGTACTACATCTTCTGACCCGTCGTGGCCGACATATAGGATGAGCGCGACCTCCAGACCAGAAGGGTCCAACGGGCATGACGATCCGAGTCGCGATCGCGGACGATCACTCCCTCGTGCGTCAGGGGCTGCGTCGCTACCTGGACATGGCCGACGGCATCGAGGTCATCGGCGAGGCCGCCAACGGCCAGGAGCTGCTCGACCTCGTCGAACGCGAGGGACCCGACATCGCGCTGGTCGACATCCGCATGCCCGAGATGGACGGGCTCGAGGCCGCCCGGCTGATCCGGGACGCCCACCCCGATACCGGCGTCATCATGCTCACCGCTTACGACGACCGCCAGTTCGTGGTGGAGGCGGTCCGGAGCGGAGCGAGGGGCTACGTCCTCAAGGCTCGGGACGCCGAGCACCTGATCCAGACCGTGCGCCTGGTGGCCGGCGGCAACATGGTGATCGACCCGCAGCTCGTGGTCGCGCTCGCCGAGGAGCTCTCCCAGGCCAAGGAGCGCGACCGCCGGGCCGAGACGCTCACCGCCCGCGAGATCGAGGTGCTCCAGCTCCTGGCCTTCGGCCACACCAACCGCGACATCGCCGAGCGCCTCTACATCTCCCCCGACACGGTCAAGACCCACCTCGAGCACATCTTCGAGAAGCTCGGCGCGTCGGACCGCACCGCCGCGGTTGCGGAGGCGCTCCGGCGACGCCTCATCGAATAACGGCACGTCGTCCAGGAAACCCCCTCCCTGCCCTCCAAGTGGCCTAGGGCGATCGGGGGCCAGTCCCCTCGCTCGGGTGATGGAGTCTCGCCTAAGCGTGGTTCATCATCATGGCTTCGACATGTCGACACGTTCATCGACCAGGGCATCGTGGTTGACGCCCGCGCTGCTCCTCATCGCCGGCGCCGGCGTCACCCTGGCCTACATCGCTTCCGAAACGGCCTCCGCCGGTACTTCAGACCTGCCGATCGTGGCGGTCTCGTGCCTCCTGTCGACCGTGGTGATCCTCTTCCGTTCGAGGCAGCGGGATGCCTGGCAGAGTGCGCCGTGGCTCGGGCTCGGGATGTTGGGACTCACGGCGCTCAGCGCGTCGTTCACCTGGCTCGGCGACGGCCCCGCTCGCCGCGGTGTCCACGAGACGGCGTTCGTGCTCGTGGGGCTGATGTTCCTTGTCGCGCTCGCGGTCGAGTTCCGGAACCACGTGGCCCGGGAGGACCGACGCGAGATCGCCGCCGACATCGCGCTGCTCACCGTGGCGATCGGGATCATCCTGTTCCTGTTCCTGCGGCCGGAGAGGTTGACGGGATTCGAGTCCGCCGTGACGGCCAGTCTCGCCCTGATGGCGGCCACGGGGTTCTCGGGGTTCGGCGCACTCGCACTGGTTCTCCCGCATCGCGCCCACATCGGGCTGTTCATCGCGGTCTCGGCCATGTGTTCGGCCCTGGGCGCGTTCACGCAGCAGTGGGTCGCTGGGGTGTTCGTCCTGGGGCAGTCGCGCATCGACCTGCCGATCGCCCTCGCGTCGCTGCTGATCGCCGCGCTCGTGACCACGGTGCCGCGGCGATCACCCGAGCCACGGATGGAGCCCACGCGGTACGGACGCGCGATCCTCACGAGCCTGTCGGTCGCGGCGGCGAGCAGTGCCCTCGCGCTCGTAGCGGTGAAGGAGATCGACGACGGGATCGATCCGCTGCGGGCCTCGATGCTGATCGGGATGCTCGCGGCGGCCGTCGCCCTGCGGATCCTCGTGAACCAGGTCCGCGGCACGCACGCGCAGCGCGCCGTCCAGGAAGCGCTCGAGCAGAAGGAGGCCGCACTCGCGGACACCGACAAGGCGCTGGGTCGTCTCCGGCGGGCCAACGAGACGCTCCGCGATTCGGAGGAACGACTGCGGACCGTGTTCGAGGCCGCGATCGACGGCATCGTCGAGCTCGACCACCAGAACGTCATCCTTCGATCGAACGAGGCGTTCTGCAAGATGATCGATCTCCCTCAGTCGCTCGTCGAGGGGCAACCCTGGAGCGCGCTCGCGGCGTCGATCGAGGCGGACGACAGCTTCGCCGAGCTCCCCGCCACCGGACCCACCGGGCAGGGGACGCTCCATCGAGAGGGGCACTCGATCTACCTCGAGTCGCGCACGTCGCAGATCCCCGGAGACCCGCCCCGCCGGCTGCTGCTCGTGCGCGACGTCACGGCGGCGCGCGTGGCCGACCAGACGATCCGCTCGCTCTTCAAGTTCCTCCAGGACCGCGACGAGGACCGGACGCGGATCATGCGGCGGACGAACGCGGCGATCGAGAGCGAGCGCAACCGGATCGCACGCGACCTGCACGACGGACCGGTGCAGGGCGTGTCGGCCGCCTCGCTCTCCCTGGAGGCCGTCCTCCTGATGCTGAAGGCCGGTGAGATGGGCGATGGATTCGAGGTGCTCGCGAAGGTTCGGCGGGAGCTCTCGGAGGAAGCCGACAACCTTCGCCGCCTCATGTCCGGCCTGCGCCCTCCTCTCCTGGAGGAGCGCGGGCTCGTCCCGGCGCTGCGGGAGACCCTCGACCGCTACGGGCGGGACAACGGCGTGCGGACCGAGTTCCGGGCCAAGGCCGCCTGGGAGATCCCCCGCGACCTCGAGACGCTCGCGTTCCGGATCGTCCAGGAGGCGCTCTCGAACTCCGCGAAGCACGCGGACGCGGCCTCCGTCAACGTGGCCGTCGACACCGGGGGCGGCCAGCTCCGGGTCGAGATCGTGGACGACGGGGTCGGGTTCGACTCCGGGAAAGCTCGCGAGTTCCTGCAGTCGGGGCGGGTCGGGCTCGCCTCGATGCGCGAACGGGTCGAGCTCGCCAACGGCACCTTCATGGTGCATTCGGCGCCGGGGCGCGGCACCACGGTGCTCGCGTCGCTGCCCCTCGACGCCGTGCCCGCGGCGCGCGAGTTCGCGGGCAGCGACGCAACCTGAGCGGCCGCCGCCGCAACGATCGACCTCAGCCCGGTCCGGCTCGCGCGTTCGTCGGCCCCGTCGGGGGCGGCGGTGTCTCCGTCGGCGTCGGAGACGGGCTCGGCTCGGGCGAGGGGCTCGGCTCCGGCTCCGGCTCCGGCTCCGGCTCCGGCGACGGACTCGGCTCCGGCTCGGGCGAGGGGCTCGGCGACGGGGACGGGGCCGGCAACGGGACTGGGGTCTCCGGGCCCGCGCTGTAGCCCTCGAACGACGGTGTCGCGAAGTCCTTCACCGGGGCGCCCTCGAGCGCCGCCGCCATGAAGTCGTGCCAGATCAGCGCGGGGATCGTCCCGCCGAACACCGCGTCGTAGCCCTCGATGCCCTCGAGCGGGACCTGGCCCTGCGGGTAGCCCACCCAGACGCAGGTCGCGAGCTGCGGGGTGTACCCGCAGAACCAGGCGTCCCAGTAGTTCTGCGCCGTGCCGGTCTTCCCGGCGGCGGGGCGGCCGATGTACGCGTTCGTCCCCGTGCCTCCCGAGATCACGGTCTCGAGCGCGTAGTTGACGAGGTCGGCGTCGTTCGTGTCGAGCACCTGCTTCCCGCGCTCGTTGATCTCCAGGTTCGTCTCGCCGTCCGGCGTCTCCACCCGTTCGAGCGGGGTCGGGCGGTGACGCCACCCGCGCGCGGCGAGCGTCGCGTACGCGGTCGTCATCTCGAGCGGGTTCACGGACTGCGTCCCCAGCGTGATCGAGCACACGGGCTGGAGGTCGGACTCGATCCCCATCCGATGGGCGACCTCCACGATCGCCTCGGGCGTCACCTCGGAGGCGACCTGCGCGTAGACCGTGTTCACGGAGTGGCTCGTCGCCGAGAGCAGCGTGAAGGTCCCGCTCTCCGAGTCGCTCGCGTTCGAGAGCTCCCACGGCTGTCCGTTCGTGTAGCACGCGGGGTCCTCGATCGTGATCGGCGACGGCCCGCTCCAGCGCGCGTTGAGGTCGTAGTCCTGCTCCATCGCGGCGGCGAGCGTGAACACCTTGAACGCCGACCCGGCCTGCCGGCCCGATCCGCCGTCGCCGGTCGCGAGGTTCACCTTCGATACGCGGAAGTTCTCGCCCCCATACATCGCGCGAACCGCGCCGTCGCGGGGATCGATCGCGACGAGCGCCGCCTCGGGCCCGCCGGGATCGTTCAGCCGGTTCGCGACCGCCTCCTCCGCGTACCGCTGCATCTCCGAGTCGAGCGTCGTCCTCACCTGGAGCCCGCCGCCGAACACGGTCGCCTCGTCGTACTCGTCGATCAGCTCGCGGCGTACGTAGTCGAGGAAGTAGCCGGTCTTGGCCGGGAAGTTCAGCCCGATCTCGAACGGGTCGGCCCGCACCGGCTTGTCGGCGAAGGCCGCCGCGCGCTCGGGCAGGAGGTACCCCTCCTCCACCATCCTCGCAAGGACGAAGTTGCGCCGGTCGGTGGCGTCCGGTTCGTGCTCGACGGGGTCATAGACCGAGGGGCTCTGGATCATGCCGGCGAGCATCGCGGACTGAGGAACCGTGAGGTCCTCGGCGTCCGTGCGGAAGAACGTCTGTGCGGCGGCCTGGACCCCGTACGCCCCCCGCCCGAAGTAGACCGTGTTCAGGTACGTCGCGAGGATCTCGTCCTTCGTGAACTCCTGCTCCACCTTGACCGCGAGCAGGCTCTCGCGCACCTTCTGGCTGAGCGAGCGCTCGGGGATCACGTAGGTCTCCACGCCGGTCTCGGGGTCCTCCACGTACTCGCCCGCGTACACGTTCTTCACGAGCTGCTGGGTGATCGTGGAGCCGCCCTGGACGATCTCGCGCTGGACGATGTCGGTCCAGGCCGCCCGCAGGATGCCGAACACGTCGATCCCGGGGTGCGCGTAGAAGTCCTGGTCCTCGACCGAGATCACCGCGCGTTGCAGGTGCTTCGGCATCTGGTCGAGCGGGATGATCGTCCGGTCCACCGCGGAGTGGAGCGTCGTGAGGACCTTGCCGTCGCGGTCGTAGACGTAGGTCGTCTGGATCGGCGGGGGCGTCTTCGGCAGCTCGAGCTGCGAGTACACGTAGAGCAGGGTCAGCAGCACCAGGATGGCGCCGGCGACGGGCACGACGACGAAGACCCACCACCATCGCGAGAGCCAACCCTTGAAGCCCTTCTGGCGCTGGCGCTTCGGCTTGCGGCGGGGGGCGTGCTTGGGGCCGTTCCTTGGGGACCCCGCGGGCGCGGTCTTGATCGCCAAATCGTCGTCCAGTGTAGTCACGGGCAGGCTTTAGCCCGTGCACGACCAGCGGAAACGTCCGTGGAGTTCCCGTGACACGGGCGGCGGATCAGACGGCGCGGGCGACGAAGGCTTCGTGCAGGTGGTTCCACTGGCAGGTCGTGCACACCTCGACCACGTAGCACCACGATCCGGGCCGGTCGGCAGCCATCGAGAGGCCGACGTCGAGCGGCCACACGCGGCCGTTGTCGTGCCTGAGGCCGTCCCCGTAGACGTACGTGACCAGCCTGAGCTTGTCCTTGCGGCAGACCGGGCAGTCGCGACGGGTCTGCTCCCCCACGTGCTTGGCGGCGCGGATCAGCTCGGGGTGGGCGTCGCAGACGTCGGTCCAGGACGTCAGGCCGGTCTGGACCGAGGAGAGCAGGGCCCGTTTGGCCAGGGTGTAGTCGATGGTTGCCAGGCACGCGCGCCGGCCCCGCTTCCTCGCGATCCCCTGGAGCATCGCCATGGTCGAGCATCGTACACCCCGTCCCCGACGTGGCGGCCCCGGCGGATGTCCTCAGTGACCTCGGTCAGGTCGAGGGAAGGTCCACCACGGCCAGGGCACTCGCGACCACCGACCGACCGTCCCCGAACAGGAGCAGGTCCCCGACCTCCATCCGCACGGCGACCCTCGCCTCGAACGTTCCCGGCTCGCAGACGCACGATTCCAGCGCGCCGCCGTTCCGCGCCGCGTACTCGCGAGCGCGCTCCTCGGGCAGCACGTCGTCGGGGAGCGCCAGCGTCTGCGCCGCGGCCAGCGCCGCGGCGTCCGCGGACGTCTGGCAACTCGACGCGGCCGCGAGGACACGCACGACGTCGGCGGCCGCCATCGCCATCACGAGCACGATCGCGACGGATGCGGCAACGACGATCGAGACCGACCCTCGATCGTCCGTCACGCGAACTCCTGGCGCATCGTCGCGCTCACCTGCATCGTGACCGACTCGGGGAACAGCCATCCGGCAAGCGTCGCCGCGATCGGCGCCTCGTAGGTCAGGGAGACCGTGACCGGCGAACCCCGCGCACCCGCTCGATCGACCTCGACCCGAAGGCGGTCTCCGTCGAGGCCCACCGCCGCACCTCGGACCGCCGCGTCGACCGGCGCGAGGGACGGGTCGACCGCCGCCTCGCGCGCCCCGGCGCGCGAGGCCTGCGTCAGGACCAACCGATCGTGGGCGAGCACGCCGATCTGCACGAGCGCGAGCAGCAGGAGCAGCACCAAAGGGAGCACGAGGGCGAACTCGATCGCCGCGGATCCCCGCTCACCGTCGCTAGGACGCACTCCCGGCCACCTGGTCGATGATGCCGTCGAAGAACGCCGGCAGCTTCCCGGACGAGCGGGCCCACACGATCAGGACGACCGCGATCGCCGCCGCGGCGAGGATCACGAGCGCGTACTCGGCCGTCGTCTGCCCAGCCTGCGAGGACCACGGTGAGCGCGACCGCAGATAGCGCGCTCGTACGTACCAGGACAACAGCATCCCGGTTCACCTCCTCTCACACGATGGATCGCACGGTGGTCACCAGGACCGGGATCACCGTGAGGAGGAGGAAGGCGGGGAGGACGAGGAACACGAGCGGGAACAGCATCTTCACGGGGGCGGCACGCGCTCGCTCGGTGGCCCTCGCGCGGCGCGCCTCGCGGACGTCTCTCGCGAGCCGCGCGAGCTCCTCGCTCAGCGGAGAGCCCAGCGACTCGGAACGGGCGAGCGTTCCGAGCAGACGGCGGACGTCCGGCAGCTCGAGGCGTTCGCCGACGGTCCGGAGCTCGTCCCGCCAGCGCCCGCCGAGATCCGTCGCGTCGAGCACCGGCCGAAGGTCGTCCGCAAGCGGCCCCTCGGCCGCCTCGACCGCTCGTCGGAAGGCGAGCTGGGCCGGCAGTCCCGCGGACGTCGCGACGGCGAGGAGGTCGAGGAGCACAGGCACCTCTCGATCCGCGCCGGCGAGCCGACGACGAGCGGCCCTCGCGACACTGGCGTCGGGGGCTCGGAACCCCAACGGTCCCAGCGCCGCCGCGAGGAGCGGACCGCCGAGGAGGAGGCCGGAGAACGCGGCGGCCGCCGCCGCGGCCGCCTTCATGCCGACGAGCTCCCGCTCGGTCCGGTCGAGTCCCGAGCGCGCGAGCGCGTCCGTCGTTCGAGCCGACACCGAAAGGTGCCGGACGAGCGGCGCTCCTGCGATGGCGCCGAGCAGATCGCGGCCCGCGGATCCGCGCGACCGATCGGGCGCGAACGGAGCCAGGACCGCCGATCGCGGCCGCGCCCAGCAGGCGGCGACAAGCGAGACGCCGGCGATCGTCGCGAGGAGCCCAGCCGGGATGGTCATGGTTCGATCCGCAGGAGGCTCCGGATCCACACGTACGCGCCCGCCTGGAGCACGAGGCCGAGGACGATCGCGAGCGAACCGGCGGGCGTGGTGATCGCCGCCACCATGTCGTCGCGCGCGACTACTGATAGGAAGGCAAAGAACCCGAGCGGCAGCAACCCGAGGATGTTGGCCGAGAGGCGAGCCTGCGCGGTGAGCGAGCGGAGCTCACGGGCGGCGCTCCGACGCGCGCGGAGCGTCGAGGCGAGCTCCTCGAGCGTCGCGGCGAGTGCTCCGCCGGACCGCCGGTGCAGACGGAGCACGCCGGCCGCGAGCCGCGCATCGGCGCCGGAGATCTCTGCCGCCCACGCGTCGACCGCGTCGTCCATCGGATCGCCGAGCTCGACCCGGTCACCGATCCGGTCGAAGGAAGGGCCGATCGGCGGATCGATCTCGGCCGCCGCGAGCTCGAACGACTGGCGGAGCGAACGCCCGGCTCGCAGGCCGGCCGCGATCACCGACACGCCGTCAGCAAGCTGATCCTGCGTGAGCGTCGACACCTTGGTTCGACGTCGTCGAGCGACGATCGTCGGGACGACGAGGACGGCGCCGGCGGCCACGACCGCGCCGACGTCCCCCGCGACCCTGAAGCCCGCGACCGATGCGAACGCCGCACCGATGACTGTCGACACCCACGTGGGCGGGCCCGCGACCCTCGTCGCGATCGTCCGCGAGCTCGGCGGGGCTCCCGCACGGACGAGGATCGTGCCACGACGAACGTCGACCGCGGCCGCCCCGGCGAGCAGGACGGCGGCAGCGGTGAGCGCCCCGACGATCGCCCCGCTCAGGGTTCCACCTCGTCGACGCCCGCGTCGAACCACCGCTCGTCGAGCGGAACGCGACCCATGAGTGCGGCGGCGACCGCCGGCATACTTCCGGTTGCGACGAACGCGCCGTCGCGACCAACCCGCGGCCGGAAGCCGAACGCCTCCGTGATCGCGAGCTCACCGCCCTCGTCCAATCCGTCGACGGTCGCGATCTGCATCACCACCCTCCGCCCCTCGCGCAGACGAGCGGTGTGCACGACGAGGTCGATCCCTCCCGCGACCTGCGCGCGAACGTGGGCGACCGGGAGGTCGACGTCGGACATCAGCGCCATGGTCTCGAGCCGCCAGAGGGCATGCCGGGCCGAGTTCGCGTGCGCGGTGGAAAGGGAGCCGTCGTGTCCGGTGTTCATCGCCTGCAACATGTCGAGTGCCTCGCCACCCCGGACCTCACCGATCACGAGCCGGTCGGGTCGCATCCGGAGTGCGTTGCGTAGGAGGTCTCGGACGGTCACCTCGCCCCGGCTCTCGACGTTGGCGGGGCGGGCCTCGAGGCCGACCACGTGCGGCTTGCCGAGACGTAACTCGGCGGCGTCCTCGATCGTGATGATCCGCTCGTCGTCGGGGACGCACGAGGACAGCACGCCGAGGAGCGTCGTCTTCCCCGAGCTCGTGCCTCCGCAGATCAGGATATTGGCCCGGCCGCGGACGCAGGCGCCCAGGAACGCGAGCATCCGGGGCCCCATCGTGCCGTTGTCGAGCAGGTCCTGCGGGCCGAGTGGGACCGAGGAGAACTTGCGAACGTTCAACACGGGGCCGCAGAGCGAGAGGGGCGGAACGATCGCATGCACCCGTGAGCCATCCGGAAGTCGCGCGTCCACCCACGGCGACATTGCGTCGACCCGGAGGCCCAACGGGGCCACGATGCGCTCGATCAGGTGAAGGACCGCCTCCTCCCCCTCAAACAGACGGTCTCCCACCCTCTCGAGCCGCCCCTCTCGCTCCACGTAGACGTCGTCGGGACCGTTCACCATCACCTCGGTGACGTCCGGGTCCTTCAGCAGGAACTCGATCGGACCCATCCCGACGACCGCATCCGAAACCGCGTTCACGACGTTCGTGAGCGTTCGCTGCGGAAGCATGTGCCCCTGCTCGCGCAGCAGGGCGAGCGCCTCCTCGCGAACGCGGAGCCGTCGCTCGGCCGCGGGGACCCGAGCGAGCTGTCGGGCGTCGACCCTCCCGAGCAGTCGTTCGTGCAGGCCGCGACGGACCTCGACGAGCAGGTCTCCCTGGCTCACCGGCTCGCCTCCAAGATCTCGGCGGCCAGCCGGTCGATCGAGCGCCCGACGCGACCACGCATCGCGAGCAGCCGACCGCGGTCCTGCGCGGCCGGGATGCTCCGGTCGGACGGGATCACGGCGACGGCGGGACGGCCGAACACGCGCTCGACGTCCTTCGCCGTCACCTCCGATCGGCCCGGACGGTTCACGACGAACTCGCAGCGCCCGTCGAGCCCGACGATCTCGATCGCCCGCTTGGCGTCGCGGAACGACAGGACGTCGAGCCCGAGCACGACGAGGATCCGGTCCGCGAGCTCGAGCCCCGCCCGTACGACGTCGTCGAGCGCTCGCGGCACGTGGAGCACCACGACGTCGCAGGTCCGCCGTGCGGCCGCGATCGCCGGCCGGTAGGTCTCGGCTCCCACACGCGTCCCGATCCGCTCCTCGCCCGGAGCCAGCAGCGCGTCGAAGCCGGTCGGATGCCGCCACACCACCTCGAGCAGGTGCCGCGGCGCGATCTCCGACGAGAGCGGCGCCAGGTCCGCGATCGTTCGGACGTCCTCGTCGAGCGGGACGCCGATCGCGGCCGAGGCGTCGGCGAAGAGCACGTCGAGATCGACCAGCACGCATCGGCGCCGCCGCCTGGCGAGCGCCGCGGCGAGGTGCGTCGCCACGAACGTCGTCCCGGCGCCGCCTCGGGGGCCGTAGACGGCCACGACCTGACCGGGCGAACCGAGGGCTTCGTCCCCGCTCGGCCGGGCCCTGCCCGCCGCGGCCGCGAGCTCTTCGCGTTCGGCGGGCCACAGGAAGAAGCCGTGGGCCCCGGCTCGAAGGGCCCGCCGCAGTGAGCCGACCGACTGCGTCGTGTCGACGGCGAAGAGCGCGCTCCCGTTCAGCGACCCCCTCGCGGGCACCAGAGACGGCGCGGCGACCACGGCATCGGGTTCGAGCTGACGGATCGCCTCGGCGAGCTGCACCGCGTCCCCGGCGGTGCCGACGACCCGGGCTCGGCCGCTTCGATCGAGGAAGTGCATGACCTCCTCGGCGACGTCCGGAGGTTCGAGTGCGAGCACGACCCGCGTGACCTCTTCCATGAACCGCTCCGCATCCGGGAAGACCGTGAGGGAGAGGTACGGGGAGTCGCGGCGAACCGCGTGCGCGAACAGTACGGGACCGCGCGACTGCGGCACAATCACCAACCCGACCGATTCGGAGATCTTGTCGGGGGATGTGTTGGCGACGGACGAGGAGCGACAGATGGCTGGCATCAAGATCCGGAGGTTCGAGGATGCGGACGAGCGGCGCGAGTTCGAGCACGGTTCGTTCGAGCTCGTCACGCTCGGTGGTGTCACGGTCGGGCGCGCGAGCTACGAACCCGGGTGGGTCTGGTCCGAGCACGTCGGCGAGCCGGCCGGTCAGGAACGCTGCGATGTCGAGCACGTCGGCCTCGTCGTCTCGGGCCGCTGCGCCGTGAAGATGAGCGACGGGAGCGAGGCGGTGCTCGAGCCGGGCGACCTGTTCTTCATCCGGCCCGGCCACGACTCGTGGGTCGTCGGCGACGAGCCGTACGTCTCGCTGCACCTCCTCGGCGCGAGCGACTACGCGAAGGAGTAGCTAGACGCCGGCGCGGTCCCCTTCGACGAGATCGTCGGGGACGGTGTCCGGGATCTCGAACGCCGGATCGCGCCGTCGACGGACCAGGAACGCGGCCCCGAGGATCGCGATCGCGAGGGCCACGATCGCCCACACGGGTATCCCGTCGGTTTCCGCCGCCGCGAGCCGCGCCCGGAGTGCGTCGTTCTCGGACCCGAGCAGCTCGATCGTGCGGTCGGTCGAACGCAGGTCGAGCGCGGCCGCCCGCGCCTCCCCCTGCGCCGCATCGAGATCGGCCTCGAGCGACCCGAGGTCGCCTTCGAGCTGCCGGGCCTCCTTCTTCGCGTCGCGGAGGTTCCACTTGCGCTCCCGCGCGAGGTTCATGAGCCGCGCTTCCTCGGCCGTCCGTGTGATCGTGATCCATCCCTGCACGAACTCTCCGAACCCGGAGAGCGTGCAGGGGTCGTTGCACACCACGACCTCGTACTCGCCCGACGGGACGTTCGGCACGGTGAAGCGCGCGCGGACCGGCACCCCGTTCGATCCGTCGAACGCGATCGTGAACGGCGCGAGCCGGATCGCGTCGGCCGGCAGGTTCGTGTCGTCGAGATACGCGTCCCCAGGACTCAGCCACGCGTAGAAGGGCCCCTCGGTCTCGAGCCGGTCCATCCGATCCGGGTTCATCACGTAGATCCCCGTGTGCGCGACCACCTCCTGGCCGACGTGCATGATCGCCCACGTCCCGAGGTTGCGCTTCCCGGCGACCGGCTCCTCGCTCCGGAACCCGAGCCAGTTGCCGCCCGCGCTCGCAGCCTGAGCGGGAAGGACGACCACGAGCGTTGCGACCGCGAGGGCGAGGACCACTCTGCGCACGACGTACCTCCCTGATCCGACCATCTCACCCACCCGACCGGAGGGAACCCGCCGAGGTTCCGAGGATGTGTCGTACCCCCGGTCTACGATTCGAAGGCGATGGGTGAGCTGATCGATCTCCGTGCCTGGTTCGAACGCCGCGAGCGCGACCCGATGACGCGGCTCGAGCGCGCGATCGCCCGCCTCGATGGCCTGCTCCAGCGCGGATCCGGGCGCCTCGGCGGCAAGGTCGAGTCCGAGCTCCTCGCGATCACCGGCGCAGTGACGGCCGGGCTCGAGGACGAGGCCGCCGAGCGTGCCGAGCGTCTGGCCGAACGGCTCGAGCACCCCTCGGCCCGCCGCTCGGGCTAGCCCCGCTCCCGAAACCCCTTCGGAACCACGGTCCCTCACGCACGGTCGGTAAGGGTGGACCGAGCTTCCGGAAGGAGGCACTCGTGCGTTCGCGCACGCCTGAAGGCCGTCCGTGCGCGCCGCGGGGCTACGCTGGTGGCCGGCCGAAGCAACCGAGAGCCGGGAAGGGGCCGAGTGAACGACCCGGACCCACGCACGCTCGAACGGGCGCGCCGGGGCGACGCCGGCGCGTTCGAGGACCTCGTGCGCGCCTACCAGGGCGACGTCTGGCGCTTCGCCTACCACTTCACCCGCGACCGGGCCCTCGCCGACGACGTGACGCAGGAGGCATTCCTGCGCGCCTACCGGTTCCTGAAGGGCTTCCGCGGCGACTCGAGGTTCACGAGCTGGCTGTTCCGGATCGCCCGCAACTGCGCGATGGACCAGATCCGCGCCCGGAACGTCTACGTGGAGCGCGTGACGCCGATCTCCGGGACCGTGGCCGACCCCCAGGCCCGGGTGGAGCTGCAGGAGGCGCTCGGCGCGGTCTCCGCGGAGCACCGCGAGCCGTTCCTGCTCGTCGAGGTCTTCGGCCTGTCCTACCAGGAGGCGGCCGACGTCCTGGGCGTGCGGGTCGGCACGATCAAGAGCCGGATGCACCGCGCGCGCAAGGCGATGATGGAGGCGCTCGAGATCGAGGAGGACGCGCGATGACACGTCGCGTCGGACGCGAGGTCCGCCGATGAACCACGAGCAGGCCGAACGCCTCCTGTCCGCGCGTCTGGACGGCGAGCGGCTCTCGTCCCGCGCCGTGGCGGCGCTCGACCGGCACCTCGAGACCTGTGCCGAGTGCCGCGCGTTCGAGCGCGGCGCGTACCGGCTGCGCGAGTCCGCGCGGATCGAGCTCGCGCCCGCCGTCCCCGACCTCGTCGAACCGATCATGGCCGCCGTCCGGACCGAGCCCCGCCAGGTCACGCGGCTTCGTGACTTCCGACCGAGGCGGACGCGCCGGCTGATGCCACGGCTCGCGCCGGTCGCGGCGGCGCTCCTGGTCGGCGCGATCGCCGGGAGCCTCGTGGTCGGCGGTCCCTGGCAGCGCGACGGCGGATCCGCCCTCGCGGCGAGCGACGTCACCGAGGGCATCGCCGCGGCCGCCGTGCACCTCGACGCGTACCAGGCGACGTTCGCGATCCGCGAGACGCACCTGTCGCCCGAGGTGCCCGTCCGCGACCTCACGATGTCCGTCTGGTTCGAGGAGCCCGAACGGTTCCGCCTCGACGTGACCGACCACACCGACTACCCGACGCCCGCCACGCCCACCGACCTTCGGCTCGTGGTGGACGACTCCACGTGGTACGCGTCCGGACCCGCCCCGTGCGGCACCGCTCGGTGCCCGCTGCGCGAGTCCGCGGTGCGCAACCGGCTGCCGTTCTCCACCGCGGCGCCGCTCCCCGCCGACCTGATCCTTCCCGTCTCGACACTCACGGACCCGGACCGGGTGACGGTCCTGGGCCGAGGCACCGTCCTCGGCCGGTCGGCGGTGCGGGTCGAGGTGCCGTTCGAGCGGGCTCGCCCGTTGTTCCCGTTCCTGCAGATCGGGGGCTCCTGGCGTCCGTTCTTCCCGAGCGACCGGGTGCGGATCTGGCTCGACGAGCGCAGCTGGTTCCCGCTCCGCTGGGAGGTCTTCCCGGCGAGCGGCACCGAACGCGACCAGTGGGCCCTGCGGTTCGGGCTGCCCGAGGAGCCGGCGACCCGACCCGTTTTCTCGGTGACCGCGCTCGACGTCGGCCTGCGGGACCCCGATCCCCAGGTGTTCGAGATCCCGGCGGTCGCCGGGGCGACGGACCAGGGGGCGCGTCCGGTGCCCCTCGCGCAGGTCGAGCGCGAGGCCGGGTTCGTGCCCGTGGCCCCCGCATCGGTCGCCGGGCTCGACCTCTACCGGGTGGTCCTGCCGCGCGAGGATCCGGGGAGCACGGTCGTCGCGTACGCGGACGGGCTGGCGTTTCTCACGCTCGGCGAGACGCGGACGTGGATGGGCGACGCGCCGTTCGGGCCCGTCGGCGTGCAGGCAGAGGAGATCACGCTCCCCGGCGGGGGCATCGCGTACTACGAGCCGGCGAGCAACGAGCACGGGCGACGCCTGTCGATCCACGGGGCCGGGACCGAGCTGTCCATCGAATCGAACCTGTCGAGGGACGAGCTGCTCGCGGCCGCGGCGTCGCTGCCGGTCGAGGGGCTGCCGATGCCGGATGCCTGGCGCGTGCGCGGATCGGGCGGTGCCGTCGTCGAACGGGTGACGCTCGCCCAGGCGCGGGACGCGGCTTCCTTCCCGATCGTCCTGCCCCTCTCGTTGCCGCAGGGGTTCGGGCTCGCCAGCGTGGAACTGGTGGCCGCGGGGAACGACGTCGGGGTGACGCTCTACTTCCGCGACCGTGACGCCGACGCGGGCATCGGCACGATCCGCCTCCATCTCGAGCCCGCGAACTCGCTCCCGGCCGCATCGTCGGCCGATCAATCGACGGTCGACGTCGGCGGCCTCCCCCTCCCGGGCCGCTTCACGCCGGAGCGGTCGCAGCTCGAATGGATCGACACCGGCATCTACCGGTCGCTCGACGCGCCGGGACTCTCGCTCGAGCCGCTGCTCGCCGTCGCGCGCTCGATCCCGTCCGGGGCGGAGGCCTCGGTGGCATGAGGAGGCGACGGGTCGCCGGCGTCGCGGCCGGCATCGCGATGGGGTTCGCCCTCGGGGCGGTGCTCACGCTCGCGATCCAGGGCTGGGCGAGCCTGCCCGAGTCCGGC
>Ga0075430_100001518_pt1 | contig 18927 bp, 23 predicted proteins | sample RhiMetdeltSRZDD4_FD_75294 | JGI IMG/M metagenome (GOLD analysis project Ga0075430, IMG submission 75294) | Populus rhizosphere microbial communities from Tennessee, USA - Rhizosphere MetaG P. deltoides SRZDD4 | ecosystem: Host-associated > Plants > Roots > Rhizosphere > Soil | place: USA... | reverse complement strand
AGGCGCCTGGCGGCGGTTCGTGTTGCTGGTGGGCGCATGCGACGGGCACGTGCGGCCTCATACATCGACGCCGGTTGGACGGTGAACGGGCCGGGCGCCGACGGACTCGAACCGAGGTCGCCGACACCTGTCCTCAGCCGTTGTTAAGTAGTGGCCCGCATTTCTCAGGTGACGTTAAGCGGCGGGCCTTAGTATCACCGTGTCGATTTGCGTAGGACCCCTAAGTGTGTCGACGCTCTCGCCGAGATTGAGCAACCTCGACACCAGGAGCAACCAAGTCCTGTACACCGCTCCCCCATGCGCCGGGCGGCGCCTGGGGCCACTTATCCGCGTCACCACAAGAGGGGAACCATGACGCAACAGCAGCAGTTCTACCCGCAGCCGCCGAAGCAGAAGCACACCGTCCGCAACGTCCTGCTGATCACCAGTGGCATCATCCTCGCCTTCGTCGTCGCCTGCTCGGCGGTCGTCGCCAACGGGATGGACGAAGCAGTCAACGGCAGCGCGCCGGACACCACGGAATCCACGCCGGGCACGGTCCCCGACCGGGGAGCGCCGCGGGCGGTCGCGGTCGGCAAGGCGTTCACGATCGGCAAGCACCGCTTCGAGAGCGGCTGGAAGGTCGCGACCCCGGACTATGGCAGCCCGCAGATCACCGGCACGGTGACCAACGTGTCCGAGGAGACGAGCACCGCCTTCTTCCACATCAAGTACCTCAACGGCAGCAAGGTCGTCGCGAACTTCCAGTGCTCGACCAACGACCTGGAGCCGCGACAGTCCGAGGACGTGGAGTGCTACAACACGGTCGACAACAACGGCAGGATCGGCGAGTACACCAAAGTCACTGCCGAGGCCACGTTCTAACTGGCCCGCGAGGCGGCCCTTCGGGGCCTGCAAGGACGACGACACCTATGGGCTGATCGTGTCCTTCCTCGACGAGAAACCGGAAGGGGGTGAGGGGTGATGGGTCCTGATCCACAGTACGAAACGTGGATGTGGTGGCTCGTGATCGAGGGCGGGGCTCTATGCGGGATCGTCGTAGGGATCAACAAGGTCGTCCGCTGGATCAAGTGGACGCCGGAGCCTGAGCGCTGGCCCGAACTCACCGATGGGCAGAAGTTCGCCTTGCTTGATCTCACTCCTGAGCAACCTAAGACGCTCACTGCCGAGCAGCGGAAGGGGGATGACCAATGGCAAACGATCTCGTGTGCCCGCATTGCGGGAGGCCGCGCACCATGCATGACGCGGCGAAGGATCAGCCGTGCCTGGACTGCCGAATCGCGGAAAGCCGGGCCAGGCACACACCCGAGGACGTGGCGAGGCAGGTTTCGGCCAGGTAAGGCAGTACTGGGCTAACCACTCGGATGGGCGCCCGCCAGCCGCGGCGTCAGCCGTGCCGGCGGAGTCGGGGATTCACGACGCGAAACTGCGTCAAACAGTTCTTGCCAGCTCACGGGATCTGAGTTTTCAGGCGAATCGGCAGACGACGTCTCCGGCGAACCGGTGTAGCGGTTCGTGGTCGTAGGCGACACCGGGGATATAGGCGATTACGTAGTCCACTCCGGCTTCGACGAGTTGCTCGACGTGCGTCGCGATCTGCTTCGTGGTGACGACTGCCGCTCGGCCGCCCTCGATACCGCCGCCGGCACCGTTACGGGTGAACTCGTCGAGGCTGTATCGTCCACGCGCCTTCGCGGTCGCGGTGTCCGGGTCTGCGCCCGCTTCGATCGGGAACACGTTGATGCTGGTGGACTTGATGATCTCGGTGTAGTCGCGACCCACGGATTCGCAGTGCTGTTTCAGGACTGCGAGCTTGCGCTTGATCGTGTCGGGATCTCCGGTTCCGAAGTTGCATGCGTCGGCGTACTGCGCCACGAGCTTGAGGGTTACCTTCTCGCCTCCGCCACCGATCCACAGGGACGGGTGAGGCATGCGCACGCCCTTCGGTTCGACGATCGGCCGGTCGACTGAGTAGTGGTGGCCGCCGAATACGACGTCGTCCTCGGTCCACAAACGGTGAATGAGCTGGACTGCCTCACTGAAGGCGTTCATTCGAGTCTTCAGGTCGGGCCATGGGAACCCGTACGCCTTCCACTCGTGCTCGAACCAGCCCGCGCCGATGCCGGCGTACAGGCGTCCGTGGCTGGCGACGTCAACGGTGGCTGCCATCTTGGCGTACAGGGCCGGATTCCGGTAGCCGTTGCATCCGACCATCTGGCCGATGTTCACCCGGGCGGTGTCCCGGGCCAGCGCGGCCGTCGTGGTCCAGCACTCGAAGACCGTCTCCTTGCTGGGCTCGGGCACGGTATGGAAGTGGTCGAACAACCAGATCGAGTCCCACGGCCCACGATCAGCCGCTCGAGCGACCGCTGTCATCGCCTCGAACTGCTCGACCGGGTCCGCGATGTCGACCAGATCCATCCGCCATCCCTGCGGAACGAACACACCGAACCGGACGCTCATCTGGACAGCTCCCTTCTGTGTACGCCCATGGCAGCCACCACCAGCGCGATGCCGAGTACCTCGAGCCACGCCGGCCACTGGCCGAGCACCAGAGCGCCGATCACCGCAGCTGTTGCCGGGAGCAACGACAACATCAGCGCGTAGGTGCCTCTGCTCAGCCGGGCCATCGCGAGCTGGTCGCTGACGTATGGGATCACCGAGGAGCAGACGCCGACACCGGCCGCTGCTGCCAGCAGGCGCGGATCCGCTAACGCCGGTCCGGCCGCGGCGATGCCGAACGGCAGCGCGAGTACGGCGGCGATACCCATCGCGAGGGCCAGAGCGTCGATGCCGCGCAATGTCCTATTCCGCGAGACCCGGTGTCCGAGCACGATGTAACCGGCGAACAGCACGGCATTGACGCCGGCGCAGATGAGGCCGAGCAGGTTCGTCGCGAGCTGCACTTCGGTCAGCAGATAGACGCCGCCTACGGCGAGGACGAGCGCGATGCCGTTTCGCATCGTGCGCAGAGCTAGGGCGGCGAGCAGGATCACGGGCGCGAACTCGACGGCGGCGACCGTGCCGAGTGGGAGTCGGTCGATCGCGACGTAGAACGTCGCGTTCATCGCCGCGAGGACGGCGGCCCAACCAAGTAGCAGCCGCCGCGCAGTCGCGCCGAGACCACGCCAGATCCGCCATGGACGGCGCCACACCCAGAAGATTGCGGCGGCCGAGATGATCCGCAGCCAGGCGACGCCCAGAGGTTCGACTCGGCTGAAGAGCAATACGGCGAACGCCGGACCCAGGTAGTGGAAGACGGCGCTGAGCACGAAGAAGGCGTGTGCCGGAACTCGATCAAAGACCGTGTAGCGCCCGGCGGCCTCGGTCGAAGTCACGTCCTCTATCTTAGGAAGGAGGTCTTTGATCTCCCATGCCGAAATGGTCAACGGAGGACGTCAATGCCTACCAAAACGAACGACAGATCGGAAGTCTCCGTACAGACCGAGAACTCACTGCTCGACGGGCTCAACCTCCGGATACTCACCGAGTTGACCGCAGATCCGCGCCTGCGCACCACCGAGCTCGCCCGCCGGCTCGGCGTCTCGGCGCCGACGGTCCGCGAACGGGTCGGCCGGCTCGAGGCAGCCGGTGTGATCCGCGGCTACCGCCTGGACGTCGACCCGGCGGCGCTTGGTCTGCCGGTGGCCGCCTGGGTCCGGTTGCGTCCCGGCCCAGGACAGCTGAGCAAGATCGCCGAGCTGGCCGGCCGTACACCTGAGGTCGTCGAATGCCATCGCATCTCCGGAGAGGACTGCTTCCTGATGCGGGTCCAGGTGAGCAGCATCGCGGCTCTCGAAGACCTACTCGACCGCTTCCTCCTGCATGGCCAGACGACCAGCTCGTTCGTCGTCTCCACCCCCGTGCCGCCACGTCCACTTCCGCTCAGGCAGTAGGCATTCCGTACGACCTCGTCAGGTGGACGAGAAGCGCAACCGCGAAGCAGGGCTACGGTCGATCACGGGCGAACCGGAGGGGGTACGGCGACCTCCAGGTCGAGCATCACTGTGTCGGCACGGGTGAAGGTCATGACAACGGGGTCGAGTCCAACAGACGAGCGGCATTTGCGTGCCGGTCTTCGGCTGCGAGGATTCGCTGCGTCAGCGCGGCTCGTACGCCTCACCGTCGGGGCTGGCGATGACGACGGTGTATCCGTCGGGGTCCTTGAGCCAGATTTCGCGATGTCCTGGCCCGTTGCCCTCGCCTTCGGGTGGGTTCCGATGAGGTGGTAGCACGACGGGTGCGGCGAGCTGCTGTGCGCGTGCCACAGCATCGTCGAAGTCGGAGATGTCACCGAACCACAGCAGGACGCCGTTGCCGACCTCGCGGTCCGGGTCGCCGATTGGCCCGTGGTGGTGTCCGACCTCGAAGTGGTGAAGCTGCAGCACCAGAACCCCGTCGGCGAGTAGTCGTTCGTACTCTGGGCCGCCGTGGTCGCTCTGCAGGCCGAGGAGCTGCTGGTACCAGCGACTCGATGCCTCGACATCGCGTACCGCGATCATCGGCTGCGCCTGCGCGGGGCGGACCGGCACGACGATGCCTATCCGGTTCCCGGCCGGGTCGTCGATCTCGGCGAGCCAACGTTCGCCGCTGTCCAGCTGCGGTCGGCTCTGCACCGTGCCGCCGCTGGCGACCGCACGCTCGAGTGTGGGGAACAGGTCGTCGGCGCAGATCCACACGACCGGCCCGGTCGTGGTGGCCGGCGGTCGGTCGGTGGTCCACTGGCCGATCATCCCGGGCGCTTCGAAGCTGCCGTAGGTGGTGTCGGTCGACCAGCCGAAGACCGACTCATAGAAGGCCGCCGAGCGTGCGACGTCGACCGCAGGCAGCTGGAGGTACCCAACCTGGCCGTGTGGTGGGTGCTGCGCCAGGTGACGGTTGTTCTGTCTGCTCATGTCGAGCGCCTCCTAGCAGTCGCGGTGGGTTGAGGGGACGAGGTGTCGCCGATCAGCAGCCGGCCGACGGAGCCGGCGAACCAGCGCTGGTACTGCTGGAGGGTCCAGTCACGTTGGCGAGTGAGCCGGTCGAAGACCGCGGGATCCATGAGGATCCACACCGTGTCGACGGCCTCCTGTCTGCTGCATCCATCACGCAGCGGTGCCTTGCGGATCAGCTGTTCGACGATCCATCCCGCCGTGGTTGCGCGCTGCGCGGTCATCTCCCGGGCGAGTTCGGCGAGCTCGGTGTCGCTGACAGCTGCTTCGAACACCGCCAAGACGAGGCCGGCTGATCGTTGTTGGGCCGGTCCGAGCACGCTGGCCACGGTGGCGAGGAACTCTTCGATGGTGTCCGCCTGGACCGCCGCCTCGGTCCAGCTGCGGTCGAGAACGGGCACAGGCTCATCGTCGCCGACGATGGCGACGTCGATCGCCGCCTTGAGCAGTCGCCCCTTGGTGCCGAAGAGCAACTCCACCGTCGGCACTGACACACCCGCGCGGCTGGCGATCACGCGCATGGTGGAACCGGCAAACCCGCGCTCGAGGAACACCGCCGTCGCGGCCTCCACGACACGACGACGCGTAAGCCGGGCCTGGGCCCGCCGACCGCTCGACCGATAGGCACGAGACGCACGCTCGACAGAAACCACAGAGAGCAGTGTTGACTATGGTTAGGCCATAGTCAATGTTGCGGCACGCTCATCGCGCCCGCGCCGTCCTCGACGTTCCGCTCGGCTTCTGGGCCACGGGCTCAGCTGAGCGCGTCGCACACAGCGTGCCTGACGGCGTCCCCGGCCTTCGGGGTGGCGCTGATCGGGCCGGTCGCGAAATCGAGCTCGTCGCGGCCGACGTGGGTCACGACGCGCCGACCGTCGATCTCCACGTACTCGAACACCCCGGTTCGCGTGATGGCATAGGGCGCCCCGTTCGAGTCGAGCCATACGGTCAGATTGAAATCGCCACCACGGACGATCGAGCGAGACGTGTCGGCAGACGAGTAGACGTGCCCGATGTACTGGATGTGGCGGACCTCGCGATCGGGCCAACGGGCGACGTTGCGCTCAACGGTGAAATCGACGAGCAGGACGAAGTCACCGCAATCGCCGGAATGCTCGCCGAAGGCCCGGTAGTCGGCGACGGCATCGGCGAGCGTGTAGGTGGACGAGGTTTCGAAGTGCTCGGGCCCCGCCGCCGAGGCGGTAGCCGGGAGGGCGAGCGGGAGTGCGGCCAGTGCGGCCGCCGCGGTCAATCGAGTTCGGGACATCGAGAAGCTCCTATCGGGATGGCGACACACATCTGATCGCTCTGGTCGTGTTCGCGAACGAGTCAAACCGTAGAGACGATCCCGGCTGGTGAAATCACGGAAATCCGTGAATTTCGGGCCCTCAGTCTTTGGCCGCAAAGGCGAGGGCGAGCTGAGTCCTCGACGTCACGTCGGCCTTCTGGAAGATGTGCCGAAGATGGGTCTCGATCGTGTTCGGGCTCAGGAACAGCTGCTCGGCGATCTGCCGGTTGGACAGGCCCCGGGTCACCAGCCGCGCCACGTTGCGCTCCTGCGGCGTCAGCTCGCCGATGGCGGACGGCTCTCGCCGTCGCGCCGTCTCACCGGTGGCCGCGAGCTCGGAGCGCGCTCGCTCGGCCCAGGTCGTGGCGCCCGCGCTCTCGAATCCGGCGATGGCCGAGCGCAGCGCAACCCGTGCCGCGCCGCGCTGCCGCTCCCGCCGCCTGGCTTCGCCGAGCAGTAGCTCCGAGCGCGCCTGCTCGTATCGGTTCCCGGCCGCCGCGAGCATTGCGACCGACGACTCGAGTTGCTCGGTCGAACCATCGACCAGGCCTCGCATTCGCCGCGCCAGCCCGAGCGGGAGTGGCCGGCCGCTCGCGACGGCAACAGCCTCGAAGGGCGGGACCAACGGCTCTGCTTCCGGAGACCGGCCCGCACGGACCAACGCCTCGACGAGGGCAGGCACGATGGGTCGGGGTGCGATGGCGTCGCCCACTAGCTTCGAACCGGATTCGGCTGCGCGACGCTCGAGCTCGGTCGCTGCCGCGCTCGCATGGCCCAGGCCGAGCTCGAGGACGCCGAGCGCAGCCCCGGTCCGCACGGACCGTCCGAGCCGGCGTCCGAGGTTGGCGGCTTGCGCGACGTGGGCCCGACAATCCACCTCACGCCCGAGTGCCGCCTCGATCCACGCGATCACACCGCACGCGTACAGCTCCTCGCGCGGCTGCCGCAGCGCGGCCAGCAGGTCGAGCTCCTCGGACACCGCATCGAGGGCAGACTGAAGGTGCCCTCGCCGGGCTTCGGCGAGGGCGATGAACTCGAGGCTCTGCGTCAGCACGTTGAGCGCGCTCCGGCGTCGCGCTAGCTCGACCGCTCGCTGCAGTACGTCGACGGCCTCGGCGTCATCGCCGGCGCTGAAGAGTGCCTCCCCGGCCAGGCGGAGCCGCGCGGGATCCTCCGGATCGGCGACCCTGGCGGACCGCCGCCACAGTTCCGCAGCGAGCTTCGCGTCGCCCCGCCAGCCGTGGACATCGGCAAATCGCAGGGTGACGAGCTGCTCCGTCAGACCGCCCTTCGGCCACGGGAGCTCCCATGCGGACCGGGCGAGCGACTCGGCTCGAGGCGGATCAACGTCGATGGCCACGTCGACGGCGTCGGCCAGCATCAGGGCCGCGCGCTCGGGGTCGATCGCCCGCGCACGATCGGCCGCGCCGGTCAGGATCTCAACCGCATCGCCGCCCTCACCGAGACGAGCCGTCGCACGGCCCAGCACGTACGCGATCTCGGCTGCCTCGAGATCGTTCGTCGTGAGTCGGCCGGCCTCATCCGCCAGCGCCGCGGATGCCTCGAGACGGCCGGCATCCTCGGCAGCCCGCGCGGCTTCGAGGAGCCGCCGGGCGCGGTCGGCGTCGCGCACGCTCAGCTTGGCCGCCTGCTCGAAGGCGCGCGCCGCCGCGCTCGAGCTTCGCCCGGTGCTTCGGCGGCCGACGAGCTCCAGCGCGCCGGCCGCAACTTCGTCCGGGCCGAGCGCTGCGAGCGCCCGGTGCCACGCCCAGCGCGCTTCCGTCTGGCGGTCGACGAGTGCCTCCGCGAGGGCCCGATGGGCGTCGCGACGGACGGCAGGCGTGGCGTCCGAGTACGCGACCGCTCGCACGAGCGGGTGGCGGAACTCGAGCCGCTCGCCTTCGACCCGGACGACGCCGGTGGCCTCCGCCGGACCCAGCGCCCGGGCGTCGATGCCCAGCACGCCGCATGCCCGAAGAATGAGGTTCAAACGATCGTCGTCGCTGGCCGCCGACACGACCAGAGCCGTCCGTGTCGCCTCCGGCAGACCCTCGATGCGACGTCCGAACGCGCGTGATAGCAGCGCACTGGTCCGTGGCGGATCGCGCAGGGCATCGACGGTCGGTGCGTCCGGCCCGACGAGCGTGGGCAGCTCCAGCAGCGCGAGCGGGTTGCCGCGGGCGAGCTCGAGGATCCGCCGAAACCCTTCGGGGCTGGCCGCGGGCGCGAGGCGGTTCAGCAGCTCGCGGGCGTCGTCATCACCCAACGCATTGACGACGAGCTCTGGCAAGCCCTCGGTGTCGAAGGTGGACGGCTCCCCATCCCGAATCGCCAACAGGACGCCGACCGGCTCGTCCCGAAGGCGGCGGACAGCAAACCCGAGGGCGTGAGCTGAGGATCTGTCCACGAGGTGCGCGTCGTCGAGCAGCACCAGTACCGGCTGACGATCGGCGGCCGCGACCAGCAGCCCGAGGACCCCGGCGAATGTCACGAACGCGTCACCTGGCGCGGACGGGCCGAGCGCCAGGGCGCTGCGGAGGGCATCGGCCTGTGGGCGGGGCAGGGACTCGAGCTCAGCCGTCAGCGGGTGCAGCAGGGCGTGCAGCGTGGCGAACGCGAGCTCGGACTCTGATTGGATGCCCATCGACCGGAGGATCCGGAACTCGGAGGCAGCGCCGGCGGCATGCTCCAGGAGGGCGGTCTTGCCCACGCCCGCTTCGCCTCGCAGCACGAGAGCGCGTCCTCGCCGATTGCGGACGTCGTCGATCAAGCCTTCGATGCGACGCTGTTCGTCGTCCCGGCCGATCAGCACCGTTTGATCGTACGATTGGCTGCTAGGCCTGCTGTTCGTCTCCCGCGATACCTGCGGCTATGGGTCATACCGGGATCGAGTCGTAGCGGGCAGAGATCGCTGTGCGGGCGGCCGGGTCGCGGATTGCGTTCGGTGGCAGCTCGCCCAGCTCGAAGAACATCTCCTCGAGCCCACCCGGCACCATCAACGTCAGGAACCGGCCGCCACCCTCGGCCGCGGTGATCGTGTGCGCCGTCCCGCGCGATACCAGAACATAGGTTCCCGGTTCGGCCACGATCGCTTCCTCCCCGACGGTGAACGTGAACCGGCCGTCCAGGACGAAGAACGACTCCTCGAACTCGCGATGCACGTGCGGCACCGTCCAGGCGCCCTCGCTGGTGCCCCAGAACTCCGTCAGCGCGAAGGCGTCCGTGCTCTCGGCGCCGGCCAGCAGCCGCATCCGCGCCACCCCGAGATCTACGGTGCGCCCTTGCCCAGACGTCACGACCTGCGCCTGTCCCGGCATGATCATGTGACCCACCCTCAGTTCTCCGAAGGGCCGGCACGACGCCGGCCGCTGCTCTCAAGGTCCCGCCGATCCCGCGGCCGAGCAACATCAAAATCTGAAGTTGCCATCCGGCGACGCCGGGGCGACGCTGGCAGGGTGCGGAACTACGGTCAGTTCTGTCCGATCGCCAGGAGCTCCGAGTTGCTGGCGGAACGCTGGACGCCGATCATCGTCCGCAACCTGCTCAACGGCTGCCGCACTTTCAACGAGATCCGGCAGGGAGCGCCGGGCATCTCGACCGCCCTGCTGGCACAGCGACTCGACACCTTGGAGCGGCACGGAGTGCTCGTGCGCACGGTGAAACCATCCGGCCGTGGCGTGACGTACGAGCCGACCGCGATGGGGCTGGCTCTGCGGGCGGTCCTGGACGCGATGGGGCAGTGGGGCGCCCAGTGGCTGGAGATCGAACCACGTCACGTCGACCCGGCGTACGTGCTCTGGGCCACCCTTAAGCTCATCGACGTCGACCGCATCCCCGCGCAGACCACGGTGGTCCGGTTCGAGCTGAGCGACCGGCCGGCGGAAGGCTATTGGCTGATCCTGCGCCGCGCGCAACCGGAACTCTGCACCCGCCCCAGCGGGTACTCCGAAGACCTGGTGTGCCGCACCGACTCGAACACGCTCGTCGACCTGCACCTGAAGCGAATGACCTACGCCGCCGCGATCCGCGCCAACCGCCTCGAGCTGCTCGGCCCGCCCCGCCTCACCCGTCAGTTCCGAAACTGGTTCCGCACGAGCCCCTTCGCGGCCTTCATCCCGCCCATACCGACGACAGTCCCGCAGTCAAGGGCGGCCGCTCCCACCTCGAGTTGAGGATGGATGCGGGACGAGGTCTGCTACCCCTTCGCGTCCATCGACTGCCTTCGTCGGTCGGTCAGGTGTGTGCGGGCGCTGTACCGGTGGTGCGGCGCCGCCTGGCGGTGATGAAGACGACGCCGACCGCGATCGTGGTGAGGAGTCCGGAGATGATCACCGAGGCGAGAGGGAAGCCCGCCAAGGCTGTGCCGACCAGATAGGCGAGGCCGCAGGTGTAGACCGACCAGGTGGTCCCGCCGATGGCGGACCATAACAGGAAGTGCTTGTACGGGTGGGCCGCGAGGCCGAGGGTCGCGTTGACGACGAACCGTAGTCCGGGCACGTAGCGACCGAAGACCAGCAGCATGGCGGCGCTGGAGCCGATGAAGCTCATGGCGGCCGCGACCTTGTCGTTGCGCATCGCCGCGTCCATTCGAGGCTGGAACCTCTGCCTGTTGCGCCGGGCGATCCAGTACAACGCCGAGTCACCGGCGACGGCTCCGGCTGCCCCGGCGAGCATGACCAGGGCGAGGTTCAGCACCCCCTGGGATGCCAGCGTGGACGCGGCATTCAGCGTCGTCTCACCGGGAAACACTGCGCACAGTGCGTCGCCGACCACCAGCAGAAAGACAGCCAGGTAGGCCCAGTCGCCACTGGCTTGGTCGATCATGGAGAAGCCGTCGCCGCCGCTGACGATCTGCAGCGCGATGATGATGACCACGAGGATGGCCACTGCGACGGTGGCCAGGACTACCGGGTGCCGAAGCCGGTGACCGCGCTGTGGCTGCTCGTTCTGCGCATGCACGCCGGTCGCCGTCCTTCCAAGATCGCAACGGACTCTGCGGATCGCGGGCCCGAGCCAGTCGCTGCCGAGCGACTCCGCCTGCGTCAACAGTCACCCGGCCCCCGTGAGCCGGCCTCATCCGCAACGGGTGACCTTCGGTCGCCGCTCCTGGTACGTCGATTCTGGGCCGCCGCGCTATCCCCAGATGGTGAGGACCGCACTAGTCTCCGGCAATGGAGCGAAGTGAAGCGGCTGAGACCCGCCGCAAGGGTGATCGGCGGTCGTGGTTCGACCGGTTCGTGCAGTCGGCCTACCTACGGGTCAGCCAGGCGCCGTTCTTCTTCCTCTGCGGCGGCATCGTTGTTCTCTGGCTTGTCAGCCTGCCGCTCTGGGCGGACCTGAAGGCGTGGCAGGTGGCGATCCACACCGTGGCCAGCGTCGTCACCTTGCTGCTACTGGTTCTGCTCGAGAACGCCGCTCGCCGGGCCGAGGAGGCATCCCAGGAGAAGCTCAACGTGATCGCCGAGGCGCTGGCCGGCCTGATGGCATCGCAGGCCCGCAGCGACCCCGGCCTCGATGAAGCCACCCAGAAACTGCGCGACGCCATCGGCCTTGAGGGCCGCCACTGAAACGCCGCGAAACGAGGAAGGGCCGCGAGCTTGACGTCCGGCAATCGCTCAGCAGATATTGAGTCAATGAACACCGAGCAATCGTCCTTGGCCGCGCGGGCGCGGGTCCATGCCGCGCTCGGTGATCCAGCTCGTCTGGGAATCGTGGACACACTGATCGCCGGCGATGCGGCTCCCGGCGAGCTGGGCGCCGCCCTGGACATGGCAACCAACCTCATCGCGCATCACTTGAAGGTGCTCGAGGGTGCCGGGCTCGTGGTCCGGACCCGGTCCGAGGGTGATCGGCGCCGGACCTACGTCCGGCTGGTCAACGAGGCCCTCGAGTCGATCGCGGCACCGTCCCTGCGTCCGGTTCCGCGGGTCGTGTTCGTCTGCACGCAGAACTCGGCGCGCTCCCAGCTGGCCGCCGCGATCTGGGCCCGGCGAAGCCATGTGCCCGTGCGGTCGGCCGGGACCCAACCAGCCGACCGCGTGCACCCGCGGGCCGCCCGCGTCGCCCGCCGCCACGGGCTCGACCCTCAGGTCTGGCACACCTCTCGGCTCAGCGACGTCGTGAAGCGCGACGACCTGGTCATCGCGGTCTGCGACAACGCCTATGAGCACCTGCCCGAAACCGCCCGGCCCAGGTTGCACTGGTCGGTTCCCGACCCCGCCCCTGCCGGCACCGACGCGGCCTTCGAAGCCGCGTACACCGACATCGCCGCGCGGATCGCACGGCTGGCACCCATCCTCGCACCCATCTCTGGGGCGACCGACGTTCCCAGGAGCCGTCCATGACCGAACTCGCCGGGCACCGGCGCGACAACCTGTCCATAGACCAGCAGCTCGCCCTGCGTACCGCCGCAACCAGACTGGGCAAGGAGTTCTCCGGTCTGTACGGACCGGAGACGATCGAAAGGTTCCTCCACACCAGCTACGACCAGTTCGCCACCGGCAGCACCGTGCCGAACTTTCTTCCCCTGCTCGCGGAGCGGTTCGCGCGGCAGCGGCTGACCGCGCTCGCAAGGGTCGAAGGCCTCACCAACGACGGCCGCCCGGTCGTCCTGTTCCTGTGCGTGCACAACGCCGGCCGCAGCCAGATGGCGCTCGGGTTCTTCCAGCATCTGGCCGGCGACCGCGCGATGGCCTGGTCCGGCGGCTCCGAGCCCGGTGCCGAGGTGAATCCGGCCGCGGTCGCCGCGATGGCTGAACGCGGCATCGACATCTCCGGCGAGTACCCCAAGCCGTGGACCGACGAGGTGGTTCGCGCCGCCGACGTCGTGATCACCATGGGCTGCGGCGACGCCTGCCCGATCTTCCCCGGCAAGCGCTACGAGGACTGGGTTCTCGACGACCCAGCGGGCCTCGACGTCGCCGATGTGCGGCCGGTGCGCGACGAGATCGAGCGCCGCGTCCGCCAGCTTCTCACCGAGCTCGACGTCCCCGTTACAACGGACCGTCTGTGAGTAACCGCCCGAAGCTGACTCGTCGGAGTAGTTTCTGCATGTGCAGCCCACGGAGTCCGACCAGCCGTCTGACGGCATCCCCGAACAGACGATCAACCGCAACTGGACCGAGCTGGTCCAGGAGCTGCGGTCCACGCAGACCGGCGTACAGGTTCTGACCGGATTCCTGCTGACGGTGCCGTTCAGCGACCGGTTCGACACTCTCGACCACGTGCAGCGGACGGCGTACCTGCTCGTGTTGTCCGGAGCTGTCACCGCCACCGCGGCCATCCTGTCGCCGATCGCCTATCACCGCATCCTGTTCCGACGCGGTCGGCGGCCGTGGCTGGTCGCGACGGCCAACCGGGTCGCAAGGACCGGGCTGGTGCTGGTGGCGTTGACGACCTGCGGGGTCGTCTTCCTGACCTTCGACCTGACCGTCGGACGGACTGGCGGCATCGTGGCGGCGCTCGTCGCGTTCATCGGCTACCTCATGCTGTGGATAGTCGTCCCGCTGCGCGCGCGACCCTGAGTAGTGTCATCACCTGGCCTGCAGCGGCCTGATCGGGGGCCGTGGTCATTGCCTTCAGCAACGATTTCCCCCCCGTGACCGGGAGCTAGCCGGCGCCTAGACTGCCTGGCGTCCACCTAGCCAGTACGAACAGCGAGAGTCCCGTGGGCGGGGCTTGCTCTGGAGCATGCGATGACCTTCTCGATCGTGGCGTTCGATACAGAGTCCGACTCGTGGGGGATCGCAGTCGCGTCGAAGTTCCTGGCGGTCGGCGCCGTGGTGCCCTGGGGACGGGCCGGCGCCGGTGCGGTCGCCACCCAGGCGATGTCCAACCTCGCCTATGGCCCTGGCGGCCTCGACCTGCTCGCCGGCGACGTCGCGGCCGACCAGGTGGTGGCGCAGCTGACCGGTGCCGACGACGAGCGCGAGCACCGCCAGGTCGGGATGGTCGACGCCCGGGGCCGGGGCGCCACCTTCACGGGTGCCTCCTGCCTGGACTGGGCGGGTGGCGTGGCCGGCGACGGCTACGCGGTGCAGGGCAACATCCTGGCCGGTCCACAGGTGGTGTCGGCGATGCTCGATGCGTGGCAGGCGCATGCCGCTGTGGCGTTCGAGCGACGGCTGCTGGCGGTGCTGGCGGCCGGCGACCAGGCCGGCGGTGACCGGCGCGGCCGGCAGAGCGCCGCGCTGCGCGTGTGGCGCGAGGGGGCCGCCTACGGCGGGGTCCTCGACACTGCCGTCGACCTGCGCGTCGATGACCACCGGGCACCGGTCGACGAGCTGGGCCGCCTGCTCGATCTGCACGAGCTGTACTTCGGCAAGCCAGACCCTGCGAGCCTGCTGCCGCTTGAAGGGCCACTGGCCGCCGAGGTGGCTGTCAGCCTGGAGCGGCTCGGCCATCCCAGCGCGGGTGACGGCGGGCTTGCCGAGGCGCTCGACACCTGGGCGAGCACGGAGAACTTCGAGGAGCGGCTGGTGCCTGGCAAGCTCGACCCGGTCGTGCTGGAACAGCTCCGCCGCCAGGTGGCGGAGGCCGGTTCCAGGTGAGCACTACTTGCCGACGAGCTTGAATGCGTGACGTGTCTTCCCGGTTCGGTGCGAGTACACGACCCAGGCGAGGCTCAACGCTTCGAGCCAGCGCGCACTCTCGATGCCACCCAGGTCGACGACCGGCCAGCCGAACTCCTCGAGCAGGGCGGTGACCGTCTGCTTGGCGTGCTCGTCGTCGCCGGCGATGAACATGTCAGGGTCCCCGCCGCTCCGAGTGGGGTCGACCATGACCTCCGCGATGACGGTGTTCAGTCCCTTCACGACGCGAGCCTGTGGCAGCAGGCGCTGGATGCGCTCGCCGAGCGAGTCGGTGGTGCCGACGAAGAGGCCGGGCCGTCCGGAGGAGAAGTCCAGCGGGTCGCTGGCGTCGAGGACGACCTTGCCGTCGAAGCTCTCGATCCCCGCGAGCCGGACGACGTCCTCGGCCGCACTGCCGAGGACCGACAAGACGACGAGCTCGCCGAACCGCGCGGCCTGCTCGAAGGTGCCGGCGTGAGCGTCCGGGCCCGCGCCGGTGCGCCAGGGCTCCAGCTTGAGCGGGTCGCGCGAGCCGAGCATGACGGGATGCCCCCGCTCTAGGAACGCCGTACCGAGCGTCTGGGCCGCCGACCCGGAGCCCAGGATGCCGATCCTCGATCGCGTGCTCACGGGGCTGTCACCAGTGGTGCGGAAGTGGCCGGAAGTCGGCGAACTCGTCGTCAAGGTAGTAGGGCACGGTGACCCCTCCCGGCGCGACGATGCGGTCGATCTCCTCGAGCATCTCCGGGCCCAGCAGCACATCCAGCGCCGCCAGCTGCGCCTTGAGCTGCTCGGCGTTGCGCAGGCCCATGACGATGCTCGCGACTCCTGGACGCTGCAGGGTCCAGGCCAGGCTGAGGGCGGCAAGGGACACGTCGTAACGCCTCGCGCAGTCGGCCAGTGCCGCAACGGCCGCGGTAGCGGCAGGGGTGAAGTGCTTGGCGCCCCAGTCGTTGTCCGGCGAGAGGCGTCCGCCCGCTGTCGCGCCGGCGTCGAGGTACTTACCCGTCAGCAGGCCGCCCGCGAGCGGGGACCAGACCGTGATCGCGGTTCCGTGCGTCTGCGCGGCCGGCACCAGATCACGTTCGGCGCGCCGGTCGAGGAGGTGGTAGGCCGTCTGCTCGACGACCGGCCGGTTGAGCCGGAGGTCGTGCGCGCACCACAGCGCCTCGACGAGCTGCCAGCCGGCGAAGCCCGAGGTGCCGACGTACCGGATCTTCCCGGCGCGCACCAGGTCGTCGAGTGCCCGGAGCGTCTCGTCGATGGCGGTCTGGGTCGAAGGCCGGTGGATGTAGTAGATGTCGATGTAGTCGGTGTGCAGCCGGCGGAGGCTTGCCTCGCAGGCGGCGATGACCGTGCGCCGGGACGTGCCTCCCGAGTTCGGATCATCCTCGTCGAGGGGAACGGAGAACTTCGTCGCCAGCACCAGCGCATCACGTCTCCCGCCGATGAGCCGTCCGACGATCTGCTCGCTCAGCCCGCCGGCGTACACGTCGGCCGTATCGACCGCATTGATGCCGGCGTCCAGGGCCATGTCGAACAGGCGGGACGCTTCCGCCTCGCTGGTCTTGCTGCCGAACTCCATCGAGCCGAGTGTGAACGGGCTGACCATCACGCCGGTGCGACCGAGGGGCCGGGTTGCCATGGTCATGAGGGTCCTCCGGACAGTCGTTGGCCGGGGTGCGCGCTCGACCGGCGAGTGAGTGGATCGGCCGGGATCTCCAGCGCGGCGATCTGCCACTCGTCGCGGTACAGGTCACGGGTTGTCGCATTCCTGGCGTGGTAGTCGTCGCCGCGCTGCCGCATGAAACGCTCTCGCTGCGCCGGGTCCACGTCGTACCGGTAGATGATCACGTACATGATCGGCTCCTCAGCTCGCTCGGTGTGCGTCGGTGACAGCGATCGCGTCGACCTCGATCATGAAGCCGGGATTGGACAGTGTCGCCACACCGACCAGTGTGTCCACCGGTCTGTGGTCGCCGAACAGCTCGACCCGGGCCGCTTCGATCACCGGGAGGTACTCGCGGCGGTAGCCGGCGACGAAGATCGTCAGCTTGGTGACCTGGTCCGGCCGGGCCCGGGCCGCGGCCAACGCGCGACCGAGATTGCCGAACACCTGCCTGGCCTGGGCCGCCAGATCGCCGGCACCGACGAGCTCGCCGTCGAGGTTCTCGGGTTCCTGGCCCGCGATGAACACCAGTCTGGTGCCGGTGGCGACGACGACATGGCTGTACGTCGACGGCGCAGGCAGGTCCGCGGGATCGATGCATTCGAGTGTCACTTGCTGTACTTCCACGGCATCGAGGAGCGCATCCCGACATGGTGCATCGCCGCTGACTCGGCCGGCAAACGTGCTAGTCCGGCGCCTGCTCGCGCGTCCGGGCAGCCTGCGGCGCTGCCCGGCCATCCTGGGCGTGCCGCGAGGCGAGCTGCTTGGCGATGTGCCGCGCATCCCTTCCGACGCCGCCGATCAACGACGAGGATCCCGCGGACAGGAAGAACAGGCCGATGAAGTAGAGCCCGGGCGCCGATCTGACGACCCCGCGGTCGTGCCTCGGCTCGCCGCCGGCATCGAAGACGGGAAGATCGATCCAGCGGAAGTCGGGCACGAAGCCTGTGCACCAGATCACGGTGGCGACGTCGAGGACATCGCCGTTCGCGGTCACCGGCAGACCGTCGCGTACGCCGGTCAGGCGCGGCACTCGCTCGACACCGGCACGGAGCAGATCCTTGCGCCTGACCCGGGCGAGCGGGAGCCCCCGGCCGGACAGCTGCTGCCGTGCCCGTCGGCCGATCGGTGTCCGCACGGTCAACACGTGCGAAAGCATGAACCAGAACGGGGGAGTCAAGAGCCGGTCCAGCAGCCCCCCGGCGCGGACCGGCTCCTGACCCGTGTCCCGGCCGGACAGCCAGGTTTGGTGCTCCGCCGCCGCCTCGAGGGCGATCTCGGCACCCGAGTTGCCGGCGCCGACGACCAGGGCACCGCCGTCGCGGAGCTGGGACGGGTTGCGGTACTCACTCGAGTGGAGCTGCACGATGCCCGGATCGAGCTCTGCCGCGAACTCCGGGATCCGTGGCGCCTGGTAGCCGCCCGTCGCCACCACGACGTTGTCCGCGTCGTACCGCTGCAACCCGGACGTGACGACGTACCCGCCGTTCTCGCGGGACAGCCCGTCGACGCGGATCCCGGTGCGGACCGGCAGCCGGAACCGGGCGGCGTACGTCTCGAGGTAGTCGGCCACCTCGTTCTTCGTCGGGTACGACCATCCCGGCGCCGGGAAGGACCAGCCGGGCAACCCGTCGTACCGGGCGGGCGTGAACACACGGAGTGAGTCCCACCGGTTGCGCCAGGTGTCGCCAATGCGCTCGCCGGCATCCAGGATCACCACTGACCGCTGCTGTTCGACCAGGTGGTACCCCACGGCCAGGCCGGCCTGTCCGCCGCCGATGATCACTGTGTCGAAGTGCCCGGGTCCGGTGCGCGCCATGGCGATCCCTCCACCCCTCGGGGCCCCTGCCGCTTCAGGCTATGCGTGCGGCGGCGCGTTCGGATCGGGAGAACCATCCACTCGGCGCGGTGCTGCCGTGGTTCGTTCTACCCACGACACGGCCGCCGCAGGCGCCCCTTCCGGATCGTTGCGTGACCGACACGTGACAGCGCGTGCTCTATCTGCGAGGCTCGGAAGTGTTCTGCCTGGCGCGTTCGGCGGTGGCAGGACGCGGAGAGGTGGTGGAGCGTGGCCCTGGCTCGTCCGGCACGCCGGCGGTGAGCGGGATCCTGCATATCGGGGTCGACACCAGCGGTGAGGCCACTGACTGGTCCGGCGTGCGGTTGGTTCTGGTCACCGGGACCGAGACGCGCGGCCGGCTCAACCTCCGGACGAAGACCCTGGCGAGGTTCGTCCAGATCGCACCGACGCTCGAGGCCGCCTTGGCGTCGATCCGGCGGCCACCGATCTGCGCCGGGCGGGAAGCCGGTCAGATGATGCAGCCGGTCACGCGGAGGACCTGAGCATCGTCGGTGCATGCGCGTCCGGCTCGGGATCTGCCGTGACCACGACCGGTGGCAAGACCGTATGGGCAGTGCTCCGGAGCTCCCGCTGGGTGGATCGGGAGAACGAGCTCGGCGGCTCGA
>Ga0075430_100001517_pt1 | contig 18950 bp, 16 predicted proteins | sample RhiMetdeltSRZDD4_FD_75294 | JGI IMG/M metagenome (GOLD analysis project Ga0075430, IMG submission 75294) | Populus rhizosphere microbial communities from Tennessee, USA - Rhizosphere MetaG P. deltoides SRZDD4 | ecosystem: Host-associated > Plants > Roots > Rhizosphere > Soil | place: USA... | reverse complement strand
AGCGACATCCACATCGAGCACCAGCTGCAGTCCTCGCGCGCCGACGTGAAGGGGCAGGCGCGCGCCGCCGTGGCCCAGGCGCGCGGCTACTGCGAGGACGTGGAGTTCTCGCCGATGGATGCCACCCGCTCCGACCTCGAGTTCACCGCCGAGGTGCTCCAGATCGCCCTGGAGGAGGGCGCCACCACCATCAACGTGCCGGACACGGTGGGCTACTCCACGCCGGACGAGCACGCGGCCATGTGGCGCACGCTGTACGAGCTGGTGCCCGGACTCGCCGAGGTCACCACCTCCGTGCACTGCCACGACGACCTGGGGCTCGCCGTGGCCAACTCGTTCGCGGGCCTGCGCACGGGCTGCCGCCAGGTGGAATGCGCGATCAACGGCATCGGCGAGCGGGCCGGCAACGCCTCGCTCGAGGAGATCGTGATGCTGCTGCGCGTACGCGCCGCGGCCCACGGCCTGTGGACGGGCGTGGAAACGCGCGAGATCGCCCGCACCAGCCGGATGGTGTCTCGGATCACCGGCTATCAGGTGCAGCCGAACAAGGCGATCGTGGGGCGCAACGCGTTCGCGCACGAATCCGGCATCCACCAGGACGGCGTGCTCAAGGAGCGCAGCACCTACGAGATCATGGACGCCACCACGATCGGTCTCGAGCAGAACTCCCTCGTGCTCGGCAAGCACTCGGGTCGCCACGCGCTGCGCAACGCGCTCGAGGAGCTCGGCTTCCAGGTCGACGGCGCGGCGCTCAACGCGGCCTTCAAGCGCTTCAAGGAGCTGGCGGACAAGAAGAAGAAGGTCACCGCGCTCGATCTCGAGGCGATCGTGTCCGACGAGATGAAGCAGGCCCCGGCGGCCTTTGAGATCGTGTCGTTCGACATCGAGGCGTCCTCCACGCGCTCACCGCTCGCTCACGTGAGCGTCCGTATGCCGGACGGCGAGATCGGCTCGGGAAGCTTCACCGGCGACGGCCCGGTGGACGCCTTCTTTAGCGCGCTCAACGCCGCGGTCGGCCGGGAGGCCCGCCTTCGCGAGTACCACGTGTCGGCGGTCACCGGCGGCCGGGACGCCCTCGGCGAGGTCAGGGTGCTGCTCGAGCTGAAGGGGCGGCTCGCATCGGGCGTCGGCGTGTCCACGGACATCCTCGAGGCGTCGGGCAAGGCGTACCTGCGCGCGCTCTCGAACGCGATGGCAGACGACGTGGCCGCCGAGGCCGAGCGCGTGCTCGAGCGCGAGACGAAGAAGACGCCGACGCCCTAGGGGTGACCGGCTCCTTCACTTGGCGCGACGGGGAGCGGCTGATCCGGTTCGGCCGCGGGGCGGCGGCCGAGGCTCCCGGACTGCTCGCCGAGAACGGCTTCGCGCGCTACGTGCTGCTCACCACGAAGCGCGCCGAGGATGCGCTCCCGGCGCTGCGCGACGACGCGCACCAGGTGGTGCGCGTGGGGCCGGGCGTCGTGGACGAGCTGTCGGTCGAGTTGCTGCCGGCGGCGGGGGACCGGCCGCTCGTGGCGCTCGGGGGCGGGCGCGTGATCGACACCGCCAAGGCGATCGCGGGCGTGCGCGGCGGTCCCTGCGCCGCCCTGCCGACCACGCTCTCGGGGGCCGAGCTCACCCCGTTTCACCGAACGCCGAAGGGGGTCGCCGGCGCGCGCCTCGTGCGCCCGTCGCTGGTCGTGGCCGACCCGGAGCTGATGGCGTCACAGCCGCCGCCGGCCCTGGCGGCGAGCGCCCTGAACGCGCTCGCCCACGCGATGGAGGCGCTCTACACGCCGCTGGCCAACCCGATCGCCGAGCTCGCGGCGCTGCGCGGGGCCGAGCTGCTGGCGGCCGGCGTGCGCGCCCAGCCGCCGGGCCGCGACGAGGTGGCGCTCGGCGCGCTGCTCGCCGGCTCCGCCTCGGCCAGCGCCGGCATCGCCGTGCACCACGCCACCTGCCAGACGCTGGTCCGGACAGCCGGCACGCCGCACGCGGAGACGAACGCGGTGATGTTGCCGCACTTCGCGGGCCTGATGGCGCCGCGCGCGCCGAGGGCGCTCGGAGCGCTGGCGGCGGCGCTCGGCGACCCCGAGGGCGATCCGGGCCGGGCCGCACCGCTCGTGGCCGAGCTGACGGTCCGCGGCGGGCACACCCGGCTGAGCGAGCTCGGCGTGCGCGGCGACCACCTGCCGGAGGTTGCGGCGCAGGTCGAGCAGCACCCGGCGCTGGCCGCCACGCCCAGCCCGCCCCGCGAGGACGAGCTGCTCGAGCTGCTGCGCGCGGCCCTCTGACCACGGTAGGATCGGCCCCTGATGTCCGGAGCGCTCGAAGGTCGCGTGGCACTCGTGACCGGCGCATCGTCGGGCATCGGCGAGGCCACCGCGGTCGCCCTGTCGGAGGCCGGCGCCTCCGTCGCGCTCGGGGCGCGGCGCACCGACCGGCTCGAAGCGATCGCCGAGCGCCTGGACGGTCGCTGCCTCGTGAAGCAGGTCGACGTGGCCGACGAGAGACAGGCGCACAGCTTCGTCCAGGAGTCGCACGCGGAGTTGGGCGGCCTCGACATCCTGGTGAACAACGCCGGCGTGATGCTGCTGGGCTCCGTCGCGGAAGGCTCGCCCGACGATTGGCGCCGGATGATCAACGTGAACCTGCTCGGCCTCCTCTACTGCACCCACGCCGCGTTGCCGCTGGTCGAGCGGGGCGGCGGAGGAGACATCGTGAACGTCTCGTCGGTCGCGGGCCGGTACGCGAATGCCGGCGCGGCCGTCTACAACATGACCAAGTTCGGCGTGCATGCCTTCTCCGAGGCGCTGCGCCAGGAGGCACTCCACGGGGGCATCCGCGTGACGACTGTGGCGCCGGGGTTCGTGGACACCGAGCTCCAGGGACACAACAGCCCGATGGTCCGGCAGGCGGTGGAGAGGTCGCGCGAGCAGATCGGCGAGGTGCTGCGGCCGACCGACGTCGCGGATGCGATCCTCCATGCGGTCACGCGCCCCGCGCACGTGTGTGTGAACGAGGTCGTGGTGCGGCCCACCGGGCAAGCGCGCTGAAGTTGACATACATATGTACGTGATAACGTACAGCGGGTGAGCGCGAACGGACATGCCTTCGGCTCGAGGCTGCGCACGCTCCGCGAGGCGATGCAGCTTTCCCTGCGCGACCTCTCCGAGCGCTCCGGCGTGTCCGCGCCGATGATCTCCCAGGTGGAGCGCGGCGAGACGAGCCCGACGCTCACGGTGGGCGAGCGGATCGCCGCCGGGCTCGAGCTCAACCTGTCCCAGCTGCTGCGCCTCGACGAGTCCGACGGCGTGGCGGTCGTCCGGGCGAAGGAGCGCCGCCGCGGCGGGTCGGGGGAGCACCGCTACGAGGTGCTCACACCTCCGCTGCCCGGGCTGCGCGCCGAGGTCTCCCTCCACTCGCTCGCCCCCGGAGCCTCCACGGCCGGCCCCGGCGATCCGCCGATGCACGAGCCGGGCAGCCGCGAGACGGCGGTCGTGACCGACGGGCCGCTGCGCTTCGTGTGCGGCGGCCTCGCCCACGAGCTGGCCGAGGGAGATGCCGTGACCTTCGACGCCGACCTTCCCCATCACTTCGAGAACCCCGGCTCGGCCGAGGCGCGCTTCTACGCCGTCGTGGCCGCGGGCCTGAGGAGGAGCTAGACGGTGGCTGCGCGATCGCTGTTCGACAAGATCTGGGACGCGCACGAGGTCGCGCCGGCGGTGCTCTACATCGACCTCCACCTCGTGCACGAGGTCACCTCGCCGCAGGCGTTCGAGTCGCTGCGGCTGGCCGGCCGGCGCCTCCGCCGGCCCGACCGCACGCTCGCCACCGCCGACCACAACGTGCCCACGGACGGCTCCACCACCGCCAAGCAGATCCGCGACAGGCTCTCCCGCGTCCAGGTGGAGACGCTCGAGCAGAACTGCGCCGAGTTTGGCGTGCCGATCTACTCGATCGGCTCGGACCGGCAGGGGATCGTGCACGTGATCGGCCCCGAGCTCGGAGTCACGCAGCCGGGCATGACGATCGTCTGCGGGGACTCGCACACCTCAACCCACGGGGCCTTCGGCGCGCTTGCCTTCGGGATCGGCACCAGCGAGGTGGAGCACGTGCTGGCCACGCAGACGCTCCAGCAGCGCAAGCCGCGGTCGATGCGGATCCGCTACGAGGGCGCACTCGGCCACGGCGTCACGGCCAAGGACCTGATCCTCGGCACGATCGGCCGCATCGGCGTCGCGGGCGGCGTGGGCCACGTGATCGAGTACGCAGGTCCCGCCATCGAGGGACTCTCGATGGAGGGCCGCATGACCGTCTGCAACATGACGATCGAGGGGGGCGGCCGCGCGGGGATGATCGCGCCGGACGAGACCACCTTCGAGTGGGTGGCCGGCCGGGAGGCCGCCCCCGCCCCGCTGCCGCTCGACGAGTGGCGCGAGCTCGCGAGCGACGAGGGCGCCGCGTTCGACACCGAGCACGTGATCGACGCGGCCGCGCTCTCGCCCCAGGTCACCTGGGGCACCAACCCGGGCATGGTGGTCGACGTGACCGGCACGGTTCCCGAGCCGACCGGCGAGGGCGAGGAGCGCGCGCTCGACTACATGGCGCTCGAGGCCGGCACGCCGATCAGCGAGATCACGCTCGACCGCGTGTTCATCGGCTCCTGCACGAACTCCCGCATCGGCGATCTGCGCGAGGCGGCCGAGCTGGTCAAGGGCCGCCGGGTGGCGTCGACGGTCGAAGCGATGGTGGTGCCCGGCTCGGCGCAGGTGAAGGAGCAGGCGGAGCGCGAGGGCCTCGACGAGGTCTTTCGGGCGGCCGGCTTCGACTGGCGCTCGGCCGGCTGCTCGATGTGCCTCGGCATGAACCCCGACATCGCCGCGCCGGGCGAGCGGGTGGCGTCGACCTCGAACCGAAACTTCGAGGGGCGCCAGGGCCGCGGCGCGCGCTCGCATCTGGTGAGTCCGAGGATGGCGGCTGCCGCGGCGATCGAGGGACGTTTCGTGGACATCCGGGAGTGGACCTGACATGGACCCCGTGCGGATAGTCGAGGGCGCGGTCACGGTGCTCGACCGGGCCGACGTGGACACCGACCAGATCATCCCCAAGCAGTTCCTGAAGCGCGTGGAGCGCACGGGCTTCGGCGAGTTCCTCTTCCACGACTGGGCGAAGGAGCCCGGCTGGGAGCTGCCCGCCAACCCGATCCTCGCCACCGGGCGCAACTTCGGCTGCGGCTCCTCGCGCGAGCACGCTCCGTGGGCGCTCGAGGACTACGGCTTCCGGGCGATCGTGGCGCCGAGCTTCGCGGACATCTTCTACTCGAACTGCACGAAGATCGGGCTGCTGCCGGTGGTGCTGGCGGAGGTCGACGTGAAGGAGCTGATGGCCGCCGGTCACGCGCGCATCGACCTCGAAGAGCAGGAGCTCTCGTTCGCGGGGCGCCAGGTGGGATTCGAGATCGACGAGGAGATCGGGCGCCGGCTGCTCGAGGGCCTCGACGACATCGGCGTGACGCTCCAGCTCGAGCACGAGATCGATCGCTACGAGGCCGAGCGCGAGCGCACCGGTCCCGTGACCACGACGCTCACTCAGTGACGCGCGACTGGGACGCCGCCACCTACGACCGGGTCTCCGCGCCGCAGGTCGAGTGGGCCGGGCGGGTGCTCGAACGGCTCCCGCTCGAGGGCGACGAGACGGTGCTCGACGCCGGCTGCGGCTCCGGGCGCGTGACCCGGATGCTTCTCGAGCGGCTGCCGCATGGCCGCGTGATCGCCGTCGACTCGGCGCCGTCGATGGTCGAGCACGCGCGCGCGGCGCTCGACCCCGAGCGGGCCATCGTGCGACGGGCCAACCTCACGGAGCTCACGCTCGAAGAGCCGGCCGACGCCGCCTTCTCGAACGCGGTCTTCCACTGGATCGCCGACCACGACACGCTGTTTCGCCGGCTCCACGCCGCGCTCCGCCCGGGCGGGCGGCTCGTGGCGCAGTGCGGCGGTCGGGGCAACGTGCAGCGCTTTCACGACGCCGCCAAGGAGGTGGCGTGCGATGAGCCCTACGCGGCCTACCTGGCCGGCTGGCAAGGGCCCTGGAACTTCGCCGGCGCCGAAGAGACCGCCGAGCGGCTCGGCCGCGCGGGCTTCGGCGAGGTGGAGACCTGGCTCGAGCCGCACCCGGTCGCGCCCCCGGACCCAACCGGCTACCTGCGCTCGGTCTGCCTCGGCTACCACCTGGAGCAGCTGCCCGAGGAGCTGCGCGCGTCCTATGTCGAGGCTGTGCGGGAGCGCTGCGGGCGGGAGCTCGACTACGTGCGGCTGAACATCCTGGCGCGACGGCCCACCGACTAGGATTCCGCCGCCTTGGCCAAGCGCATCGTGACCCTGCCCGGGGACGGGATCGGCCCCGAGATCATGGCGGCCGCGGTGCAGGCGCTCGAGGCCGTGGGCGACTTCGAGCTGGACGAGCGGCTCATGGGAGGCGCGTCGATCGACGCCCACGGCACCGCGCTCACCGACGAGGTGCTGGAGGCGTGCCGCTCGTCCGATGCCGTGCTGCTTGCGGCGGTGGGCGGGCCGAAGTGGGATACCACCGATCCGGACGCGCCGCGCCCCGAGCAGGGCCTGCTCGGCCTGCGCAAGGAGCTCGGCCTGTTCGCAAACCTGCGCCCGGTGCGTCCGAGCCCGGCGCTGCTCGACGCCAGCCCGCTCAAGCGCGAGCGCATCGAGGGCACCGACCTGCTGGTGGTGCGGGAGCTCACCGGCGGCATCTACTTCGGTGCGCGCGGCCTCGACGGCGACACCGCGCACGACACCTGCGTCTACAGCGAGGGCGAGATCGAGCGCATCGCGCGCGTGGCGTTCGGGCTGGCGCGCACACGCGTGACGAGCGTGGACAAGGCCAACGTCCTCGAGACCTCGCGCCTGTGGCGGCGCGTCGTCGAGGGCATGGCCGCCGGCGAGACGGTCCCACTCGACCACATGCTCGTGGACAACGCCGCCATGCAGCTCGTGGCGCGCCCGGCCGAGTTCGACGTGATCCTCACCGAGAACCTGTTCGGCGACATCCTGAGCGACGAGGCCGCGATGCTCACCGGCTCGCTCGGGTTGCTGCCGAGCGCGTCGCTCGGCGACGGCAGCGGGCCCGGCGTGTTCGAGCCGGTGCACGGCTCGGCGCCCGACATCGCCGGCACCGGGAGCGCCAATCCGCTGGCGATGTTCGGCTCGGTCGCGCTCATGCTGCGTCACGGACTGGCTATGGAGAACGAGGCAGCTGCCCTAGAATCGGCTGTCGATCGCGCCCTCGGGGATGGCCTCCGGACTCCGGACCTGGGTGGCGAGGCATCAACAGAGGCCGCCACCCGGGCGGTTCTCGCCAACCTCTAGGAGCACGAGCAGTGAAGACCGCGGACCTCATCTGGCTGAACGGAGAGTTCGTCGCCTGGGAGGACGCGAAGGTACACGTACTCACTCACTGCCTCCACTACGGAACGGCGGTCTTCGAGGGGATCCGGGCCTACGAGACCCCCGAGGGCGGCACCGCCATCTTCCGCAACCAGGACCACCTCCAGCGGCTCGAGCAGTCGGCCAAGCTCTACTACATGGACCTGCCGTTCTCGCCGGCCGAGCTGCGCGAGGTCACGCACGAGCTGATCGGGCGCAACGGCTACAAGAGCTGCTACATCCGGCCGCTCGTGTACCGGGGCTACGGCGAGATGGGCCTGAACCCGCTGAACAACCCGGTTGAGGCGATGATCGCCGTCTGGGAGTGGGCGCCCTACCTGGGCGAGAAGGGCAAGCGCGAGGGCGTGCGCGGGCGCGTGTCGTCCTACCGGCGGATCTCCTCGGACAGCCTCATCCCACACGCGAAGGCGTCCGGCCAATACCTGAACTCGGTGCTGGCGAAGATCGAGTCCCTCAAGGCCGGCTACGAGGAGGCGATCCTGCTCGACGACAAGGGCAACGTCTGCGAGGGCTCGGGCGAGAACATCTTCGTCGTCAAGGGCGGCACGATCACGACGCCGCCCCAGGCCGCGGCGATCCTCGACGGGATCAACCGCAAGTCCTGCGTGCAGATCGCGCGCGACCTGGGCTACCAGGTGATCGAGCGCGACCTCGCGCGTGCCGAGCTGGCGCTGGCAGACGAGGTCTTCCTCACCGGCACCGCCGCCGAGCTCACGCCGCTCGTGGAGGTCGACGACATCCCGATCGGCGATGGCACGCCGGGCCCTGTCACGCGTGAGGTCCAGGGCGTCTTCGAGGACGCCCTCTGCGGCCGCGAGCCCCGCTACGCGGACTGGCTCGATCACGTGCCGGTGCCGTCGAGCGCGTGACCTCAAAGGTCGCGATTTATGACACGACCCTGCGGGACGGCATGCAGGGGGAGGGCATGTCGCTCTCCGTGGACGAGAAGGTGCGCGTGGCGCACGCGCTCGACGAGCTCGGGGTGCACCTGATCGAGGCCGGCTTCCCGGCCTCGAACCCGAAGGAGGAGGCGCTCTTCGAGCTGCTCGAGGGCGAGACCTTCACCACCGCCGAGATCGCGGCGTTCGGCATGACCCGGCGCCGGGACTGCGCGGCGGAGGACGATCGCGCGCTGCGCCTGCTTGCCGGCTCCTTCGCCCCGGTCTGCACGCTCGTGGGCAAGACCTGGTCGCTCCACCTCGAGAAGGTCACCCAGGTCGACCCCGAGGAGAACCTGCGCATGATCGCCGAGTCGGTGGAGTTCCTGGCGGGTGCGGGCAAGCGGGTCGTGTACGACGCCGAGCACTTCTTCGACGCCTTCCGCGCCGATCCCGGCTACGCGCTGCGCTGCCTGCGAGCCGCCGCAGAGGCGGGGGCCGAGAACCTGACCCTGTGCGACACGAACGGCTCCTCGCTGCCCTCCCAGGTGCGTGAGGCCACCGCGCGCGTGGTGGCCGAGCTGGGCGGCTCGGTGGTGGTGGGGATCCACACCCACGACGACGCCGGCTGCGGCGTGGCCAACACGCTCGTGGCGGTCGATGCGGGCGCGCGGCTGGTGCAGGGCACGATGAACGGCTACGGCGAGCGCGCCGGCAACTGCAACCTGATCACGGTGCTGCCCGCGCTGGAGCTGAAGATGGGCTTCGAGGCGATCGGCCGCGAGCGCCTCAGGCGACTGACCGAGACCGCGCACCTCGTGGACGAGCTCTGCAACGTGACCCCCAACCCCAACCAGCCGTACGTGGGGGCCAACGCGTTCGCGCACAAGGGCGGCATGCACGTGGCGGGCATCAACCGCGACGCGCGCACCTTCGAGCACGTGGACCCGACCGAGGTGGGAGCCGACCGGCGCGTGCTCGTGTCCGAGCTCTCCGGCAAGGGCACCGTCCACGCGCGCGCGGACGTTGACGGCGCCACCGCCGGTCGCGTGGTCGACCGCGTGAAGGCGCTCGAGCACCGCGGCTACCAGTTCGAGGCCGCCGACGGCTCCTTCGACCTGCTGATCCGCAAGGAGACGGGCGAGTACGAGCCGCTCTTCCGGCTCGAGTCGTGGCGCGCCATCGTCGAGAAGCGCGAGGACGGCCGCGTGGAGACCGAGGCCACGATCAAGATCTGGGTCGACGGCGAGCGCTACATGCGAACGGCGGAGGGCAACGGTCCGGTGCACGCGCTCGACCGCGCGCTCCGCTCGGCGATCGGCGAGCGCTATCCCCACCTGCGGGACATCGAGCTCGTGAACTTCAAGGTGCGCATCCTCGACGAGCGCAAGGGCACCGCGGCGGTCACACGGGTGCTGCTCGACGCGAGCGACGGGCAGGACACCTGGGGCTCCATCGGCGTGTCCGAGAACATCATCGAGGCGAGCTGGGAGGCGCTCGTCGACTCGCTCGAGGCCGGGATGCTGCCCGGCCGCACACGGGGATCGCGAACGCGCGCGGCGCTCAGATGAGCGGCGCAGGCGAGTGGATCTCGCTCGCGCGCCCGGTGGTCGGCGAGCGCGAGGAGGAGCTGGTGCTCGAGGCCCTTCGCTCGCGCCGGCTCGCGCTGGGGCCGCGGCTGAGCCAGTTCGAGGCGGCCTTCGCGCGGTTGCTCGGGGTGGAGCACGTGTCGGCGGTATCGAGCGGCACCAGCGGGCTCCATCTCGCGATCAGGGCCGCCGGCGTCGAGGCCGGCGACGAGGTACTGACCACGCCGTTCAGCTTCGTGGCGTCGGCCAACTGCCTGCTCTACGAGAACGCCCACCCGGTCTTCTGCGACATCGACCGGCGTACGCTCAACATCGACCCGCGGGCCGCCGCGGCGGCGGTAGGCGAGCGCACCTCCGGCTTGCTGCCGGTGCACATCTTCGGCTACCCGGCCGACCTGCCGGCGCTCGAGCGCCTGGCGGCCGAGCGCGGCCTCTGGATCGTCGAGGACGCCTGCGAGGCGCTCGGCGCCCGCCACGGCGACGGAAGCGCGGTGGGCGCGCGCGGCAACCCGGCGGTGTTCGGCTTCTATCCGAACAAGCAGCTGACCACCGGGGAGGGGGGCGCGGTCGTGGCGCCCAGCGCCGCGGCCAAGGAGCGGATCGACTCCGAACGCAATCAGGGCCGCTCGCCCGACATGGGCTGGCTCGATCACGACCGGCTCGGCTTCAACTACCGCCTCGACGACCTCTCCTGCGCGCTCGGACTCGCCCAGATCGAGCGCTTCGACGAGCTGCTCTCCGGGCGCGCGCGCGTGGCAGCGCTCTACGGCGAGGCGCTCGCCGGGGTGGAGGACCTCGAGCTGCCCTGTCCCGACGCGGGCGGCGACCGCCGCTCCTGGTTCGTATACGTCGTGCAGCTCCCGCCGGGCGTCGACCGTGACGGCGCGATCCGCTCCCTGCGCGAGCGCGGGGTCGACTCGAAGCCCTACCTGCCGGCGATCCACCTGATGAGCTTCTACCGAGAGCGCTTCGGGCACCGCGAGGGCGAGTTCCCCGTCTGCGAGGACGTGGCGCGCCGCTCGATCGCGCTGCCGTTCTTCCCGGAGCTGAGCGACGGCCAGGTCGAGCGCGTGGTGGAGGCGCTGCGCGCGGTGATCGCCGAGGCCTCCGTGACGCGGGCCTGAGCCCGGTGGCCGCCGCTCGCGAGCCGGCTCCGCTCGCCGAGCGGCTGCGGGCCCAGCTGCTGTCGGGGCCGCCGGCGGACGGGCCGGCCGAGGTGGTCGAGCGGCTGCTCGCCGTCCAGGGGCAGGACCCGCGCGGGCTGCGCCTCGCCGTGCGGGCGCGCAGCACGGTCGAGAGCGCGGACGAGGTCGACCGCGCGCTCGGCGAGGAGCGCTCCCTCATCGTCACGTGGCTGAACCGCGGCACGCTTCACCTCGTCCGGCGCGAGGACTACCCGTGGCTCCAGGCGCTGATCGCGCCGCGCTGGCTGACCGCCAACACCCGCCGGCTCGCGCAGGAGGGCGTTGAGCCGGCGGCCGCGGACCGCGCCGTGACGGCGATCGAGGGCGCACTCGCCGCAGAGGGCCCGCTCACGCGCGACGAGCTGGGCGAGCGTGTGGCGAGCGCCGGCGTGCGCACCGAGGGCCAGGCGCTCGTGCATCTCCTGTTCCGCGCCTGTCTGCGCGGCCTGGCGGTGCGCGGCCCGATGAAGGGTCGTCAGCACGCCTACGTGCTGGTGCGCGACTGGCTCGGGGAGCCGCGCCCGGTGGATCGCGACGCCGCCCTCGCCGAGCTGGCCCGCCGCTTCCTGGCGGGCCACGGTCCCGCGGACGACCGCGACCTCGCGAAGTGGACCGGGCTGCCGCTCCGGGACGTGCGCGCGGGCCTCGGCGCGATCGGCGGCGAGCTGCACGAGCGCGCCGACGGCCTCGTGGACCTGGCCGGCCGCCCGCCGGTCACGGAGCTGCCGGCGCCCAAGCTGCTCGGCCCGTTCGAGCCGCTCCTGCTCGGCTGGCGCTCCCGGGAGGAGCTCGTGGGGGCGCACACGGACGCCGTGATCTCGGGCGGAATCTTCCGGCCGGCCGTGCTCGTGGACGGGCGCGTGGTGGGCACCTGGACGCTTCGCGGCGACGAGCTCACCATCACGCGGTTCAGCCGGATCGACGACGCCGCCGACGCCTCGCTCGAGATCGAGTCCGAGGCGGTGCTGCGCTTCCTCGGGCTCGTCAGCCCACGCGCTTGACGAGCGCCACGAAGCCGGGCAGCCCGCGGCGCGGCGGCCGGTAGCCCACCTCGTCGTAGCCCTCCCCGCCGTACAGCCGGCGGGCCACCTCGTTGGTCATCGTGGTGTCGAGGGCGATCGCGGGGAGCCCCTGCCGGCGCGCCTGGCGCTCGGCCTCGGCGAGCAGCGCGCGCGCCGCGCCGCGCCGCCGAAAGCGCTCCTCGGTGGCGAGCGCGTCCACGTACAGCGCCGATTGCGGGGGGTTCGGCGAGGCGCGCCCGGCGAGGAAGTAGAGCCGCAGGGCGGATGTCCAGCGCCACACCGGGGCCCCGCGCAGCGAGAGCCGGAGAAACGCGCGCGAGCGCGAGGCCGCCTCGCCCACCGGGAACGCGGCCATCACCGCGGCGAGCTCGCCGTCGATCTCGGCCACCCAGAGGCGCTCAGCGCTGGCGGAGTTGCCCGGCTCGCCGATCGCCCGCTCGAGGGTGCGAAGCGCACGCTCGCTGCCGCCGGCAAAGCGGTCGAACATCTCAGGCCCGCTCTCGCGAAGCAGCCGCGCCAGCTGCGGGCGCTCGCTCACCTGCGGCCGGCGGATCTCAGCCAAGCGCGGTCACGGCGAGGATCCTACGGTCCGCCCAGGCGGTGCTCGTCTGGCGACCCCGGGGTGCGCCGTAGACTGCGCGGCCCATGGGCCGCTTCCGCGATCCCCAGGATCCGCTCTTCCAGGCGCTCAACTCGTCGATCGCGTTCGACTACCGGCTAGCTCCCTATGACCTCGAGCAGTCCCTCGCGCACGCCCGGATGCTCGCGCGCAACGGCATCATCGGCGACGAGGACCTCGAGCAGATCGAGCACGGGCTCGCCGCCGTGCGGGAGGAGATCGACAGCGACAGCTTCGAGGTCCGGGCGGGCGACGAGGACATCCACATGGCGATCGAGCGGCGGCTCACTGAGATCGCCGGCCCGGTGGGCGGAAAGCTCCATACGGCCCGCTCGCGCAACGACCAGGTGGCCACCGACGTCGCGATGCTCGTGCGTGCGCACTCGCTCGAGGCGAGGGGTCTGCTGCTCGCCCTGATGGGCACCCTCGCGGACCTCGCCGAGCGCCACATCGATTGGCCGCTGCCCGGTTACACCCACCTCCAGCGGGCCCAGCCGGTCTACCTCTCCCACCACCTGCTGGCCTGGTTCTGGAAGTTCCGCCGCGATCTCCAGCGCTTCAACTTCTGCATGACCGCCACCGACGACCTGCCCCTCGGCGCGGGCGCGCTCGCCGGCGTGAACTTCGACACGAGCCGCATGTTCGTCGCCCAGGAGCTCGGCTTCGGCGGGGTGGCGGAGAACTCGCTCGACGCCGTGTCCAACCGCGACTTCGTGCTCGACTACCTGAGCGCCGCCGCCACCTGCGCGGGACACATCTCCCAGCTGGGCGCGGAGATCGTGCTGTGGTCGACCGCCGAGTTCGGCTTCTGCCAGGTGGCGGACGAGTTCTCGTCCGGGTCGAGCTTGATGCCGCAGAAGAAGAACCCGGACGCCGCCGAGCTGCTGCGCGCGAAGGCGCCGCGCATCACTGGGCGCCTGGTGGCCGTGCACGGCGTGCTGCACGGCCTGCCGCTCACCTACAACAAGGACCTCCAGGAGGACAAGGAGCCGCTCTTCGACGCGATCGACACGCTCGAGCTCTGCCTGCGCGTGACCGCCGAGATGCTCGAGGGGATCACGTTCCACCGCGAGCGGATGGCCGAGGCCGCCTCCGACGAGTTCATCGCCGCCACGGACGTGGCGGACCTGCTTGTGCGCCGCGGCGTCCCGTTCCGGGAGGCTCACGGCATCGTGGGCGGCCTTGTGCGGGGGGCGCTCGAGCGCGGCAAGGACCTGTCCGAGCTCAGCGAGGAGGAGCTCGCGGAGCTGGCGCCCCAGCTCGACCGCGGCTTCCACGAGCTGCTCGAGCAGGGCGCCTGGCTCGAGTCCAAGGTCTCGCACGGCGGCACCGCGCTCCCGCGCGTGCGCGACCAGCTGGCCCAGGCGCGCCACGTACTGGCGGAGGGATGAGCGCCGCGCGGCTCGAGCGCTCCTTCTACGCGCGATCGGTGCACCACGTGGCGCGCGACCTGATCGGCTGCGAGGTTCGCCACGGCCGGACCGCCGGGCGGATCGTCGAGACCGAGAGCTACCACATGGACGAGCCGGCCTGCCACGCCTTCGCGGGGCTCACCCCCCGTACGCGCACGCTGTTCGGGCCGCCGGGCAACGCCTACGTCTATTTCTCCTACGGCGTGCACTCGCTGCTGAACGCCGTTGCCGAGGCGGAGGGCATCGGCGCGGCGGTCCTGATCCGCGCGCTGGAGCCGCTCGACGGGGTGGAGGAGATGCGCGCCCGTCGCGGGGTGAGCCGCGAGCGCGAGCTCTGCTCGGGGCCCGGCAAGCTCACCCAGGCGCTCGGGATCGGGCTCTCGCTGAACGGGAGCTCGCTCGTCGACGGACCGATCGAGGTGCTGGCCCGCGAGCCGGGCGCCACGGCGCCGCGGATCGCGACCGGCGAGCGCATCGGGATCACGAGGGCGGCGGAGCTGCACTGGCGCTTCTGCGACGCGAACAGCGCGCACGTCTCGCGCCCGCTTCCCGCGGCCATGCGCGGCGCGGCCTGAGGCCGGCCTCAGCGGAGGATCCGGCCCTAGGGAGTTCCGGTGCCCACGCCGCCGCCCGTACCGCCGCCCGCCGGCGGCGTCGGGGCGGGCGCTGGGGCCGGGGCGGGCGCGGGGGTGGGCGCCGGCTGCTCGGGCACCGGCGGCGCGGGGGCCTCGGGCGCGGGTGCGGCGTCCTCGTCCGGCGCGGGCGCGGCCTCCTGCGGGGCGGCCTGCTCGGGCACCGCCTGCTCCGCGGGCGGAATCTCGGTGGGCGCGATCGGCACGGCCGGCGTGGTGCTCGTGTCCGTGTCGTCCTTGTCCTTGCCGCTCGCTGCATCGCGCGCGTCGCGGATCTCCACGGCCTGCGACATGAAGGCGGCGAAGATCTCGGCCGGGAAGGTGCCGCCGGCCACCGGGCCTCCGGCGTGCTCGTATTCCATCGGCTGGACCCGGTCGGCGTAGCCGACCCAGACGGCCACCGTGTAGTCCTTGTTCGCGCCCACGAACCAGGCGTCGCCGTAGTTCTCGGTGGTGCCGGTCTTGCCCCAGATCTCCTCGTCACCGACCTGAGCCGCCTTGCCGGTCCCGCTCGACACCACGAGGCCCAGCATGTCGCGCGTGACCTGGGCGACATTCGCGGGGATCACCCGCTCGCGCACGCGCTCCGGGTCGCCGCCCTCGACCTCGGCCCTGCCTCCGCGCACCACCTTCTCGATCGCAACCGGCCCGCTGTCCCCGGGGGCGAGCGTGTTCGACACGCGCACGCCGCCGTTCGCGATCGTCGAGTAGGCGTAGGCCATCTCGAGCGGGGTCACGCCCTCCTCGAGGCCGCCGAGCAACATGGCGGGGTTGGTGGATAGCTCGGTCCTGATCCCGAGGTTCTGGGCGAGCCGTGCCACGCGCTTGGGCCCGACCTTCATGCCGAGCTCGGCGAACACCGAGTTGTCGGAGCTCGCGGTGGCCGACCACAGCGACGCCGAGCCGAGGTAGGAGTCCTCGTAGTTTGAGACGTCGAACAGCTCAGGCCCCTTCTTGCCCTTGAAGGGGAGCTTCTTCGGCGCTGAGGCCCAGACGCTGTTCGGGTCGATGCCGTCCTCGAGGGCGCGCACGAGGATGAAGGGCTTGAACGCCGAGCCCGGCTGGCGGTGGCCGTTGGTGGCGAGGTTGAACGGGCGGGCGTCGAAGTCCGAGCCCCCGACCATCGCCTTCACCTCGCCGGTGCGGTTCTCGATCGCCACGAGCGACGCGTCCGGCCCGACGCCGGCGAGACGGCCCTGGACCGCGCTCTCCGCCGCCGCCTGGAGCTCGGGGTCGATCGTGGTCTTCACCCGCAGGCCGCCGCCGAAGACCACCCCCGCCCCGTACTCGTCCACCAGCTGCTGGGTCATCCAGCTCGTGAAGTAGGGCTGCTCCGACTCGCTGTCCGGCGGGTCGATCTCGTCCTCGTCCGGCAGCGCCTGGGCCTTCGCGTCCTCGTACTCCTCGCGCGTGAGCATGCGCTGGTCGTACATGCGCGACAGCACGAGGTTGCGCCGCTCGGCTGCGATCACCGGGTTCTCGATCGGGTCGTAGAGGCTCGGCGAGGCGATCATGCCCGCCAGCAGGGCCGCCTCCTCGGGTGCCACGTCGAGCGCTTCACGCCGGTTCGGGTCCTCTTCGTCCTCGGGCAGCGTCGGCAGCGTGTACTGAACGCCACCGGTCTCCGCACCCTCCTGCTCCTCGGGCTCGTCGCCATCGCCGAAGTAGGTGCGCACCGCCGCTTCGATGCCGTAAGCGCCGTGCCCGAAGTACACGGTGTTCAGGTACTGGGTCAGGATTCGCTCCTTCGACCACTGGCGCTCCAGGTGGTACGACAGCGCCGCCTCGCGCAGCTTCTGGAACACCGAGCGGTCGCCCTGGGCGGACAGCGCGTTCTTCACGAACTGCTGGGTGATCGTCGAGCCGCCCTGCGCCGCGCGCCGCTTGAGCACGTCCTGGATGAGCGCCCGGCCGATTCCGGCGTAGTCGACGCCCTCGTGCGAGTAGAAGCGCCGGTCCTCGATCGCGATCACGGCGTTCTTCAACTGAGCCGAGATCTCGCCCTGCTCGACGAGGATCCGGTTGAGGTTGCCGGTGAGCTTGGCGATCTGGCAGGAGTCCTTCCCGGGCTCCTTGCAGCCCGGTCCGTCGGCGTAAAGCAGGGAGTTCTCGGCAGCCCTGAACTCGGCCTTGTTGTCGAGCGAGGGCAGGTCGCTGGCCACGGCCATCAACATGCCGAACAGCGTGGAGACGAGCGCCAGGACCGAGAGCCCGAGCAGGATGAAGGCAAGTCGCAGCTTCTTCAGCCTTGGCTTGCGCTTGGGCGGCGCGGGGGGTTGCGGGGGCTGCGCGTCGCCCGGGCCGCCGTTCCGGCCGTTGCCGCCACGGAAATCGTCCCGCACGGCGGTCGGATGGGTGATAGGCGGCGGCGGCTCTGACATCGGATTGAGCCCCGGGGGCAGGGGTCCCACGATCGTGCGGGCTCGACGGCGGCGTGAGCGGGCGCCCTCCCGCACGGCATCGTCACGGGCAGCCCGAAGAGGGGCGTGAGTCTAGCATTGGCCCCATGACGGTCTCCGCCGGTGAGGGCGCCGCTTTCCTGACCCGCAACGCCGTGGACGCGCTGCCTGCCGGCGAGCTCGAACGCCAGCTGGCCAAGGGACGCCCGCTCCGCGTCAAGCTCGGCGTGGACCCCACGACGCCCGACATTCATCTGGGGCACACCGTGGTGCTGCGAAAGCTCAGGGAGTTCCAGGAGCTCGGGCACACGGTAGTGCTGATCGTCGGCGACTACACCGCCCGCGTCGGCGACCCGAGCGGGCGCTCCTCCACGCGTCCCCACGTCGACCCGGCCGAAATCGACAGCAACGCGGAGACCTACGAGGAGCAAGCCTTCAAGGTGCTCGACCGCTCGCGCACCGAGGTGCGGCGCAACGGCGAGTGGCTCGACATGCCGATGGAGGAGCTGCTCCGGCTGGCGCGCACCTCTACGATCGCCCAGCTCCTCGAGCGCGACGACTTTGACAAGCGCTACCGCGCGGGCGAGCCGATCTCCATCCTCGAGCTGCTCTATCCGCTGCTCCAGGGCTACGACTCGGTCGCGATCCGCGCGGACATCGAGCTCGGCGGCACCGACCAGAAGTTCAACGTGCTGCTCGCGCGCGAGATACAGCGGGCCTACGGGATCGCCCCCCAGTCGATCCTCACCATGCCGATTCTGCCGGGCACCGACGGCGTGCAGAAGATGTCGAAGTCGCTCGGTAACTACGTGGGCGTCGAAGAGCCGCCCGAGGAGATGTTCGGGAAGCTGATGCGGGTGCCCGACGAGGCGATGGGCTCCTACTACTCGTTGCTGCTCGACGGTCCGCCGAACCCGGCGCTGCCGGCGCGCGACGCCAAGCGGGCGATGGCGCTCGCGCTCACCGAGCGCTATCACGGCGCGGAGGCCGCGGCGGCGGCGCAGGAGCGCTTCGACACGCTGCACGTGCGCCGTGAGCTGCCCGATGAGATCGAGGAGTTCGCGTTCAGCCCCGCCAACGGCGAGGTGGTCCACCTGCCGGCTCTCCTGGGTGAGGCATTCGGGCTCTCGCGCTCCGAGGGGCGCCGGCTGCTCGCCCAGGGCGGGGTAAAGCTCGACGGCAGCCCGGTCGGCGAGTCGCGGCTCGACGTTCCCGCGGCGGAGCTCGACGGCGTGGTCCTCCAGGTCGGCAAGCGGCGCTTGCGGCGTCTGCGCCGCGGCTGAGCCAAATCGTTCGTAAGCCGGTTCGCCATGGCGCCTGCGCGGTGCTACAGTGGTCCGTCGCGCTCCATGCGCGGGTGGAGGCCCCACCCCGGAGGCGCACGGTCTTTGAAAACTCAGCAGTACGTGCGACCGTGACGCCGCCTCGCAAGCTCCGCTTGCGCTGCGGCGGACAAGGTCGCGTCCAGGTTTGAACCCCTCGAGGGGCGTCCACGTGGCGCTTCTGGAGGGGCCTGAACAGACCCGTCAAGTCCGGCCCACCCGCAGGTGTACGCGGGAGCCGCAACGACTTGACAGCTCTCTTGATCTGACAGTGGACCGGCCGGCTCGGGGCTTCCCTCAGGCCGTCCGGATTGAAACCACGCCAGACTTTCATGGAGAGTTTGATCCTGGCTCAGGACGAACGCTGGCGGCGTGCTTAACACATGCAAGTGGAGCGACGAACCAGGCTTCGGCCTGGGGCAGAGCCGCGAACGGGTGAGTAACACGTGGGTAA
>Ga0075430_100001512_pt1 | contig 18961 bp, 18 predicted proteins | sample RhiMetdeltSRZDD4_FD_75294 | JGI IMG/M metagenome (GOLD analysis project Ga0075430, IMG submission 75294) | Populus rhizosphere microbial communities from Tennessee, USA - Rhizosphere MetaG P. deltoides SRZDD4 | ecosystem: Host-associated > Plants > Roots > Rhizosphere > Soil | place: USA... | reverse complement strand
GATGATCGGTGACGTCTCGAGTCACGGCTACCGCGCCGCGCTCATCATGGCGCTCGCGATGAGCGCGTCGGCAATTCATGCGCAGACGACGGTCGATGCCGCGGAGACCCTGAGCGCGCTGCTGGCATCGTTGCGCGACGAGCTCGAGTCGACGGAGATGTTCATCACCGTCTTCTACGGCGTGATCGACCCGAACGGGGGCATCCTGCGGTACGCGAACACCGGACACCCGCACGCATTCATCATCGGCGCCGACGGCTCGGTGTCGCGACTGCCAGCACTCGACCCGCCGCTCGGCATGACGACCGGTCGCCCCGACGGCGCGGCGCGCCAATGGCACCGCGGCTCCGACCTGCTGCTCCTGTTCACGGACGGAGTGAGTGACGCGCGGAACGAGGCCGGCGTGCGACTCGGCGAGCAGCCCGTCCTCGACATCGTGGCGCAGCATCGTCACGAGCCGACGGCGACCATCGTCGATCGCGTGTTCGAAGCGCTCAGCGCGCACGTCGGCGAGTCGCCGCGCCCGGACGATCTCGCGCTCGTGATCGTCCGCACCTAACGAGCGACGTGCGCGACCGCGAATCGCGCCGCCGTCCGGGCGTTGGGCCGCCGCTCCCTCGTCCGCGCAAGCGTCTCGGTCAACACTTTCTCGTCGATCGACGTGCGCTCCAGCGCATTGCCGACGCGTTGGCGCCGACGAAGGACGACACGGTCGTCGAGATCGGTCCCGGGCGGGGTGCGCTGACAGACCTGTTGGCGGCGAGGGCAGGGCGCGTCGTCGCGATCGAGCTCGATCGGGATCTGGTGCCGTACCTTCGTGAGCGGTACGCCGCCGCCGGGAATGTGGAGGTGATCGAGCGGGATGTGCTCGACCTGCGCCTTGCCGACGCAGCCGGCTCCTCCGACTTCCTGCTTGCGGGCAACGTCCCGTACTACATCACGACGCCGATCCTCTTTCACGCGCTCGATGCGCCGCGGCCGCGCCGTGCCGTGTTCCTCGTGCAGCGCGAGGTCGCCGAACGAGTAGTCGCTCCGCCCGGATCAAAGACGTACGGCGCGTTGTCCGTGAACGTGCAGGCGGTCGCGCACGCGGAGCTCGTCGCGCGCGTCCCGCCGGGGGCATTCAAGCCACCGCCATCCGTCGATTCGGCGGTGTTGCGGGTGACACCGCGCGCTGACCCGGTCGTTCCGCCGGCGACGGAGGAGCGATACCGCCGCCTCGTTCAGGACGCGTTTGGACTGCGTCGCAAGCAGCTCAGACGTGTCGTGCGAACGATCGTGAGTGCGGACGCGAATCGTGCCGAGGTGATTGTCGCGCGCGCCGGCCTCGATCCGGAAGCGCGGCCCGAATCGTTATCGCCCGAGGATTTCGCTCGATTGCTCGAGTCGATCGCGAGCGTCAGCGGTCGCGATTCGTGAGCGCGAACGACAGCCCCTCGAGCTCCATCGCCATGTTCACGGTCTTGAGCGTGACGTCGGGCGGTACCTGAATCTGCACAGGGGCGAAGTTGAGCACTGCGCGAATGCCTGCGCGGACGAGCCGGTCGACGACACCCTGCGCCTCCTCGCCGGGCGTCGCGAGGACGGCGATGTCAGGGTGCTCTTTCGCGATGTCACGTTCGATGTTCGCCATGTCCCGCACCGTGAGCGAATCCCACTGCGAGCCGATCTTCTTCGGATCGCGATCGTACACGGCGATTACGCGGAAGCCTCGCTGGCGAAAGCCCCGGTACTGCGCGAGAGCGGTGCCGATCTTTCCGGCGCCGACGATGATGACCTGCCAGTCGTGTCGAAGGCCCAGAATCTCGCGCAGCGATTCCGTGAGCTCGGGGACTGAATAGCCGAGTCCGCGCTTCCCGAACGACCCGAAGAAGGAGAGGTCCTTTCGCACCTGCGCCGAGGTCGTTCCCCCACGCCGCGCGAGCTCGTCGCTCGAGATCGTGATGAGTCCGCGCTGACTGGACTCCTCGAGGAATCTCAGATAGAGCGAGAGGCGGCGAACGGTGGAATCGGCGATACGTCTCACGGAGCTAAGCTTGTGAAATCATTCACAAGTTATGTGGGAGCGCTCGAATCGGGAATAGGGCCGGGCCCGACAACCGCCGGGCCGGAACGAACAATGTCACAATAATGCTCCCGCCCCGGTGGCGATCAGGTCGGTCTATATTGCCGCCCATGACAGCGCCGGCTTCGCCTGGTGTTCGGTTACGACCTGCCGAACAGGTGCTCGTCTCGCGAGCGCGGGACTTCCTTGCCTCGGGGCCGAGCGATGCGGTCGACCTCATCGCGCACGTGTGCCAGCTGCCGTCGCCGCCACGGTTCGTCGCCGACCACATGGCCATGGCGCTCCTTGCGCCGTGGGATGAGTTCGCCCGCGAGGAGGACGGTCGGTGGTGTCTCGTCCCGGACGTGGAGCCGTTCACTGGTACTCACGTCGCCGCGGCTGCTCCCGTTGCTCCTTCGATCGGCGGAGGTAGCACCGCGCGCGCAGTCGATCGACCGCGGAGAGAGGAACGGCTGCGCGAGCTATCGTACGTCGTGGTCGATGTCGAGACGACGGGCGGTGGGACGTACGCCGGCGATCGCATCACGGAAATCGCAGCGATCGTCGTGAAGGACGGGAAGGTCACGCGCGAGTACGAGACGCTCGTGAATCCGCAGCGCCCGATTCCTCCGATGGTCACGAGGCTCACGAACATCACGTGGGACATGGTTCGGAACGCGCCGACGTTTCGCGACATCGCGCAGGACGTCGCCGAGGTGCTGCGCGGGCACGTGTTCGTGGCGCATAACGCGGGGTTCGATTGGCGGTTCGTGTCGAACGAGCTGACGCGTGCGACCGGCGGACGGCTCGACGGGCGGAGGCTGTGCACTGTGAAGCTGGCGCGCCGGGTCCTCCCGCAGCTCCCTCGGCGGTCGCTCGACTATCTCGCGCGTTATTATGGGGTAGAGAACACGGCTCGGCACCGCGCGGGTGGCGACGCTCGCGCGACGGCTCAGGTGCTCATTCGCATGCTGCGAGAGCTCGAGACGCGTGGCTGCCATACCTGGCCGGAGCTCGAGACGTTTCTCTCGGTCGTGAACCGCGGGCGGCGGCGTCGTCGTCGATCCGCGCTGCCGCGTCCGATGGATCGCGATACGACGGCATGACTCGCGTGATGAAGTCGTCACGCGCACTCCAACGACTTCCACGACCATGACCGCACCACCCGCGACTTCGCTCGCTCCGCTCGTTCAGACGTTCAGGATCGGGCGCCTCACCGTCCACGCGATTCAGGCCGGCGGTCAGAAGCTCGACGGAGGCGCGATGTTCGGTATCGTGCCGAAACCGCTCTGGGAGCGCCGCATCTCACCCGACGAGCGAAACCGTATCCAGCTCGGGATGCGATGTCTGTTGATCGAGCACGAGTCGGGGCTGGTGCTCGTCGACGACGGCGCGGGGAACAAGGAGACCGCGAAGTTCCTGGGGCTCTACGGCATCGAGAACGGCGGCGCCGACGGGAGAACGCAACTCGAGGACGGCCTCACGCAGCTCGGTGTGCGAGCCGAGGACATCGACATCGTCATCGATACGCATCTGCACTTCGACCACGCAGGGGGGAACACGTTCGTGAACGCGGGTGGCGAGGTGCAGCTTTCGTTTCCGAAGGCGCGCTACCTCGTGCAGCGCGGCGAGTGGGTGTATGCGACGCACACGAACGAGCGAACGGCGGGGAGCTATTTCCCGCACAACTTCGCGCCGGTCGCGGCGGCGGATCGCTTCGACTTCGTGGACGGCGAGCGCGAGATCGTCTGGGGAGTGCGCGTGATCCCCACACCTGGCCACACCCCGTTCCATCAATCGGTGCTGATCGAATCGGACGGGGAAACGGCGTTCTATCCGGCCGACCTCGTGCCGACGTCGTCGCATCTCCCGCTCCCGTGGATCATGGGGTACGACGTCGAGCCGCTCGTGACGCTGGAGACGAAGCGGGCGATGTTGGGCAAGGCGGCGCGCGAGGGCTGGCTCGTGATCTTCGAGCACGACGCGACGGTCGCGGCAGGGAAGGTGAAGCAGGACGGGAAGGGATTCGTGCTAGAGCCTTGAGCCGCCGGGGATGTTGCCTTGACGTCTACGTTATGCCCGCCTAACTTACGCGGTCACAATGCAGTAAGTAGAGCGAAGACGCTCTCACCCTCTGGCCTCCCACCTCTAGCGAACCGGGAGAGCTGTAGGAGTTCTCGAAGAGCGCCACCTCCAACGGCGAGGCAGGCGCGAAGCGGGCTCCATACGGGGGTCCGCATTTTTTTTGGCCGCCATTTGCGGATGTCGCGCGGGTGACCGGCCGCCTCTCTCGACGGAGCACGGTTTATTCAGGACAACACGAAGCGCGTCCGCGTCAATCGTCAAATCCGTATCAGTCCCCTCCGCGTCATCGCTGCCGATGGCAGCCAGATGGGGATTCTGGATCTCGATGCCGCGCTGGCGGCCGCACAAGAGCAAGGGCTGGATCTGGTCGAAGTAGCGCCAATGGCGAGACCCCCCGTCGTTCGCATCATGGACTACGGGAAGTTCAAGTTCGAGCAGGCCAAGATGGCTCGTCAGGCCAAGAAGAAGCAGCATGTGATCCATCTCAAGGAGGTGAAATACCGCCCTGGGATCGAGGATCACGACTTCGAAACCAAGACGCGCCACGCCCGCCGCTTCCTGGGAGAGGGCAACAAGGTCAAGGTCACCCTCATGTTCCGCGGTCGGCAGATCGCGCATCCAGAGCTGGGGAAGGCTGTAGTCGACCGGGTCGCTTCCGAACTCGCTGACGTCGCGAAGATCGAGAGCGATCCAAAGATGGAAGGCAAGTCGATGACGATGATTCTTACGCCGAAATGAGCGAGTGCGCGTTATGCCGAAGATGAAAAGCCACAAAGGCGCTCGAAAGCGCTTCTCGGTCACGGGAAGCGGCAAGGTGAAGCGCAACAAAGCCTACAAGAGCCACATCCTCACGAAGAAAACCTCCAAGCGGAAGCGCAACCTCCGTCGCAGCGCGACGGTCGCCACGAATGGAGAAGCCAAGAACCTGAAGCGGCTGCTTCTCGCCTAAGGAGGAACTCCGATGCCTCGCGTCAAGTCGAACGTGGTGCGCTTGAAGCGCAAGAAGAAGATCATGAAGGCCGCCCGCGGCGCGTTCGGCGCCCGGAGCAAGCTGTGGGGGCCGGCGAAGGAGACCGTCGAGCGTGGCTGGCGTTACGCTTATCGCGATCGCCGCAACAAGAAGCGCGATTTCCGCCGCCTCTGGATCACGCGCATCAACGCGGCCGCGCATCAGAACGACATGAGCTATTCGGTCTTCATGAACGGCCTCAAGAAGGCCGGTATCGAAGTCGACCGGAAGATCCTCGCCGACCTCGCCGTGCACGACCCGGCGGCGTTTACCGCGCTCGTCGACAAGGCGCGGTCGGCGCTGAGCGCTGCGTAAGGCAGGGACCAGGGACAAGGGACTGGGGATTCGCCATCCGAGATCGGTTCCACCACCCGGCCCAACAGATCGCGGCGGCAGCATGACCTTACGTCATTGCTGCCGCCGTTTCCGTTTGCTATCGACCAACGACGAAAGACTCACGACTCGCGCACTGTGACACTCGACGAATACGTTGACAACGCCGAACGCCTCGAACGCAGCCTCGCCGATCGCCTCGCTGGCATTGATGCATCGACACGCATCGACGCGGTGAAAGGCCAGCTGCGCGAGTGGCGCGCCGAGCTCGATCAGCTCCAGAAGGCCATCACGACCGTTCCACCCGAAGGCCGTCGCGAAGCCGGCATGGCGCTCAACCGGGTGCGCAAGCGGTTCGACGACGCGATGCAGGAACGCGAGGCCGCCGCGCCTGGCCGTGGCGACGGCGCCCACGTCGACCTGACGATGCCGAGCCGCCAATCGTGGCGCGGCGGGCGTCACCCGGTCACGCTCGTCATCCGCGAGATCGGCGAGATCTTCCGCGAGCTCGGTTTCACCGTCGCGTTAGGCCCCGAAGCCGAGACGGAGTGGTACAACTTCGGCGCGCTCAACTTCCCGGCCGAGCACCCGGCCATGGACGCGCACGACACGCTCTACCTCGGCCCCGGGACGCTGCTCAGAACGCATACGTCGCCGGTGCAGGTACGCACGATGCAGCGATGGGCGCCGCCCATCCGCATTCTCGCGCCCGGCAACGTGTATCGCCGCGACTTCTTCGATCCGTCGCACGCGCCGATGTTCTCCCAGATCGAGGGGCTGTCGATCGACGAAGGCGTGAGCTTCGTCGACCTCAAGGCCACGCTCACGAACTTCGCTCGCCGCTTTTTCGGAGCGGCGCGCACGCGCTTCCGTCCGAGCTACTTCCCATTCACGGAGCCATCCGCGGAGATGGACGCGCAGTGCGGCGTGTGCGGTGGCAGCGGCTGCCCGACCTGCAAGGGAACGGGGTGGATCGAGATCCTCGGCAGCGGCATGGTGCACCCTGCAGTGCTGGAAGCCGCGGGCATCGACAGCGAGCGCTACACCGGCTGGGCATTCGGCATGGGCCCGGCGCGCATCGCGCTCTCGCGGTACAGCATTCCCGACATTCGACTCCTCTACGACGCCGACGTGCGCTTCCTGGAGCAGATCGCGCGATGAACATCTCGTACAACTGGCTCACGGATTTCGTCGACGCCGGCCTGCCGCCGGCGGCGCTCGCCGAGCTCATCACGGCGCGAGCCGCGACCGTCGACGCCGTCGAGGCGTTGCGTGAGGACCTGAAGCAGTTCGTCGTCGCCCGCGTCGTCGAGTGCGCTCGCCACCCCGACAGCGATCGTCTCTCCGTCACGAAGGTCGATGCCGGTACGGGCGAGCTGCTCGATGTCGTCTGCGGCGCGCCGAACGTGCAGGCAGGGAAGCTGTACCCGTTCGCGAAAACCGGAACGAAGATGCCCGCCGGCTTTACGATCGAACGCCGCAAGATTCGCGGTGCGGTGTCGAACGGCATGCTGTGTTCGGCGCGCGAGATCGGGTTGGGCGAAGATCAGGATGGCATCCTCGAGCTCGACGTCGACGCCGCGCCCGGCACGCCGCTGCTCGACGCGCTCCCGTCCGTCTCCGATGCGCGCATCGTCGTGGACGTCGGTGCGAACCGCGCTGATCTCCTCTCTCACCTCGGCGTCGCACGCGAAGTCGCGGCCGCGATCGGTAAACCAGTGAACGTCGCGCGTGCCTTACGCCTCCACGATGCACCCGCCGTTGCCGCCGTTCGAGTGGAGCAGTCCACGCGGGAAAGCAGCACAGGCGGCGTTCGCGTCGCTGTGGACGACGTCGACGGCTGCCCGCGCTACCTCGGCGTCGTGATCCGTGGCGTTCGCGTTGGACCGAGTCCCGATTGGCTCGTGCAGCGGCTCGAAGGGGCGGGTACGCGCGCGATCAACAACATCGTCGACGTCACGAATTTCATGCTGCTCGGATTCGGACAGCCGATGCACGCGTTCGATGCGACCAAGCTCGCCGGCCCCGCGATCGTCGTGCGAAAGGCTCGGCGAGGGGAGAAGCTCGTCACGCTCGACGGCGTGGAGCGTGCGCTTACCGAGGACATGTGCGTCATCGCGGACGCCGACCGCGCGCAGGCCCTGGCCGGCGTGATGGGCGGCGGCGAGAGCGAAGTATCCGCCGACACCACGGATGTGTTTCTCGAGGTGGCGGCGTTCAACCCACGTCGCGTCAGGCAGATGCGCCGCGCTCTCTCGATTTCCACTGAAGCCAGCTACCGGTTCGAGCGCGGTACCGACGTCGGGGCGGCCCCCGAGCGTCTTGAACAGGCGGTCGCGCTCATCTGCGCGCTCGCCGGCGGGAAAGCGGAGGCTGCCGCTGACGTCTACCCAGCACCGACCGTCCCGCCGCGGCTGATCGTTCGCTCATCGCGCGTGAAGCAAGTGCTCGGCGAACCGATCGGCGCTGCACGCGTCGTGTCCATGCTCAGGTCGATCGGCTTCACCGCCGACGTCCGCCCTGGCACCGAGATGCTCACCGGGAACGAAGAGGTCGTCGTCACGCCGCCGAGTTGGAGACAGGATGTCGTCGCCGAAATCGATGTCGTCGAGGAGGTCGCGCGACTGCACGGCTACGATGTGTTCTCCGACGAGCTCCGCCCGTTCCGCGTCGGGAGCGTCCCCGACGCACCCGAGTTCATCCGGCAAACGCGAATTCAGGACGCGCTCGCGGCCGAAGGACTGTTCGAGGTGCGCGCGCTTCCGTTCGTCGCCGGCGATGACGCGTCGCACGTCCGCGTGTCGAACCCGCTCGCCGACAACGAAGCGCACCTGCGCACGTCGATCCTCGAGTCGCTCGCGCGGCGCGCGGAGTTCAACCTGTCGCACATGGAAGGCAACGTTCGGCTCTTCGAGGTCGGTGCTGTCTTCGCACCGCTCGCAGGGTCGACGCTTCCGGTCGAGCGAGAGAGCGCGGGAATTCTCGTGATGGGAGACCGGCGGCCGCCACATTTCACCGAGCCCAAGCCGCCGCGCTACGACCAGTGGGACGCAAAGGCGCTGGCGGAACGGCTCGTTGAAGTCGCGGTGCCTAGCGCACAGCTATCGTTGGTGCCCGCGGACGCGCCGGCGCAGGCCGATGGTGCGCTCTGGACCATCGAGCTCGACGGCAAAGCGAGAGGCGTCGTGCGCAGGCTCGCCCTGGACGCACCGGTTTGGGCCGCGCCGGCGTACGGCATCGAGCTCGATCTCGGCCTCACCGACTCGACCGACGTCGCGCCGCCAGGGCAGGCGATTCACGGCCAGACGCCGCCGACGCCGCCGGCAACACATGTCCCGTTTCAACCACTGCCCTCGACGCCCGCGGCGCACATCGATCTCGCGCTCATCGTTCCCGACGGGTCCACGGCGGCCGACGTCGAACGTGTGATCCAGAAAAACGGCGGCGAGCTTCTGGAACGCCTGGTGCTCTTCGACGAGTTCCGCGGCGAGGGACTTCCGCCAGCGACCCGGAGTCTCGCGTGGCGATTGACGTTCAGGGACCCGGCGCGCACTCTACGCGACAAGGAGATCGAAGGTCGTACGAACAAGATTCTTCGCGCCCTCGAGGGAGAGCTCGGTGTCCGACAGCGCAAATGATGTGACGGCGTTCCACGAGTTGGAGCAGCTCGTTCGCAGTCTCGGCGAGGAGCTCTCGGGTTTTCGCCGCCGCGCATTGGCGGCGGAAGGTCGTCTCAAGGCGTTGGAAGCGGCCAACGCACCAGGCGACCTCTTCTCGCATGAGCGCCTCGCGGCGGTCGAGCAGGAGAACGCCGATCTGAAGCAGCGTCTTTCCGTTGCCACCGAGCGCACCAATCAGGTCGTCGCGCAACTTCGATTTCTCAGACAGCAGCACGAGCGAGCGGGGAGCGAGCGATGAGCGAGAAGCGCAGCTCGGTGAAGGTCACGATCGTCGGCCAGGAGCTGACGATCCGAAGCGACGCGTCGCCAGAGCACACGCGGCAGGTCGCGGCCTACGTGGACAGGACCATTCGGTCGATCATGTCCAGCGGGGCCGTCGTCGAGTCGAGCCGGGCAGCGGTTCTCGCGGCGCTGCAAATCACCGACGAGCTGTTTCGCGCGCGCGCGACTCAGGAGGCAATGGACTCGTCGCTGCGGGGGTTGAGCGACGAAGTGAGGCGCTGGCTCCCGCCTGCGAAACGGACGACTACCGTCTGACTATTCCGGCCTCGACGCGCCGGCAACGTCTGTAACGACGCCGTCTCGACCGTAATTGCGCTTTATCATCACCCCAAGTAGCTTCTCGCAAGCGATCCGTCGGGCTGTAGGTTCAAGCACCCTTTGCAGTTAGAGCGTCCCGTCCCGCACCCTTCGCCGGTGCCGGCCCGGACGATCCCTGCGAAGAGGCCTCTGCCGCCCGTCCCGGTTCCCACCAACTCCTCGGCCTCGTTGCCGGGCGGAGCATAGATACAACATGAATGCTACGGCACTGAGTGCTGCGCTTGGCGTATTGGTCGTCATCGCCTCCGTAGCCTTTTTCTTTTTCGGCCGCCGCGCCGGCCAAAGCGCCGAACGCTCCGCGCAGTCCGCCGCCAAGTCCACCGCGGAGCAGACCGCCCAGCGCATCGTCGGCGAAGCCGAGCGCGACGCGGAGTCGCTCAAGAAGAGCGCGCTGATCTCCGGCAAGGAAGAAGTCATCAAGCTGCGCGAGAACTGGGAAGTCGAAGCGCGACGTCGCCGCGAGGAAGTCGAACGCGAGGAGAAACGCGTCCAGGACCGCGAGACGACGCTCGACCGGAAGTTCGACGTTCTGGAACAGCGGGAGAAAGATGTCGGCCGGCGTGGCAGCGAGCTCGGGCGCAAGGAGAAATCCATCGCCGAGCGCGAGCAGGAGCTCGAGAGGCTGATCCTGGATGAACGCCGCCGCCTCGAGTCACTGGCGGGCATGTCCGTCGAGCAGGCCAAGTCGGAGCTCATTCACCGACTCGAGGCGGAGGCGGAGGCGGACGCGGCGAACAGGTTGCGCGAGATCCGCGAGACAGCGCGCCGGAACGCCGAGCGCGAGGCGCGGAAGATCGTGGCGCTCGCCGTCCAGCGCATCGCCGCCGAACAGACAGCCGAGATCGCAGTCTCGGCTGTTTCGTTGCCGAACGATGAGATGAAGGGACGCATCATCGGTCGCGAAGGGCGGAACATTCGCGCATTCGAGCTGGCGACCGGCGTCGACGTCATCATCGACGACACGCCGGACACTGTCGTCGTCTCGTGCTTCGACCCGGTTCGCCGCGAAGTCGCGCGCCTCGCGCTGGAGAAGCTCGTCTCCGACGGGCGCATTCATCCGGGACGCATCGAGGAGGTCGTGAACAAGGCGCGCCGCGAGGTCGACGCCGGCATCATCGAAACCGGCGAACAGGCCGCGTACGAGACGGGCATCACCGGCCTGCATCCGGAGCTCATCAAGCTCATTGGCCGCATGAAGTGGCGCACGAGCTACGGGCAGAACATCCTGTCTCATTCGAAGGAAGTCGCGTTCCTCGCCGGCATCATGGCGGCCGAGCTCGGGCTGGACGTGCCGATGGCGAAACGCGGCGCGTTGCTTCACGACATTGGGAAGGTGCTCACGCACGAGCACGAGGGCACGCACGTGCAGCTCGGCGTCGAGGTTGCCACGAAGTACGGCGAGCACCCGCTCGTCGTGAACTGCATCGCGGCACACCACGACGACGTTCCGCACGAGAGCGAAGTGTCCGTGCTCGTTCAGGCGGCCGACGCGATTTCCGGCTCGCGTCCCGGCGCGCGGCGTGAGGCGTTCGAGACGTACGTGAAGCGGCTCGAGGGACTCGAGCGCATCGCGTCGAGCTATCGCGGCGTCGAGAAGGTTTTCGCGATCCAGGCAGGGCGCGAGATTCGCGTCCTCGTGCAGCCTGACGACGTCGACGACGTGCGGATGTCGGCGTTGTCGGAAGAAATCGCCCGGCGCATCGAAGCCGAGCTGCAGTATCCGGGACAGATCAAGGTGGTCGTCATCAGAGAAACGCGGGCGGTGGATTTTGCACGCTGACACGGTCATCGCGAGCGACGGCACGAGCGTTGGAGGTGCCGCGCTCATCGACGGAGTAGCGATCGGACGCAAGGTCCGCGAGGACGTCGCGCGCCAGGTTGCTCAACTGAAGGAGAAGGGAGTCGTTCCCGGGCTGTCGGTCGTGCTAGTCGGCGACGATCCAGCGAGCGCCGTCTACGTTCGCTCGAAGGGAAAGGCGTGCGACGAAGCCGGCATGCGTGGCGAAACGATTCGCATGAGTGCCGACACGACGGAGGAAGAGCTTCTCCGCCAGGTCGACGCGCTCAACGAAGACCCTCGCGTGCACGGTATCCTCGTGCAGATGCCGCTGCCCAAGCACATGTCTGCGGACAAGGTCATCCGTCGCCTGCGTCCGGAGAAGGACGTCGACGGCTTCCATCCGGTGAACGTCGGAAAGCTCATGATCGGCGAGCGCGACGGGTTCGTCCCGTGCACGCCCGCTGGTGCGATCGAGCTGCTGGTGCGGAGCGGCGTCGACACGCGCGGCAAGGAAGCGGTGATCGTGGGGCGCAGCAACATCGTGGGCAAGCCGATGGCATCGCTGTTGATGCAGGACGCGCCAGGCGGCAATGCAACGGTGACGGTGTGTCACAGCCGCACGGCAAACTTGGCCGCGCACACGCGTCGCGCCGACATACTCATCGCGGCGATCGGTCGTCCCGAGATGATCACGGGCGACATGATCAAGCCCGGCGCGGTCGTGATCGACGTCGGCATCAACCGCGTGAACAACGCGACGGTTGCGAAGGGGTACCATCTCGTGGGTGATGTGCATTTCGCGTCGGCACGCCAGGTCGCATCGCTCATCACACCGGTGCCGGGAGGCGTCGGTCCAATGACCATCGCGATGCTCATGAAGAACACGCTGCGCGCGGCGACACAGATCGCCGGCCTGTGACACAGCGGCGGCGCGGCGATGTCGCGGCCGCGGGCGAGCTGGAGCTGTTCGAGTCGGAGCCTCCACCGCCGCGGCAGCGCGAGCGGGATCGTGACCGCGCGCGCGATTCGCGACGCTCGGAACCGGCACGCAACGAGTCTCGGCGCCGCGAGTCGTCGTCGGACTCGTACTTCGTGAATGGTGAAGTGCCCGGTGCGACTGCGGCTTCTGCGATCTCGATCATCGCACTGACGCGCACCGCGCAGGCGGTGCTCGAGGGCGCGTTCACGCCGCTGTGGGTTCGCGGCGAGGTGTCCGACTTCAAGGCCCATCGCAACGGGCATTGGTATTTCTGTCTTCGCGACGACGAGGCGCAGCTTCGCTGCGTCGTCTGGTCGCGCGATCGGCGCCGCATCCCGGCGCCGCCTGACGACGGAATGCAGATCGCCGCGTTCGGCCAGCTCACCATGTACGCGGCGCGCGGAGAGATGCAGTTCTCCGTCATGCGCATGGAGGCCGAGGGCGATGGCCTCTGGCGCAAGGCGCTCGAGCTGACACGCGCGCGGCTGGCGGCTGACGGGCTGCTCGACCCGCAACGCAAGCGAGCCATTCCGCGATACCCGCGCCGCATTGCGGTGATCACCAGCCGCGACGGCGCCGCGCTCCACGACATTCATGCCGTCGTCCAGCGGCGCTGTCCGTCAGTCGAGGTCGTCCTCGTGCCAGCGACGGTGCAGGGGGACTCGGCGCCGGAGTCGCTGTGCTACGCGCTCGACCTGGTTTCACGGTGGGGCGACGCCGATGTGCTGATCATCGGTCGCGGTGGCGGCGCTCGTGATGACCTCCGAGCGTTCAACGACGAGCGGGTGGCGCGCGCGCTCGCGGCCTGTCCGATTCCCACGATCTCCGCCGTGGGACACGAGATCGACGTCTCGATCTGTGATCTCGTCGCCGACGTTCGCGCGCCGACGCCGTCCGCGGCCGCGGAGGCCGCCGTCCCTGTGCAGGCCGAATTGCGCGAGCGTGTTCGCGTCGTTGCCGAAACGCTCACCGCGCTCGCCGACGAGCGTATCGCGCGGGCCCACCAGTTCGCGGAGGCGGCAGCACTGAGAATCGGCACCGCGGCCACGCGCCGCGTCGGCGCCGAGCGCCTAACGTTGGAGGCGACGGCGGCGCGCCTCAACGCGCTCAGCCCGCTTGCGACCCTCGGGCGCGGCTACGCGATCGCACGAGATACGGCCGGACGCACCATCCGCTCCGTCGCGTCGGTGCAACGCGGCGATTCCGTAGAGGTCGTGCTCCACGATGGCGTCGCCGTCGCCGAGATCACGAGCGTCTCGGCCGCAACCCCCGCCGCGCCGTTTGCCGCGCGGACCGAGGAGCAGCCATGACGTTCGAGAAGAGCATGGAGCGTCTCGAGGAAATCGCGGAGCGACTCGAGAACGAGGAGCTGGAGCTCGACACCGCTCTCGCGTTGTTCGAGGAAGGCATCGCCGAGCTCCGCGCCGCGTCGGCGGCGCTCGCGACGGCGGAGACACGATTGAAACAGCTGAGAGAGGCGGCCGACGGCGTTTTCAAGGTCGATCATCTGCGTGCCTGACGCGGCCGAGCTGACCGCGCCAGTCGATCGGCGGACGATCGACGATACGCTCGCCAGCTTCTGCGGTACCGAACTCGGAGGCATCGAGCCACGCGTCGCGGAGGCGATCCGCTACAGCCTGCTCGGCGAAGGAAAACGCCTCCGGGCCATGCTCGTGGCGGCGACGTATCAGGCCGCCGGCGGGATCGGTGATTGTCGTGTGCTGGCGGCGGCCGTGGAGGTCGTACACGCCTATTCGCTCGTCCACGACGACCTCCCATGCATGGACGACGACGACATGCGCCGGGGTCGGCCCACCGTACACCGGGCTTTCGGCGTTTGCGTAGCTGCCGCAGCCGGACTGGCCATGGTCCCCCTGGCGGCCCGTTGTGCGTACCGTGGCGCCGTTGCCGTCGGGTTGCCGCCGGCCTCCGCGGCGGACATTGTTCGAGAACTGATGCGAGCCGCCGGCGCAGGCGGAATGATCGGTGGGCAGCTGCTCGACCTCGAGGCCGAAGGGGTCGCGCTTCCGCTCGAGGCGCTCGAGCGAGTTCACCGGGCCAAGACCGGCGCGCTGATCACCACCGCGGCACGCGTGGGCGGCATGGCCGCACGAGCCGACGGGCCGTCGCTCACGGCGTTGCAGCGGTATGGCTCCTCTATCGGCCTCGCATTCCAGATCATGGATGACGTGCTCGACGTGACCGCGACGACCGACGTGCTCGGTAAAACGGCCGGCCGGGATGCCGCGCTTCATAAGAGCACGTATCCGGCGTTGCTCGGTACGGACGGTGCACGGCAGAGGGCGTTTCAGCTCGTCGACCATGCGACCGCTTCCCTTCGTCACGCCGGCCTCCTGACGCCGAGTCTGGAGTCGATCGCACAGTACGTGGTCGCGCGCCGATCCTGACGCGCGACGGCGCTCCCGACCCTCACACGAACATGATTCTCCTCGATCGGATCCACTCCACGGCTGACCTCAGGAAGCTGAATCGTGAGGAGCTTGCCGCCCTCGCGGGCGAGATGCGCGCGCGTCTCATCGACGTGTGCTCACGCACGGGCGGGCATATCGGCGCGGGGCTGGGCGTCGTGGAGTTGACGATCGCGCTGCACTACGTGTTCGACACGCCACGCGATCAGCTCGTGTGGGACGTCGGACACCAGGGCTACCCGCACAAGATTCTCACCGGGCGAAACGGTCGGCTCGAAACCCTGCGCCAGGAGGACGGCCTCTCGGGATTCCTCAAACGCGCGGAGAGCGAGTACGACGTGTTCGGGGCGGGCCATGCGGCGACGGCGATTTCAGCCGCACTCGGCGTTGCGGTCGGGCGCGACCTGGGCGGCGACGACTTCAAGGTGGTTGCCGTGCTCGGTGACGGCGCGCTCACGTGCGGGCTCGCGTACGAAGGGCTGAACAACGCCGGCGCCTCGGACCGCGACATCATCGTCGTCCTGAACGACAACGAGATGTCCATTGCGCCGAACGTCGGCGCGATCTCGAAGTATCTCAACTCGGTGCAGCGCAATCCGCTCTACAACCGGCTGCGATCGAAGATCGGCGAGGTGGCGGACCACCTGAGCGATCACGGCCCGAGCGTGCTGGCGAGCGCCGGCGCGATCGTCCGAAAGTGGGAAGAGAGCGTGAAGGCGTTTCTCACTCCCGGCGTGCTGTTCGAGGAGCTCGGCTTCCGCTACTTCGGCCCGATCGACGGGCACGACATGGACGCGCTGGTCGACACGTTAGGCGCCGTGCGAACCCTGACCGGCCCGCGCCTCGTGCACGTCGTGACGCAGAAGGGAAAAGGGTTCCCGGCCGGCGAGCGGGGTGCGGGCGCCGCGGAGAAATGGCATGCGCTACCGCCGGGGCACGATCCCGAGACGGGCAATCAGGTCACGGCCGCGGCCGGGAATCCGCAGTACACGAAGGTCTTCGGTGAAGGACTCGCGGCGCTGATGGCCGAGCGTCCGGACGTCGCGTGCATCACCGCGGCCATGCCGAGTGGCACCGGGACCGCCGCGGTCGCGAAGGCGCATCCGAAGCGGTTCTTCGACGTCGGGATCGCGGAAGGCCACGCCGTGACGTTTGCCGCCGGGCTCGCGACGCGAGGCGTACGCCCTGTCGTCGCGATCTACTCGACGTTCCTCCAGCGCGCGTACGACAACGTGATTCACGACGTCGCGATCCAGCACCTGCCGGTCGTGTTCTGCATGGATCGCGCGGGGCTGGTTGGCGAAGATGGCGAGACGCACATGGGTCTCTACGACATCGCCTACATGCTCGCGGTGCCGGGCATGACCGTCGTTGCGCCGAAGGACGGCCGCGAGCTGCTCGCGCTGCTCAGGACCGCTCTCGCGCACGATGCCGGTCCGGTCGCGCTGCGATATCCACGCGCCTCGGTCCCCGCGCCGACGCCACCGGCCTCGGAGGTCGAGGCCGTTCCGTACGGCACGTGGGAGGTCGTTAGGCAGGCGCGCTCCGGCGCCGAAGTCGCGATCCTCGCCGTCGGGACGATGGTGCTACCGGCGCTCGAAGCCGCCGGGTCGCTGGCGTCGGAGGGACTGGATGTGACGGTCGTGAACTGCCGGTTCCTCAAGCCGTACGACGAGCTCACGCTCGCCGCGGTGATGTCGGGTCATCGACGGCTCCTGGTGGTGGAAGAGGGAACCGTGGTGAACGGATTCGGCGCCTACATGGCGTCCGTCGTTCAGCAGCTCGATCCGGACGTGCGCGTCGCGGTGCACGGCGTCCCCGACCGGGTCATCTACGCCGCCCCACGGGCTCGCCAGCTCGCGTCCTGCGGACTCGATGCGGCGGGCATCGCCGCGCGTGTTCGCGCCCTCCACGAGAGCGAGGCCCTCACCGGGTGATCCGCCTTGGCGTCGTAGGCCACCGGGGGTATGACGACCTCGTCGACATCGTCCGGTGCGTGTTTCGTCTCGCGCCTGAGCTCGAGCTCGAGCCGATCTTCGAGCCCGACCTGCTCGACGTCGCGCCAGGATCCGGCCGCCTGCAGGCGGATACGGAGATCGACGCGCTCCTCACGCTCGGTGGTGACGGAACGCTGTTGCGCGGCGCCCGGCTTCTCGCGGGGCGGCCGGTTCCGATCCTCGGCATCAACCTCGGGCGGCTCGGGTTCCTGACGAGCTGCGGCCGCGATGAGACGGAGCTGGCACTCCGTCGTCTCGCCGGCGGCGACTATTTGGCCGAGCGTCGCATGCAGCTCGAGGCGCGCGCGCTCGACGGAGCCGGCGGCATTCGCAAGCGCTGGTTCGCGTTGAACGATGTCGTGCTGCACAAGGGCGGATTCGCCCGCGTGCTGCATCTCACGGTGACCGCCAGCGGCGATCCCGTCGGCACGTATGCGGCTGACGGCATCGTCTTCTCTACGCCGACAGGATCGACCGCTTACAGCCTCTCGGCAGGCGGCCCCGTCGTCGTGCCGACGCTCGAGTCGATTGTCCTGACGCCGATCTCGCCGCACACGCTCGCGATCCGACCGCTCGTGCTCGCCGCCGACGCCGAGCTCCGCGTGCACGCGGACGATGGGCCCGAGGAGCTCCTCGTCACGGTCGATGGCCAGGTGGGAACGACGTTCGCGATGGGCGAAACGCTCCTCGTCAGGCGAGCAGACCGCTACGCGCTCATCGTCCGGTTCCCCGGCTCGTCGTTCTTCTCGGTGCTGACGAGAAAGTTCGGGTGGGGCGGGCTTGCCGATCGCGACGGAACCGGGTGATGCTCACCGAGCTCCGCATCAGGAACTTCGCGATCATCGAATCCCTGGCGTTGCCGCTCGCGCCGGGATTCAACGTCCTCTCCGGTGAGACGGGCGCAGGAAAGTCCATCATCGTTGGTGCGCTCGGTCTCCTGCTCGGCGAGCGCGCGAGCGGCGACCTGATACGCACCGGTGCTGACCGCGCGGTCGTCGAAGGCGTATTCGACATCGGCGCGCACAAGTCGGTCGCCGCCGTGCTCGACGACCGTGGCATCGACGTGGACAACGACACCGTCGTGCTCCGGCGCGAGATCGCGGCGAATGGCCGTGCGCGGGCGTGGGTGAACGGAACGACGGTCACCGCCGGCGTGCTGGCCGAGATCGGTCGCCTTCTCGTGAATCTGCACGGCCAGCACGAAGCACAAACGCTCCTCGACGTCGACGCACAACGCGCGATTCTCGACGCGTTCGGCGGTGCGACCGAACAGGCGGCCGCGATGCGGGCCGCCTACGACTCGCTCGCCGCGGTTCGCCGCGAGATCCAGACGCTCGAGACGCGTCGTGCCGACGCGGAACGCCGAGCGGACTATCTGCGCCACGTCGTGCAGGAGATCGACGGCGCCCGGCTCGTTGCCGGCGAGGATGAGCGCCTGGAGGAAGAAGCGCGGCGGCTCGAGCACGCCGAGGAGTTGCGCTCGCTCGCGCAAGGGATGACGAACGCGCTCGAGGGTGACGAGGACGCCGTGCTGCAGCGGCTGGCGGCGGTGCAACGCGCGCTCGCGAGCATTCAGCGCATCGACCCGTCCCTCTCGCGGCTTCAGGAGACGTTCGATGCCGCGTTCTACGGACTCGAAGAGCTTTCGCGCGAGCTCGTGGCGTACGAGGCTGGCGTCGAGCTCGACCCGGACCGCCTTGCCGAGGTCGAACGCCGCCGGGATCTGATCTTCCGCCTAACGAAAAAGTACGGCCCGGCCCTCGGCGACGTGCTCGAGTCGGCGCAGCGGGCGAGGGCCGAGCTGGATCTCGTGGACTCGGCGGCGTTCGACATCCGACAGCTGAACGAGCGCGAGCGAGCGGCTGCCGCGCGGGTCACCGAGATCGCGGCCGAGCTGACCGCGCTCCGCACCGCGGCCGCGGACCGGCTGGCGCGCGCCGTCGATCAGGTGCTGCCCGATCTCGGCATTCCCGACGGACGATTCACCGCCGCGCTGCTCGCGCGCCCGGAGGTTGGCGCCACAGG
>Ga0075430_100001509_pt1 | contig 19006 bp, 16 predicted proteins | sample RhiMetdeltSRZDD4_FD_75294 | JGI IMG/M metagenome (GOLD analysis project Ga0075430, IMG submission 75294) | Populus rhizosphere microbial communities from Tennessee, USA - Rhizosphere MetaG P. deltoides SRZDD4 | ecosystem: Host-associated > Plants > Roots > Rhizosphere > Soil | place: USA... | reverse complement strand
GCGCCTCCGCCGATCACCCGCACCATCACTCTCGCCGAGGGAATGACGGTGAAGGACCTCGCGGAGAAGCTCGACGTGCGCGTGAAGGACGTGCTGGCCAAACTCTTGATGAAGCGGATGATGATGACCATCAACAGCACGCTCGACATCGAGACGGCCAAGGACATCGCACGGGAGTTCGGCGCGCAGATCGAAATGCGAAGCTTCGAGGAAGAGCTCGTTTCCGCCGAGGTCGATCAGTCGAGGCCGGAAGACATCCAGGCGCGAGCACCTGTTGTCACCGTCATGGGCCACGTCGATCACGGCAAGACGTCGCTGCTCGACGCAATTCGCGAAACGCGGGTAGCGGAACGCGAGGCCGGCGGTATCACTCAGCACATCGGCGCCTATCACGTCGATGTAGGCGGCCGCAGCGTCGTGTTCCTCGACACGCCTGGCCACGAGGCCTTCACGCTGATGCGAGCGCGCGGCGCCAAGGTGACCGACGTCGTTGTTCTCGTGGTGGCGGCCGACGACGGCGTCATGCCCCAGACCCGCGAGGCGATCGACCACGCAAAGGCCGCGAACGTTCCCATCGTCGTGGCAATCAACAAGATCGACAAGCCTGGCTCGAATCCCGATAACGTACGGCGGGAGCTGGCCGAGGTCGGGCTCGTTCCGGAAGATTGGGGCGGTCAGACGGTCATGGTTCCGGTGTCGGCCAAGAAACGTCAGAACCTGGAACAGTTGCTCGAGATGATCCTGCTCTCGAGCGACATCCTCGAGCTGAAGGCGAACCCGCGTCGTCCGGCGTCAGGTACCGTGCTCGAAGCCAAGCTGGATCGCGGCCGCGGTCCCGTCGCCACCGTCCTCGTGCAGGACGGCTCGCTCAGCGTGGGAGACAACTTCATCGCCGGACCCGTTGTCGGCCGCGTGCGCGCGCTCATCGACGACCGCGGGCGACCGGTGAAATCCGCCGGGCCCGCCACTCCAGTCGAGGTGCTCGGGCTCACGAGTCTGCCGCAGCCGGGTGACCCGTTCCAGACCGTGGCCGACGCGGCAAAAGCGCGGCAAATTGCCACCTTCCGCCAGACGCGGGCCAAGGAGCAGGCGCTCGGGGCCAAGGGCGGCCGCCTCACCCTCGAGTCTCTGAAGGAACAGATTTCCGAGGGCGGCGTCAAGGAATTGCCGATCATCGTGAAAGCCGACGTGCAGGGCTCGGCGGAAGTGCTCGCCGATACGCTCACGAAGCTCTCGGACGACAAGGTCAAGATCAACATCATTCGTTCCGGTGTCGGCGCCATCAACGAATCGGACGTGCTGCTGGCTTCCGCGTCGAACGCCATCATCATCGGATTCAACGTGCGGCCCGATCGCAACGCCGCCGATGTCGCCGAGCGCGAGCAGGTTGACATCCGCCTGCACTCGGTCATCTACAACGTGACCGACGAAATCAAGAAAGGCATGGCGGGCCTGCTCGAGCCAACCTTCAAAGAGGTCCGAATCGGAACGGCCGAGATCCGCGAAGTATTCAGGGTGCCGAAGGTCGGCTCGGTGGCTGGTTGCATGGTTACCGACGGCCGCATCACCCGTGCGGGCGACACGCAGGTCAGGCTTCTGCGCGACAACGTCGTCATTCACGAGGGAAAGATAGGCTCGCTCCGTCGCTTCAAGGATGACGTTTCCGAGGTGAAGACCGGACTCGAATGCGGCATCGGCCTCGAGCGCTACAACGACATCAAGGTCGGCGACGTGATCGAGGTTTTCACGATGGAGCGCGTAGCGGCAACGGCGTGACGGTGCGGCGTCGCATTACGGCACGATTGCACCGTCGCACCTTCGCACCATCGGACGCACCGTCGCACCGTCGCACCATCGCACCGTCGCACCTATGATCGTCGGCCTGTTGTCCGTAGAGCTGCACATTCCGTACTCCCAGTCGCTCAAGGACAAGCGCATGGTCCTGCGACGGCTGAAGGACCGGCTGCACAAGTTCAACGTTGCGGTCTCTGAGGTCGAGTACCACGATCTGTGGCAGCGCGCGGGACTCGGCGTCGTGACGATTTCGACGACTACCGAACACGCCGAGCGCGAGCTGGCTGCGGCCGCAGACGAGATCGAGCGGCTCGAGCCTGGCCTCATTACGCGCACGGAGATCGCGTTTCTGACTTAGACTCCGAACGCTCACAGCCACACCCGTATGGCCCAAGGCTACCGGCCCAATCGAGTCGCGGATCAGATCCGCCAGGAGTTGAGCGAGCTGCTGACGCGCGGCGAAGTGCACGATCCTGGAATCGGCTTCATCACGCTGACGCGCGTCCAGGTTTCTCCCGACCTTCAGATGGCACGCGTGTTCTACACCACGCTTGGCGACGCGAAAGCGCGGCAGGAGACTGCGCGCGCGCTCGACCGGGCGACCCCGTTTTTCCGCAGGCAGATCGGCGGCCGCCTGCGCCTGAGGCGGGTGCCTGAATTCGAGTTCCGGTTCGACGAATCCGTTGCCCAGCAGGACCGCATCGAACAGATCCTCCGCGACTTGCACGAAGAGGAACGGCAGCGACGTGGCGACCATGACGACGACAGCGACTGAGTCGGACACGCTGCAGAGAGCAGCGGAAGAAATCCGCAGGCGGCGGCGGTTCGTGATCGCGTCTCACGTCCGTCCGGACGGCGACGCGATAGGGTCGCAGCTTGCCATGGCGTATGCACTGCGTGCGCTCGGTAAGGAAGCGCGTATTGTGAACCGCGATCCGCCGCCCCTGCCGTTCCTGTCGTTTCCCGGCGTAGCCGACATCGAAATCGCTCAGCGCATCGAGGATACCGGTGATGCGGTCATCGTAATGGAATCGGGTGACTTGTCGCGGACCGGGGTGGCGGGGCTCGACGCCGGCTTCGTCATCAATATCGACCACCACGTCGGCAACACGATGTATGGCGCGGTCAACTGGTTCGACGTTTCGGCCGCTGCGTGCGGCGAAATGGTGTTCGACCTCGTGCGTGAGCTTCGGGTGCCGCTCACGTATGAGATCGCTGTCCACGTGTATATCGCAATACTGACCGACACTGGATCTTTTCATTACTCGAATATTTCTCCGCGCACCTTCGACACCTGTCGCCAGTGCGTGGAGGCAGGCGTGAATCCGCAGGCCGTCGCCCGTGCGGTGTTCGACAGCAATAGCCTGGGTCGCCTGAAACTCTTCGGAGCGGTGCTCAGCGGCATGCAGCTCGACGCAGCGGGCCAGATTGCCACGTTGACCGTCGACGAACAACTCCTTGCCGATTGCGGGGCAACCTACGACGACACCGACGGGCTCATCAACCTGCCGCTCACCGTCAAGGGCATCCAAGCGGTCATTTTCTTCAAGAAGATCGGGCCAGACGACTGGCGCATCAGCCTGCGATCGAAAGGCAACATCGACGTCAACGCGGTCGCCAAACAGTTCGGCGGCGGCGGTCACAAGAATGCGTCCGGCTGCAGCGCAACCGGGTCCCTGGACAGCTTGAGGGCGCTCTTTCAGAAGAAAGTGCTGGAGCAAGTCGAACTGGCGGGTAGTCGGTAGCTCGCTAGCCGGTCACTGGTAGCTGGTAGTCGGTGGTCCATGAATGGCGTCCTCGTTATCGACAAGCCACCGGTGCTGACGTCGCACGATGTTGTGGCGGCGGCGCGACGGACGCTGGGCGAGACGAAAATCGGGCATACCGGCACGCTCGATCCGCTGGCAACCGGCGTACTGCCGCTTGCGATCGGCCGCGCCACGCGGCTGGTGCGGTTCTTCGCCGCTTCCGACAAGGACTACGAGGCAACGATCCGGTTCGGTTTCGCCACCGATACGTACGACATCGGCGGCCGCGAGATCAGTCGTACGGATGCCGTGCCTGCGCCTGAGCACCTCGTTCGTGCATTGCAGTCGCTTACGGGCGAGTACCTGCAGCCGCCCCCCGCGTTCTCGGCAAAAAAAATCGGAGGACGCCGCGCCTACGAGCTCGCGCGCAACGAGCACGCCGTTGCCCTCGCGCCTGCCGCCGTCCGCGTGGGACGCGCTGATCTGGTCAGCTTCAGCGGCGGCCGCGCTCACGTCGTCCTCACATGCTCGGCAGGCTTCTACGTGCGATCATTCGCCCACACGCTCGGCGAGTTGACGGGCACGGGCGCGTGTCTCGAAGCGCTGCGCCGCACCAGGAGCGGAGAGTTCTGCCTCGACAACGCAATTCCAATCGCAGAACTGAGCGAGGCGTCGCGTGTCGCATCGGCGTTGATTCCGCTGCCGGCGTTGCTGCATCACCTTCCGGCGATCGCCGTCAACTCACGCGGACTGGAGCGAGTCGCGCACGGTCGAGGGCTCGAGCCCGGTGATTATGAGCGTTGGCCGGCGGCGTCGCCGTCCGCGGAATGGGTGCGCCTGCTGAATTTGCGCGGCGACCTGATCGGTATGGGCACGCCGGGGAGCGAGCCAGGTTCTTTGCACCCCGCTATCGTGCTGATGTAAAATCTAAGTCTTTTAGAGACTCGCATTTAGCAACAGTACGGCGGCCTGGTGGATCTGAAACGGATCAGTTCTGGGCCGTTCGTGGAGGAACCGAACCGTGGCGTTTACGAAAGACCGCAAGAGCGGAATCATCAACACGTACCGGACGCACGACTCCGATACGGGGTCCCCGGAAGTCCAGGTGGCGCTGCTCAGCGAACGCATCAACTATCTCACCGAACATTTCAAGGTCCACGCAAAGGACCATCACTCACGACGCGGCCTGTTGAAGCTCGTCGGCCAACGCAGGCGGCTGCTCGATTACCTGAAAAGCAAGGATTCAGAGCGGTACGCTGAGCTCATCCGCCGTCTCGGCATCAGAAAGTAACTTTTGAGTAAGTCAAAGGTGAAAGGGCAAGAGTCAAAGGTGAGTTCTCAAGGACCTTTGACCTTTGACTTTTCGCCTTTGACCTCCATCACTTCTTGACAACAACCATGCACAACGTCAATACCACACGGCGCGAGATCCAGGTCGGATCGCGCAGCATCACCCTCGAAACCGGCAAGCTGGCGAAACAGGCAGACGGAGCGGTCCTCGTTCGATCGGGCGACACCGTCGTGCTCGTGACGGCCTGCCGCGCGCCAAGCGCGCGCGAAGGCATCGATTTCCTGCCGCTCACCGTTGACTACCGCGAGTACACGTACGCGTCAGGACGAATCCCCGGCGGCTTCTTCAAACGCGAAGGCAAGCCCACGGAAAAAGAAGTGCTCACCAGCCGGTTGATCGATCGGCCAATCCGGCCCCTCTTTGCACCCGGCTGGCGCTACGAAACACAGGTGATCGCGCTGCTGCTTTCGGCCGACACCGACAACGACTCAGACGTGCTCGCCATTACCGGCGCATCGGCCGCGCTTGCCGTGTCGAGCATTCCTTTCCAGAAGACCATTGCAGGCGTGCGCGTCGGCATGGTCGGCGGGCAGTTCGTGATCAATCCCACCTTCGCACAGCGCAAAGAGAGCACGCTCGACCTGGTTGTCGCCGGCACCAAGGACGGCATCGTGATGGTCGAAGCAGGCGCCAAAGAGGTGTCGGAGTCCGAAGCCGTGGCGGCCCTCGAGGCTGCGCACGCGGCGATTAAGCAAATCGTCTCCGGAATCGAAGAACTGGCGCGCGGCGCCGGGAAGAAGAAGCTCGTCGTCCAGAAAAAGGAAATCGGCCACGACTTCTACCGCGAGGTCGAGGAAAAGGTGTACGTGCCGCTCAGCGAGGCGATGCGGATTCGCGGCAAGCTCGAGAACTACGACCGGGTCGATCAGCTGCTCGACGAGTTCGTCGCGTCGATTCCCGAAGGCGAGGTCCAGCGGCGTCTCGAAGCCAAAGAAATCTTTCACGAGCTCAAAGAGAAGGTGCTGCGCGACGAGGTGCTCGAGCGCGGGCACCGGCTCGACGGCCGCCGGTTCGACGAGATCCGGCCAATCTGGTGCGAGGCAGGCGTCCTTCCGAGGACGCATGGATCGGTGGTCTTCACGCGCGGCGAAACGCAAGCGCTCGTCACCTGCACGCTCGGCACCGCGGACGACGAGCAGAAGGTCGAGCACGTCAGCGGCGAGTTCTACAAGCGTTTCATGCTGCACTACAACTTCCCGCCGTTCTCGGTCGGTGAGGTGGCGTTTCTGCGCGGTCCGGGCCGCCGCGAAGTCGGCCACGGAGCGCTCGCCGAACGCGCCCTCGTGGCCGTCGTTCCGCCCGAGGACAAGTTTGCGTATACGGTGCGCATCGTGTCGGACATCCTGGAATCGAACGGGTCCTCGTCGATGGCGTCCGTGTGCGGAGGCTCCATGGCCATGATGGACGCCGGGGTCCCCTTGAAGGCGCCTGTGGCCGGCATCGCGATGGGCCTGATCATGGACGAAAAGACGGGCCGGTACGCCGTCCTCTCGGATATCGCGGGGGCGGAAGACCATTACGGCGACATGGATTTCAAGGTAGCGGGGACGTCGAGCGGCATCACTGCCCTGCAGATGGATATCAAGATTGCCGGCGTCACGGCCGAGATCATGAGCAAGGCGCTCGAGCAGGCGCGTCAGGGACGCATGCACATTCTCGGCGAGATGGCGAAAGCGATCTCGGAGCCGCGCAAAGCCATGTCGGCCTTCGCGCCGCGCATCGTGACCATCCGGATTCCTGTGGACAAGATCCGGGATGTCATCGGGCCAGGCGGCAAGACCATCCGTAGCATCATCGAGCGCACTGGCGTGAAGATCGATGTCGAAGACGACGGCAAGGTCAACGTGGCCTCGTCAGACGGCGATTCGGCGCAGAAGGCGATCGGCATCATCCAGGAGCTCACCGCGACACCGGAGCTGAACAAGACCTACATGGGCAAGGTCCAGCGGATCACGGATTTCGGAGCGTTCGTGGAGATCATGCCCGGCACCGACGGCCTCCTGCACGTCTCGGAAATCGCGACGCACCGCGTCAAGGACGTGCGTGACGAGCTCAAGGAGGGTCAGCAGATCCTGGTGAAGGTCATCAACATCGATCCCACAGGGAAGATCCGTCTGAGCCGCAAGGCGCTCCTGCAAGAGGAAGCCGCCAAGGCCGGAGCTGAAACGGCCGCGCCTGCAACCAAGGAATGACACTCACCCGCCGGGATGCCGGCCTGCTGCTGTTGATGGGGAGCGCGTCGCTGATGATGCGCCCCTTCATGCGGCGGCTCGCCGGCCAGGAGCGGGCTCCCAACCGTCCGGAAATTCTGCTGACCGCGCGCAACTACCGCTATTCCCCGGATCGCATCGAGGTCAGTCAGGACGATCTCGTCAGGCTCACAATCCGCAGCGAAGACCTGGCTTACAGCTTCGCGATCGACGAATATCGCATCGCGCGCCGCGTGCCGGCGGGCGGGACCACGACCTTTGAGTTTCTCGCCGACCGCGCCGGCACCTTCCGCTTCTACAGCAATCTCACCAACGACAGCGCCCATGCCGAGATGCAGGGCCAGCTCGTCGTCCGCGCGCGGCAACTTCGTACGTAGTGTCCGGCTTCAGCCGGACTGTGCGCAGGGCCATAGAGACACAAGACACAGAGAGCACTTCGTTCAGTGTGTGGTATCGACCAACGCCTGATACACGAGCGTCGGGAACTTCTCGCGGATGTCAGTCGCGTTGGGGACGAGCTGCATCATCAGCAGAATTGCGAGCCGCGCCTGCGGGTCGACGCGGTACATCGTTCCGTATGCCCCGCCCCACCCGAAGGCGCCCACTGAGTCCATTCCGTTCGCGCCGTATCGGTCCGTCGTCTCGAACCCATAGCCGAATCCGAGTCCGGTTGTGGAGTGCAGTGTCCCGATCTGGTTGGTGGTCATGAGCTGCACGGTCCTGGGCGCCAGCAGGCGGACGCCGTCGAGCGCGCCGGCGTTCCGGATCATTTCGAGGAACCGTGCGTAGTCGCGCGCCGTGGACAGCAGCCCCGCGCCGCCGGCAAAGCTCCGTCGAGGTCCCTCGACGTATTCACCCTGGCCCCGCGGGCCCGCCGGTGCCCGCACGATGACACCGTTGCTTCCGCTGGCATAGACGGCCGCCAGCCGCTCGCGCTTGTCGGCCGGCAGGAAGAAATGTGTGTCGGACATTCCGAGCGGCGCGGTGATGCGGGTGCGGATGAACTCCTCGAGCGTGATGCCCGAGACGCGCTCGACTACACAGCCGAGAATGTCCGTGTTGTATCCGTAGACGAACGCCTCGCCCGGCTGCGCTACGAATGGCAGCGTTCCGAGCCGGTCCATCGTCTCGCAGATCGGTTCGTCCTTATCGGCCGTATACCAGCCGAGACCGGCGGCCGGTCCCAGCCCCTTGGCCTCGTATATCGCCGCGATGTCGTTCTGCGTGCCGTACGAAATGCCGGCGGTGTGCGTCAGGAGATCGCGAACCGTAATCGGACGCTTCGCAGGCACGAACGACACCCCGCTGCCGATGAGCGGACCGGACCCGGGCTCGTTGCGCGTAGCGACAGTTGTTCTGGCGAACGACGGAACGAACCGGCTGACCGGGTCGTTCACGCCGATCTTTCCCTCCTCCATCAGCATGAGGATCGCCGTGCTCGTGATCGCCTTCGTCTGCGACGCAATGCGGAAGATCGTGTCCGTCGTCATCCGCACCCCGGCTTCCTTGTCGCGCCAGCCGACCGCGCGTTCGTACACGGGCTTGCCGTCGCGCAGCACCAGCGCAACGATGCCTGCGATGCGGTTTTCTCCGACGTACTGCTCGAGCGCCTGATCGATTCGCGTCAGGCGGTCGGGGGCAAACGTCGAGCGTGGCGCGTTGGCCGACTGTGAGGCCGACGCGACGCTCGTGGCGAGAACGATGACGAGCAGCGAGAGCGGCCGTGTCATCGCACGGCGATCGGCGCAACGGTGGACCCGGTGGCGCCGACCAGCTTCAGAGGCTGCACCATCAGCGCGAACTCATACGCGCGCTGCGCGGCGAGCTCGTCGAGCCTGAGATTCTCGAGGAGAAAGATGCCGTTGACGACCAGCGCAATCTGGTGCACCGGATTCGAGAGCTGCGGATCGGGACTCGGCGTCACGTTGATCGGCGCCGTGTCGGCCCCGATCAGCATCGGATCCTGCTTGGCAATCCACTCGACGGCCGCCACGCCAAGGCCCGGATTCACACGCATGTATCGGTCGTTTTCGCGACCCCACAGCCGGCCCCATCCCGTGTGGACGATCACCGCATCGCCGGGCTGCAGTGTGAGTTGCTGCTTTTGAAGCGCCTGCTGCAGGTCGGCCACGCTGATTTCATACGTGTCGGGGAGCATCTCTACTCCCTTGAGTGCCGCGACATCGATGAGCACGCCGCGCGTCATCAGCGCCCCGATATTCTCGATTCCAAGCTTCGTGAAGCCGTCCCGTGTGGCCACCTCGTCCACCTGGAAGCAGTTGTAAAGGCTCCCACCGATCGTCTGATGCGCGAACCCGTCGAACTGCGTCCCGACCTGGCCGATTTCGGCGAGCACGATCTCTTCGTTGCTACCACGCCGGTTTGATCCCTGATAGGGCGTGGTGCGCTTGGTGTGCAGCTCGAAAGTGCGCGTCGTCTGCAGCGGCATCGAGGCTTCGAGCCGCCGCCCCAGCTCGAACACCTGACCCGTGCGAATGAGCCGGGAGGCGCGGAGCACCGTTTCCGGCTTCATGTGATTGGCCGCGCCCCGTTGATCGCCGGCGCCCCATTTCGACGGACAGCGCTGACTGTCGGAGGGAGGATGCCACGTCTGCGCGCTTGCGTGGGCGACGCCGGCGACGAGCATCACGGTGACGAAGAATATTTCGCGCATAACGTTTGCTCCTGTCTGGCGCTGATGTATCCCGCGCACGCCAACTGACATATCTCGCGCACGCTAAAGCGTGCGCGGCACGAAGACTGTGTCAGGTACGTAGCGCGCAGGCTTTCAGCCTCACCTAGCGGGTGTTGACGGTTTGATCCGCCAGCGGGATCGTCACGACAATCCGATCTTCCGGCCCGATGTTCCTGGTGGTGTGGCCTTTTCCCGTGGTGTCCTCGATCAGATTGATGTGACCTGGCCCCCCGGCCACCTTCGTACCGTCCCCGAGCACCAGCTCGCTGCGGCCGCTGAGCGTGATGACGAACTGCCGCCGCGGACCGACATGCCAGTCGCTCGCGGGCCCGGGCGCGCGACGACTGAACTCCACGCCCGTCGCCTTCATCATCTCGGTCACGTTGCCATTGAGCTTCATTTCGACCTGTTCCGCATGACTCAGGCCGTCGGGGCCCGTGAAGATGCGGGTCATCATGATCGGCTTTCGCGCCTGCGCGACTGCGACATCCTGATTCGTTTCAGCTCTCCAGGCGAACACGAGTGCCGCAACGAACACGACGAGAGCCCAGCGTCTGATGGTGGTAGGCATCGACCTTCTCCTCCACTACTCGAGGCGTGTCAGCTTCATGACGGCGCCTGACGGCCTCTGCGTCAGCGTCAGCGTGTTTCCGTTCACCGCAAATTCGTACTGATTGCCCGCACCGCCAATTGCGAATTTGCTCTTGGCGACCATCGCTTTGGTCGCCAGCATGTTGCCAGTCACGGTGTAAGTGCCCGTGTTGAGGTACAGGGCATTGAACACTGCGACCTTATCCGCGTCAGTGGCCTTGTCGTTCGACGGATAGTCGGGCAACGGTCGCGTACCCTGAATCCGCGCAAAGCTGTAGTGCTGTCGGGCAAAAACATACAAGCCTGGCTGCGGGCTCGTAATGGCCGGTCCATTCCCGTCCGCGAACTCCGTCACGCGCCATGCACCCACAAGCGGGTTGCTCGCTGGAGATTGAGCGTAGACGGCCACCGCGATCGCGGAACCAACGAGAAAGGTGATCAACACGAGCCGGAGTGTTGCCCATCGAGTTGCGTGTTTCATCGAAGTCTCCTTGTCACGTCGAAGCGGATTTCCTGAGAGCCGCATGGCACAGTAGAACCTCCATAACCGTACGGCTGGCCTTCACGGCCTGCCTGGCGCGGCGTAAAGCCGCGCACTACGTGGGTTATTTGAGAAGATCGGCCACCATCGCAATCCCTGCTTTCGCGCAGGCTTCATCTCCCTCCTGCGACGATCCCGAGCTGCCCACGCCGCCTACGGTGTCGTTGCCCACCTGAATCGGAACGCCTCCACCCAACGCCAGCACATCCGCGATGTCGCGTTGCGCTTCGCGCGTCGGGTCGCCGAGCGTGCGCTTCTGGAACTCGTTCGTCGTAATGCGAAACATACGCGCGGTGTAAGCCTTCCGCCGGGCCATCTCGGCGGTCTGTGCCGTCGCCTGCTCGTCGCGCAGGATCACGAGGACCTGCCCGGCACGGTCGACCACGGCGGCCGAAGTGTTGTAGCCCTTCGACTTGCATTCCGCGATGGTTGCTTCGGCAATCGTCTTGGCCATCGCGAGGGACAGGTTCTTCTGCACGACGAGTCCCTGACCGGACAGCTCACCGCTCAAGATCAGCGCCGTCCCGAGCCCGGCCGCGGCTTTCCACGCGTACGACATAACACCTCCTCGCGCCGATCGCGTTGACTGGTGTGCGTCCGTCGACTCAGCTGGTTTCACCGTTGGCGACAATCTGCCCGGGCGAGAACCTCACTCTCCCGACAAGCTGGTGGCTAGCGGGCCTGCTCGCGAAGTTCTGTGAGTGTCTTGCGAAGGGCGTCATGATCGTACGAGGTGACCTCCAGGCGATGGCCATACGGATCGGAAAAGTAGACCGAATATGCCTTGTCGTGGTCAACAACTGAATCGATGGTGACGGCGCGTCCGCGATGGTCCCGCAGCTGCAGGCTTTGAAGCCGTCTGACAAACGCGACAAACCCGTCACCCTCGACGCGGAAAGCCACGAGCCGGAAGCCGGACCCTCCTTCCGCGCCATCGGTTGGCCCCCGGAACAACGCGAGCTTCGTGCTGCCGCAATCGCTCGAGATCATCAGCGGTCCCTGTGGATCCTGCGCCCAGAATTCATATTCCGGAACGATCTCCAGGCCCAGCACCCGCTTGTACCACTCGGCCGCCTCGTGCCTGTTCGGCACGAACATCTCCACATGATCGAGCTGGCGTACGCGGAAAGCGCTCATGAGCACGCTCGTGGGCGCGCACGCGTCACCGGGTGACCGATGAAACCGCGGGTGACGACAGTTCGTCGCGGACCACCATGCCGCCCTTCATCACAAACTTCACCCGTTCGACTTCCGACACGTCCTGGAGAGGATTGCCGGATACCGCGATCACATCCGCGAACTTCCCTCTCTCCAGGCTCCCCACGTGATTCGCCCACCCGTAATTCAGCATCTCGGCTGCAGGCAGAAATGCAGTCTGCAGCGCCTGGGCCGGCGTCATCCCCCATCGCACGTAGTACTTGAACTGGTCGGCCTGCTTGCCGTGCGGAATCGCATCCGACGTCGCGCCGCTGCCGTACACAATCGGCACTCCTGCGGCCCGCGCGCGCTTGAACGCCTGCTCCGCCATGCGCAGTCGGCTGTTTTTCCCGCTAGTCGCCTCCAGATCTCCCTTTTCCAGCGCAATCAAGTCGTCCAGCGTGACCACGAACGGGAGCCTCTTCTGGAGCAGGATCTTTACACCCGCCTCATCGAGTTCCAGCAGGTGATTGGGCGCATCCACACCGGCGTTCAGGCAGCTGAACATCCCTTCTCCACCATAGGTGTGACATGCCACTTTCAATCCGAGGCGGTGCGCTTCGTCAACGATTGCATCTACCTCTTCCCGCGTCAGCGAGGGGCTGGCGACGAGCGTGGCGTCGGGTTTCCACATGTACATCTGCCCGACGAAATCCTGGGTCGTGTAAATCTTGATCCAGTCGACCCCGTGCAGCTTGGCCTCGCGCACGGCGGCCCGAGCGAGCCATGGCGAATTGACGTTCTTGTTTTCCGTGAACCCTTCGAGAAAGCGCAGCGACTGATCGTCGGGATAGTAGGTGCCGGCGCGCTGATTGAGCGACTGCCCGACCACCTGCATCCTGGGACCGGCGACGAGCCCCGCGCTAATAGCATCGCGCAGATCGACGGTGTTGAACCCGCCGCGCGAATCCATGTCGAGGACTGTCGTGAAGCCCGCCTCGAGATCAATCTGTGCATTTGTCAGCGCGATGAGCGCCCGCTCGGCGGATGTCTGCCCGCCCGTGTTCACATGGACGTGCGTGTCGATCATGCCGGGCAGCACGGTTGCGGCGCTGAGATCGATGACGCGCGCCTCGCGTGGAATTTGCACCGAGGCGCCGACCTCAGCGATCCGGTCGCCCCTGATCAGCACGACCTGATTGGTCAAAACCGTGCCGGTTCGGGCATCGAACAGCCGTCCGGCGCGGATCGCGATCTCTTGAGTGCGTGGCGCAAGGAATCTGCGCGCGGGGCCCGTGGCACTGCCCTCTTGAGAGCGCAGCGGAGTTGCTGCTCCAACCATTGCGACGATCAACCAGACGGCCAGTCTCAGGTGCGAGCGCATCGCAGTCCCCTTTCTTCGCGAGCGGGTCAAAAAGTGGCTGGATACTAGCACGCCCGTATGGGTCCGGCTAAAGCCGGACACTACGTACGCTCCTGTCTACGCTACGTACGCTTTGGGTGCCAGTTTCGCGCGGCTTCGAGACGAGCTGCGATGGGTGGGTGTGAATGGAAAAGCAGTTCGACGATACGGGAAGGCCGCTCCTCGGCGAGGTTTTGCGCGCCCAGACGCTTCATAGCGCTGATGAATGCATCGGCGTTGCTGGTCATATCCAGCGCGTAGCGATCCGCGCGGCGCTCATGGGCGCGCGACACGGCATTCACCAACGGCAACAACAGGAGCGATACCGCACCGCCGGCGAGCACGAGAATCGGGAGTCCCGCGACATCGGCCTTGCCGGCAAGGCCGAAGTGCCCGATCGACATATTGAGTACGCGATCGGTGACGAACAGGCCGAGCGTGAGTAGTCCGACTTCGAGCGCGATGCCCCTCCAGATGTCGTGATGCACGTGATGCGCCAGCTCGTGCGCCAGGATTACTTCGATCTCGTCGTCCGAGTGCTCTGCCAGCAGCGTGTCGGACAGCAGAATCCGGCGCGTCCGGCCGATTCCCGTAAGCGCCGCATTTGCCTTTCGGGTCCGGTCGCTGAGCTGCCACTCGAATACGCCGAGGACACGAGCGCCGGCCCGTTGCGCCAACGCGACGAGCCGATCGGCAAGCTCGCGACGCTGAAGCGGCTTCACCGTGTAGAAGAGCGGCAAGAGCAGCACCGGCGCAAGTTGAGCCAGCACCACGATGATCACTCCGAAGCACACGGCGGCAACAGCCCACCAGAGACGAGGACTCCATTGCAGCAGGTAGCAAACGATCAGGGCGCTGATGATGGCGAGAACGAAGCCGACGCCATTCGCCTTCACCCGATCGAGCCACCAGCGGGTCGTCGCTTCTGTCGACAACCCGTACCGCCGCTCCAGTGTGACGCCCTGATAGAACGCGAGCGGAAGCTGAGCGACTTCGCTGAGTAGCGCGAGCATCACGACGTAAAGAACCACAGTGACAAACAGAGAGCCGTGTGCGACACCGGCCGCAACGTCACGCAGCGACGCCGATCCGCCAGTCACAACGAGCAGCAGCAGCACGACTGCGCTGAGCGCCGTCGCGGCGACACCGGCGCGGCGGCGCAGCCGGTTGTATCGTGTGGCTTTGTCCTCGTTCACGGGGGGCGGAAGTTCCTAGGTTACAGGGTACAGGTTACAGGGAAGACCAACCTCTAGCCTCCAACCTAACCTGTAACCTATAACCTCGACCCTGTAACCTCGACCCACGCCTAGTTGAGCTGCACCGAAATCAGCTTCGAGACACCGGGCTCTTCCATGGTGACGCCGTAGAGCCGATTCGCAATCTCCATGGTCCGTCGGTTGTGGGTGATGAGGATGAATTGCGTCTTGTCGAGCATGGCCTGCAGCATCTCGACGAATCGTCCGACGTTGGCATCGTCGAGCGGCGCATCGATCTCGTCCAGCAGGCAGAAGGGGCTGGGCTTGTACTTGAAGATCGCGAACATCAGCGCGATCGCTGTGAGCGCCTTCTCCCCACCCGATAGCAGCTGCACGTTCTGCAACCGCTTGCCCGGGGGTGAGGCGACGATGTCGATGCCGCTCTCGAGCGGATCGTTTTCGTCGAGCAGCGCGAGGCCTGCCCGGCCTCCGCCGAACAGCGTGCCGAAGGTCTGCTGGAAGTTCTGCTGAATGGCTGAGAACGCTTCGTTGAAGCGCGCTGTCGACGTCTCGTCTATCCGCTTGATCGCGTTGGTCGTCTGATCGATCGAATCCACGAGATCCTTGCGCTGCGTTGCGAGAAACGTGTGGCGGGCTTCCAGTTCGTCGAACTGCTCAATCGCCATCATGTTCACGGGGCCGAGACGCTCGATCTTGGCCTTGAGCGCGCCGATCGCTTCCTCCGCGGTCATCACGCCGGTACGGCTGGAGTCGGAGACCAGGTCGGCGTCAGTACCCTCAGTCCGGCTAAAGCCGGACACTGCGTCTGTATTGCTAAAGCCGGACACTGCGTCGGCATTGCCCGCGGTGATCTCGGCGTCTTCCGTCTCCGGATCGGACTCCTCGGCCGTGATGACGGCGGCGTCAGGTATTGCCTCTCCCACCTCTTCCATCTGCTCGACATCCGACAGAATCTGGTCGAGAGAAGCCTGAATGGTCTCCTCGCACAGCTGGCCGAGATGAGTGAGATCGCTCTGCGCGGTGGCTCTTGCAACGTCCAGTTCGCCAGCTTGTGTCCGGATCTGCTCGAGCATCTGGCGCGCTTCGCGAATGACCGTGTCGTGCCCGTCGACGCGGATTCGAACGTCCGCCGCGGCCTGATCGGCTTGCTGGACCTGCTCGCGCAACGCGGCAAGGGCGCGAATGTCGTCGTCAAGGAGGCGCGTGCCGTCAGCAATCGCCTGGATCAACGCCTCGCGCTTCGCATGAACCTGGTCGAGCTCCGAAGCGCGCGCGGCCACGCGCCCGTCGATATCGCGCGCGATCTCCTCGAGCCGTGCACGTTCGGCAACGAGCGCCGATGCGCGTTCGGTCATCGCTGCGTGCGCGGCGCGTGCTTCGGCCGCGCTGGCGCTAAGCGCATCGATCGTTTCACGCGCCGTCATCAGCCGGCCCTGCGCCTCGGAGAGTCCTGCGTCGGCACGCCGCTGGTCCTCGAATAGCCGCGCGATCGACGCCTCGGCTTCGGCGTACCTCGCTTCGATGGACGCACGTTCCTCTTCAGCCTGCCGACGTTCCAGCGCAATCACGCCTGCCTTGCGGCTCAATCGTTCGGCTTCCTCACGCGCGTGCCCGGCTTGTGCCTCAAACGCCACGAGCGCCATATCCTGGCGATGCTGCTCGTCCGCCAGCGCGGTAAGCGCGCTCGTCGCCTGCGCGATGGCCACTTGGAGGCGGCTGGTCTCTTCGACGAGGCGCGCGAGTTCCGCCCGATCGGTCGTGATCCGTTCGCGGAGCTCCCTGATTTCTCGCTTGGTGGTCAGAATCCCGCGCGATTCGACCTTTGCTCCACCCGACACGAGATGCGGCCCCCTGACAACATCTCCGTCGAGCGTAGCCACAGGAGCCGACGTCCGTCGAGCCAACGCGACGGCTGCGTCGAACGTCTCGGCGATGTACGCCTCGGGAACCACTTTGAGGAGCGTGGATGTGTGCGGTCCTGAGACGCGAAGCACTTCGGAAACCGGCACGACGCCCGACATGTGGAGCGCCTCGCCAGGGATCGGCGCGGTCGAGCCTGCATCGATCACTACGAAGCCGCAACGTCCCGCGTCGTGCTCACGGACGAGGGCGAGTCCGGCGGCTGCGTGTTCGTGGCGTTCCACAATCACGTGCTGCAACAGATCGCCAAGACAGGCTTCCACGGCTCGCTCATAACGTCGGTCGACCTCGACGTAATCCGCGACCGCCCCCTGCTGGCCAACCCGTCCGTTGGCCTGGACGAGCACCATCCGCGCGGCATCGCCAAATTCCGCACGGCTTGACTCGAGCTCGACAAGAGAGACCAGACGTGCCTCGCTTCGCGCCAGTTCCTGCTCGAACTCTCGAACCGTTTTCGCCTGCGCGTCGAGTGCCGTCCGCGCCGACGCCAGCTCCGATGCGCGCGCTGCGCTGGCGATCCGGATTTGCTCCATCGTGGCTTGGCCGCGCGACAACGATTCCTGCGCCGTCCTGCCCTCTGCCTCAACGCCTTCGGTCTCGCGGTTCAAGTCGTCTTGCTCGATCCCCAGCTTGCCGAGCATGCCCGAAACCCGCTCGCGTTGAGCCGCTGCGTGTTCCATCGCATGCCGAAGCGCCGTTGCAGAGTTGAGGGCAGCAAACACGCTCGAACGCGCCGCTTCGACGTCGGCCTCGAGCCCTTCAATCTGCTGCTGCGCGGATGCGTGTGCGGCCTGTGCCTCGGCCAGCGCCGACGCCGCCGCGTCGCGCGCACGGCCAGCCTCGTCGGCGGCCCGACCTCTTTCGGCCAGCGCGAGGCGGGCAGGTTCACGGCTCGACTCGAGCTCTCGAAGCTCTGCCGTTATTTCCTCTCCCCGCGTCGCCAGCATCTCGACGTGATGCCGGTCGAAGTCCTGCTGCTGTTGACGACGAGTGATGTCGAGCTCTCGGGCGTGAGCATCCTCGCGAACCCGCGTCGCACGGGTATCGGCCTCCGCCTGCTCGAGTCGCAGGCGCGCCTGTTCGGACTCCACTTCCGCGACCCGGGCTGAAGCCGCCGCTTCGCGTGCTCGGACGTCGGCGAGTCTCGCGTGCGCGGCGTCAATCGTCTGTCTCAGCTCACGATACCGTCGCACCAGGAGCACCTTTTCCCAGCGCCGCAGCTCCTCCCGAAGCCGCTTGTATCTGCGGGCCTTCGCGGCCTGCCTCTTCAGTGTCCCCCGCTGCTTTTCGACCTCGAACACGATGTCGTCGATGCGGGTGAGGTTCTGCTGCGCGGCTTCGAGCTTCAGCTCCGCCGCGCGGCGGCGGGCGCGGTACTTGGTGATTCCCGCGGCCTCCTCGATGAGCTGACGCCGGTCGGCCGGGCGCGAGCTCAGAATCATGCCGATCTTTCCCTGCTCGATGATGGCGTATGCCTTCGCGCCGAGCCCCGTATCCATCAGCAGCTCGTGGACATCCCGCAGCCGGCACACTTCGCCGTCGATCAAGTACTCGCTTTCGCCGGAACGGTACAGCCGTCGCGTCACCTCCACATCGCGCGTGAACATCTCCACTGCGTGATGTGAGACTCCGTTGCCGTTCCCATTTCCGTTGCCGTTCCCATTTCCGTTGCCGTTCCCGTTCCCGTGACTCTGCCCGTTTCCATGGCCTTCGGATCCGGCCGGCCGAAATTCCTCGAATTCGGCTCTCCCGGCAGGCGGGGGAATCGGCAACCCGGTGAGGCGCAGCCGGACTTCAGCGGTGGCGCCAGGCTTCCGCGCGTCGCTTCCGCTGAAGATCACGTCCTCCATGCGGTCCCCGCGCAGACTCTTCGCGCTCTGCTCCCCCATGACCCAGGTGATGGCGTCGGCCACGTTGCTCTTGCCGCACCCGTTTGGACCGACAATCGCGGTAACACCGTGGTCGAAGGCAAGCTCCGAGCGATCGGAGAACGACTTGAAACCGTGAATCTCAAGGTGTTCTAAGCGCATGGTGTTGTAGTGGTTCAGAGTCTAAACACGCCTAGCCCTAGTGGCAAGGTCAAAGTAACACCACAATATTTTGGGTTGGGAACCCAAAAGGCGGGGGTGGCGTTACGAAAACAATTCCCAACTCCCAACCGCCAACTCCCAAGCGGCTTTTCGTTGCTTGGGAGTTGGGAGTTGGGTTTTTGGGAGTTACCTCTGCGCTCTCGCGGGCGCGTTCCCGAGCCGCATCAGCGACTCTGCTTCGGGGAACAACGTCAGCGAGTACTGCAGCTGCGGATCCTGCCGGGCGAGATTCCGCCGCGCGACTTCGACGCCGAACAGGTCGACATCGATCTCGAAGCGAATCATCGCTCGAATAAACGGCAGGTCCTGC
>Ga0075430_100001508_pt1 | contig 19022 bp, 14 predicted proteins | sample RhiMetdeltSRZDD4_FD_75294 | JGI IMG/M metagenome (GOLD analysis project Ga0075430, IMG submission 75294) | Populus rhizosphere microbial communities from Tennessee, USA - Rhizosphere MetaG P. deltoides SRZDD4 | ecosystem: Host-associated > Plants > Roots > Rhizosphere > Soil | place: USA... | reverse complement strand
ATCGCCATCGCGGTGAAGCTCTTCGTCATCGACGCGATTCGAAACACCGTGCCGCTGTCCGCCGGGGCACGCGAGGCGACATCGCGGTATCCGGTCACCCCGACGTGCGCGAGACGCCCGTCGATGACGATCCCCCAAACGGCGCCCGGGATGTGCTGGCGCTCGGCGTACGACCGGAAGATTTGATCGATCTCGCCGAATGTCGCGGACAGCTTCGCCACACGGTCGGGGTTGGCGAACCTGGCTGGGGGGGCTTTGTCTGCGGGCGGGACTGCCTGGCCACCGGCAGCCGCAACCGCGGTCGCCGTGAGAACGAGCCATGTGACGTTGACGCACCGTGCGTTCACGAAATCCTCCTCTCGGCGTGGAGCGTTGTGACCGCCATGTCCTCCCAGGCTACCGCTTACCCCGCTCGAGCCGACCTCCATCACAGGCGTATCGTGCTCGCGCCGCGGCGACACGCATCATGGCAGCGGCCGCGGCTCGCCGTCCAGTCCAGCCAGCGCGGCCAATGGGGTCTGACCCCATTGGCTTGCAGCGGCTCGAAGCCCGACATTAACCCGAGGATGGTAGAGTCCCCCACCTCCCCCGCCCCTCCGTTCACGACCTGGCGCCGTCTCGCCATCATCTTCGGCGTCTGGGCGCTCGTGGCCGTGATGAGCACGCAGACGTCTGCGTTCTCGCTGACACGGACGGGACGGACGTTCGAGTGGAAGCCGATCTTCTTCTCGAACCTCTTGAGCTGCATGCTGTGGGCGGCGTTCACGCCATTCCTCCTCGCGCTCGGACGGCGGTTCCGCATCGAGCGCGGCGTGTGGCCGCTGAACCTTCTCCTGCACCTCGCCGTGGGCACTGCCTTCACGGTGGTGGACGTCTACTCCTGGACGCTCGAGGCCCCGATCATCCGCCCCGGCGCGCCACCGTCGCAGGTGCCGTTTCTGGTCCAGGTGGCGCGGCAGCTTCTGCTCGACCTCGGGTGGTACTTCATCATCGTCGCGCTCGCGCACGCTGAGTACTACCTGGTGCTGTCACGGCAGGAGGCAGTGCGACGCGCGCAGCTTCAGTCGCAGCTCGACGCCGCGCGACTCGACGCCCTCCAGTCACAGCTGCGTCCTCACTTCCTCTTCAACACGCTCACGACGATCGCCGAGCAGGTGTACAGCGATCCGGCCGGCGCGGACACGATGATCACCCGCCTGAGTCGGCTGCTGCGGTCATCGTTCGTCGATCCGGAGGTTCAGGAAGTGACGTTGCGACAGGAGCTCGAGCTGCTGCAGTGCTATCTCGACATCGCACGTGTTCGATTCCGCGAGCGCCTGACGATCGACTTCGACATTCACCCTAACGCGCTGGACGCGTTCGTCCCGCGCTTCCTGCTACAGCCCCTGGCCGAGAATGCATTGCAGCATGGCCTCGAGCCGGCGGAGGCGGGCGGGCGTCTCGAGATTCGCGTACGAGCCCATCTCGATACCATGACGGTCGAGCTCCACGATGACGGCATTGGGTTGCCGGCTGGCGGATTGCGGAACGGCACCGGCCTTCGCAACACGCGGCAGCGCCTCGCTCACATGTACGGTGTGAAGGCACAGCTCGAGATCATGAGTCGGCCGACCGGCGGGACTACAGTGCGCGTCACGCTTCCGTTCCGCCGCGAGCCCGATCCACTCGCTCCAGATACGCCGGTCGAACCTGCGCCCGCGGCGCATGCATACTCCGAACCGAGCGGGGTGCGCGCGTGACGCAGCCGAGCGCAGGTGGGCACGCGTTGCGTGTTCTCGTCGTCGACGACGAGCGACTGCCGCGCCAACGTCTCATCCGGTTGCTCGAGGAGATCCCGAACACGCAGTGCGTGGGCGAGTGCGCGAACGGGCGCTCGGCCATCGACGCCATCGAGAGCCTGCTACCGGATCTGGTGTTGCTCGACGTGCGCATGCCGGGAATGGGTGGGATCGAGGTGGCGCGCGCGCTGACGGGCCACGTCCCGTTCATCATCTTCGTCACCGCGTACGACGAGCATGCGCTGAGCGCGTTCGAGGTGCACGCCATCGACTACCTGCTGAAGCCGGTCGAACGTGAGCGCTTCACGGCTGCGATCGAACGAGCGCGCATGCTGGTATCGAGTACCACGGCGGCGCAGCGGCACGAGCGGTTGATCGCATTGCTGCGTGACGAGGGGCGCGGTGCGACTGGCGTTGAGGACCGCGGCGACCCGGGTGCGGAGCCGGCGGCCGATCTACCTGCGTCCACCGGTGACGGCGCGTTCCCTCGCCGTTTCCTCGTGAAGGGCGATGGGCAGATGTATTTCGTCCCCGTGGACGATATCGACTGGATCGAGGCGTACGGCAACTACGTGCGACTGCACGTGGGCAAGGGTGTCCACCTCATTCGCGAGACGCTCGGCAACATCGAGCGGAAGCTCGACCCGAATCGATTCGCGCGGGTTCATCGCTCATCGATCGTGAACCTCGATCGCGTGGCGCGGATGGACCTGTGGGGCGCGGGCGACTACATCGTGCTTCTCAAGGACGGCACGCGACTCAAGCTGAGCCGCTGGTACCGGTCGCGGATCGAGCAACAGACCCGCTGACCGGGCGGTCGTCACCCGTCGCACACCGGCGATCCGCCGCCCCGATTACGTCACGCGTAATTGAGCGCGTTCGTGCGGCTCGTCATCGTTCCGCCGCCACGCCGTCAGCCTAACGCCGCGTCGCCGTCGCTCGTGGGGCGGGCCGGCTGCGGGCAGCAATCAGTGCGTCCACCGAACGCATGAGATGCTCACCGACGCGCTTCAGTCCAATGCACTGCACGCATGCCTTCGCGCCTTCCAACAGCATGTAGAACTGGTCGGCGGCGAGCTCGGCTTCCGGGAAGCGGGCTTCGCGACACACGCGAAGGATTCGCTCATGCTCCCGCACGCGGTGCTCGTCGATCACGCGGCGTGCTGGATGGTCAGGCTCAGGGAGCTCGGCGAGGGCGTTCATGAGAGCAGAGCCGCGCTCTTCCATCTCCGCGAATTTCTTCGCGACTCGTCGGCTCCAGTCAACGAGTTGCGCTTGGGGATCACCGGGATGTTTCGCCGCGATATCGTCCCACTCCGCTTCTTTCTTCGCGACGATGGCACGCACCCACTCCGCCACGAGCTCGTCCTTCGACGCGAAGTGACGGTACAACGTCATTTTGTTCGTCCCGGCCGCTTCAGCGATCGCTTCGACACCGACGCCGCGAATGCCGACGCGCCGGAACAGATCGTCGGCGGCGTCGAGAATGCGTTGTCTGGGCGGAATACGGGCGCTGCACATCGTCGTGGGGTCGTGAGGACTGTCCGAAAGGACAGGGTGTTGTTACTTGACTTGCATGTTACCGATCGGTAACGTGCCTGATGTTACCGATCGGTAACATCAACCGGTAGATACCCGTGAACGTTCACTTCGTTCGTTCATCGCACCAGATCCCCTTCGCCCTACGCGCTGGCCACGCGAGAGCGGAGCCCGGCGGCCCTGACCGCCGCCCCACCGCCGGCCCTCTCAGGGCGACTCCTGGGCCGTGCGACCCTAGCACTCTCGAGGAATAGTCGTATGTCGACCGTTACTGCCTCGCCTTCTCGAGTCCGCCTCGCGGCGGCTGCCCTTTTCGCGCTCGCCAGTGTGGTCACCACGAACGTTGCCGGCGCGCAGAATGTCGTAGGCACCCGCGGGTTCGAGGTCCGTCCGTATGCCGGTGCCTACATCCCGACCGGCGATCAGCGCGATCTACTCGAGGACGCCGTCCTCGTCGGGGCTCAGGCCTCGTACCGCATTCTTCCGCAGTTCGCCATCACGGGGACGTTCGGCTGGTCGCCGAGCACGGATCGCATAACGCCGGGCGACCAGAAGCTTGACCTGTACCAGTACGACATCGGCGCTGAGCTCCGCGCACCGTCGTGGTTTACGTCGGGCCGGTGGGACTTCACGCCGTTTGCTGCCCTCGGAGTCGGGGGACGCACCTATGACTACCGCGATCTCGACGACGTGGACGCGAAGACCAACTTCGCGGGCTTCGGCGGGCTGGGCGGCGAGCTTGGCTTTGGCCGTGCCGGACTTCGCATTGAAGCGCGTGACTACGTGTCGCAGTTCAAGCCGTTCGATGGCGGCGACACCAAGACCCGAAACGACGTCACGGTCGCTGCCGGCCTGACGTTCCGATTCTGATCGATCTCACCAGCCAGCTGAAGCGCGCCGTCGGCGCCCGTTCCGCCGGCGGCGCGCACGAGATATGGAATGCCTAAGACCATCGCACTCCACCCCAGGGATCACCACCCTGCCACGATCGCGGTCATCATCTGGACCGTGGTCGTCGCGCTTCTCCTCGCGGCGTGTAGCAGGCCCGCACCGCCGCCGCCAATTCCACAGGTGACCGTCGCCCCGGCGACAGGTCGAGACATTGCCGACTGGGATGAATTCACCGGCCACTTCGAGTCCGTGGACGCGGTCGAGATCCGGCCGCGCGTCTCCGGCTTCGTGCAACGGGTGGCGTTCACGGAGGGCGCGACCGTTAGGCGGGGCGACGTCCTCTTCATCATCGACCCACGTCCGTACGCGGCCGAGGTGGCCGGGGCCGAGGCTGAGGTCGCGCGTGCGCGCACGCGCGGCGAGCTCGCGGCGGTGGAATACGCGCGCGCGCAGCGTCTCGTGGCCACGCAGGCCATTTCACGCGAGGAGCTGGACGCGCGAAGCAGTGGTCACGCCGAGGGCGACGCCACCATCCGGGCCGCCGAGGCCGCGCTCACGACTGCGCGACTCAACCTCGAGTGGACGACGGTTCGTGCACCGATCTCCGGGCGAGTCGGGCGAGCGGACGTTACCCCCGGAAACCTCGTCCAGGCAGGCCCGCCGGCGGCGACGCTCCTCACCACAATCGTCTCGCTGGACCCGATCTACGTCTACTTCGATACGGACGAGCAGGCGTACCTGAAGTACGTGCGTGCGATTGGCGGCCGCGGTGGGCGGCAACCGGTGCGCATTGGCCTCGCGAACGAGACCGGCTTCCCGCACGAGGGGAAGCTCGACTTCGTGGACAACCGCCTCGACCCGAGCGCAGGCACCATCAGACTGCGGGCCGTTGTGCCTAACGCCAACCGGCTGTTCGCCCCCGGCCTCTTCGCGCGCGTGCGTATCGGTGGCAGTGCCGCCTATCCCGCCACACTGGTTCAGGACCAGGCCGTGGGCACCGATCAGGACCGGAAGTTCGTGCTGGTGCTCAAGCCCGACAGCAGCGTCGAGTACCGGCCCGTGACGCTCGGCCGGCTGGTCGACGGCCTCCGCGTCGTCATGTCGGGGCTCAAGCCCGGAGAGGACGTGGTCGTCAACGGTCTCATGCGCGTACGGCCGGGCATGAAGGTCGTGGCCAAGCGCACCATCATGGCTCCCGACTCGGCGACGCTCGCCAGCGCGACTCGGTAACCGCTCGCGAGCGCTAGCCTAACGCCGCAGCCGCCGATGCCGGCGGCTGGCGGCTCATGCCCGGCGTGTCCTTTCTCGGAGTGATCCGTGCGTTTCTCCCGCTTCTTCATCGACCGCCCGATCTTCGCGGTCGTCGTATCGCTCGTCATCCTGGCCTCGGGCCTGCTTTCCATCTTCGCGCTTCCGGTCAGCGAGTACCCCGAGGTCACTCCGCCGACGATTTCGGTGCGCGCCGTGTACCCTGGCGCGAACCCCACTGTAATCGCCCAGACGGTCAGCACGCCGCTCGAGGATGCCATCAACGGCGTAGACCGCATGCTCTACATGTCGTCGTCCGCCACCGCCGACGGCGTGTTGAACGTGACGGTCACCTTCGAGATCGGCACCGACGTCGACCTCGCGCAGGTTCAGGTGCAGAACCGCGTGAGTCAGGCGCTGGCGCGACTGCCCGAGGAAGTACGCGCGCTGGGCGTCACCACCGACAAGCAGTCGCCCGACATCACGATGGTCGTCAACCTCATTTCCCCCGGGGGCCGCTACGACCCGGTTTACCTTCGGAACTACGCGCTGCTCAACGTCAGAAACGAGCTGGCGCGGCTTCCGGGCGCAGGACAGGTGGCGGTGTTCGGCGCTGGCGATTACGCGATGCGCGTGTGGCTCGATCCGAACAAAGTGGCCGCGCGCGGCCTCTCGGCCGGCGACGTGGTGCAGGCAATTCGTGAGCAGAACCTTCAGGTCGCCGCTGGTGTCGTGGGCGCGCCGCCGATGTCCAGCCCCACCGCGTATCAGCTCACGGTGAACGCGCGTGGACGGCTCGTCGACGAAGCGGAGTTCGGCAACATCATCGTCAAGACCGGTAGCAACAGCGAGATCACACGCCTGCGCGATCTCGCACGCATCGAGTTGGGCTCCGGTGACTTTGCACTTCGCGCGCTTCTCGACAACAAGTCGTCAGTGGCAGTCGTCGTCTTCCAGGCGCCTGGCTCCAACGCCCTCGCACTCTCCAGCAGCGTGCGCGAGAAGATGACCGAGCTCGAGACACGCTTCCCGGACGGCGTGGAGTGGACTTCGGTCTACGACCCGACTCAGTTCGTCCGGGACTCGATCCGCGAGGTGATCGTCACGCTCCTCGAGGCCACGCTCATGGTGGTCATCGTCGTCGTGTTGTTCCTCCAGACTTGGCGGGCGTCGATCATCCCGCTCGCCGCCGTGCCCGTGTCGATCGTCGGCACGTTCGCAGTCATGCTCGCGGCGGGGTTCTCGGTCAACACGTTGTCGCTGTTCGGCCTCGTGCTGGCCATCGGCATTGTGGTCGACGACGCTATCGTGGTCGTCGAGAACGTGGAGCGTCACATCGAGGAAGGACTGTCGCCGCTCGAGGCGAGCCATCGCGCGATGGAAGAGGTGAGCGGTCCCATCATCGCCATCGCCCTCGTGCTCTCCGCCGTGTTCATCCCCGTCGCGTTCATCAGCGGTCTCAGCGGCCAGTTCTACCGGCAGTTCGCGCTGACGATCGCCTTCTCCACGATCATCTCCGCTATCAATTCGCTCACGCTGTCGCCGGCGCTGGCCGCGGTGCTCCTCAAGCGGCGCGGTGCAGCCGAGGACCGACCCACGCGCATCATCAACCGGCTGTTCGGCTGGCTCTTCCGGCCGTTCAACCGAGCATTCGCCCGCACCGCAGAGCGCTACCGCGAGGTCGCGCGCCGAATCGTCGGCCGGGCGGCGGTGTCGCTCGCCGTGTATGGGGGATTGGTCGCGCTCGGCGTCCTCGGATTCTCGCGTGTCCCGCCAGGCTTCGTCCCGAGTCAGGACAAGCAGTACCTCGTTGCCATCGCGCAGCTGCCTGACGCTGCATCGCTCGATCGCACCGAGGCGGTCGTGCGGCGGATGGCCGACATCGCGCTCACACAGCCGGGTGTGGAGGCTGCGGTCCAGTTCCCGGGGCTGTCGGTGAACGGCTTCGTGAACAAACCCAACTCCGGGGTGGTGTTCATCACGCTCAAGCCGTTCGAGGAGCGCAGCAGCAAGGCGTTGAGCAGCGGGGCGCTGGTGATGGCGCTCAATCAGAAGCTGAGCGTCATCCAGGACGCGTTCGTCGCGGTGTTCCCGCCGCCCGCCGTGAACGGGCTTGGCGCGGTCGGCGGGTTCAAGATGGAGATCCAGGACCGCGCCGGGCTCGGCGACTCCGCGCTCTATGCTGCTACGCAGGCGCTCCTTGGCCGGGCGTATCAGACGCCACAGATCGCGGGGCCGTTCTCGACGTTCCAGGTCAACGTGCCGCAGCTGTTCGCCGACGTCGATCGCGACAAGGCCAAGCAGCTCGACATCGGGCTGCGCGATTTGTTCCAGACGCTCCAGATCTACCTCGGCTCCGCGTACGTGAACGACTTCAACAAGTTCGGCCGCACGTACCAAGTGATCGCGCAGGCCGACGCTCCGTTCCGCGCGACCGCGGAGAACGTCACACAGCTCAAGGTACGGAACGCGCACGGCGACATGGTGCCGCTGGGGTCTGTGCTCACCGTGAAGCAGTCGTTCGGCCCGGACCAGGTCACGCACTACAACGGCTACCCGTCTGCCGATATCAACGGCAGCGCCGCACCGGGCGTCAGCTCGGGCGAGGCCGTCGCCGTGATGGAACGGCTGGCGACGGAGACGTTGCCTAACGGGATCACCGCGGACTGGACGGAGCTGACCTACCAACAGAAGCTCGCCGGCAACACGGCGGTGTTCATCTTCCCACTCTGCGTCCTGCTCGTATTCCTCGTGCTCGCGGCGCAGTACGAGAGCTGGTCACTGCCGCTCGTCATCATCCTCATCGTCCCGATGTGTCTCCTGTCCGCCATCGCCGGCGTGTGGGTCACTCGTGGCGACAACAACGTGTTCACGCAGATCGGTCTGCTCGTGCTCGTGGGGCTCGCCTGCAAGAACGCGATCCTCATCGTCGAGTTCGCGCGCGATCTCGAGCGGCAGGGGCGGGATCGACTCAGCGCCGCGCTCGAGGCCGCGCGCATCCGGCTGCGGCCGATTCTCATGACGTCGTTCGCGTTCATCGCTGGAGTGGTGCCGCTCATGCTCGCCGGCGGCGCCGGTGCGGAGATGCGTCGGGTGATGGGCGTCGCGGTCTTCTCCGGCATGCTCGGCGTGACGTTCTTCGGGCTGTTGTTCACACCGCTCTTCTACGTACTGATCCGCGGCCTTGTCGCGAGGCGCGCGGTCGATCACGACACGCCATCGAATGACGTGCGCCCGCTCCGTGTCCATGAGCGGCCGCGTCCCGTCGGCGGGGAGGGAGTCTCGCATGCGTAGCCTGATCTGCCTGACGATTGGGGTCGCGGCGTGTACTGGGGCGCCGGCGTATCAGCGTCCAACCGTCCGCGTCGCGCCCGACTATGCGTCGATGACGCCGGCGCACGCGGAGCACTCGAGCGACTCGGCGATCGCAAAACGGCCGGGCGCGGTCTCGCCGACTAACCCAGCGGCGGCGGACGTGATCAAGTCCTCCGCGGCGTACAGCACAGAGGTGTCCTCCGTCCCGTTCTGGCACGAGCTGGGCGATTCCGTTCTCACTCGGCTCATCGAGGCGGCGTTCCGGGCAAACACGAATATCGAGGTGGCCGAGGCCCGGGTAACGAGCGCGCGTGCGTCGCGCCGGGAGTCGGCCCTCGATCTCGGGCCCACGGTCACCGCCGTGGGCAGTGTCACGCGGCAGCGAGCGTCGGTCGCAGCGTCACTCGGCGTGACGACTCGACTACCACAGCGCGATCTCTACGACATCGGGTTCGACGCGTCCTGGGAGCTCGATGTGTTCGGGCGCGTGAGGCGCACGGTCACCGCCAATGAAACGCTCGAGGCGTCGGCGGAGCACGACCTCCGTGACGTGCAGGTGAGCCTCGCCGCCGAGGTGGCACGCACGTATTTCGACCTGCGCGGGGCAGAAGGCCAGTTCGAAGTTGCACGGCGGAACGCCGAGAACCAGCGACGCACCGTGTCGCTCGCCGAGGACCGGTTGGCGGCGGGTCGTGGCACGGCGTTCGACACGGAGCGTGCGAGGTCCGCACTTCAGCTGACCTTGTCGGCGATCCCGATCATCGAGTCGAGGATTGCGGCGGACCGGCACCGCATAGCGACGCTCCTCGGGCGTTCTCCTGCTGCCATGACCGCCGAGTGGCTCTCTGGAGGTACCCTGCCCTCGCTTCCCGGCGTAGTGCGCGTGGGATCCCCCGAGCAGCTCGTGCGACGACGACCCGACGTGCTTGCCGCCGAGCGGCAGCTCGCGGCGCAGTCGCTCTTCGTGGGGGCGGCGCGAGCCGAGTATCTGCCGCGACTCACGCTCGCGGCGACCGGGGGGTATGCCGCGACGACGTTCGATTCGCTTAGCCGGCGCGGCACCTCGCGGATCGTTGCCGGTCCGGTGCTCACGTGGCCGATGCTTGACCTGGGCCGCGTGAAAGCGCGCGTGGACATGGCGAACGCACGTGTGGATGAGGCGCGCGCCCAGTACTCCGCCGCGGTGCTTCGGGCGATGGAAGAGACTGAGACGGCGCTCGTAGCGTACGACCGCGCGCATGCGCGGTTGGCAATCCTTACCGAGGCCGTACGCGCGAGCTCGCGAGCATTGGAGCTCGCGCAGCAGCGGTTCGAAGGTGGGCTGACGGATTTCCTCCAGGTCCTCGACGCGCAGCGCACAGTGCTCGCCGCGGAGAACCAGCTCGTGGAGGCGCATACGACCGCAGCTACGGCGCTGGTTGCGGTTTACAAGGCCGTAGGCGGCACCTGGCCGATTCGCTGAACCGGTCGTCATTCCGGGGCCGGGGCAATCTGCCGGCTCGGAATGGCGGCATTGAATGAAGAAGGAGACGTACGATGAGTGTGCACCACCTGACCATCGACGATACGACCACCTGGTTCCAGGCAGGTGATCGGAACGTCTTTATTGGCGGCGTGCTCGACTTGGCGACGAGTGCCGCGCTCCGCATTCGCTTTTCTCGTTATGGTCGAGGCGCCGCCCATGAGTGGATCGTCACCGCCGACGAGGCCCTCATTGTCACCAAAGGCGTCCTGACGGTGCGGTCGGAAGCCGGCACGCAGACCGCTGCGGCAGGCGAGGTCGTCTCTCTGACGAAGGGCACCCGCGTCGTCTTCCGTGGCGAGGAAGACGGCACCGAAGCGGTCGTCGTCAGTTACATGACCTGGTACGATGCGCAGCGCGCGGAAGACCCCCTGGACGGTGAGGACGTCCGACCCTTGCGCGGCGCGACCAGGCTGGCGCCGTCGCTAGGCCTGCCGCTACGAAAGGAGGCGTAGGAAGACAGTCGAGCCGGCGGTGAGCGTCTCGGGGACGCCCACCGTTCCGGCGATGGCCACCGTCAGAGCCACGTCGCGTTAGGCCCGCCCCCGCGCGAGCGCCGTCAGGCCGGCGAGATCGATGCCCTGCCACAGGCGCTCGCGCATGGAGCGTGTGCTCGCCAGGGCGCGGGCGCCCGCCGGTGTCACCTCGAAGAGGCGTCGCGACGCGCCTTCGCCCATCACTCGGCCCGAGGCGAGCAGCCCTTTCGCCTCGAGTCGATCGAGCGTGGCGTACACGGCGCCGATGGCGAGGTCGCGCCCCGTTACCCGCTCGATCTCACGACGCACTTCCATGCCGTACGCCTCGCCCCGAGTGCGGAGTACGGCCACGATGATCTGTTCTTCGAGGACGCCGAGTGGCGCGTAAGGAGAATCAGTCATCGGATCATTGCTCACGGAGGATGTCAGCGGGGTTCACGGTTCCCGCGCGGCGCGCCGGCACGAATGCGGCGGCGAGGCCGATGCCGAGCAGCGCGAGGCTCGCCGCGGTGAACGCAATGGAGTCGATCGTTCCCACGCCGAACAGGAACGATGCGAGCAACCGCGCCAGCGCCGCCGTCCCGATCGCGCCGATCAGGATACCGCCGGCGACGAGCATGGCGCCCTGCCCTACGATGTACCTAACGACGCGTGCCGTGGGCAGCCCGAGCGCGACCTTGATCGCCCAATCGCGCTTGCGACGTGTCGCGAAGTGCGAGACCACCCCGTAGATCCCCACCGCACCGAGCACGAGCGCGAGCCCGGATAGCAGCGAGAGCAGCGCCATCACCTGGCGCGCCGGTCCAACGGCGGTGTCGAGCACGCGGGCCATCGTGGTGGTGCTCTGTACCGCGAACGCGGGAGCCACGCGCTGCACCGTCCGCCGTGCTGACTCCAGGAGAGCGACTGCATCGTTCGGCCGGGCGGTGCGGATCACGAGCGTGGCCTGCGGCGTGAACCATGGGGCCTGCCCCGCCAGGAAATAGCGCGTGGGTTCCGGTTCGTCCGTCAGCCCCCCTTCGGCCACGTTGCCGACCACGCCAATGATGCGCTGCGGAACGCCGAAGCCGCCGCCAAGTCGCCGGCCGATCGGGTTCTCGCCGGGGAAGTACTTCGCCGCGAGCGCCTCGTTGATCACGACCGACATCTCGATGTTCGTTGTGTCGGCAGGCCCGAAGATGCGATCGGTCCCATCGAACGTGCGGCCTTCGCGGACGCGAATACCCATCGTCGCGAAATACGCGGGAGTCACGATGCGGAAGTACGTTATCTGCTGCCGCACATCCTTTCCCTCCACCGTGATCCCGAAACTGTTGCCGCCTCCCCGGAGTGGGATCTTCATTGCGCCAGCAACGGAGCGCACACCCGGCAGCTGCGCGAGAGCTGTCGACAGCTCGTCGATCGTGCGGCGGCGAGCGTCCGTCGAGAGATCGGCACTCCCGAGCACGTCCACGACGGCGACAGCATCCGTGTCGACGCCGGAATCGATCGCATACAGGTTCGCCACACTGCGGACGAGCAGCGCTGCGCCCGACGCGATGAGCATTGCGAGCGCGACCTCCGCGACGACGAGCCCGCGCTCGAGTCGACCACCACGGCCCTGGATGCCGCCGGTCCGTACGAGGCTGAGCGCGCCACGCAGATCCCCACGCCAGAGTGACGTGAGCGGCACGAGCACGACGAGCAGGACCGCGATGAGGGCAATCGCGAGCGCCGCCGCGAACATCGTCCAGTCGAACGCGGCTGCCTCGGCCCACGCGCCAATGGGCAACGCCCCCGCAAGCAATCGGAATCCTGCCGCAGCCATGGTGGCACCCACCGCGCCCGCGAGCACGCCAATGAGAATGGCCTCGATCACGAGCTGCTGAGTGAGCCGGCCCCGGCCGGCGCCTAACGCCGACCGCACCGCCAGCTCCGCCGACCGACCCTCCACCTGCCCGAGCATGAGCGCGGCGACGTTGGCGCACGCGATCAGGAGAATGAGTCCCATCGCGACGAGCGTCGCCACGATCGCCGGCCGCATCGAGCCGAGGAGCTGCTCACGGAGCGGGGTAATGGCCGCGGTCTTCGTCTTGTCCCCGCGTATCGAATACTGGAAGCGCTCACCAAGCATTGTCGTCAGGCGCGCCAGGTGCGGCTCCATGGCGCGTACATTGGCCTCGGGCATCACGCGACCGACGAGCGTGTAAATGCCGGTTTGCGCTTGCGGGTTGAGCGCGCGTGTGAGCCAGATACGCACCGACGGATCCGGGTACCAGAAACCACGCGGCATGACGCCCACGACCGTTCGCTGAACGCCGTCCAGCGTTAGGCGCTGCCCGAGAATGGCCGAGGTACCGCCAAGCTCCTGCCAGAGCCCATAGGACACGACCGCCACCGGCTCGGCGCCCTGCACGTCTTCACCCTGCTGGAACGTGCGCCCGATCAGGGGCCGAGCGCCGAGGACGTCGAACAACTCGGTGGACGACGCAATGCCGGGAACGAGGCGAGTAGGTGAGTCGCCGATGCGGAGCGTCACATCTGCCGGCCGGTGTGCGGCGACTTCACGGAATCCCGGGAAGTTGCCGCGCAGGTAGACAAACTCTTGCTCGGTCCACCAACCCGGCATCCAGAACGTTCCGACCTCGTTCGCGTGCGCGTACGGGAGCGGATCGATGATCAGCGGGCGCGCGATACCGTACACGGCGGCAGTGCCACCGATGCCGAGCGCGAGGGTGAGGACCGAGAGGAGGGTGAAGCCGGGACGTGCGCGCAGTCGGCGCGCCGCGTAGCGCGCGTCCGTGATCCAGGTGGCGAGCATGGGCCCTCCGGGCCGGTAAGCGTTTGCGCGAGGTGCGAAACCGGTCCACTCGCGCCATGAGGTCCAGCCGAGGAGCGCCGGTGCCGATCGAAGAGCCTGGTGCCAGAGCCAACGCCGTGCGGCCCCGCGTCCGGCGGTCGCCGCATGCTGTTGGAATTCGACGATCACGTCCGCGATCACCTCATCCCGCTCGGCTCGCGGGAGAAGCACGCGGAGGAGCGCGAGAGGCAGTCGCGGGAGCGACCGCCGTACGTGGGGGTCAGCGGGATGAGGTGCCATGGGGTTCAGGCGTCGGACGTATCTCTACAATGTAGAATTGTGACACGCAACTCGTGCTCGCGGAAGCGAGGTTCATGATCCTTTGACGGTTGGATCGGTCGGATGGTTCGCTGCGCTTGCCTCGCCGAGTTCGCGTATCGCCCGGTGGGAACTACGATTGTGACGGGAACCCCGGAAAAAGCCGGATGAGTTCAACGGGCCACGCCACGTCGCACCATCAGACGAAACGCTGAGAACGCAGAGAATTGTTTCTCTGCGTCCTCAGCGTTCTGTTCTTCAGCGCCCTCAGCGTCTCGTCCGATGGCGAATTGGAGCTTGCCCGGGGAAGTATCCGGCCGTTTCCGAGGGTCCCGTTCCAATCGTTGTAATCACCCCTCACTTCGTATCGCCCAGGCGACGCGTCCCCGGCGCAGATCGACGCTCGACTTCACTCAGAAGGCCACAACGCCCTCGACGACGAAGCCCTTGAAGTTCGCGCCGTGCCGAATGTCGGTCATCGGGAAGTCCGTGTACTTCTGATTCACCCACTCACCCTTGAGGAGGATGATCGGGGTAATGAACCATCCGGCGGCGAGCGCGCCGCGCTTCGCGGTCGCTTCGTCGGCGAGTCCGGCGAACTCGCCCTGTACGACGTTGTAGCGCGCACCGACGTAGGCCTTCTCGTTCTTCAGGAAGCGATACACCACGTCCCCGGCGTACTGCGTGAAGTCACGCTTCACCGTGTCGGTCGCCGCCGCGCCGTCCGCCTGCTCGATCACGCCGAAGAGCTCGAGCCCGCGGTATTTGACGAACGGGTTGATCTGATACGCGTGCACGGCGCTCTTGAAAGCGGGATCGATCATGCCCGAGCTCTTCTGGGCAGCTTCGGTCGCGGCGGTGTTCTCGACGACCATGTAGTAGCGCGAGCCGGCCCGGTCGCCCGAGTAGAGCGTCTGGTTCATCGACCGCGTCTGGCTGAAGAGCGAGCCGGTCAGGCGGGTACGCAGCGTCGGCGTGATCTGGCGGTCGACGCCCAGCTTCCCGTAAAAGGCCGGCGAACGTTTCTCAGGCGTCTGCACCTGACCGCGGATCTCCCCGCCAGTGATCCCGACCATGCCCATGAGGCCCTTCGCCCGCACGTAGACCTCACCGCCAACCTCGGTGGTGAACGGATCGAGGATCAGGTTGCCAACGAACGGGTTGTGCATCGCGTTCCCGTTGTCGGTCCGGCGGAAGTGCGAGTCGCCGTAGTTGATCTCGAAGTGACCGGCCTTGATTGTCACGTACGCCATGAGGGTCTCGAGCGGCTTGTAGGCGATCGGCGATGCGTCGATCAGCAGATACCCGTCCTTGACCCACGTCTCGTTATGGTGGCGGCTGGAGAGGTAGGACGAGAGCGCGACGCGAATGCCCGGGGCGAGCTGCGCGTTCAGGTAGAGGTTGGCGGTGGCGTTGTTGAAGCCGTTACCGATGGACATGAGCGCATTCTGGTTCACGCCGTTGACCATTTTCGGCGCCGCGGTGTTCTCGTGATGGAGCCCCTGGAATTGCTGTGTGAACGCGGCTCCCCACGAGAGCTGGAAGCCGGTGAAGGCAACGCCCGGTTCCTTTGGCGACTCGAACACGTTGATCCCGCGCTTGTCCTGAAGCCGGATATGCTGGATCACGTTCCGTGGCATCAGGCTCGCGAGCGCTGACTCCTCGGTGGTGTCAGCCTTTGCGGCGGCTGCTGGTGGAGTCGTGGTGTCGGCCGCGCCACCATTTCCGTTCTGCGCCACTGCGGGGGCCGTGCCGAGCACCAGCGCCCCGAGTGCGGACAGAATCATGTGCGTTCTCATACAGACTTTCCTCCTGGGATCGTACACCTGCGTTGTGAGTCGTACGCGGGTTCTGCGAGCGCCGACCATCGGCCAGCGCGTTGTCTCGAGTGGGAGTCAGCCCTTCAGCACCAGGTCGAACCCGACCTTGATTCGTTCGTCCACTTTCATCGTGCCGAGCATGAGTGTCGGCGGCTTGAGGCCCCACTCCTTCATCTTCAGCTCGTGGGTGCCGGCGACGCGGAGTGCTCCGCCCGTGCCTTGCGTCGCATTCGCCGTCATGATGATCGGCCTGTCCACGCCGCCCAGGCTCAACGTCCCGTTGAGTGACACGCGAACGGCATCACTCACCTTGGCGAGCTCGTAGGACGTGAGCTTGAAGACGATCGTGGGATTCTCGTTCGCCTTGAGCGCCTTCAGCATGTGCTCGTTCATCGTGCCGTTCTTGCAATCGAGGCGGGCGGTCGAGATGCGGAGCTCGACGGCAGTGACCGACTTGTCACCATTGAGCACGCCGTTCACGGCATCTGGTAGCGCGTCGACCTTCGCCTCGAAGTCGGTTGCGGAGCACTCGAAGGACCGCACCGTGGACGTGCCGCTGAACCAGAGCCGGCTTTCCGGCTGCAGATCGATGGGCGTGAGGCTGGGCGTGACGGCGAACGCGGCCGAGCCAAGGAGGAGGAGCGCCGGAATAGCTCTGAGAGTGAGCCAGCGCATGTCGATTCTCCTGAGAGGGAGAGCGCATCGCGGTGGTGTCCGCGTTGCTGCAGTCAGTCTAGGAGCGGCCCAAGAGACCATCAGTCAGGGGCATCGCCGGACTAGCGTGAGGGCCGTACGCAGGGGCGGTCAGGCAATCCCCTACGGAACGTGCGTGGCCATCGCTGCTCGGATCCGGCCGCTCGCGCCTCCCGGCCGATCACTACGTCGGGGTGAATCTGGAGGACTACCGTGCGGTCCGGCGTCGGGTCCTGTTCATCGAACGCGTGAGGCATCAGCGCGCGAAGGTGTTGCAACGCGAGCTGGTACGAGGCGTGGGCAAGCTTCGACCCCGTGTTCCCGAGCACGTACACGGTGCCGCGGGCGACGACGCTCCGCCAATCGAACGGTCCTCGTATCTCGTCGACCTCGAACGCCACCCACGGTGCGTGCGCGAGCGTCGCGAGCTTCGAACCCGGCTGGGTACGCATGTAGATCACGCCGTCGGCGTACACGTAGCTGATCGGCTCGATGTCGATGCGGTTGTGGAACGAGTAGGCGATCCGGCCGACGTGGTTGCGCGCGAGGAGCTCCGCCGCCTCACTCGCGTCGAGTTCCCGGAACGTCGGTCGAGGGGCGGTGGTCATGGGTCCTCCGTGTCGAATCGTCTCGATCACGAGTCTACCTGAGCGCACCCGCGAGCGTGTCGGGCAACCGAAGGACCCTCGGTAGGCATTGCCCCGACCCTGCCATCGCCCAACCACAGGATAGACAGGGCGCTCGCGGCCCGTCACCCTTCAGCAAGACTCCGACGCGCGAGGGTGCCATGGTGCTTGATTCCAGGAGGTCGTCACCACACGCGACGCCTGACGTGACCCCGCAGGTTGCGACCCCCGCCGAGTGGCAGATCGCGGGAGATACGTCGTTAGGCGACACACTCCGCACCGGTCGACTGCTCGTCGCGGTGACTGACGGGCCGGAGACGGCGGGCCCGGTCACGGTCGCGCACGCGCTCGAGCGGCGCTATGCAGCCGCCGTCTCGGCAATCGAGGTGATCGACATCTCGAACGCCGCGCTTCCGGGACCGCTGCCGGCGGCGTTCACGCTCGCCCGCGACCTCATCGGCGATGCTCCGTACGCGAACGACGCCCGCGCACGACGCCAGCAGCTCAGCCAGCTGCTCGGTGAGCCAAACGACTGGCCAGTGCACATCGCGCTCGGCACCCCCGCGACCGAAATCCTCCGCCACGGGCAGGCACAGGGAGTGGGGCTGATCGTGATGGGGCTGCGGCGCCATGGCTTGGTCGATCGCGTGTTTCGCGACGAGACCACGCTCTCGGTCGCACGCCGCGCGCACGCGCCGGTGTTCGGAGTCGTCCCGGGTCTGCGCGGTCTGCCTCGGAACGCCATCGTCGGAGTCGATTTCGGGCCGGCGAGCATCCGAGCCGCCCGCGCGGCGCGTGACGTTCTCGCGAGCCCAGCATCGGGCGCGCCGGTGTCGCTGCTGCTCGTCTACGTGAACCCGTACGCCGGAGGGGCTGGTTGGGAGGAGAATGCCGGAGAAGCGCTGATTCGACGGCTTGGCGTGGCGGCGGCCTTCGAGCAGCTCGTTCGTGAGCTCGACGTGCCGAAAGAAGTGATGGTTGACTGGGCCGTGGTGAACGGGCAAGCGGGTACGGAGCTGCTCGCGTTCGCGACGGAACGTGGTGCGGACCTCATCGCGGTGGGGAGCCAGCGCCACGAGCGGGTGGAGCGGTGGATCGTCGGGAGCGTCACGACCGAAATCGTGCGCGATGGGCGATGTTCCGTGCTCGTGATCCCGCCGGCGGATGTCCGCGGCTGACAGTACGCTGTCCGGCCGTGTCCTCCCGCGCCGCCCGAGTGATGGCATAATAGTGGAGCGTGGAGTCACCTCTCCTAAGGATGGATCCGGTGACGTTCGAATTGCCTGTTCCACTCACGGGCGTGTCGGCGGGCGCCCATCGCCCGTTCATGGTCTTCGCCGGCACGGCGAATCCGCAGCTGGCCGCCGGCGTCGCGCAGCAGCTGGGCGTCTCGCTCGGCAGGTGTACCGTGGAGCGCTTTCCCGACGGCGAGGTTGCCGTGGAGATCGAGCAATCGGTGCGCGGCCATGACGTTTTCATCGTGCAGCCGACCTCTCCACCGGTGAACGATCATCTCGTGGAGCTGCTCGTGTTCGCGGACGCCTGCCGCCGCGCCGACGCCGAGCGTATCACGGCGATCGTCCCGTACTTCGGCTACGCGCGTTCCGACAAACGGCAGAGTCGGCGTGCGCCCGTCACCGCGCGCCTCGTAGCGGACATGATGCAGTCAGTGGGCATCAGTCGCGTCGTGACGCTGGATGCGCACACGCAGCAGCTCGAAGGGTTCTTCCATATCCCGATCGACAACCTGTCGTTGGTGCCCACGCTGTGCGACGCGCTCCACGCCTGCATCGCGCACGACGCCATCATCGTTTCCCCTGACCTCGGCGGTGTGAAGCGGGCGACCGAGTTTGGCGAGCGACTCGGGCGCCCGGTGGCGGTGTGCGTGAAGCGCCGCACGAGCGGCGAGCACGTCGCCGTGACGCAGGTCATCGGCGACGTGCGGGATCGTCGGTGTGTCATCATCGACGACATGATCACCACGGGCGGGACGATCGCCGAAGCGGTGAAAGCGCTG
>Ga0075430_100001504_pt1 | contig 19030 bp, 2 predicted proteins | sample RhiMetdeltSRZDD4_FD_75294 | JGI IMG/M metagenome (GOLD analysis project Ga0075430, IMG submission 75294) | Populus rhizosphere microbial communities from Tennessee, USA - Rhizosphere MetaG P. deltoides SRZDD4 | ecosystem: Host-associated > Plants > Roots > Rhizosphere > Soil | place: USA... | reverse complement strand
AGACAGCCGGCGCCCCGCTCGGACAGGAGGGTGGCGAGGCGCTCGCCCGTTCCTCCGCGGTCGGTCAGGATCAGCCACCGTCCCGTCGCGCTGGCGAGCCGGGCGATCGGCTGCCGCGCGACCAGCAGGCTCTGCTGCGCGAAGGCGCCGGTGGCCGGATCCACGGCGGGGAACGCCGTGACGTCCTCGAAGCCCTCCTCGGCCAGCAGCCTCAGCCATCGATCCCTGGACAGCAGCGCGTACGCCGGTCTCAGGTCCGTATCGGTGAAGCGCCACCAGCCGTCCGTGAGCCCCACGGTCAGGTCGCCGAAGCGCTGCGGCCTGGTGGCCTCGAGCAGCACCAGCACGCCACCCGGCGCCAGGAGCGTGCGAACGTGCGCCAGGCTGCGTCGCAGGTCCGCCGTCGCGTGCACCACGTTGGCGGCGACGACGACGTCGAACGAGCGGCCGGCGAATCCCTGCGTCCCCGGGTCGCTCTCGAGGTCGAGCCGCTCGCACTGCACGAACGGAAACTCGCGCAGGGTGTCGCGCGCACGAGCCACGAAGAACGGTGACACGTCGGTGAAGACGTAGTCGGTGCGATCGGGTGGCAGCATCGGCAGCAGGCGCGACGTGGTGCCGCCCGTTCCCGCGCCGATCTCCAGGATGCGGAGTCTCCGGCCCGCGGGCAGCGCGTCCACGAGCGTGCGCAGCGTCTCGCGGAGCAAGATGTTGAAGGCGTGCGCCGCCGGGGCGTCGCGGTAGAGCTCCTCCGCCATGTCGAGCGAGCCGCCCGGGAAGAGCAGCTCGAGCGGGTCGCACCGCTCCCTCAGCACGTCGGCGAGCCGTCCGGCGCAGCGGCGCGTGACCGACAGCTCGGCTCGGACCCCTGGGTAGCGGGCCAACAGCTCCGCGCAGCGCGCGTCCGGCTGCGACGGCTCCGGAAGGTGAACGACCTCCCACTCTCCGTCGGCGGCGCGGAGGCCGCCGTCCTCGTGCAGCATCTCGAGCATCCGGTCGAGCAGCCGCGTGTGGCGTCCGGCGATGCCGAGCCGCTGCCGGAGGGCCGCAGCGGTCGTCCGCTCCCCGGGTGCCGGGTGCCAGCCGAGCTCGCCGAGGGCCTCGACCACGTACTGCGCGCAGAGGCGATCGAGCTCCGGCAGCGCGACGTCGTAGACCGCCAGGCCGAGCTCCTCGGCCAGCCGGGCCGGCCACGCCTGGAGCCGCTCGGCGAGATCCCGCGGGTGATCCAGCGGATCACCATCGAGCGCGGCAGCGGGCGCCCGTCGCCACTGCACCCGATACAGCCACTCGTCGGCCTGGCCCTCGATGCTCGCGGCCTGGACGTGGCCGAGTTGCAGCCCCTCGAGGTCCGCGATGCAGCGGCCCGACGCGTCGTACAGGTACACCGTGGCGCGCCCCTCGCCCTGTGCGCGTGCGCGCCGGGCGTAGATCCACACGCGCGAGGGAATCGGCGCGTGCAGCCGCAGCCGCTCGATCGCGACGATGCGCACCGGATCGGAGACGGCGCCGGCGACGCGCGCGACCTCGCCGCAGAGGTCGAGGATCGCGGGGGGCACGACGTACCGCGCGTCACCCGGCACGAGGGCCTCGGCGATCGCCTCGTCCGCCCCTCGCCAGGGGCCGCTGCCCACGCCATCGTGCTCGGCACCCCCTGGGTGAAGCTCACGACAGCGGTCACGCACCTCGTCGAGCGCGGGTGGCGTCCCGCCGCCGCCCCCGGCCGCGATCCGCCCCGCGGCGTGGAGGGTCCACGGCTGGCCTGCGCCGTCGTGATCGGCATCGAGACTCCAGACGTGGACCGCCGTGCCCTGCGGCCCGGGCGTCAGGATGAGCTGCACGGTCCTGGCCTGGCCCTCCGTCAGCGCCAGCGGCGCGTGCAGCGCCAGATCGTCCAGCGCCGGCTGCGGGGTGTCGAGCGCCTCGCGGACCGCCGCCAGGGCCAGCTCCACGAGAGCACCACTCGTCACGACGTCGCGCCCTGGGGGCAGCGACTCCGCCGTCATGCGCTGCCGGAAGGTGGCGAGCGGCGAGAGCAGTCGCTCGCCGAGCAACGGGTGGCCGGTGGCCCGGCCCGGCTCCGTGGCCGGGCGCGACCCTCCGCTCGGCGCCGACATCCAGTAGCGCTCGCGCTGGAAGGGGTAGGTGGGCAGCGCCACGCGGCGACGGGGATAGTCGCGGTCGAAGCCCTGCCAGTCGACGCTGGCGCCTCGCGCGTAGAGCGCCGCGAGGCTGTCGAGCATCTGCTCCCAGTCGTTGCGGCCGGGCCGCAACGAGGGGAGCCACGGGCCCACCTCGTCGCCCATAGCGCGTCGCCCCAGGCTCGACAGGGTCGGCGTGGGCCCGATCTCGAGGAACACGCGGCATCCCTGCCGCTGCAGGGCCTGGAGCCCGGCGGCGAAGCGCACCGGCTCGCGGGCGTGCCGTCGCCAGTAGGCGGCGGTGGTGATCTCCGAGGCCTGAGCGCGCTCGCCGGTGAGGTTGGAGATCAGCGGGATCGTCGGGGCGGCGAGCGGGACGGACGCGACCTCTCGCTCGAAGGCGTCGAGCATGGGGTCCATGAGCGGCGAGTGGAACGCGTGGGACACGGCGAGCGGCTGATGTGCGATCCCCTGCCCCTGCAGCGCGGCGAGCACGGCCGCCAGCGCCTCGCGCTCCCCGGAGACGACCACGCTCTCCGGCCCGTTGACGGCGGCGATGGCCACGCGATCCGTGCGACCCGCGATCGCGGCGGCGACCCGGTCGGCGTCGGCAGCCACCGCGGCCATGGCCCCGGTGCGTGGCAGGCTCTGCATCAGTCGGCCGCGGACCGCGATGAGCCGCAGTGCATCCTCGAGCCGCATCACGCCGGCCACGCAGGCGGCAACGTACTCGCCGACGCTGTGGCCGAGCACCGCCGCCGGCTGGAGGCCCCACGCGCGCCAGAGCTCCGTGAGCGCGAACTCGAGCGCAAACAGCGCCGGCTGCGCGTGGCCCGTCTCGTCGATGGCGTTGGCGTCGCCGTCGGCGGGGTAGAGCACGGACAGCAGCGACCGACCGAGGTGCGGACGCAGCCCCTCGTCGCAGCGGTCGAGTGCGCGACGGAACGTCGGCTGGGTCTCGTAGAGGGTGCGGCCCATCCCGACGTATTGCGACCCTTGGCCCGTGAACAGCAGCGCGATCTCCGGCTCGCCGGTCGTCGCCGCCGACGCCGATGGACGCACGGCGAGCGTGCGGAGCGCCGCCTCGAGGCCGGCGCGGTCGGCGGCCCGGACCGCGGCGCGATGCTCGAAGTGGCTGCGACCGGCATTCGCCGTGAAGCACACGTCGGGCGCTGCGAGCGTCGGATACGCGGCCAGGTGATCGGCATGACGCTCCGCGAGCTCACGCAGGGCGGTCTCGGTCTGGGCCGACAGCGCCAGCAGGTGCTGCGGCCGGTCGAGCGAGACGGCCACCGCGGCCGGGGCCGGGGCCGGCGGAGCCGCGACGATGACGTGGGCATTCGTCCCGCTGAACCCGAACGAGCTCACCCCCGCGATGCGCCGGGCATCACCCGCGTCCCAGCGCGTGCACTCGGTCGGCACGCGGACCGGCAGCTCGTCCCAGGCGATGTGCGGGCTCGGCGTCTTGAGGTGCAGGTGCGGCGGAATCTCGCCGTGCTGCAGCACCAGGATCGTCTTGATCAGGCCGGCGACACCGGCGGCGGCCTCCAGGTGCCCGATGTTCGTCTTGGCCGAGCCGATCGCGAGCCGCTCGCCGGCGGGTCGGCCGGCGCCGAGCGCGGCCGCCAGCGCGCGCACCTCGATCGGGTCGCCGAGGGCCGTGCCGGTGCCGTGGGACTCCACGTAGCCGACCTCGCGCGGCTCGACGCGCGCGCGCGCCAGCGCGTCGCGAATGACCGCCTCCTGCGCCGGGCCGTTGGGCGCCGTGAGCCCGCTGCTGCGCCCGTCCTGGTTGACGGCGGAGCCGAGGATGACGGAGAGCACGGTGTCGCCGTCGGCCACGGCATCGGACAGACGCTTGAGAACCACCACGCCGCAGCCCTCGCCCCGCACGAAGCCGTCGGCCGCGGCGTCGAAGGTCTTGCAGCGTCCGTCGGGGGCCATCATGCGCGCGCGCGAGAGCATGATCGAGATGTCCGGCGACAGGATCAGGCTCACGCCGCCGGCCAGGGCCGTCCGGCACTCGCCGGCGCGCAGGCTGAGGCAGGCGAGGTGCACGGCCACGAGTGAGGACGAGCACGCCGTGTCCACGGACAGGCTCGGCCCCTGCAGGCCGAGCAGATAGGAGATACGGCCGGAGGCCACGCTGCGGGCGCTGCCGGTCGCCTGGTACGTGTCGAGCTGCGTGCGGTCCCCGGTCGCCCACAGGGCACTGTGGTAGTCCGTGCTGCACATGCCGACGAAGACGCCGGTGCGCGTTCCGGCCAGGTCGCTCGGCGCGCGACCGGCGTGCTCGAGCGCTTCCCAGGTCACCTCGAGGAGGAGCCGCTGCTGCGGGTCCATGCTGAGGGCCTCGCGCGGGGCGATACCGAAGAACCGTGCGTCGAAGCGATCGACGGGGTCGCGCAGAAACCCACCCCAGCGGGTCGACATCTTCCCCGGCGCCTGCGGGTCGGGGTCATAGAGCGCGTCGACGTCCCAACGCTCGGAGGGGACCTCGCCGATCGCGTCGACGCCGTCACGTAGCAGGCGCCAGAACGCCGCCGGGTCGCTGGCGCCGCCAGGGAAGCGGCACGCCATACCGACGATTGCGATCGGATCGTGGCGCTCGCGCTCCGCGGCGTCCACGCGCGACTGCAGCTCCATGGCCAGCAGCGCCAGGCGCTTGGGCGAGAGGCTGGCGATCCGCTCGGAGAACTCGGCCATCACGCCTCCCGGCCTCCGTGGCGGGCGAACAGGCGCTCGACCTCCTCGTCGGACAGCTGCTCGATGCGCTCCAGCACGCTCCCGTCGATCGCGCCGGCCGGCGGCGGGCTCCCGGCGTCCTCCGCCACAGTGCTCCCGATCGCCAGGACCGCCTGCGCCAGGTGATCCGTGATGGCGTCGACCGTGGGGAAGTCGAAGACGAGGGTCGTCGGCAGCGGCCGGTCGAGCTCCAGCCCCGTCTTGAGCCGGTTGCGCAGCTCCACCGCCATGAGCGAGTCGAGCCCGAGCTCGTTCAGCGGGCGCCGCCGATCGAGTGGACGGGACGCCGCCAGCCCGAGCACGCGCCGGGCGATCGCCTCGACGTGCGCCGCCAGGACGTGTCGGCGCCGCCCCGCCGGTGTGTCGGCGAGGAGCCGGCGGATCGACTCGCCCTCGGCGCGCGTCTCGGCGCTCGCCGTGGTCGCGACGGGCTCCACGGCCAGCTCGGCGAGCAACGGGAGAACGCCGCCGCGGCCGAAGCGCTCGGTGAACCGGCGCCAATCGACCGGGAGCACGGCGGCCTGCGGGGCGACGCCGCGCATCGCGCGCTCCAGGGCGGTCAACCCTTCCTCCGGCGTCATCGTCGCCATGCCGGTCAGCGCGATGCGCCGCTGGACGTCGGCCGTGGCCGCGGCGCCGACGGCGGACCAGGCGCCCCAGTTGATGCTCACCGCCGGCAGGCCGAGCTGGTGGCGGTGTGCGGCCAGCGCGTCGAGGAACATGTTGGCCGCGGCGTGATTGGCCTGCCCCGCGGAGCCCACGACGGACGCTGCCGAGGAGAACAGCACGAAGTGATCGAGTGACATCTCCCGCGTGAGGCGGTGGAGCTGCCAGGCGCCGATCAGCTTGGGCTCCAGGACGCGCCAGAAGCGCGGCCACGTCTGCTCGGTGACGACGGCGTCGTCAAGCACGCCGGCCAGGTGGAACACGCCGCGCAGGGCGGGCATCCCGGCGCGGATCGTCTCGATCACCGACGCCAGATCGGTCGCCGACCCTGCGTCGCCGCGGCGCACCACGACCCGCGCGTCCTGCGCCTCGAGCTCCGCGACGACACCCTGCGCCTCGTCGGACGGCGCCCGGCGACCCATCAACACCAGGTGCCGGGCCCCGCGCTCGACGAGCCAGCGCGCCACGACGAGGCCGAGGCCGCGGAGACCACCGGTGACGAGATACGTGGCGTCCGCGCGTACCGGCGCCCGGCGCGGCAGCGCGAGCACGAGCTTGCCGACGTGGAGGGCCTGGGCCATCGTTCGAAAAGCGTCGACGGCCCGCGTGACGGGGAACACGCGCACCGGCAGCGGCGTGAAGCGGCCCGTCGTCAGCCCGTCCACGGCCTCGAGGAGCAGCGCCCGAATGCGCTCGGGGTGAGCCTCGACGTCCTGGCTCCAGTCGATCGGCAGGTACCGCACGCCGGGCTTGACCCGGCTCACGCGCTCCGCGGTCCAGATCTCCCGCTTGCCGATCTCGACGAAGCGCCCCCCTGGCGCGAGCGTCGACAGTCCCGCGGCGATGAGGTCGCCGGTCAGCGAGTTGAGCACCACGTCGACGCCCCCGGTCGCCTGCATGACGTCGGTGGCGAAGGACGGCGACCGCGAGTCCATGACATGCTGCACGCCGAGTGCCCGCAGCCGACGGCGCTTCTCCTCGCTCCCGGCCGTGGCCAGGACCACGGCGCCGGCGTCGCGCGCCACCTGCAGGGCGGCCATGCCCACGCCGCCGGCGGCGGCGTGGATCAGGACGCGTTCGCCCGGGCGGATCGCGGCCGCCGAGCGCAGCGCTAGGAGCGCCGTCACGAACGGGATCGCCACCCCCGCCGCGTCCTCGAACCCAAGGCCCGGCGGCTTCGGGACGACGAGCCGCGCCGACGTCGTGACGAAGCTCCGGAAGCTGCCCCACGCGATCGCGATGACCTCGTCGCCCTCGGCCAGGTCGGTGACGCCCTCGCCCACCGACACGACGACGCCGGCACACTCACCGCCGAGGGGCCCGCCGCCCTGGGGCGGCATCCCGAGCGCGGCGAGCACGTCAGCGAAGTTGAGCGCGGCAGCCCGGACCTCGATCTCGACCTCGCCCGGTCCCGGTCGGCGACGGACGGCCGGCACGAGCTCGAATCCCTCGAGCAGTCCGCTGGTGGGGACGGCCAGCGCCACCGGTCCCGGATCGGGAGTCTCGTCCTCGCCCGGGACGAGCCGCAGGCCATGACGGCGACCCCCTCGCACGGCAACCTGGTTCTCCCGATCTCCTGCGACGAGCTCAAGGCACAGGCCGTCCACGTCGTGGGCCGGTGCCGTCGGATCGAGGTCGATCGCCGTCGGTTGCAGCTCGGGATGCTCGAGCGCCAGCGTACGCAGCAGGCCCCACAGCGGCGCTGCCCACGGCGAGGTCTTGGCCGTCTCGCCCGCGACCTCGTGGCTCCCGCGCGTGACCACCCACAGGCGCGTCGTCTCGCGAGCCTCGACCAGCGCCTGCGCGAGGTGGAGGAGCCCACCGCAGAGCCGACGCTGCAGCGTCTCGAGGCCGTCGTCGTCGACCTCGTCCGTCGCCGGCGCGTTCAGACCGGCGAGGTACACGATGCCCCTCGGCGCCGCCCCATCCTTCGCGCGGGCCGCGTCGAGCGCGCGGCGGAGCGCGTCACCCTCGTGCGCGACACCGTCGCGACCCGCGCCGTCGGCGGCCACGAGCACGGGCGTGCCGCCCCGTGCGGCGAGCGCGGCGCTGAGGGCGCGCCCGAAGCCGCCGGCGTCCTCGACGATCAGCCAGCGGCCCTCGGCCGCGCGGGCGTCGGTCGTCCGCGGAGCACGCGCGAGCACGAGCGCCTGGCGCGAGAAGACGACGTCGGAGGTGGCGGGCAGCGCCGTCGCATCCGTGAAGCCCTGGGCCGCCAGCAAGGCCCGCCAGCCTTCGGCCGGCAGCAGCGGGTACGACGGCCGGACGTCGTGGTCGGCGAATCGCCACCAGCCCTCCGTCAGCCCGAACGTCAGATCGACCCACCGCTCGCGGTTCGAGAGCTCGAGGAGCATCAGCAGTCCGCCCGGGGCCAGCAGCCGCCGGCAGTGGCCAAGCGTCTCCGCGAGATCGACTGTGGCGTGCAGGACGTTCGCCGCGATCACCACGTCGAAGCCGTGGCGGTCGAACCCCTGGGCGACGGGGTCGCGCTCGATGTCCAGCGTCCGCGCCGTCACGAACGGGTACGCCTGGAAGGTCTCCAGTGCGCGCGCCGTGAACAGCGGCGAGATGTCGGTGAACACGTACTCCGTGCGGTCGGACGGGAGCGCCGCCAGCACGGCGGTCGTCGTGCCTCCGGTGCCGGCGCCGATCTCGAGGATCCGCAGCCGGCGTCCGGGAGGCCCGGCACTCACGACAGCGGCGACCGCCTCGCGTACGAGCGCGCCGTACGCGTGCGCCATCGGCGTCTCGCGGTAGAGCGCCTCGGCGTCGGCGAGTGAGCCGCCGGGGAACAGCAGCTGGAGCGGATCGACCGTGCCCCGCAGGGCCTCGGCCAGCGCTCCGCCCGCCCGCCCGGTCAGCGCGAGCTCGGCCCGTCCGATCGCGTGCTGCTGACCGAGGTCGACGACGCGCAGCGCCGGCTCGACGCCATCCAGCGCGCGAGCGACCTCCCAGCCACCGGCGACCTCCCGCAGCACGCCGTCCTCGTGCAGGATCTCCAGCAGCCGGACGAACAGGCGGTGGTGGCGGGGCGCCACGCCCAGACGCGCCCCCAGCTCGTCGGCGGCGACGCGCTCGCCAGGCTGCGGTGCCCAGCCCATGCGCCGGAGCGCCGCGACGAGGTAGGCGCTGCTGAGCGCGTCGAGGTCGCGCAGCAGCGGCGCGTAGCGGTGCAGCGCGTGGGCGTCGGCCAGCTCGCGCAGCCGCGGCGTGAGCCGGGCGGCGATCTCGCCGGGCTCGGGGACGGCGACGACGTCCGCCTCGCGCGGCAGCGCCCGCCACGTCAGCGCGTACATCATGTCCTGCACCGAGCGATCCCGATCCCGCGCGGTCGAGCGACGCGCGAAGCTGGCGGCGTCGACGCGGCGGAGCCGAAGGCCCTCGACCTCGGCGAGAATCCGGCCGTCGTCGTCGAGGAGGCGGACGTCGCCGGTCAGCATCCCGGGGCTCGCACCCGCTCGGACGACGGCGTGACTCCACGCGCGCCGGCCGATCGGGCCGGTGATCTCGAACCGGTCGATCGCGAGCGGGACGTACGAGCCCGCGACGGAGGCGTCGTCGGCCGGCAGCGCCTCCGCCAGCACCTGGATGGCCGCATCCAGGAACGCGGGGTGGAGGACGTAGGGCTCCGACACCAGCCCATCGGCCAGCGCGATCTCGCCGAGGGCCTCGCCCACACCACGCCACAGACGCGCCACGCCCCGGAACGCCGGACCGAACGCGAGGCCGCGCTCGCGGAGCTTCGCGTAGAAGTCGGTCGCGGCGACCTCCTCGATGCATCGGCGACGCAGGGCCTCGAGGCGCACGCCGTCGCGCTCGGTCTCGCCCCGCTCGCGGGCGCGCACGCGGCCCGTGGCGTGACACGTCCACCCGGCCGGCTCCGCGTCGCCGGCCTCGAGGCTGCAGATCTGGAACGCGGCCTCGCCGGGCCTCTCCGGGGTGAGAATCACCTGGGTCACGACGGCGCCGTCGTCGTCGAGGACGAGCGGCTGCTGCAAGGTGACGTCCTCGAGCCGGTGGCCGTCATGGCCGAGCGCTCGACCGGCGGCGGCCACGATCATCTCGAGATACCCCGTCGCGGGCAGCACGACGTGGCCGTGCACGCGGTGGTCGGCCAGGAAGCTGGGACGATCGGCCGCCAGCTCGGCCTGGAACTGCGCGTCGCGCAGCGGCGAGGCGATCCGCGCGCCGAGCAGGGGATGCTCACCGGGACGCGCCACCGGACGGGGCCGGGAGGCCAGCTCCGGCCAGTACCGACTCCGCTCGAACGGATACGTGGGCAGGGACACCGTCCGCGGCCGGCGCCCGCGATCGAGCTCGGCCCACTGGACCGCGGCGCCGCGCACGTAGAGCGCTCCGACGCTCTCCAGCAGCTGCGCGTGGGCATCGCGCTCGCGGTGCAGCGACGGCAGCCACGCCGCGTCGTCCGCCTCGAGGCAGCGGCGGCCCATGCCGAGCAGCGTGGGATGGGGCCCGATCTCCACGAAGATCTCGCAGCCCGCCGCGCGGAGCGCCGCCATCCCGTCGGCGAAGCGCACGGGCGCTCGCACGTGTCGCCGCCAGTAGTCGCTCGTCGGCGGCGCGCCCACGGGCACCGGCTTGCCGGTGAGGTTGGACACCCAGCTCAGGCGCGGCGCGGCGGCCGGGACGCCGGCGGCGACCGTCTCGAAGGCGTCGAGCATCGGGTCCATCAGCGGCGAGTGGAAGGCGTGCGACACCACGAGCGACCGGCTCTCGATGCCCTCGCGCGCGAGGGCGCTCACCACCGCGCGGACGCGCTCGCCGGCGCCCGAGATCACGACGTGCTCGGGCCCGTTCACGGCCGCCACCGCCACCACCGCCTCGTGACCGCGCAGGGCCGCCAGCACGCGCGCCTCGGAGGCGAACACGGCGGCCATCTCGCCGCCGCGGGGCAGCGCCTGCATGAGACGGCCGCGGGCCGCGATCAGCCGGATGCCGTCCTCCACGGTGAGCACCCCGGCCACGCAGGCCGCGGCATACTCCCCCACGCTGTGGCCCAGCACGACCCGCGGCTCGACGCCGAACGAGCGCCACAGCTCGGCCAGCGCGTACTCGAGCGCGAAGAGCGCCGGCTGCGTGTACGCGGTCTCGTCGAGCGGCGTGACCTCCCCCGGCCCGGGATACAGGACGGACAGCAGCGGCCGGTCGAGGTACGGCCGCGCGAGCGCGTCGCAGCGGTCGAGGGCCTCTCGAAAGACGGGCTCGGCGTCGTAGAGCGCGCGTCCCATGCCGGCGTACTGCGCCCCCTGGCCGGTGAAGAGGAACCCGATCCGGGGAGGATCGCTCGGCGCGGTGCCGCGGCTCGCCAGGGCCGGGCTCTCGCCGGCCCCGAGCGCGGCGAGCTGGGCGCGGAGGTCGGGCAGCGACCGGACCAGCACCGCCGCGCGGTGCGGAAAATGCGCGCGACCTCGGTTCGCGCTCGAGCACACGTCGGCGAGCGAGAGGTCGGGATGGGCGTCCAGGTGGCGGCCCCAGCGCACGGCCAGCTCGCGGAGGGCGCGCTCGCTCCGCGCGGAGATCGCCAGCAGCTGCGCGGACCGCTCGCCGCCCGCGCTCGCCGCCGGCACTGTCGCGGGCGCTTCTTCGAGGACGAGGTGCACGTTGGTCCCGCTGAAGCCGAAGGAGCTCACCCCGGCGATGCGGCGCCGCGCGCCAGCAGGCCAGGGCACGGCTCGCGTCGGCACGGCCAAGGCCATCGCGTCCCACGCGACGTGCGGATTCGGCGTGCGGAAGTGCAGGTGCGGCGGAATCGTCTCGTGCCGCAGCCCGAGGACGACCTTGATGACGCCCGCCACGCCGGCGGCCGCCTCCAGGTGGCCCACGTTGGTCTTCACCGAGCCGACCCACAGCGGCTCGGCCGGCGGCCGCCCCGGGCTCAGCACCGCGCCCAGCGCGCGCAGCTCGATCGGATCACCGAGTGACGTGCCCGTCCCGTGCGCCTCGACGTAGCCGACCTCGTGGGGCGCCACCCCCGCATCGGCCAGCGCCGCCCGGATGACCGCCTCCTGGGCCGGGCCGTTCGGGACGGTGAGACCGCCGCTCGGCCCGTCCTGGTTGACGGCGCTGCCGCGGATCACGGCCAGGATCTGGTCCCCGTCGGCTAGCGCGTCGTCGAGCCGCTTCAGGACGAGGACGCCGCAGCCCTCGCCGTCGACGAAGCCGTCCGCCGCGGCATCGAACGTCTTGCACCGCCCGTCTCCGGTGAGCATCCCGGCGCGGGCGAAGCTCACGGTGTTCTCCGCCGTCAGCAACAGCGCGACGCCGCCCGCGAGGGCCAGGTTGCACTCGCGCGTCCGCAAGCTCTGCACCGCGAGGTGCACGGCCACCAGCGAGGACGAGCACGCGGTGTCCACCGCGACGCTGGGCCCCTGCAGGCCCAGCACGTACGACAGCCGGCCGGCCGCCATGCTGTGCGCGATGCCCGAGCTGTAGTACGCGTCGAGGCGTGTGGTGTCGCCGGACGCCAGCTGCAGCTGCGCGAAGTCGCTGCGGGCGAGGCCGACGAAGACGCCGGTCGGGCTGCTGACCAGGCGGTCCGGCGCCACACCCGCGTGCTCGAGAGCTTCCCACGCCACCTCGAGCAGCAGCCGCTGCTGCGGGTCGATGCTCACCGCCTCGCGCGGCGCGATGCCGAAGAACTCCGGATCGAACTCGTCCACCCGTTGCAGGAACGCGCCCCAGCGTGTGCCCGGCAGATCGGCGCCGTGATCCGCCGCCCAGCGGTCGGTGGGCACCGCGCTGACGGCGTTCCGGCCCTCCGCGAGCAACCGCCAAAACGCCGCGGGGTCGATCGCGCCGCCGGGGAATCGGCACCCCAGTCCGATCACGGCAATCGGCGCCGACCGGCGGCGCTCGGCCGCGTCGAGCCGCGCCTGCAGCTCGTCGATGGCGAGCAACGCCTGCTTCAGCGGCGAGAGGCTCGAGGAACCGGGCTGCGTCATCGCATCCTCTCGAGCCGCTTGAGCAGCAACGCCTCGACGGCGCTGTCGTCCAGGGCCTCGACGTCGCTCGCCGCCAGCCGCGGAGTCGGGACCGCCGCCGGCGTCGACGCGGCGCCGTTGCCGGGCCGCTCCCCCGCGATCTCTCGGGCCAGCAGCCGCGCGAGCGCGTCGATCGACGGGTGGTCGAAGATCAGCGTGGCCGGCAGCGGACGCGCCAGCCCGAGCCCCGCCCCGAGGCGCTTGCGCAGCTCGAGAGCCATGAGGGAGTCGATCCCGAGCTCCATCAGCCCCGTCCGACGATCGAGGCTCGCGGGCGCATCGATCCCGATGACACGCGCCACGATGCCCCGCACGTGGTCGACGAGCATGTCGTGGTGCTCCGCCGGCGGGGCAGCCTCGAGCCGGCGCCGCAGCTCACCGCCGGCCCCGTCGGTGTCGGCCTCCGCCGTCTCCTCGGCGAGGACGCCGGGCACGAGGTCAGCCTGCGAGCGTTCGAGCGACGTCACGCCCGGGACCATCGCCACGATCACGTGCTGGCCGAGCACCGCGCCGGCGGACGCCTCGTCCGGGAACGCCGCGACCTGTTCGAAGCCGGCGGCGCGCAGGGCGGCCTCCCAGCGCCCGGGGGGCAGCAGCGGATCGTCGTCGCGCCAGCCGTCGGCGAACCGATGCCAGCCCTCGATCAGCCCGGTCGTCACGTCGAACCAGGGATGGTGCGTGGTCGCCTCGTAGGCGACGAGCATCCCACCCGGAGCGAGGAGGCCGCGGACGTGCGCGAGAGTGCGGTCGAGATCCTGGGTGGCGTGGAGCACGTTCGCGGCGACCACCACGTGGAAGCTCCCGGGCTCGAAGCCCTGCTCGCGCGGGTCACGCTCGACGTCGAATCGACGCGTGTGCACGAACCCGAACTCGCGGAACTTTCGCTCGGCGTGCGCCAGGAAGAAGGGCGAGACGTCCGTGTAGGTGTAGCGGGTGCGGCTGGCCGGCAGCGCGGGCAGGACCGCGGTGGTCGTCCCTCCGCTCCCGGCGCCGACCTCGAGGACGCGCAGCGCGCCGTCGGCCGGCTGGGCGGTGAGCCAGCCTTCGATCGTCGCCCGGACGAGCGCGTTCATGTACCGGGCGACGGCCCAGGACTCGTAGAGGAACTCGGCGGTCTCGAAGCCCCCGTCCGGAAAGAGCGTCTCGAGCGGACTCTCCGTCCCGGCGATGATCGCCGCCAGACGACCGCCGCAGCGCTCGACGTACGCCATGAGCTCCGGGGTATCGGCCAGCGTGACGCGCGCATCGCTCAGCGCGGGGGACGGATCGGCCGGCAGCGGCGCCGGACTCACGAAGTGCTCGCCGTCCAGGCGGAGCAGACCGGCCCCGACCAGGTGCCGCAGCCAGCGCGCCACCAGATGACGTCGCGCCGGCGTCAGGCTCCAGCGCTCGGCCAGCGCCGCGAGCGTGTGGCGCTCGTCGGCCCGGCGGAAGCAGCCGAGCTCGACCAGCGCGGCGCCTGCGTACGCTACGGCGAGCCGGTCGAGGCTCGACCACCTCGCCGGATAGGTCGCGATGGCCAGATCCAGCGGGCCCTGCCCCATCTGCCGCCGCCCCGCGGCCACGACGGTGTCCCAGACCGCCGCCGGCTCGGTGCGGTGGCGCGGCCCCATCGCCGCCCAGTGCCGGACGCGCTGGAACGGCGAGGTCGGCAGCGCGACTCGACGTCGCGGACGATCGCGCTCGACGGCGGCCCAGTCGATGTCGACGCCCCGAGCGTAGAGCGAGCCGAGCGCATCGAGCACGCAGGTCCAGTCGTCCTCGTCACGCTTCAGCGTTCCCACCCACGTCGTCTCCTCGCTCACGCACTGCGGACCGAGCGGGAGCAGCGAGGGATGCGGCCCGACCTCCAGGAACACCTCGATCCCCTCCGCGGCCAGCGCGGCCAGGCCCTCGGCGAACCGCACGGGCTGTCGCGCGTGTCGCGGCCAGTAGGCGGCGTCGATCTCCCCGGCACGGGCCAGGCGGCCCGTCACGTTCGACACGACCGCGAGCCGCGGTGCCCGGTGCGCGAGCCGCGACGCCGCCGCGCCCAGCGCGCCGAGCGCCGGCTCGACCATCGGCGAGTGGAACGCGTGCGTCATGGTGAGGTGCCGAACGCGGACACCCTCGCGCTCCAGGTCTGCGCACACGGCACGGACCGCGTCCGGAACGCCGGAGACCACGACCTGCGCCGGCGCATTGAGGGCGGCGATGGTGACACGGTCGCCGTGAGCCTCGAGCCGGCCGGCCACGACGGCCTCCGGCGCCCACACGGCGGCCATCGCGCCGGCGGGCAGCGCGTCCATCACGCGGCCGCGCAGCGCGACGAGCGCGGCGGCGTCGGCGAGGTCGAGCACCCCCGCGACGCAGGCCGCCGCGTACTCACCCAGACTGTGTCCGATCACGGCCACAGGCTCGATGCCCCACGACCGCCACATGGCGGCGAGGGCGACCTCGATGGCGAACATCGCCGGCTGTGCGTAGCGGGCCTCGTCGAGCGCGGGCAACGCGGCGGGACCGGCGGCGATGATCTCGCGCAGGGGCCGATCGAGGTGCGGGTCGAGCGCGGCCGCGCAGGCGTCGAGCGCGTTCCGAAACGCCGGCTCGACCTCGTAGAGCCGGTGTCCCATGCCGGGATACTGCGCGCCCTGCCCGGTGAACAGGAAGGCCACCTGCGGGACGCCGCCCCGCCGGCCCGCGCCGCGCGCGACGCCGTCGACCTCCTGCCCCGCGGCAAGGGCCTTCAGGCGCGTCGCCACCTCCGCGGCGTCCCGGCCCCTCACCGCCGCGCGCTCGGGCAGATGGGCGCGGCCGACGCCCGCCGAGAAGCACACGTCGGCGAGCCGCTCCTCGGGGTGGGCCTCGAGATGCCGCGCGAGCCGACCGGCCAGGGCCCGCAGCGTGCCGGGGCTCTTCGCCGAGAGCGGCAGGAGGTAGGCCGGCCGCTCGCCGCCCTCGACCGCCGCAACGACAGGCGCCTCCTCGACGATCACGTGGGCGTTCGTCCCGCTGAAGCCGAAGGAGCTCACGCCGGCGATGCGCGGATCGGAGCCGTCCCACCTGCGCCGCTCGACCATCACCTCCACGGGCAGCTCCGCCCAGGGGATGTGCGGGTTCGGCGTCTTGAAGTGCAGGCTCGCCGGCAGCTCCCGGTACCGCAGCGCCAGCGTCACCTTGATGAGGCTCGCGATCCCCGCCGCCGCTTCGAGATGGCCGATGTTCGTCTTCACGGAGCCGATCGCAACCGGACGGTCGGGCGCCCGGCCCGGGCCGAGCGCGGCCGCGAGGGCACGCACCTCGATGGGGTCGCCCAGCGCGGTGCCCGTGCCGTGGGCCTCGACGTACGACACACGGGCCGACTCCACGCGCGCGTGCGCGAGGGCCTCGCGAATCAGCGCCTCTTGCGCGGGACCGTTGGGAACGGTGAGGCCGCTGGTCCGGCCGTCCTGATTCACCGCCGAGCCACGAATGACGGCGAGCACGGTGTTGCCCTCGGCGACCGCGTCGGAGAGCCGCTTGAGGACGACCACGCCGCAGCCCTCGCCCCGGACGTAGCCGTCGGCCTCCGCGTCGAACGTGTGGCACCGCCCCGTCGGCGAGACCATGCGCGCGCGCGAGAAGTTCACGGTCAGCTCGGGCCACAACATCACGTTGACGCCGCCGGCGAGCGCGGTGTGGCACTCGCCCTGACGGAGGCTCTGGCAGGCGAGGTGCACGGCCACCAGGGACGACGAGCAGGCCGTGTCGACCGACAGGGCCGGGCCACGGAGTCCGAGCACGTACGCGAGCCGTCCGGCCGCAACGCTGTGGGACGTGCCCGTCGCGAAGTACGTGTCGGTGCCCCCGGGCGGCATGGCTTGCGCCTGCACGTAGCCGTAGTCGCCGCTGCTGATCCCCACGAAGACCCCGGTCCGGCTCCCGTCGAGTCGATCCGGCGCCTGCCCGGCGTGCTCGAGCGCCTCCCAGGCCACCTCCAGCAGCAGCCGGTGCTGGGGATCGATACCGGCCGCCTCGCGCGGCGTGATCCCGAAGAAGCCCGCGTCGAACTGGTCCACCGAGGCGAGGAAGGCGCCGTGACGCGTGGCCATCCGACCGGCGGCGTCGGGATCGGGATCGTAGTACGCGTCGACGTCCCATCGATCGCGTGGGATCTCGGTGACCGCATCGACGCCGTCCCGCAGCAGTCGCCAGTACGCCTCGGGATCCGACGCCCCGCCCGGGAAGCGGCAACCGATCCCCACGATCGCCACCGGCTCGGCGCCGGCACGCTCGACCTCAGCGAGGCGCGCACGCAGGCGCCGGATCTCCAACAGCGCCTGCTTCACCGGAGAGAGCGGCTCGTCGGGCATCGCCGACTCAGCCATGGCCCAACCCCTGCGACTCCCCGCGCCCTCCGCGCGCCAGCTCGTCGAGCAGCAGCGACGCGGCTTCGTCGTCGGTGAGCGCACGGACCTCGTCGGCCAGGGCGTGGTCATCCGCGGCGGCCCGCTCCGCGCGCGCGTCCTCGACGCCGAGCGCGTCCCGCAGGAGGTAGTCGGTGATCGCGCTCGCCGTCGGCTGGTCGAAGGCGAGTGTCGTCGGCAGCGAGCGACCCAGGCTCGCCTGCAGCCGGTTGCGCAGCTCGACCGCCATCAGCGAGTCGAGGCCCATGTCCTTCAGCCCGCGGTCGGCGTCGACGGTCTGGCTCGGCGGCAGCTGCAGGACCTTCGCCACCTGCTCGCGCACGTGCGAGAGCACTACGTGACGCTTGCGCGCCGGCGGCGCCTCGTCCAGCAGCTGAAGGAGCCGCGGACGCCCGGGCGCGACGCCGGCGGGGATGGCCGGGGCCTGCGCTGGGCGGAGCAGGTCGGCGAGAAGGGGCGGCGCGCCGCTGGGCAGCGCGGCGACGTAGCGCGTCCAGTCGACGCGCACGATCGCGGCGTGCGCGGGCGCGGCGGACCCGGACGTCAGGAGCTGCCCGAGCGTCGCCAGGCCCTCGGCCGGGGCCAGCGCGCCGACGCCCTTCGCCGTCCACCGCTCGCGATCGCGCTCGCCGAGGCGGGCCGCCATGCCGGCGCCGCTCCACGGTCCCCACTGCACGGCCAGGCCCGGCCGGCCCTGCCCGCGCCGGTACGCCGCGAGTCCGTCGAGGAAGGCGTTGCCGGCGGCGTAGTTCGCCTGTCCCGGCGAGCCGAGCACGGCCGCGATCGACGAGTAGAAGACGACGAAGTCCAGGTCGAGATCCTCGGCCGCTCGGTGGAGATTCCAGGCACCGGCCACCTTGGGCGCCATCACCGCAGCCAGGCCCGCGCGCGTCTGGCGCGCGAGCACAGCGTCCTCCACGACCCCCGCCGCGTGGACGATGCCGCGGACCGCGGGCAGGGTCCCCCGCGCGTCGGCGAGCACGCGGTCGACGTCGGCGGCCCGCGCGACGTCGCCCGAGGCGATCCGCACAAGCGCGCCCTTCGCCTCGAGGCGGGCGACGGCGGCCCGGGCCTCGGGCGACGGGTCGGACCGACCCATGAGGACGAGCGAGCGTGCGCCCTGCGCGCAGAGCCACTCGGCGGTGTGCAGCCCGAGGGCACCGAGGCCGCCGGTGACCAGGTACGTGGCGTCGCCGCGCACGGGCAACGTCGATCGCGTCCCCGCCGGCGGCGTCACCACGATCTTCCCGACGTGCCGGGCCTGGGCCATGAAGCGGAACGCGTCCACCGCCCGCGCGGCGGGATAGACGCGATGCGGAAGCGGTGTGAGACTCCCCGCCTCGAGCTCCGCGGCGATGCCCGTCAGCATCGACTGAATGCGCGCCGGCTCGCGGGTGAACGAGTCGCCCAGGTAGAGCACGTGGTAGCGGACGTCGGGACGCACCGCGGCGACGTCGGCCGCAGCCCAGATGCCGCGCCGTCCGATCTCCACGAAGCAGCCGCCGCGCCGCAGCACGGCCAGGCTGCGTGGGATGAACTCGCCCGCGAGCGAGTTCAGCACGACGTCCACGCCCTCACCGCGGGTGCGGGCCAGGACCTCGTCGGCGAAGTCCAGCGAACGCGAGTCGAGCACGTGGGCGACGCCCAGCGAGGCGAGGAGCGCCCGCTTGTCCGGGCTGCCGGCGGTCGCGAAGATCTCCGCGCCCGCGCGTCGCGCGATCTGCACCGCCGCCAGACCCACGCCGCCGGCGGCCGCGTGGATCAGCACGCGCTGCCCCGGTGCGAGCGCCGCGATCTCCCGCAGGGCATAGCGGGCGGTGAGGAACGCGATGGGAACGGTCGCCGCCGCCTCGGTCTCGAGGCCGGCGGGGACGCGCACCGCGAGTCTCGCGTCGGTCACCACGGTCGTCGCGAACGCGCCGTCGGCCACCGCCATCACGCGATCACCGAGCGCGAGGTCCTGCACGCCGGCGCCGACGGTCACGACCTCCCCCACGCACTCGTTGCCGAGCTGAACAGGGTCACCCGGGTACATGCCGAGGGCATTGAGGACGTCGCGGAAGTTCAGCCCCACGGCGCGCACGTGGATGCG
>Ga0075430_100001499_pt1 | contig 19059 bp, 21 predicted proteins | sample RhiMetdeltSRZDD4_FD_75294 | JGI IMG/M metagenome (GOLD analysis project Ga0075430, IMG submission 75294) | Populus rhizosphere microbial communities from Tennessee, USA - Rhizosphere MetaG P. deltoides SRZDD4 | ecosystem: Host-associated > Plants > Roots > Rhizosphere > Soil | place: USA... | reverse complement strand
CGCGAATCGGCGACGAGTTCCATCACCATGTGCGCCTCACGGTAATTGAGGCCGCCTTTCACAGCCGTCCCGACCCCCGGTGCGATCGACGGATCGCATACGTCCATGTCGAGCGAGATGTGAATGCCTCCGGTGCCATCGGATGCAACGGCCAACGCCCGCTCGGCGATTCTGGCAATACCGTCGCGGTCGATATCCTTCATCGTGAAGACGTGCACGCCCGACTGCCGAATCTGTTCCTTCTCAAGATCGTCAAGATTGCGGACCCCCAGGAGCACCGTGTGCTCCGGCCGCACCGACGGCGAGAACCCGATGGATGCAAGCTCCGCCGGTTCGTGTCCTAGAAGCGCCGCCAGTGGCATGCCATGGACATTCCCGCTCGTGGTGGTCTCCGGCGTATTCATGTCGCCATGGGCGTCCACCCAGATCAGCCCAAGCGGCAGCCCCGCCGATCCGCGAACGGATTCGGCGCTCGCCGCCACCGACCCGGCGGCCAGGCTGTGATCGCCGCCAAGTACAAGCGGCAGCGCACCCGCGTCGAGTGATTTGAGCGCAATGTCCCGCAGTCTCTGACAGACTTTCGCTATTTCGCGCACGTACTTCTTGCGCGCATCGGCTGGACGCTGCGTTTCCGGGATTGGGGCCGGAAGATCTCCCTTGTCCACGACGGTGCAGCCGAGCGCCGCAATTTGATCGCCGATGCCGGCGATTCGGAGCGCGGAGGGCCCCATGTCCACGCCCCGCCGCCCGGCGCCGAGGTCGAGCGGCACGCCGATGATGTGGACAGGCTTCACTTCGTCTTGTAAGACACCGACATGCCTTCGTGGGAGGGGGAGACAATCGTCGTGAACAGCGAAGGGTGCGTCAGGATAGTGCCGAGAAACGGTTGCATCTCGCCCTTCTTGTTAACGACGTTGTGCGCCACGAATACGCCGCCTGGCGCCAGGCGGGGAAACACGAGGTCGAAGAACTTCTTGTAGTCCGGCTTCCAGGCGTCGAGAAACACGAAATCGAAGGTACCGGACAGACGCGGAATCACGGCGAAACCATCGCCTTGTACGATTTCGACAACGCGGTCCAGACCGGCGAGGCGAATATTGGACGCTGCTTCCTTCGCTCGCTGCACGTCGTACTCGACGGCAACGACACGTCCGCCACTTTCGCGCGCGCCAAGGCCGAGCCAGATACCGCTGTAGCCGCTGGCCGCGCCGATCTCGAGGACCGATTTGGCACTACGCGCGGCGACTAATACGCGGAGGAACCGTCCGTCTTCCTCCGACACCGCGAGCTGACCCTTGTCCGCCGCTTTGATGCTGCGAAGCACCGTCTCCACGCGTGGCGTGAGCGCCGCCGAGGACCGAACTTCCTGCGCGAGAGCGAAAACGACGGACAGGAGCAGGGAAGAGAAGACCAGTAACAGGCGCATGCCAGATTTTACGCCCTCGCGACGTACTCCGCCGCCGCGGTTGCGACCTGTCGTGCGTCGGCAATGCAATCGGGGATCCCCGCGGCGCGAAAACCGCTGCCGGTGACGAACACGCCCGGGATCGACAGCAGCCGTCGTTCGATCGCGGCCAGTCGATCGAGATGGCCGACGTCGTACTGCGGCGTTTGTCTCGGCCAGCGAAACAGACGCGCGAAGATTGGCGCACCATCGATCCCGAGCACCTCTTCCAGTGCCTCTCTCGCACTGCGCACAAGCTCGTCGTCGGTCATATCAAGGCGTTGAGGATCCCGACCGCCTCCGAGGAACGCGCGGACGAGCGCGCAGCCAGCTGGCGCACGCCCCGGCCACTTCGAAGTGACCCACGTGGCCGCCAGTAACGGGCTTCGTTCCAGACGCGGCACGACGAATCCTGAGCCACGCATCGGATGGCGGATCTGATCGCGCTGGTATCCAAACGCAACGGTTGCCGTGGATGCGTAAGGTACGGTGTCGCAGAGGACGGCCAATGTCGTGTCGAGGCCGCGCAGCAGTTTGCCGGCTGTGTACGCCGGAACCGCCAGTACCACCGCTCGCGCGTGAAATGCTCCGGCGTCAGTGTCGATCACGAACGCTGCCGTCCGCCGCAGATGTGTGACGCGGGCCGTGAGTGCAACCGTACCAGGGTTCAGAGCGCCCGCAACGGCGTCGACGAGCTCGGCAACGCCGCCGGGCAACGATACGAACGCGCCCTGGGGTGACGGCTGCATCCGCAGGGCACGGAGCGATCGAATCACGCTGCCGCTCTGCTGCTCGGCGTGAACTAATCGCGGAAACAGCGCGCGAACGGAGAGTCGCTCGGCATCGCCGGCGTGAATGCCAGCCAGCAGCGGCTCGGCCAGATAATCGGCGGCCTCGGCGCCAAAACGACGTCGCACGAACGCGGCGATGGACTCGTCGACATCACCGGGTCCGCGCGGTATCACCACTTCGCAGGCCATGCGGAGCTTTCCACCCCAGGTGAGGAGCGACGATTTCGCGAGCGCGGTCGCATTAATCGGAAACCCGAGAAACGAACCTTCCGGGATTTGGTGGAGGCGCCCGTCGCGCAAGACGTAGGCCGAGCGAGGCTCGAGTGTGGAGACCAGCCGGTCGGCGATCCCAAGCTCACGGCACAACGCCACAGCGGCAGGCTTCTGCACGAGCAGCGAGTCGGGGCCGGCATCGACGACCCAGCCGTCGAATCGTTCGGTCAGTATCACGCCGCCGAGACGGTGGGCTGCTTCCAGCAGCCGAACCGGTACCCCTCGCCTCTGGAGTTCGTACGCAGCAGAGAGTCCGGCGACGCCGCCGCCTACGACGACAACGTCAGAAACACTGTCGGTCACGGTTCACTTCGAGCGTCGGGAGACGCTGTGGACGTATTGCGCGAGCATCTGTACGTGTTCGACCGGCGTCATCGGGAGAATGCCATGGCCAAGGTTGAAGATGTGCCCGTTCCGGTGGGCGACACGCGCCAGGATGTCTTCAGCCTGGCTGAACATGCGCTGCGTCGGACCGAGGAGGAGTGTCGGGTCGAGGTTGCCTTGCACACCGCGCTCGTATCCGATTCGCTGCCAGGCGATGTCGATCGGGATTCGCCAATCGACGCCAATCACGTCACCACCAGCCTCGGCAATCTCCGCAAGGATTGCGGCAGTACCTGTGCCGAAATGGATCGTCGGCACTTTGTGTCCGATCGTGTCGAAAATCCGGCGCGCGTGGGGGAGGGCGAACTCGCGGTAGTCGGCGGGATTGAGAACGCCCACCCACGAGTCGAACACCTGCACCGCATCGACGCCCGCCGCGATCTGGGCGCAGAGATAGTCCGCGACTACCGAAGCGAGGCGGTCGCACAGCCGATGCCACGCCGCCGGATGGCCGTACATCAGCGCTTTGGTGCGCGCGAAGTTGTTCGAGTGGCCCCCCTCGATTGCGTATGACGCCAGCGTAAACGGCGCGCCTGCGAACCCGATGAGCGGCACACGTCCCGCAAGCTCGTGCTGGACCAACGTGATGCTCTCGAGTACGTGAGAAAGCGCCTCGCGAGGCTCGAACGACTTCAGCGCATCGATGTCGGCGGGCGATTCAATCGGACGCTCGATCTGCGGTCCTTCGCCCTTGACGAAGTCGAACCGCAGACCCATCGGCTCGAGTGGCAGCAGCAGGTCGGAAAAGAGGATTGCGGCGTCCACCTCGACCCGGCGAACCGGCTGCAGCGTCACTTCCGTGGCGAGATCGGGCGTTCGACAAATCTCGAGCAGCGAATGGCGCTCGCGTAACGCGCGGTACTCAGCCATGTAGCGGCCCGCCTGACGCATGAACCAGACGGGCGTCGCGTCAACTGGCTCTCGGCGGCACGCCTTCAGGAAGCGAGACGCGGGCACGCGCGATCAGTCTCGGACGGGACTGCTGAGCAGGTCGCGGGCAAGCGTCACGAGCTCTTCGAGCCACAGCGGCTTGTAGCGCAGATCGGCACCCAGCGCCTGAATTTCAGCCGCCTGTGCCTCATCGAGATAGTAGTCGCCGGTAACGATGGCGACCGGGGTGTTGGTCAGTCCCGGTATGGCACGGATCGCTCGCAGGAACTGAAGCCCATTTGTCAGCGGCATCCGTAGATCGAGGATGACGGCATTCGGGTGATGGGTCTGGGCCAGAGTAAGGCCCTCGTCAGCAGAGTGCGCCGCCCACACCTCATACCCTTCGAGGCGAAGCATCCGCGAAAATGTGTCGGTAACGCTGACGTCGTCATCGACAATCAGGACGCGAGCGGCGGCCGTGCTACCGCGGGAAGACACGACCTATTGTGGGACGCCGCCGATCTGTCGTCAAGACAGCAGCGTTTCTCGTGCTATATTCAGCCGGTTTGCGCCGCCTCCGGAGGTCTCGTTGAGTCCAATCCTCTTGCGGCCCGTTCGCGAGCAGCTCGAGCACGACCGGGTGATTCGCCTGCTCCAGGCGAAATACAAAAGAAAGTTCGATGTCGCCATCAACCCCGGCAATGAACAGGGGACGCCGGTGATGGTAGGGCAGTCGCCCTGGTACCCGGACCTTGTCCTTCTATCTGACGAGCGCGGCCGCAAGGTGCTTGGCGTCATCGAGGTGGAAACGGCAGAGTCGGTGAACAAGGTCGAAGCGATGGCCCAGTGGGCGACCTTCGCGCGGCTTCGGGGCGCGTTTCACCTGTATGTGCCAACCTCGATGATCGACGTCGCCCGGCAGTTATGCGTCGACCTGCAAATTCTGGTCGGCGAGCTCTGGGCTTACACGGCCATTGGGGATCAGGTGCGGTTCACGCTGGTCCAGCGGACGTCACGCCCCGGGGAAGAAAAAACACAGCCTTCCGTCAGGACCCCACCCCGACGGACGCCCGTGGAGCGCGCGCGTCCGAGCCGTCCGGCAGCGGCTCGCGCGACACGCCGAGCGGCTCCTGCGGCTGGGGCACGGCGCAGCGGCGGCAAGGCGGCCGCCTCGCGTGGCGCCGCCGCCCGAAAGAAGACCTCCCGACCGGCAAGAGCACAGAAACGGAAATAGTTCGTGCCCTTCCTGCGGGTGATCCGCGACAAGCGTGGGTACGAGACCACCTACCTGATGCACTGGCTCCGCGACGGAAGCCGGCAGCGGTCGCGCATCCTCTATGTGTTCCGTACGCCGGGCGGCGTGCGCGTCGGGCGCGAATCGCTGGAGCCGGACGTCCTTCGCGAAATCGAGAGCCGCCACCCGGAGATCAACTTCGACTGGAAGACGCTCTTTGCAAATCAGCAACTCGTCGAAAGTTCACCCGAACCGCGCCGGTCTCGGAAGCGGAAGCGTGAGGAAGAGCCTGCAGCACCAGCTGCAGCCGTAGCCGCGCCGGCAGAAGAGCCAGAGTCACAGGTGGCTTCGGCTCCGCCACGTCCGTCGATCCCCGCCAGCCTCCAAGGAGCCACACCGGACGAGCAGATCGCCTTTTTGAATCACTGGTATCCCCTCGTGCGCGAGCGGATTCCGCAGCGCACCTCCGACCCCGCACGACTGGAGGCCTTGACGGCGCTCGCCGAACGGCTCAACCCAGCGGCGTGGACCGATGCCGACCAGATTGCCGAGGGACTCGTGCGGGCGGCAGAAGCGCTGGAACGGCTGTCGCGCGTCTTCTCCCGGCGGCGGCGACGACGCCGAACCTCGAAGGCGCCGGCCGAACCCCAACCGTCCGAGCTGTCGTCCTCTGCCGACTCGTGATGGACTGGCTGGCGCCGGTAGTCCTGAAACTGACACAGGTCGGACCGTGGGCGCCGGTCCTTTTCACGCTCATCTACATCGTTGCTGCCGTCACACTCGCGCCGGCGTTTTTTCTAACCGTCGCCGCCGGGGCGATGTTTGGCGTCTGGCGCGGATCTGCGATCGTCTTCATTGCAGCGTCATTGGGTGCATCCGTCGTGTACGCACTCGGTTCGCGTCTGGCGAAGCTCACGTGGATGCAGCGCGTGACGCGCGATCCTCGTGTCGCCGCGGTTCAGGCGGCTATACGTAGCGAGAGCCTGTGGATCATGTTTCTGCTACGCCTCTCCCCGCTCGTGCCTTACAACATCCTCAACTACGCACTTGCCTTGAGCGGCGTGCGCTACGTGGACTTCCTCATCGCGCTAATCGGCATGATCCCGGCGATCATCATGTACACCTACTACGGCAAGGTGGTCGGTGACGTCGCGGCCCTCGCCGCCGGCGTGTCGCCTCCGCGAGGACCTGAGTATTACGCGCTGCTCGCCGCCGGTCTCATCGCGATCATCGCGTCGACGACGATGATCACGCGCGCTGCGCGGCGAGCGATGGAGCGGCAACAGCAACGCTCCTGAACCACGAGGATACGAGAAGCCTCTTTCGTGTTGGCGTCCTCGACCTGCCGGTTCGCCGCCACCGGCGCGGCGCGGCGGAACTTTTGGTTTCTGCGGACGTCGTGTCCTTTGCTATCGTCGCGCACTTCTTGGTTCAGGAGCGCGCGAAGCGATCTTCGATAGCGAGAATCTTGTCGAGTCGGCGCCGATGACGCTCTTCGCCCGAGAATTGGGCCGCAAGAAAGACCGCAACAACGTCACCCGCAAGTGCCGGCCCAATGACGCGGGCACCGAGACACAGGACGTTCATGTCGTCGTGCTCCACCGCCTGCCGCGCGGTGTAGCAATCGTGACAGACGGCCGCGCGCACGCCTGGAAACTTGTTCGCGGCAATAGACACGCCGGCGCCGCTGCCGCATACGACGAGGCCGCGGTCTACACGCCGATCGCGCAGTGCCATCGCGACCGCCTCAGCGCAGTCGGGATAATCAACGGGAGCCGAAGAGTGGGTTCCGAGATCGAGGACGTCATGCCCCTGCGCCCGCAGCGCGGCCGCAAGATCGCGCTTCATTTCGAAGCCAGCGTGGTCGGCAGCAACAGCAATACGCATCGGGCAGCTATCTTAGCCCGCCTGCTATAATCCGCCCTATGCGAAACACCGCTAAATGGCTGACGCTTTTGGCCTTCATGCTCGCCTCGATCGCTGGCGGCGCCGCCGCGCCTCAAAATGCGCAGCAGCCGGCGACGCAGCAACCTGCGGGACAGCAGCAGGCGGGTCAGCAGCCAACGTTCCGTGTACAGGTCGACCTCGTGACCACGGACGTCATTGCCCGCGACGGGCAGGGCCAGTTCGTTTCGGATTTGAAAACGGACGAGTTCGAGGTTTACGAGGACGGCGTGAAACAGGACATCGTGTCGCTGGTCCTCACACATGGCGGCCGGGTCTTCAATGTGCAGTCGCCGCCGCCCGCCCCCGTCCAGGAGGGCATCATCCTTCCGGCCGCGCGGCCGACGAACGACGCCGCCGGACGCGTGTTTCTGATTTTCATCGACGACCTGCACCTCGATTTCCGCATGACGCCGCGCACGCGCGATCTCATGACGCGCATGCTGCGCAACCTGATTCACGATGGCGACATGTTCGGGATCGTGTCGACCGGGACGTCCTCGATCTCCGAGCAGCTTACTTACGATCGGCAGGTCCTCGAGTCGTCCATCAAGCGGGTGGCAGGGAGCGGCCTCCGGCCTGAAGACATCATCAAGACCGCACAGAGCTCACAGGGCCATCCCGAGCTGCGCTACCGCGCGCATGTGGCGTTCTCGACTGCATATCAGCTCATGCGCAATCTAGAGAGCCTGCGCAATCGCCGTAAGGCCGTGCTCTATATCAGCAGCGGCTACGACTTCAATCCCTTCGCGACGTCACGCTTGAAGTACCAGTCGGAGATGTTCGGCGATTCCGCCGAGAATATCGATCCGTTCACGGACCAGCGATTTCAGGGACAGCAGTTTGCCGAAGCCGACCTCGTGCGCGAGCTGGCGGAACTGACCCGCGCCGCGAACCGCGCGAACGCCACGTTCTACACGATTGACCCGCGCGGCCTAGTAGCCGGGCCGGATCTCGATCAGCAGGTGGAAACCGCCGAATGGCAGGAACACATTCGTGAGACGCAGGACAGCCTGCGTGTGCTCGCCGAGCAGACCGGCGGCATCGCCGTCGTCAATCAGAACGACTTCGACCGCGCGCTGAAGAGAATCGACAACGAGACGAGCGACTATTACGTGCTCGGCTACTACTCGAACAACCCGGACCCGCTGAAACGAACGCGTCGCATCGAGGTAAAGACCACGCGCAACAATGTGCAGGTATGGTCGCGCACCTCGTATAGCCTGCGGCCGACGCCTCAGTAATTCCGCGGCGCTCGAGCCAGCGCCTGAAACTTCGGCCGGATCTGCTCGAACACGCGCATGACTTCCGACACCGCGCGTGGCAACCGCCGCATCTTTGGATAAAGCCACCCTGTCTGCCGGTGCAGCGCATGGTCGGCAATCCGGCTGCAGTGGAGCTGCTTGGTCTGCACGTCGGCGGACGCTGCCTGCCACGGAACGATGCTGATGCCCACCCCGTTCCGGACCATCGCCTTGATGATCTCGACGTTCTCGGTCTCCATCACGATTTCAGGCTCGATTCGCTCGCGCGTCAGGAATTCCTCGACGAGGCGCCTCGTGATGGAACCGGTTTCGAACAGAATGAAGGGTTGACGCGTGAGATCTGCTGACCGGATTTTGCGCTTCCCGGCGAGAGGATGCGCTGGATAGGTGATGAGCAGCAGCTCTTCCTCGAGGACGGGCACCGACTCGAGATCGGCACTCTCGACGGGCAGCGTAACCAGTCCTAAATCCGCGGCGCCCAATCGCAGGAGCGCAATCGAACGTTCGCCGCTGCCCACGGTGACTTTGAGGTCCAGGTTAGGGTGTGTACGCCTGACTTCGGCCAGCAGCGAGGGAAATACGTATAGACATACGGTCATTCCCCCGACGAGACGGATGGTGCCGCGCAGCGATTCGCGAGTGTCGCTGATCGCTGATACGGTGTCCTGCAGATCCTGGAAGACTCGGTGGCTGAGACGGAGCAGCGCTTCACCGGCCGGCGTGATCCGGATGCGCCGGCCGATGCGGTGGAAGACAGGCTCACCCAGCTCCGCTTCGAGGAGCAGCACCTGCCGACTGATAGCCGATTGTGAAACGTGCAGCTTCTCGCCGGCCGCGGTAAAGGACCCGCTCTCGGCGATCGCCCGGATGATTTCAAGCTGCCGCAGATCCATCAGCCTGAGCGCCTCGCGGGCACGTGAGCAGAAACGTGTAGCTCAATGGGCAGAAGTCACGATCAGACGAGTCGCGACAACATCACGTCGGAGTAAACCTGTGGCTCGCGCCGGAAGACGCTGTTGAAAATTGAAACGCGGGGTGGTGGGATCGGAAACACGACGGCGATTGTACCGCGCGGGGTACAAACCGCCGTGCGGTCAGGAAGCCTTGATGGCGAAAGGCGCCGAAGGAGTGGCGACGCGATCCTGTGCGATGGTGTGGTTCCGGCGGTGGCTGTGAAGATCGCAGCCCGTGCCCTTTTCTTCCACGTAGGCGACTTCGCGACTGGTCGCCACTTCGCGATAGCGGCCAATGACGCAGCCGCAGGTCAGCGTCCGAAACCCCAGGAGCCGCACGAGACTCATAGCCGTGTCCTCCAGTTGCAGGGAGAGCAAGTTCTGTACCGCTGAGATGGCTTTGACGCCGCACATGCGTCGATGACCCGAATCACTCGGATTAACGATGAATCCGCCTGAAATGAACTATCGGCGCGTCGCGGATTTTCTCTCGCGATGTGGTCGGCGCACCGCACCTGGTGTCGCCACACCGACTCTGTGGATCTGCTTCAAGCGATTGGATGTTAGAGTCTCGGGGACCATGCGCCTACTGTGTCCCATCGCGGTTGCGGCCGCTTTCCTCGCCGGCACGTCTGGGACTGTGACGGCCCAGATGGACGCGGATGTTGGGGGCCGTCTCACACGGGAGCAGACGGTTCGCGCCGCCCTCGACATAGCGCGGGCCGCTGAGACCACCACGATCGACGAACAGGTGCGTCTCTGCCAGATCCCCGCGCCCCCGTTCAAGGAGGCGGCCCGCGCCGCTGCGTACGCGGACGCTTTTCGTGCCGCCGGCTTGAGAAACGTACGGATCGACAGTGCGGGGAACGTCCTCGGCGAGCGCCCTGGCCGCGCAACCCGGCCGCATCTGGTGTTCAGCGCTCACCTCGACACGGTGTTTCCCGAAGAGACCGACGTTCGCGTTACGCGGGAGGGATCGATTTTGAAAGGGCCCGGCATCGGAGACGACTGCCGCGGTCTGGCGGTAGTGCTCGCGGTCATCCGTGCGCTGAATCAGGCAAACGTTGAAACCAACGGCACGATCACGTTCGTGGGCACGGTCGGCGAGGAGGGACTTGGCGACCTCCGGGGAGTGAAGGCCCTATTTGGCGAAACGCTGGCCGGCCAAGTCGACCGTTTCGTCTCGGTGGACGGAACCGGTCTCGGGATTACACACATCGCAGTCGGCAGTCTGCGGTATCGCGTGACATTTTCGGGACCAGGCGGGCACAGCTATGGCGCTTTCGGCATTGCCAACCCCATGCACGCTCTCGGCAGAGCCATTTCCAGCTTCGCTGACACGCGCCCACCCTCAGACCCCAAAACGACGTTCAGCGTGGGGCGTATTGGTGGAGGGACGTCGGTGAACGCAATCCCGGCGGATGCCTGGATGGAGGTCGACATGCGTTCCGCCGACCAGGAATCGCTTCGCGCGCTGGAGTCGCGCTTTCGTGGCGTTGTCGCTGCTGCGCTTGCTGCGGAAAATGCCCGCTGGGATCAGAAGGGACGCATCTCCGTGACCGAGACCCTCGTTGGCGCGCGTCCAGCGGGAGCGATTCCGGCGACGGCCCCGATCGTTCAGGCGGTTGTATCGGTTACACGGGCACTCGGCGCAGAGGTTGAGCTCTCCGAAGGGTCGACCGATGCGAATATTCCGTTGAGCCTCAATATTCCTGCCGTCACCATCGACGCCGGAGGAAGCGGCACGGGCTCGCACACGTTGGACGAAGCCTTCGACACCACCGATTCCTGGCGCGGCACACAGCGCGCTGTTCTAGTCGCGATCGCGCTGGCGCAGTAGCAGGGCCCGAAAACTTTCCAGCTCCACCGCCCGCTGGCGTGCGGCGGCAATCCGCGCACGAATGACGCGGAACACGAAGGTCGCGTGACAGGCGGCGACGACGGCAAGCTCGGGCCATGGCGGAAGCGGCTCGAGCGTTGTGATTAGGTTCAGCGCCGCCGCACCGACGAACACCACGGAGAATAGCGGGTCGACGCCGCCGCCCGGAAGTGCAGGCCCGACGGTCATCGCCGCTGTTTCCCACTGTGGACCATCCGCACCCGCCTCGTACTTGACCTGGAGGTACCGGCCGATTCGCTCGGCGCCGACATGCAGCGCATGTATGGCTTCGAACCCACCTACGAGAACTGCCAGCGGCAAGAGGCTCGTCGTGGAAACCTGGCCGAACAGAAAGAGTACGACTGCCAGCGTCGCCCATACGGCGCAGGTGATCGGCATGATCACCATCCTGGCTGTCCCACGGCCGGACACGGTTCGCCGCAGCGCGGCGAACTCGGCCGTTCGGAGCGATACGCGCTGTTCGTAAGTTTCAGAGGGATGGTCTACTGGCATTCTTTTGGATGCTTGTATGCGCAGCCTTATTGGAAAATCCGCGCATCGGCATGCAGAGCGTACCTTCAGAGCCCCTGGTCATGTCAAAACCCCCTTGCACCCTACCGGATTCTTGCTAAAATGCCGAAACATTCCGTAACAACTTGTCGCGTAAGAGGTTGCTCGTGACCAAGGCCCGGGTGCACAGACCGATTCAACTGCTCGGTATCGCTGCCTTCGTGATGTGGGCTTTGCCGGCAGTACACGCTCAAGTAGCCGTTCCCCGCGGGCCGAGCGAGCCGCAGGCGCCGCTTTCCCTCGAAACGATCAATCAGGTATCGACATCCGCTGTCGGCACCGCAGGCCAGAGAGCTACTCATACCGTTCGCCGTGGTGAGACGCTGTACTCAATCGCTCGTCGTTACGGGACGAGCGTCGCGTCGCTGAAGGCGTGGAACGGTCTGCAGGGAAACTCGATTCGAGTTGGCAGGCGGCTGACAGTCTACACATCTGGGTCCGGCGGCTCGGCGACTCAGGCGCGACGATCGACACGTACATCGCGACGGGCAGCCGCGGCACTTGCGTTGCGCGAGGCCCAGGAGCCTCGTTTCAAGCTTGACGAGAACGGATCAACGGTTCCCGATCTGCGTGCGGAAGCCGCCATCATCTATAGCCCTGAGACGGGAAAGGTCCTGTGGGAGGAGAACGCGCAGGATCAGCGGTCGATTGCCAGCATCACGAAGATCATGACCGCCGCGGTCTTCCTCGAAAACGATCCCGATCTCACGCGCGACGTCGTCATCCAGCGCGCCGATGTGCTTCGCGCATCGACCACCTATCTTCGCGCTGGCTACAAGGTCACCAACAGTGACCTCCTGCACCTGCTTCTGATTGCATCCGACAATGCAGCGGCACGAGCCCTTGCCCGCATCTCACCTTATGGGTCGCAGGGCTTCATCGTCCGGATGAACGAAAAGGCTGCCGAGCTCGGACTGACGAACACGCACTACGCAGACCCGTCCGGCCTCTTGTCGGAGAACGTTTCGACAGCGTACGACATGGCACGGCTCATCACGCATGTAGCGAGCGATTCACGGATCGCTCAGATCATGCAGAAGCAACATCACTCCGTCCACGCCGGCCGGCGCACCATTAACATCCACAGCACGAATCAACTCGTTATGAACGGCGACGTCGACGTGCTCGGTGGCAAGACCGGATTCATCCGGAAAGCGGGTTACTGTCTCGCGACGCTGCTGCGTCTGCCGCAGGGTGGGCCACAGGTCGCGGTCGTCGTGCTGGGCGCCCGCTCCAACGCCGGTCGATTCTGGGAGACGCGCCACCTGTTCAACTGGCTATCCAGCAAGGCAAAGGATCTCTTCGGAGGAACGCCCGTTGAAGCTGCGGGCGTGAACAATTAGCCTGAATAACCGCGCTGCATGGCCGCCGCATCGAGCGGCAGCGTAGCGACGCCGTCAACGACCGGCATCACTGGGCGTGTGGCGCGTCGTCCGTCATAGGCTTTCAAGTAACGCGTACACACATCACACGCATAGACGCGGTAGCGCCCGTCCGGCGTTGCAAACGAGGTGATCCGCGACCGGTCGCCGTTGCGGCAGAACGGGCACGTCAACGATTCAAAGTTCCAGCGCAGTCCGCAGCGGCCGCAGATGAGATGGCGTTCAGCGGTCGGCGTGATGACCGCGAGCTCGGGTTCGCCGCCGCACAATGCGCAGTGCGGATGCGCCCACAGACCGAGCTCCGGGCGCTGCTGGATGACCTCCGCACATCGCGACAGAAAAGGCCGCATCGCCAGCGCGAAGACGTCGTCATTGGCACCGGTACCCGGCGCGCCCGCAATCGCAGTCGGTCCCCGCGTCACCCCGGCGGCGGCGTGACGCTCAACCCCTGCCTGATACCAGATGCGCAGAACCGACAACAGGGATTCATCGCGCCCGAGCGCCTGGACTTTCTGGAAATCAGAGTCGTCCAGCGCGCCGAACCGGCGAAGGATGTCCGCTGTCTGTCTGAGGGCCAGTCGCAATTCGGTGAGTTCGAGCGGGATATCCTCGAACCGAAGCAGCGGGCGTCCCTCGGCCTGATGCGACCTGAACGATGCTTCGGTAAAGTCCAGCGACGGAAGCGGGATGCGCGCTTGGATGCGGCGCTGCACCTCGAGCAGCTCGAGGTGCATGTCGACCGCGTCGGCAAGCTCGGGTTGTCGTTGTTTGAGCGCGCGAAGCTCGATGGCCTCTCTCGATTCCAGGCGGCCGGGTCGCGACGGTCGAGCCGTTCTATCGGCCACAAACCGATCATATCAAGGCGGGTGATAAGTTGAGTTGCGAATGCGGGTGCTGATGATCGCGTCCGAGTGCGTCCCGTTTGCCAAAACAGGCGGCCTCGCCGACGTCGTTGGCGCGCTTCCGCGTGCCCTGGCGAACCTCGGACATCGCGTCGACGTCGTCATTCCACGATACCGGGGCGTCGCCGCTGGCGCGCCTGTCGGTCGCGTCACCGTGCCTCTGGAAGGTCGCCTCGTCGATACGGACGTGTACGCCACCGACGATCGTGGCGTCCGATTCGTGTTTATCGATCGCCCCGAATACTTCGATCGTGCGCAGCTGTATGGAATCGGCAATGACGATTATCCGGACAATCCCGTTCGATTCACGCTCTTGAATCGAGCTGCGCTCGAATGGGCCGCAGCATCTGGGGAGCCCTATGATGTCGTCCACGCGCACGATTGGCAGGCGGGTCTCGCGCCGGTGCTGCTTGGCCGGGAGTTCGGGGCAAGCGGCGCCCTTCGCCATGCTGCCGCCGTTTTCACGATTCACAACCTCGCGTACCAGGGGTTATTCGATCCGGGCTGGCTGCCTCGTTTGGGCCTTGACCGGGATCTGATGCACGTTGACGCGCTCGAATTCTGGGGGCGAATTAGTTTCCTCAAGGCCGGCATTACTTTCAGCAGGCTCATAACGACCGTGAGCCCCCAATATGCCAGGGAAATTCAAACGCCGGCGTTCGGGTTTGGCTTCGACGGAATCCTGCGGTACCGCGCCGGCGACCTGATCGGAATCCTGAACGGGATCGATTACGATCAATGGGATCCCTGTCGCGACCGATACCTGCCCGTGCCGTACGACGCCACACACCTCGAAGGAAAGGACGCGGCGAAACGTCTCGTGCTCGAGACGTTTGGATTGCCGACTGAAGACGAAGTCCGTCGGCGGCCGCTCGTGGGGATGATTTCGCGCCTCGTCGACCAGAAGGGATTCGATCTGATGGCCGAGATCGCCGAGAAACTCCCGTCTCTCGGAGCGTCGTTTGTTCTTCTGGGCTCGGGAGAACAGCGGTACGAGGATTTGTGGATCACGCTCGCGCGCCGTCATCCGGATCGGATCGGCGCGCGGATTGGGTTTGACGAGGCTCTTGCCCATCGTATCGAAGCCGGCGCGGATCTGTTCCTGATGCCGTCACGCTTTGAGCCCTGCGGCCTCAATCAGATGTACAGCCTCCGTTACGGCACGGTACCGGTGGTGCGCGCGACCGGTGGTCTGTATGACACCGTTCGCAAATTCGACCCTTCGACGGGAGAGGGCACCGGTTTCATGTTCGAGCCGTACTCGGCGGTCGCGCTGCTGGAGACGCTCCAGAGTGCGCTGCGGATCTACCAGAACCGGCCGGTCTGGCGTCGTCTGCAAGTGGCTGGGATGGAGCAGGACTTTTCGTGGGCCGGCTCGGCCCGGCAGTACGTAGCCGCCTACGAACGCGCGACAATTGGGATATAGCCCGGGTCCGCTGGAAGCGGACCCGGGACGCATCAGAGAGAGAGTGAGATGGCATCCGACAAACTGAAAACGTTGACCGATAGCAACTTCGATCAGGAAATCCAGACTGGTGTCGTGCTGGTGGACTTCTGGGCCGAGTGGTGCGGACCGTGTCGGCGCATCGCGCCGATCGTGGAGGAGCTCGCCGGCCAGTACGACGGGCGCGCGACGGTCGGGAAGCTAAACGTCGACGAGAACCCCAACGTGCCCGGTCGGTTCATGATTCGCGGTATTCCGACACTCCTGTTGTTCAAGAACGGACAGCTCGCAGATACTCTCGTCGGTCTGGCACCGAAGGAAGACATCGCAAAAATGATCGACAAGCACCTCTGACGCGGGTGACACGGGCTGCGACAATGGCTGATCGAAGGGTTGCGATCATCGGGTCAGGTCCCGCCGGATTAACGGCGGCGTTATATACGGCGCGCGCCAATCTCAAACCTCTCCTGATCGAGGGACTCGAGGCCGGCGGGCAGCTGATGCTGACGACGATGGTGGAGAACTGGCCAGGGTTCCGCGACGGCATCATGGGACCGGATCTCATGGTCGAGATGCGGGCGCAGGCAGAGCGATTCGGCACGGACGTGCTCTCGGGCAACGTCATGTCGGTTGATCTGCGCAATCGTCCATTCACGATTGCGCTGAGCGACGGAAATCCAATCACGACCGACGCGCTCATCATCGCCACAGGCGCCTCAGCGCGCTGGCTGGAAATCGGCGCCGATCGAAAGCTGTCGGGCCATGGCGTCTCCACGTGCGCGACCTGCGACGGGTATTTCTTTCGCGGCCGGCCGATCGCGGTGGTGGGAGGCGGCGATTCCGCGATGGAAGAGGCGATATACCTCACACGGTTTGCGTCAAAGGTCACGGTCGTTCATCGACGCGACAGCCTCCGGGCGTCGAAGATCATGCAGGACAAGGCATTGGCCAACCCGAAGATCGAATTCGTCTGGGATTCGGAAATCGCCGACATCACCGACGTCGAAAAAGGGGAAGTCACTGGCATCGTCGTCCGCAACGTTAAGACGGGACAGCTGAGGAGCCTGTCGCTCGACGGCGTTTTCATCGCGATTGGTCATACGCCGAATACTTCGCTATTTAGGGGGCAGCTCGAGTTGGACGCGAACGGGTATATCGTGACGCACGATGGAACCCACACGAGCGTGCCCGGCGTTTTTGCCGCGGGCGACGTGCAGGATCACATATACCGTCAGGCCGTCACTGCCGCAGGCACGGGCTGCATGGCTGCCATCGACGCTGAGCGTTATCTGGACGACGTGCCGCAGCACCTGAACGAAACGCAGCAGGTTACCGTGTAACGTGGACGCGGAAGTCCGGCTGCTCGTCGCGATCCTCGATGCAGCTTACGATCGAAAGTCCTGGCACGGCGCAAACCTGCGCGGCGCTATCCGAGGAGTTACCGCTCGCCAGGCTGCCTGGCGCCCTTCGCGAAACCGGCACAACATATCCGAGCTGGTGGTGCATGCGGCGTACTGGAAATACGCCGTCTTCCGGCGTCTATCGGGCGCCGCGCGGGGGTCATTTCCCCTCAAGGGATCGAACTGGTTTGCGCGCGAGAACAGCAGCACGTCGACCTGGCGCAAGGACGTCGCCCTGCTGGACGAAATGCACCGTTCGCTCCGCGCGGCGGTGACGAGGCTGTCTGCAGGAGATCTGGCCCACACGCCACGCGGCAGCAAGGTCAGCACCTTCGCGATACTGTCGGGCGTCGCTGCGCACGATTTGTATCACGCTGGGCAGGTTCAGCTATTGAAGAAGCTTCAGAAGTAGCGCTTCATCCCGATGGTCAGCGAGACGCCAGTGGCATCGGGCAGCCCGGGCGGATCACTGACGACATCCCATCGAAGCTCGCCCTTGACCGTGGTGAGATTGTTCAGGAAATACTCGACGCCACCGCCGATATTCAGGCCGCCGCGCGTTTCGCCCTCAGGATCCGGCCGGCCTTCCCTAAGTAAGCGCACGAAATAAAAACCGGCGCCAGCCGTCGCGTACGGGTGCCACACGCCCCTTTCCCAGTTGTAGACCCCGTTGAACACAAGCCTCACCTGACGGTAGTGATCTTCTGTAAACCCCGTGGCGCCGGGACTGGTCCAGGCCAGCATCGCGCGACCGCTGAAGCGCGGCGTAATGTAGTACTCACCAAAGGCATCCAAGGTGAGAGAGTTCTCGAACTCGTCGTCGGGGAAAAACGCACCAATGTCGCCACCCGCGGCGAGCTGTCCGTCTTCGGGAGTCTGTGCGGAAGCGGGTAAAACGTTCCCGGCGAGTAACGCCAGCATACAGATGAGTTGGAAGTGTCGAGTCATGCGCGCGGTCGTAGCAACCCGACTGCCATCTGTGCAATTTCGTGAAGAACAGACGGCCGTTAGACGTCTTGAAGGCCCTGAATCCGCACCAATGAGTCAAGTTCTTTCACCGGCCCTTCAAGACGTCTCGCCCGCACATAGTGCGGGCAAGCAGATACTGTCACTAGCAAGGCGAAGCCACATGCTCGTCGGTCCGAGGCGGAGCCTCGCTAGTCTATCCAGCCGCCTCCAACCACGATGTCGGCTTCATAGAAGACCACGGCCTGGCCGGGTGTAACTGCCGACTGCGGCGCATCGAATGCGAACTCGGCGCGGCCGTCCTCGAGTGCGCGGACGCGTCCCGGTGAAGGTCGATGGCGGTGGCGAATCTGTGCCGAAACGGAAACCCACGCCGTCGGGGGGGTGATCGAAATCCAGTTCACGTCGGAGGCAAGCAGGGTAGTCCGCTCGAGGGCGGCTCGAGGACCGACTGTAACGGTGCCGGACTCCGCGTCAATCTTGAGCACGTACAAGGGAACACCAGCCGCTACGCCTAGTCCCTTCCGCTGCCCGACGGTGAATCGATGAACACCAGAATGGCCGCCGAGAACACGGCCGTCCTGATCCCTGATTGCGCCCACCTTGACGGCTGCAGGTCGATCCCGCTCGATGAACTCGGCGTAATCGCCCGAGGGCACGAAGCAGATTTCCTGACTGTCGGGCTTGTCGGCGACCTGCAGTCGAAGCCGGCGTGCCTGGGCGCGCACCTGACCCTTCGTGAGCGCGCCGACAGGAAAACTCGCGCGCTCGAGCTGTTCCTGCGTGAGTGAAAAGAGGAAGTACGACTGATCCTTGTCCGGGTCTGCGCTCCGCTTCAGAAGCCAGCGGCCAGGCGATGTTTGCTCCACGCGTGCGTAATGTCCCGTCGCGACCCGATCCGCGCCAAGCCCCCGGGCTCGCTCGAGCAGCGTCGAGAACTTCAGGTCGCTATTGCAGTGGGCGCAGGGAAGCGGTGTGCGTCCGGAGGCGTACTCCTGCACGAAATTGGAGATGACAGAGTCTCGGAACTGCTGCTCGAAATTGAGGATGTAGTGCGGGATGCCGAGACTGGCAGCAACCCGCCGCGCATCGTGCAAATCATCCAGCGTGCAGCAGCTTCCGAACGTTCGGCCATCGCTCTGATCGTAGAGCTGCATCGACAGACCTACGACGTCGTGACCCTGCTCGGCAAGCAGAGCCGCGGCGACTGACGAATCGACGCCGCCGGACATCGCTACGACAATGCGCATGAATCAAACCTTGGAACCCGCTTTCGCTCGCATCGCTTTGTCACAAGCTACGGCGAGGCCTCGCTATAGCTTTGCACGGGCGATCCTGCGTGCAAAGCGGAAGCGGGG
>Ga0075430_100001497_pt1 | contig 19065 bp, 19 predicted proteins | sample RhiMetdeltSRZDD4_FD_75294 | JGI IMG/M metagenome (GOLD analysis project Ga0075430, IMG submission 75294) | Populus rhizosphere microbial communities from Tennessee, USA - Rhizosphere MetaG P. deltoides SRZDD4 | ecosystem: Host-associated > Plants > Roots > Rhizosphere > Soil | place: USA... | reverse complement strand
GCGATGGTCTCGGCCATGCGGCGCCCGCCTTCGAGCTTGATCGCGCCGCAGCCGGTCTCCTTCATGACCCGCGCGCAGGACGCGAACGCCTGCTCTTTCGACTGCTCATAGGACCCGAACGGCATGTCGATCACCACCAGGGCATGCTTCGAGCCGCGCATGACGGCATGGCCTTGCAGGATCATCATGTCGAGCGTGACCGGCACCGTGGTCTCGAAGCCATGCATGACCATGCCCAGTGAATCCCCGACCAGGATCACGTCACAATATTTGTCGACCAGCCGCGCGGTGTGCGCGTGATAGGACGTGAGGCATACGATCGGCTGGCCGTTCTTGCGCGCCAGGATGTCGGGTGCCGTCAGCCGTTTGATTTCGTCTTGCACGGACACTTGCTTACCTCACGAACGCCGGCACGCCGACGACATAGGGATGGAACCAGAAGCCGAGCGCGAGATAGATCAGCGTCCCGACCACGACCGCCAGCGTATCGCAATCGCGCCCGCCGTGTCCGAAATCCGGCGCGCCGGGATCGCTGCGACGCTTGAGCGTGATGCGATCGTACACCGCCCACGCCAGGAACGAGCCGAACAGGATGATCGAGCCGAGATCGCCGTTCGCGAGCAGGTGGCCGAACGCCCACAGCTTGATGCCGACCAGCAGCGGATGCTTGAGCACGCGCTTGATGTCGCCCGGAATATAAGCGGCCGCGATGCAGATGAACGCCGGCCACAGCAGCAGGTTGTTGACATGGCGAAGCCAGCGCGGCGGGTCCCAGACGTCGATCATGCCGGCCGCGCGATAGCGCGCGAAGCCGTAGCCGATCAGGACGATGGCGATCAGCGACACCACCGAATAAGCCACCTTGTATGGCACCTCGCCGACGCGTGCGACCAGCGCCGCCCGCTGCGGGCGGAGCGTGGTTAACGTGTGGGCGCCGAAAAACACGGCGAGCCCGAAGATCATGATCGCAAGGCCCATGGGGTTTCTTTAGCACCTGCGGTTTCCTCATGGGAGGGAGCCTGGCGCTACCGTTCATGCGACGTTCTGAGGCGCCGGCGATGGGGTGGCGCCAGGCCTCCGGCAAGACGGGGTGGCGACGGCGCGCGCTGGCGCCATCGCGCTCGCGGCTTTGCCATGCTCAATCGAGAACAGCGCTACCGCACCTTGACGTATTTCCGCAGCACCCGCGGCCGCGGCTCGCCTGCGAAGATATTGCCGGACTTGTCCACCGTGCCGAACTCGGGGCCGCTGCCGGTGCGCGTACTCGGACGGCCACCCTGATCGAGGATGAAGTAGCGCACCCAGCCGTCGAGCGCGTCGCCGATCCTGATGCCCTGCTCGAACCCGGGATTGTCGACATTGTCCGACTCCGAGTCGAATACATAAATCTGGTCTTCATCGTTGATCGAAAACGCGATCCCGCTCGGCATCCCGAATTGGTGCCAACGCGCAATGTACTTGCCGTCCTGATCGAAGATCTGAATGCGCATGTTCGAGCGATCGCACACGAACAGCCGCCCCCGCTTGTCCATCGAAATGCAGTGGGCAACCCGGAATTCGCCCGGAGCATATCCGGTCTTGCCCCAGGCTTTGATGAACTTGCCGTCCTTGGAGAACTTCACAATGCGGTTGTTCGGACCATGGCCGTCGGCAATGAAGATGTCGCCGTTGGGCGCGGTGACGACGCCGGCCGGCTGGTCGAAGTGGCTCTCGTCGTTGCCGGCGACGCCGGGCTCGCCGAGCGTCATCAGGAGCTTGCCATCCGGGCTGAATTTGCGGACGACATGCCCGGCCCTGACGCCGGCCTTCGCCGCCCGTCGGACTGCGTCATCGGATGCCGCGTCGGTCGCCCACACATTGCCCTCGGGATCGACGTATAGCCCGTGCGGCCAGATGAACATCTGCGCGCCGAAGCTTTTCACGACGTTGCCCTTGGCATCGAACTTGTAGATCGTGTCGTGCGGCTTGAGCGTGCCGTCGGCGTTCATGCAGTCGACGCCGAAGCGCCCGCCGCGCGCGAACGGCACCGGACTCGTCTCGTCGCATCGGATGAAGGCCCAGATGCTTTCTCCATCGACGTCGACATGCACCGACGCCGGCGGTCCCATCTCGCGCCCGCCTGGAAGCTTGGCCCATTCGCCGCCCGGAACGCTCGGGCCGCCCTCGTCCGCCAATCCCCTCACCGGACGGTATGGATTGTGCGACGGCCCTTGCGCGTAAGCGATGGCTCCCGTCGCAAGCACCGCGACGATGCCGATCACCGCCACCGATCGCGCACGAAATTTCTCCCACATGGCATCCTCCCCGTAACAAGTGTTTTGTTTGGACCGGCAGTTTGCTCGAATGCAATCGATAAGCAAGTGGCTCCGATCGCCCGCAGTGAATCGGCGATCACCTTCGGCCGCGCCGGTATGCACACGCGTGCACGAACGGCTTCCAGGCAACTTCCGCCGCCCGCACCATCAGCCTATGCACGATCGCCAATAGTTCTCGTGATGGCACCCTGAAATTGACGCCTCCGCATCTGCGCCACTCACAGTTCATCGTCGTGACGCGTGTCGAATGACGCGTCATCGAATGACGTGCCACCGACTCCGGTCCGCCGCCCCCGGTCTGCGGTCGCGCTGCGGACGCCGCGATCAAAGACCGCGCCGGTGGTATGCCGATCCAGTTAGCATGCTGATCGACAATGGAAATCGGGCGGTTCCGGCGTCTTTCACCAAGCCCGGGAGGCGCGACACGGGCGCGTTGTTACGTACAATCACTTAAGCGTTTTGCGGGCATTCGCCGGGCGCAAGACAATCAAAAATCAACACTTCCGCCGTATCGCTAGTGACTTCGATCGACCGCTACCCATCGCGCATTCAGTACAACGCGCATGGATCCGTTGAGACGCTCCGGCAAAGGCGGTCCCGCGAGGTCTAATGTTGAACGTATTGACACGTTGCGCCGCCGCGCTTGTGTACTTGGTCGTTCCTTTGGCCATTCCCTTGGCCCTTCCGACTGCCTCCCGGGCGGAGCCGGTCAAGCTCAAGCTCGCCTACTTCACGTCCGACCGCACCTCGACATACCAAAGCGGTATCAAACCCTTCATTGACGCCGTCAACGCGGCCGGGCTTGGCTCCGTCGTGATCGAACCGCATGTCAGCGGCGCCCTCGGCAAAGATCCGGCCACGCAACTGCAGTTGCTGCTGGACGGAACTGCCGACATCGCATTCGTCGTTCCCTGGCTGACCCCGGAGCGCTTTCCGGGTTTGAGCGTCATCGAACTGCCGGGCCTGTTTCGCGACGGCCGCGAAGCGACACTCGTCCATGCCCAGCTTGTCGCCGACAAACGCCTGAAAGCATACGACGACTTTCACGTGATCAGTGCGTATGCAACCGACCCCGAGACCATTCATACCCGCCCCAAGGTGGACTCACTTGACGATCTGAGCGGATTGCGGATCCGCGCCAACAATCCAATCCTGGCCGCGGCACTGGAAAAGCTCGGAATGAAGGCCATGCCGATGCCGGTCAACAAGGCCGCGGGCGCAATCAGCGCCGGCGTGATCGATGGCGCAGCGGTACCGCCCAATGTCCTTTTCCAATTCGGAGTCGGACGCGTCGCTAGCTATCACTATTTACTCAAGACGAGCGTGGCCCCGCTTGCGCTCCTGATGACTCGAAAGAAACTCGAAGCGCTGCCGAAAAAGGCGCAGGAGGTGATTCTCGAGTTCAGCGGTCCGCGGTCGGTCGAGCGCTACAGTGAGAGCATGTCGGCGGAGAACCGGCGGTTGCTCGATCAACTACGCAACGATCCCAAACGGACGGTCATCGTTCCCTCGGCGCGCGACCAGAAAACCGCGACGGCCGCGTTCGATGCCATCACACGCGATTGGGAAACACAGACCGAAAACAACAAGGCGCTGCTCGAGGCCGCGCGCGCCGAGATCCGCAAGTTGCGACAGGCCGAGTAATGTCACATCCCCCGTCGCGTCCGAACCGCTCGAATTGCTACTCATGACCAAGTCCATTTATCGAACTCTGGGAACGGTCACCCTCATCCTGCTTGCCCTGATCGGCATGACCTGGACCACGGTCAGGTTTGCAACCGAGCATCTCCTCTACGAGGACGCCCGGTCCACCGCACGGCAATGGGCTCAAAATCTGGCCGAGAACGCCGGCGATCTCGAGCAGATTGCCAGCGGCGAGATGCCGACGTCCGCCAGCATGGCATTTTTTCAGTGGGCGCAGCGTTCCGGTCACGTCTTTCGCTACGAAATCTACAACCGGGAAGGCCTTTCGCAGCTGGTTTCGACGCGGGAGCAGATCGCCCCCGTCGGCGTTTCTGAACACAGCCCGGAAGCATCGCAAGCCATCGCGGAACGGCGCGCCATTGTGTTGATCAAGGAAGGTGCCTCGCCCGACCTGCCCACCTTCTACGCGGAGGCCTATGTGCCCGTCATCGCCGATGGCGAGCCGATCGCCGCCGTGGCCGCCTATGTCAATCAGGCTGAAGAGCGCGACCGCTTCTACGCGACCTTCGTCAGGGCGGCGATCGCGCTCTGCGCCCTGACGGCGCTGGCATTCCTCATTCCGGCCGGCGCCTGGTACCGGCGCACCAAAGAGAAGGAACGCGCCGACGAGCAAATCCGCTATCTCGCGCATCACGACGCCATGACCGGCCTGGATAACCGCCATCAGCTGTCGGAGAAGCTCCAGCGCGCGCTGGTCGCGCTCCCGGAGCGCGGTGGCAAGCTTGCCCTGCACTATGTCGACCTCGACCACTTCAAGGACGTCAACGACATGCTGGGCCACGATGCCGGCGATGCGCTGCTCCAACTCGCGGCCGAGCGGCTGCGCATGGCTGCCCGAAAAAAGGATGTAGTCGCGCGCATCGGCGGCGACGAATTCACCATCGTCCAGATCGACGCCGCCGACAAATCGGAGGCCGAAGCGCTGGCGCAGCGCGTCATCGCAACACTGCAAGAGCCGTTCGTCATCGATGGCCAGACCGTACGGGTCGGGGCCAGCGTCGGCATTGCGATGGCTCCGACCGACGCCATCGATATCGCGCAACTGATGCGCTGCGCCGACCTTGCGCTGTACAAGGCAAAAGCGGACGGGCGGAATTGCGCGCGCTTCTTCTCGTCGCAGCTCGACATCGACAAGCAGGCGCGGCTCGCCATGGAGCAGGCGCTCCGCCACGCAGTCGCGAACGACGGCTTCGACCTCGAATTCCAGCCGGTCTACGACAGCACCAACAAAACGCTGGCGGGCTTCGAGGCGCTGATCCGGCTGCCTTCGTTCGAGGGCGGCACGATCTCGCCATCCGTCTTCATCCCCGTCGCCGAGGAACTCGGACTGATCCAATACATCGGAACGTGGGTGTTGAAGCGAGCCTGCCAAACCGCCGCAACCTGGCCGGAGCATCTCTCGGTCGCAGTCAACATGTCGCCGGCGCAGTTCAACACCGGCAACGTTTGCGAGGTCGTCGCACTGGCGCTGCGCGAAAGCGGACTCGAGCCGCGAAGGCTCGAACTGGAGATCACCGAAGGTCTGCTGCTGGGCGACACCGAGGCGGTGATGAAGCAACTTAACGGCCTCAAGAAGCTCGGCGTCTCGATCGTGATGGACGACTTCGGCACCGGCTATTCGAGCCTGAGCTATCTGTGGCGCTTCCATTTCGACAAGATCAAGATCGACCGCTCGTTCATGAGCGCGTATGGCGACGCCAACGGCAACGCCGAGACCATCGTCAAGACCATCGTCGCTCTCGGCCGCTCGCTCAACATGCAAGTGACCGTGGAAGGCGTCGAAACCGACGGACAGGCCACTTTCGTTCGCAACCTCGACGCCGACGAGGTCCAGGGATTCTACTACGGCCGCCCGATGCCGGAGTCCGCGCTCGGGGCGAGCATGCTCGCCGCGCTGCGACCCGAACCGACGGAGCCGAAAGATCCCTCCGACACGTCCACCACGCTGCGCAAGACCGGCTAGTGGCCCCTCGATACTGACATTCGCAAAGTCGCCCGCGGAAACGGGATGCGAACGCTAGAGCCCGCCCGAAACTCTCCCGGGCGGCGGCGCAGGCGCGACATCCTTCCACCGCACTTTCGCCCGGCCGCCGCGGAACCTTGGCGGCAGGGGCGGATTCGAGGGAGGGACTTCCGATGATCCGCGCGACATTATCCTGCGCGTGCGTTATTGCCGTTTCCGTTGCGTCCAACCTTCCGGCCCGTGCCGACAAGCCGATCAATCTCGAAGCGCGTTTCGCCCAAGGCGTGATGAAGGGCGGCGAAAAGCAGCGCAACTACCTGCGTGTCGGCCTCAATGGCTGCGAGCGGCCCCCGGCCGAACGCACGCCCGTCAACGTCGCCTTCGTGATCGACCGTTCCGGCTCGATGCAGGGCTCACGCATCGCCCAAGCGCGCGAGGCGGCCGCGGCTGCGATCCGCCGTCTCGACAAGAACGACATCGCGTCGGTCGTGGTCTTCGACGACAAGATCGACCTTCTGGTGCAGGCGCAGCCGGTCGACGACCATGCCGCCTTCATCGACCGCATCCGGCAGATCACTGCCCGCGGCTCGACCGCGATCCACGGCGGCGTGCTCGAGGGCGCGCAACAGGTACGGCATAATTTCGACCAGCGCCGGCTCAACCGCGTGGTGCTGCTGTCGGACGGCCAGGCCAATGTCGGACCGCGCCGGCCCGAAGATTTCGCCAAGCTCGGCCGCGAGCTCCTGCAGCAGGGCATCTCGGTAAGCACCATCGGGCTCGGTCTGCAATACAACGAAGACCTAATGCTTCAGCTCGCGCGAGCGAGCGACGGCAACCACAGCTTCGTCGGCGAAACCACCGACCTGATCCAGGTGTTCAACAAGGAATTCGACGACGTACTGGCGTCGTGCGCTCAGACAGTTTCGATCGACGTCGAGTTCAGGCCCGGCGTCCGCGTCGTGCGCGCGCTGAGCCGCGACGGCAAGATCGAAGGCCAGACCGCGCAGTTCCAGCTCAATCAGGTCTATGCGGCGACCGAGCACTACGTGCTGATGGAAGTCGAGGTCGATCCGGAGGCGTCCGCCGGCGGAACCGGCAACGACACCGAGCTTGGCCGCGTGCGCGTGAGCTACACCGCCGCGCAGGACGGAGCACGCCAGAACATCGAAACGCCGATCCGCGCGCGCTTCAGCACGTCGGACACGGAAATCGTGGCGAGCCGCGACAATGCGGTGACCGAGTCGGTGATCGAGCAGAGCGTGCGCGCACGCACCGCTTCCGCGATCGAGCTGCGCGATCAGGGCCGGCACGGCGAGGCGCAGGCGCTGTTCCAGCAGAATGTGAAGGAGATCGAGGCGCAAGCCGCGCAGGCGCCGCTGTCGGACCGCCTGCAATACCTCAATCAGCAGTATCGCGGTATCGTCGCGGCGCCGCCGGCATCACCCACCGCCCAGTCCGACCAGCGCAAATTCCTGCGCCAGATGGACTCGAACCCGGCGGCGGCGGGTTCGCGCTACTGAAAAAGGCAACGCCGCCGCTGGGCGACCAAGGCCCGGCGGCGGCGCAAACTCGCAAACAGGGCGCTCGATTCAAGAGCCTGTCTTGAACGACTTCGACCAATACTCGCCCACCTGTCCGACCAGCGACGGCGGCAGCGGCACATAGCCAAGCGTCGCCGCCTCCTTGCTGCCCTTCTCCAGGGCCCAGCGGAAGAACGTGAGCGCCGACCGAGACCGCCGCGGCGAGGTTGGCTGCTTGTGCATGAGGACGAACACCGTCGCGGTGATCGGATAGGCCTCGTCGCCCGGTGCATTGGTCAGCATCAGATTGAAGTCGGAGGTCTTGCTCCATTCGGCGCTCGCTGCCGCGGCCTGGAAGCTCTTGCTATCCGGCACGACGAACTGCCCGGCGCGGTTCTGGATCAGCGCGGTGCTCAGCTTGGCCTGCGTCGCTTGCGTGTACTCCAGATAGCCAATCGCATTTTTGGTCTTCCGCACGACGGCCGCAACGCCCTCGTTGCCTTTTGCGCCGGCGCCCACCCGCCACGGCAACAGGGTCTTCACACCCATGGTATTCTGCCAGTCCGGGCTGGTCTGGGCGAGGAAATGAGCGAGGTTGTAGGTCGTGCCGGATCCGTCGGCGCGATGAACGATGGCGATCGGCGCCTCCGGCAGTTTCAGGCCAGGATTCAGCGCCTTGATCGCGGGGTGCGACCATTCGCGAATCTTGCCCAGAAAGATATCGGCGAGAACTTCGCCGCTGAGCTTCATCTCATTCGAGCCGACGCCATCGAGATTGACGACGACCACGACGCCGCCGATCACGATGGGGAACTGCCCCAGTCCCATTTTGGCCAATTCGTCCGACGGCAGCGGCACGTCGGACGCGCCGAAGTCGACCGCCCGGTCGCGAACGCGCAGCGTTCCGGCCAGTGAGCCGACCGGCTCGTAGTCGAGGGGCGGACCGACCTGTGCATCATCGAGGCCGGAGTTGAAAAACGGAAAGTCGCCACCCAGCGCGAGCCAGCGCTGGTAGCTGTGGGCCCAGCGCGAGATCACCGGATAGGCAAACGTCGACCCCGCACCGCGGACGGCCTCCGTGCCGCCCAGCGTTTCCTGAGCCTTCACCGGCGTTGGCGCGGCGGCGGCGAGAATGGCGGTCAAAATCAAAGCGGCGAAATGTTTCACGGTTGTCTCCCAAGCGGTCCGCTAGCACGGGCAGTGAGCGGCGGCGGTGGGGGCCCTGCCCCGCCGCCGCCATCCGGCTGTTTACGCCGGCACCGGTTGCACGCCGCCGAACGGACGGTCCTGCGGCTGGTCAACCCGCTGCGCGATATCGCGCGGCACCGAATTTCGTTCGTCGATGATCCGGTGCACTAGGTTAAAGGCGCGCTCCGCACTCCCGAGCAAAGTCAGGATCGAGCCGCGTTCCGCCCATGGCAGTTCTGCGCCCAGCCGCAGGCAGCGATCACGCAGGCTGTGAATCGCAGCATCCAGCTTGTCGAGATCCGGCGGAGGCAACAGCTTGCCCTGGTCGTCCGGAACGATCGCACGCATGGCCTGGGCGACCAGATCGACGGTTTCGTCGACCAGCGGCTTTGCGACCGCAGAGAACGGCTGACGTTCAACACGCCGAGCGATCTGATAGAGGGATTCGCCGAGGCTCGCGGTCCAGTCCTCTTCTTCGATCATGCTTGCCAGCAAATCTGCCTGTGTGTGCGGCATGTCAGGCTTGAACATACCGGCGGTATACGAGCGTATCTCGCGGCTGAGCACGTCGAGCGCCGCATGATGCTCTTCCGAATCGTCCGGCGCGTCTTCCACCCCCCGCGCGATCGCCAGGAACTTGCCGGCGCCCTCGAGGTAGCGATCGGTTTCGCGCTGAACCAATGGAACGCCGGTCGCCAACTCCTTGCTCTGGCTCGGATTGAGGTAGCGAGGCTGCGAATAATCTTCGACATCGTCGGCCTGGTTTTGGCCGACGCGTGACAGCACCCGATCGAACACGTTGATGAACGGGAACATGACGGCGGTGTTGAAGATGTTGAAGGCGGTCGAATAGATGCCAACCGCCACGGGCACCAGCGGGAACGTTTCCTTCCCGTCGACGACCACCGCCTGACCGGGGTCGCCGCCGAACCAGCCCATGATATAAACCAACGCCTGCATCGACAGGAAGAAGAACGGCAGCATCAGGGCAACGCCGATGATGTTGAACGAGATGTGCGCGTAGGCCGCACGCTTGGCATTCTTCGAGAGGTTGAGCGAAGCCATCCACGACGTGATGGTCGTGCCGAGATCCGCGCCCAGGGAGAATGCAACAGCGGTCTGCCAATCCAGCACGCCGGCAGCGCCGAGACCCATCACGATGCCGATCGTTGCCGACGACGAATGGATCATGGCCGTGATCCCCGCCGCGATCAGCACGCAGTAGATGAGATTGACATAATTGTCGGCCTTCAGGCCGGAAATCACGGACATGACTTCGGGCATATTGCGCAGCGGGCGCAGGCCGCCGGTCATGAGGTTGAGGCCGTAGAAGATCAGCGCAAAGCCCATGCAGGCGAGCGCGATATTCCGAACCTTGTTGTCCTTCGCGAACACGTAAACCAGCGCGAAGAGGCCGGCGAGGATCAGCCCGAGCGGTCCGAGCGGCAGGGCGATCAGCCCGTTGCCCAACGTCGTGCCGATATTGGCACCCATGATCACGCTGATCGCGGGACGCAGGCCCATGACACCGGCATTGACCAGGCCGACGACCATCACGGTCATCGCCGTGCTGGACTGGATAATGCCGGTGATGAAGGTGCCGGCGAAGAGACCGGTGACGGGCGTTCCGGCGACTTTCGCCAGGAATGCGCGCATCTTGTTGACGGCAAGCGCTTGAATGCCGTTCGACATGAATTCGAGACCGAGCATGAAGATGCCCAAGCCTCCGATCACCGGTACCAAAACATCCTTGAAAATATCCGCCTGCATATCGCCACGCCCCTGTTTGGGTCGATGCGAAAGGCAGTGTCGTCCGCGGGAAACGCGGACACGCGGCAACGCCGCCGGTGACCCCCGTCACCGTTCTGTCATGCCCGGATGGCCCGTCGAAGCGCGCCTAGCGCTGCCGATGACCGCCCGGACCACGCAACGACCTTGTCGATTTGAAGGTCACCAGTAGTCCGCGGCGATCTAATCCGGGCCGTGTGACACGGATAAGTATCGTGTGTGACAGTCCCGAATCCCGTGAGAATCCGGCAGTAGAATCTACATCACCGGCGAATGGCCGCCGTCGACATTGATGGCAGTGCCGGTGATGTAGGACGCCTGGTCCGACACCAGGAAGCAGGCCAGGTTCGCGAACTCCTCGGCCTTGCCGATGCGCTTGAGCGGAATGTCCTTGACGCGCCGGCTCACATATTCGGACAGCGCGATCCCCTCCTTGGCCGCGCGCTGCACGTGCTGGTCGGACTCGATGAAGCCCACCAGCATGGCATTGACCAGGATGTTGTGCGGCGCGCCCTCGTGCGAGAGCACCTTGGTCAGCGCCGCGCCGGCCGCGCGTGAGATCGTGGTCGGCGCCGAGCCCGCGCGCGGGGCCTTCGAGCCGATATTGAGCACGTTGATGACCCGCCCCCATTTGCGCTCCTTCATGCCTTTCCAGGCGGCGCGCGTCATGCGGATGGCGGCGAACACCTTCTGGTCCATGTCCTCGCGCCAGACCTCATCGGTGAGATCCTCGAATGCCAGGTTGCGGGACGTGCCGGCATTGTTGACGACGATGTCGACCTTGCCGAACGCCTTCACCGCCTCGTCGTAGATGCGCGTGATGTCGGCGGGCACCGCAACATCGCCGGTGACGCCGATGACGCGGCCCTTGGCCTGCGCCTTGATCTCCGCCACCGCCTTGTCGAGCGCCTCGCGGCCGCGCGAGCAGATCACCACGTCGGCGCCCGACTGCGCGAAGCGCATCGCGATGGCGTAGCCGAGCCCCTTCGAGCCGCCGGTGATGATGGCGGCACGGCCGGAAAGAGAAATGTCCATTATTTCATCCCTGTTAAGGCGTTCTTGGGCGTTTCCGTGAGCCATAGCCATGCCGCCTGATGATAGCGGCGTCAATCTGGACTAGAATACTTTGATTCCTCGTCACCGGGGCGCCGATGGAATTCACCGCACTGTTCCTGGCCGTAACGATCGTGCTGCTGGCCGCATGGCTTGGGCCGCGCACGCTGGCCCTCGTGCTGTTCGGAGCAACGTTTGTGGCCTGCGTTGCAACCTATCTGCATCACGCCACCGACGTGCTGAAGCTGTCGTTCTGAGGCGCTCATGACGCGATCGTTCGCAATGGCGCTCAATGCGCTCGGGCTCTACGCCATCGCGGCAGTGCTGGCGGCCGCCTTCGCCGCGCAGATCCTCCTGCATGAGCTCCCCTGCCCGCTGTGCCTGCTGCAGCGCATCCAGTTTACGGCGCTGGCGATCGGCCCCATCCTCAACATCCGTCACGGACCGCGGCCGAGCCACTATGCGGTATCGCTGTTCGCGGCGATCGCCGGGGCGGCTTTCGCAGCGCGCCAGGTCCTGCTGCACATCATGCCCGGCGATCCGGGTTACGGCTCGGCGCTGCTGGGCTTTCACTATTACACGTGGGCCCTGATCGGCTTCAGCGTTGCGATCGTCGCCATCGCCGCGATCCTGTTGTTCGATAGCCAATTCAAATCCGGCGATACGACGCCGCCGGCGAAAACCGGCGCGTTGGCGCAGGCCGCGGTCTGGCTGGTGATCGCGCTGACCGCAGCAAATGTGATTTCGACGCTGGTCGAGTGCGGCTTCGGTGCGTGTCCGGACAACCCGGTCGCCTACGAGCTACTCAAGCGCCGGCCGTGACGTCGCTAGGCGCCGACGGCGTCCTTGTAGAGTTCCGGCTTGAAGCCGACCACGAGCTTGTCGCGGCCGAGATCGAGCACCGGCCGCTTGATCATCGAGGGTTGATCGAGCATCAGTGCAATCGCTTTCTTGGCGTCGCTCACCTGCTTGTCCTTGTCAGAGAGCTTGCGGAAGGTCGTACCGGCGCGGTTGAGCAAGGTTTCCCACCCGACCTTCTTTACCCAACGCTCCAGCCGTTCGCGGTCGATCCCGGCGGTCTTGTAGTCGTGGAAATCGTGGGCGACGCCCTGCTTGTCGAGCCAGGCGCGTGCCTTCTTCATGGTGTCGCAGTTCTTGATGCCGTAGATCGTGATGGGCATGGATGCGTCTCGTGCAAGACCCTTCAGTTTCTTTCGCCGCGCATGATGGCATGCACGCGCCGCCAAGCCAACGGCGCCACATGACAAGAGCCAGCCCTCCGCTATGATTGCTTGAAGCACGGGTAATCGGGGCCGAGCCGAATGACATACGATGCGGACGTCAAGGCCGTCATGACGGCGCTGAAAGCGTACGCCTCGACCAAATTCCGCGCCGACATGGAGCCGCGCTACGGCATCGTCACCGCCAAGGCGCTGGGCGTGCCGATGGCGAAGATGCAAGCTATCGCCAAGCCGCTGGGCCGCAACCACGGTCTCGCCGCCGCACTGTGGAAGACCGGCTGGTACGATTGCCGCATGGTCGCCTGCATGATCGACGACCCGGCCGAGGTCACGCCCGAACAGATGGATCGCTGGCGCGCCGATTTCGACAACTGGGCCATCACCGACACGGCTTGCTTCAAGCTTTTCGATCAGACGCCGCACGCCTTCGCCAAGATCGATGCGTGGGCCAAGCTGAAGGACGAGTTCGGACGCCGCGCCGCTTTCGCCCTGCTGGCCACCATGGCGCTGCACGGCCGCGGCGAAACGTCCGACTACCTGACGCGGCTGCCGCTGATTGAAGCCGCCGCAACGGACGAGCGCAACTTCGTGAAGAAGGGCGTCAACTGGGCACTGCGTGCGATCGGCGGCAAGAAGAGCCCGCCGCTAAGGACCGCGGCGCGAAAACTGGCGACCAAGCTGGCGGGCTCAGCCGATAAGACGGCACGCTGGATCGGCAAAGACGCCCTTAAAGCCTTCGACAAGGCCGACGCTGGCGCGAGCAAAAAGAAAGCCCCCAAACGGTCACCGGCAGCGCCCCGGAAACGCGCAACCGCTCGGCGGAGCCGCTGAGCGCAAGCCCGGTGCGCGCAACCTGCTAAGCCGCCGGCGCCATCCGGTCGTCGAGGATCGTCGCGTGAGTATGGGCGGTTGCTGGCTCTTCGGCCGCGGCAATCACCACCCGATTCCGCCCCTGCCGCTTGGCGGCGTAGACCGCCATGTCGGCTTTGCGCATGATGCTGTCGAGGTCGTAGCCGAATATCTCCGTCGAGGCGATGCCGATGCTCACCGTCGCCTTCACCGGGGTGCCGGCGACATCGATACTGGCGTTCTCGAACTGGTGGCGGATGCGTTCCGCGACGGTATGGGCCTGGTCCGCGCGCGTACACGGCAACAGACAGCAGAACTCCTCGCCGCCGATGCGGAACAGGAAATCGGTCGGTCGGATGTTGTCGTGCACCACCGCGACGAACCGCATCAGCACATCGTCGCCGCCGGAATGTCCCAGCCGGTCGTTCAGCGACTTGAAGTGATCGAGGTCGAGGAACAACAGGCACAGCGGCGCACGCTCATGGCGGTGACGCTGCGCCAGGCGCTCACCGCGTGCCACGAATGCCCGCCGATTGAGCGCGCCGGTCAACGGATCGGTCTGCGCCTTCATGCGCTGGTCGAGCTCGAGACGCTCCTTGGACATCGCCACGAGCAGGACGCTCAGCATGAGCGCGTGAAAGAACACGATCAGATTGAAAGCCGCCATCCAGCCGGGCTGGGTCGGCTGCGCACCGAACGGAAACGGCAGCACGTTGACGAGCAGTATCCGGGCGACAAAGAACAGCGCCAACGTCGCGAACAGGATCATCACCGGCCAGCGCGACTGCAACGGCTCTTGCCGGCCGCGCCAGAACTCGACCGCACACATCGCGATCAGCGGCGCCAGCAGCGCCGAGGACAGCATGACGCGGTAGCTGACGGTGTCGAGGAAATTCGGCAGCAGGCAGGCCGCCAGCCAAAGTCCGGGCGCCACAAACACCGGAAGCCACAGCGGCGGCCGCCGGTCGAATGCGCGCGTGCCCTGCCAGCAGCAGGCGAACGCCGCGATCAGCGACGCCACGCCAATCCCGATCGAAACGAACTCGGCGCCGAAGCCGCGCAGCAGGAATAGCGTGGCCGAGAGGCTGCCGAACGCGAACGTCGCGCTCCACCAGGCGAACCAGATGGCGCCCCGCCTGTCGTTGAGCCAGAACACGAAAAACAACGCGCCGAGCATCGCCTTGATGAAAAGGCCGAAGAGCAGAATGGTGAAGGCGTCAACGTGCATCCGCAGACTCGTCTGGTTCCGGCGCGGCACCGTCGATGGTCGTTGCCCCCTGCCCGAATCTTGACAGCACAATCCTACATTTTCGGTAACGAGTTCCGCCTGTGCCGGTCGACATTAATTTCAAGAAACTGCGGGAAATCCTCACCCCCGCTAGGACTAGACACCCGGATTGCGGATCATATTCTCATGACTTTTTTAAAAACGATTCGGTAATTGGAAGAAGAGCACATCCGGAGAGATCAAACTCTCATTTCTTGCGTTGCGGGTAGATCGTTTTGCCAAGCTTGAGCATCGCGACGAAGGCTTCGATCTTCTTCTTCCGCCCGGCTTCGGTCTTCATGTTGTGGGTGCGGAAGGCCAGCGCGAAGCGGTTCTGCGCGCTGAGCGTCGCCAGCGTAGCCCTGGCAGCGGGCTCGGCGTCGATCGCAGCCTGGAGGTCGGCGGGAATCTTCATGTCCTTGCCGCTCTTATAGGCCCGGTCCCAGCGACCGTCGGCCTTGGCCGCGTCGACATGCGTCATCCCGTGCACGGTCATCCGGCCTTCCTCGATGAGCCGCGCGACGTTGTCGACATTGATCTGGCTCCAGATGCCCTTCTTGGTGCGCGGCGAGTAGCGCTGCAGGAAGCTTCGCTCGTCCAGTCCCTTGCGAAGCCCGTCGATCCAGCCCCAGCACAGCACCACGTCGATCGCTTCCTTGGGCGTGATCGATTTCAATCCGGAATCCACCTTGTGGATCTTGATCCAGACCTCGTCGGCCTTGTCGTGATGCTTCGCGAGCCACGCGTAGAAGCTCGCGGCGTCCTTGAACGCGCGGACCTTCGCGGGATCGATCTTGACCGGCGCCATCAGCGTGCGGGCCCCGCGAGGCGAGCGAAGAGTTTCACGGCTTGCCCGCTTCGGCCTGGGTCGCGCGCAGGAGATTGTCGCGGAGCCTGGACACGGTCTTCTGCACGGCAGGAAACTCCGCGCCGAGCCCGGTGGCTTCCACCAGCGACGAGCCGAGATCCTTTTCGAGCAGACGGCGGCCGGCCGGCGTCAGGCTCACCCGCACCTGCCGTTCGTCCGCGGGATCGCGCTGTCGGCGCATGTAGCCGAGCGACTCGAGCTTCTTGAGGATCGGCGTCAGCGTGTTGGATTCCAGGAACAGCTTTTCGCCGAGCACCCCGACGGTCTGGTCGTCCTCCTCGTAGAGCGCGACCATGGCGATGTACTGGGTGTAGGTCAGCCCAAGCTCCTCCAGGATCGGCTTGTAGGCCCGGCCAAACGCCAGATTCGCCGAATAGACCGCGAAACACAGGAAATTCGAGAGTTTGGGGCCGGTTTCGGCCTTCGGGGAACGGGTCACGGGTCTCTCCGGGATCAGGACTGCCTCCCCATATATATCGTATCCGATTAAATCGGAAGTGCTTGACACGATTTTGGTGTGGAGCTATATCGATCTCGTCCGATTATATCGGATACGAGTTAATTTAAATTCCATCGAAAAGGATCACCGCCATGACCACCACCGACAAGGTTCTCTTCACCGGCAAGACCCACACCACCTCCGGCCGGAACGGCGCCGCCACCAGCAGCGACGGCTTCCTCGACATCAAGCTGCCGCAGCCGCACCCGGCCGCCGAGAACCTGTTCGGCGCCGCCTGGTCGGCCTGCTTCATGGGCGCGATCCAGTTCGCCGCGGGCCAAAAGAAGATCAAGCTTCCGGCCGATCCCTCGGTCGATGCCCAGATCGATCTGAACAACGGCGCCGACGGCTTCTTCCTGCGGGCGCGCCTCGACGTCAGCGTGCCGGGCCTCGATCGCGCGGTCGCGCAAGACCTGGTCGATGCTGCGCACCAGATCTGTCCGTATTCCAAGGCGACCCGCGGCAACATCGATGTTACCGTCACGCTGGTTTGAATGAAAACCGGTTGGGCCTGCGTGCTGCAGCGCGCGGGCCAACCCGGAGGGGGCCCTACTCCCACTCGGTGGTGCAGGACGGCTTGCTAGTCACTTTACGCAAATGGCAGGAATTCCAACGCGTAGGAGTCCTTCGCGGGTTTCGCCTGATAGACAGCGATGCGCTCGTTCACAGCTTTCGCCGCGGCGACTATCTCGGACTTGAATGCCTCAGACGCGCGGCAGCCAAGATAGAGTTCAGCTAGTTCTTCGGGATAGAACGAGAGGTGACTGGCAGACTTGCCCTCAGCGACCTCCCAAGGCACGTAAATACGCTCCTCGGCCTCGTAACTCCAATGGGTGCTCTTTGTGTAGACAAGCCGGCGGTTAAAGGCGCGCAACGTTGCTTCGTCTGGTGCGATACCGGCCGCCATGGACTCGATCGAACCATAGAATGAGGGCCTGCTATCGGTGTACGTGACAGGCTCGAGAAGACGAAGATAGGAATCTCGCTCCAGGTCAGGCTTGAACCCGAGCACCACGCCGCGATGCTGATCGGCGTAATGCGCCCACATCAACAGGTTCGCATTGTTACGCGTCGCACAGAAAACGCCTGCATTCTGGAATTGTGCGACGACTCGATCGCGCTGCTTTTCCATGGTCTGCCGCAACTCTCCCATGTCGGGATACATAACTTCGATACTTTCGCTTACCAGCAGCGCTTCAAACTCGGCTCGTTTCTGACGCGGCGATGATTTTATCAGGTCGGACAGGATCACAACCTTTGCTAGGTCCTGACCCATAATCTCGCTGAACTTTTGCGGGTTGCTGACCAACATCTCGACAGCATCGAGGCGATGCTTGTTGAATAAATCTAGCACCGACAACTCGAACAGATCCGCAATGTAGACATCGAACGGGTCATTCATTTCTGATGGACGCGTGAAGCGTAACGTGCGATTGGCGAGGATAGCGCGCGCGCCTCCCTCTCCCACATACTTATAGACGAGATCGCTACGCGGGCTCACTCCACCCTACTCCTTCGCGATCGTCCCGGCGGCTTGCTCGTCACATCGTACATCAAGCGGTTGACGCCCTTCACCTCATTGATGATGCGCGTAGCAACCCGGCCGGTGCACACCATGTCGAGAAAATATAAGTCGCCGTCACAGCTTCTCGAGATACGCCTCGATTTCGTCGAGGTCGGCGGCGAAGGGATAGGGCTGATCACCAAAGACGATCTTGGCGGTCTCCACGTCACGCAGCATGTAGCCGCCGTGCTGGGCCACCCTGGGGTCAGGCTTCTGCGGCTTGAGGATGTGCAGCCCGTGACGCACCGCGATGCGGCGAACACGGCGCTCGAGGGCTGAGATGCTGTTCTTGTAGCTCACGACGGCAGGCCTCCCATCCGGGAAACGTCTCGCATTCAGCGACGAGTATTATCGTCAGTAGACCATCAAAAAAACTACGCTTTTGAATTCGCTGCAGAATTTTCATCGACGGGCCTGGCTCATCTAATCGACCAGGGATCGCCGAGTCGATCGAATCTGCATTGAAACCCGGTCGATTTGGGAGTGAAGCCCGCCGACGACACGGCGCGCGCTCGGCCTCCCCTTGCATGCCGCCAATCCGCGCGCTAGATACTGAACCACATGGTTCAGTATTCTCAGGCCCGCTTCGACGCCTCGTTCGCCGCGCTCTCGGACGCCACCCGACGCGGCGTTCTGGAGCAGCTCGGGCGTGCAGACGCTTCGATCACGGACCTTGCCAAGAAGTTCCACATGACCCTCACGGGCATGAAGAAGCATGTCGGCGTCTTGGAGCAGGCGGGGCTCGTCACCACGGAGAAGGTCGGGCGCGTGCGGACCTGCAAGCTCGGCCTGCGCCGGCTGGAGGAAGAGGCGGCATGGATCGAGAGGTACCGCCAGCTCTGGGCCGCGCGCTTCGACGCGCTGGACAAGGTTATCGAGGAACTGAAACGGAAGGAAAAGGTCGATGGACGCAAGAAGAGAGAGTGACCCCTCCTCCGGGGCGAACCGCACGACGGTGGAACGGAACTCCGAGCGTGAGCTAGTCGTCACGCGAACCTTCAACGGCCCGGCGCGCCTCGTGTTCGAGGCGTGGACCAAGCCCGAGCTGTTCAGGCAGTGGTGGGTGCCGAAGTCGATGGGAATGTCCCTGCTTTCCTGCGAAATGGATGTTCGTGTCGGGGGCAGGTACCGTTTGGTGTTCGCACACGGGGACTCACAGGCGGCGTTCTTCGGCACGTACAAGGAAGTAACACCGCACTCGCGCCTCGTCTGGACCAATGAGGAAAGTGACGAGGGTTCCGTCACG
>Ga0075430_100001495_pt1 | contig 19069 bp, 15 predicted proteins | sample RhiMetdeltSRZDD4_FD_75294 | JGI IMG/M metagenome (GOLD analysis project Ga0075430, IMG submission 75294) | Populus rhizosphere microbial communities from Tennessee, USA - Rhizosphere MetaG P. deltoides SRZDD4 | ecosystem: Host-associated > Plants > Roots > Rhizosphere > Soil | place: USA... | reverse complement strand
TTCTCGATCACGCTGCATTGCGGCAACAGGCAGTGGTCCTGGAAAACGAAACCGATCTGTCGATTGCGAAAGGCGGCGAGTTGTTTCGGGTTGAGCGAGAACGGGTTCTGCCCGTTTAGCGTGATCGTCCCGCTCGACGGCGGCTCGAGCGCGCCGATCAGGTAGAGCAGCGTGCTCTTGCCGCTGCCGGACGGGCCCATGATCGACACGGCCGAACCAGGCGGCAGCGAAAGCGTGACTTCGGAGACTATTCGTAGCGGACCGGCCGGAGTGGGATACTCTTTGGAGACCTTCTCAACCTCGAGCAAGCCGTACCTCCTCGGCAACGGATTTCCGCGGCCCGCTGAGATCTGCGTACGCGTCCAAAAGACGATCGGCCATGTGCGCGGCGCTGTAGTGTTCGCGCACGCCGCGAAAACCATTTGCGCCCAGCTCAGTCGCGAGCTCTTTGTTTCTCGCAAGCTTCAGAATGCCTGCGGCGAGACTTGCGGGATCGTCGGGTTGGACCAGCAGTCCGCCGCCGGTGTTTTCGACGATCTCGCTGAAAGCGCCGCGCCGCGGTTGGACCAGCGGCACGCCGCAAGCCATCGCTTCGAGCAGCGAAACGCCTTTTGGCTCGTCGTACGTGGCCGGTAGCGACATCACGTCTAGGCTTCGCAGAAACGCGATCTTGTCCGCGCGATCGATAACGCCGTGATAGCGAAACTCGTTCGCCAGCCCTGCGTCTTTGAGATGTTTTTCGACTTCGGCAAGGTACGGTTTGCAATCGGCCGCCATGTAACCGGCGACTTCGAGTCGCGCTTCGGGCAGCTCTTTTCTCAACAGCCGGTACGCTTCGGCGAGCACGTGCAGACCTTTCTCCGGTGCGACGCGTCCGAGAAAGCCGACAGTAAACGGGCCTTTGCGATCCTGTTCTTTCAACTCAAAACCGTGCGGATTGATGCCGAGAGGAACGACGCGGATCTTCTCAGCCGGAATACCGAGATAACGCGGCATGAACTCCGCGTAGTACTCGCTCACCGAAAGAAACCCGTCGACGTTGTCGAGTTGACTGCGGATCAGCCGCAGCGCTGTTTCGCGATACGGCTCCTGCAAACCGTCGAGGAAGAGATCTTCGCCCTGTAGCGTGCAGACGATGGGCACGTTCAGCGCTTCTTTGAGTGGTTTCGCCAGCGCGATCAGCAGCGTGTACGGCAAGTTGATGATGTCGAGCGGCGGTTCGTTTTTCAGCCAGTCGATCAGTTTGAAGATCTCTTTGCGCTGGAAGCCGTCTTCGCCTCTCAAAACGGAGACGGTCATCTCGCCGAGCATTTTGGGATTGGTCGAGATCGAGCGTCGTGAAGCAAGGCTCAGGATGAACTTGGAATCCCAGAGCCGATCGAGCCAATTCGGTGTTTTGCGGAAGAGCGGAACGTACTGCTCGAGGTAGGCGCTGATGCCGCCGAGGACGACGTGATCGCTGCTGACGTTCGGTTCGTCGGTGAACGTCGGCGTGTAGACGGGCAGGAGCAGGACGTCGTGCTTGCGCGCGATCAGCTCGGTCGCCATGGCGTTGTCGCGCAAACAACTGCCGCAATACATTCTGCCCGCGCCGCCAGTGAGATAAAGAATTCTCACGCTACCACCGTTTGAAATGCTCGACGACCATAAAGGTGATCGAAAAGGTTACCTTCGTGCGGCTGGTCCCAACTGATCTGCATCGTGGACATCGGCCCAATGTTTAGACGGTCGATTTGCGGGGAGCCGACAAGTTTCTGAATAAAAGCAGGATCTTTCGTGATCGCGGTCACGACAAGGCTGGGGGTTATTTCAGCGGGGTTCGTTTTTACTACGCTCGCAAACGGAAACAGGAACTCCTTGTTCGCCAAGGGATGATCTACATCACACTGGATGATCGTCGGCAACAAATACGAACAACCATTCCACTTAACTAACCGCTCGCCATCGCGATAGGCGGCAGTTACGTCACGGGCGCCGGGTTCACTTAGGCCTTGCTCGATGATGGCATTGATTCGCGCCGCAACCTGCGGATCTACAAACGGCGCGATTTGCGCTTCCTCATCCTCGGCGGCACGCGGCACAATACGCGCCAACCGTTCCGCCAGTGCCTCCGCGATTTCGTTCTCATATTTAGACGTCCAGATCGCCGACGCATTAACACACGACCGCCCGCCGTTCTCGGCGATCGACGCCACCATCACGTCGAGATACTTCTCCCACTCCTCAACGCAGTCGTCGCCGATAATGACTTTGCTGTATCCGGGCCCATGAATCTCGACGCGGGGATCGTTGGCCCACGCGCCGGTCGTCGACGAATCTCCGAAAAGCAGCGAACGGCCGCAGCTTCGTAGAATCTCACTCGCACCGGCGTGGTCCGCCGGATAGAAACTGAACGCCTCTCGCGGCGCGCCGGCTTTGATCAACGCCTGAATGATTCGATAAGGCGTCCATGGCTCGGCGCTGCCCGGTTTCAAAACGAGCGGAATGCGAAGCGCGAACGCCGGGATCCACAACGAGTGTACGCCCGGCGAGTTGTTCGGCAGCACCGCGCCTAGCGACTGCGTCCGCGGAAAGAAACTCAACGACTGCCCGTTGCGCGAGCCGAACCCGCGATCGAGTATCTCCCAATCGATGTTGCGCGTGAGCCCGTTGAGCACACTCTCCATGTTCGCGAACATGCTCTTGATCTTCATCATGTTCCGGCGGGCGAGCACGTACGGCATTCCCGTGGTTGCCGACACCTGCGCCACGTAATCTTCGGGTGTTTGGCTCGCATCGCCGAGTGGAAGCGTATCGTTTGTGAAGTAGTCGGCGCCGCGAACACAGATCTCGACCAGATCTCGAGTCGAGAATCTGTTGAGACTCGCGCGCGCGATCTCCTGGTGCGAAAGATCGCGGCGGATCAATCCGGCGTTTGCCTGGCTGACTTCGACGAACGTCTCGCGCGTTCGATGATGCGGTACGCGCGCGACGTCGAGACTCGTGTATGGATTGCCCTGGCGCAGAATCGGAATGTGAAGCATCAATACACTCCTTCAACCACGTTCGCCTGCAATTTCGAGAACGGCCGGACGTTGCGCACGCCGTCCCACGGATACTCATCGCACGGCGGTTCGCGCTCGGCTTCGTCGCGCTCCAGGAAACGCGGCATGAAAAACTCTTTCGTCAACGTCGTCAGACGGACACGCCCGGTTTCGCCGTAGCCCACTACTCGATCCGGCTCGTCAGGATCGACCACTTCGACCATCGCGCGCGGCATCGGCGGATAGTAAATGATCGCGTAGTTGTCTTTTGGATCACGTGGTTTATGTACGGCCAGACCCATCAAAGTGTTGCCATAAGTTGGCGCGAAGTACGCGCCTTCGAGCAGTTCCTCGACAGCGAAGCGGTGAAACTGCGGCGTCATCTCCGTTCCGCCGCAGAAGACACCCGTGATGCCCATCTTCTTGAGCGACACTTTCTCGCAGAGCGCTTCGAGAAGTTTCGGCGTAGTGAAGAGGCAGCGAATGTTGTCGTGCGCGCGCAAAAGCGTGAGGCCCTGTTCGACGACGTGCTGTTTGTACTGTTCGGCCATCTTCGGCTGGCCCATCTTCAACAGCTTGATGACCCAGCGCGGATCGAGGTCGACCATGAAACAGATGCCGCCGCGATGTTGGGCCAGGTGCTCGACCGCAAGACGCAGACGCCGCGGGCCGGTCGGGCCCAACGAGAGCCAGTCGGAGTTGCGCGGGAAAAACTCGTCCGGCAGCGTGTCGCTAAACGCTTCGTAGTCGAGACGAAAGTCCTCGATGTTGATGCGCGACTTCGGAACGCCAGTGCTGCCGCCGGTCTCGAACGTATAGACGGGCCGGCTGGCGTAACCTTTCGGCACCCAGCGGCGCACCGGGCCGCCGCGGAGCCACTCGTCCTGGAAGAAACCAAAGCGTGAAAGATCGTCGTACGTCTTGATCTCTTTGCGTGGATCCCACGACAGATTTTTGGCGTAGTCCAACCAGAAAGGACAGCCGGTCTCGGGATCGAAGTGCCACGCGACAACTTCACGAACCCACGCGTCCAATGAATTGCGAGTTTCGGGTTTCATCAATAGTCTTTTAGGGGATTGTTTTTTCAGTTTCTCGCATCAAGTCGATAAAACGAGGATCGGCTCGCAGCCGCGCCAGGTGTGGATCGACGCGCACGAAAGTGAAACCGACGGCGTGTTCGCGTTCGGCTTGTTTGAGCCAGCGAAATGCGTTGTCGAAGTCGCCGAGCAGCGTGTAGATGATGGCGATCTCATAGGCCGTGACCCAGTTCTGATTACGCTTGCCGAGAATCTCGTCGAGAATGGCTTTCGCTTCTTCATGTTTTCCGATGGCGGCGAGCACGTGAGCGCGCTTCGCGTGGGTCGTCGGCGTGTCGCCCGCGAAACTCCGTTCCTGCTCGAATGCTGCGAGCGCTTCATTATGCATGCCCTTCAACTCATAAGCCCAACGCAGGACCGTGTGCGCCGCAACCGCGCCCGGATCGAGATCCAGCGACTTGCGGCACTGCGTGATGCACTCGTCAAACTTACCGGCGAGAAACAGCACGTTCGCGACCGCCGTGGCGATCACGGCCGACTGCGGCGAGATTTGTCGCGCGCGTTCGATCTCGGCGTACGCTTCGTCGTGACGGCCCATGGCCGAGAGACTATAGGCGTACCAGCGATGGGCCACCTGGTTTCCGGGTTTCAATTGGATCGCGCGCCGCAGTTCGCGCTCGGCTGAAACCCAGTCGCGATCGTAGTGCAGCCGGACAAACCCGAGCGACGCGTGCGCTTCGGCCAGTTGCGGATCAGCCTCGACCGCAGCCAGTGCCGACTCTTTGGCGCGCTCCCATGCTTCGGGCGGCGGCGGTTCGACGTACCAGTTCAGCAGCGCGTAACAGTCGGCGAGCTCACTGTGAGCGATCGCGAAATCCGGATCGAGCTCGACTGCGCGTTCGAGACGCTCGATCGCCTGTCGCAGTCCTTCAGCCGTTCGTCGCGTTGAGTAGTAACGTCCGGCGGTGTAGAGCTGTCGCGCTTCTTCGTTCTCGCCCGTCTTGGTTTCCGGCGCGGGAATCGCGATCTGAGTTGTTATCGGAGCGATATGCTTCGCGCGTTTGCGCCGGCGTTCAGCGGCGGCCGCCGCCGCGGTGGGCCGCGCAGGCTTTCGTTCGAGCGCCGGGTGACGGAGTTGGCGAAGGATATTGTCGAACACCGGCTCGCCGCGCAGCGGATCCCATTGCGGTTCGACGCCGAGCCATACGATCCACGCGTCTCGGATCCTGTGGGCCTCGACGAGTAGTTCGAGAGCGCGGTCCCGATCGCCGAGATTGAGGTAAATCAGGGCGCGGTGATACGGCGACGAGTGACTATGACCGCTCGTTTGTTCCAACTGTTCGAGCACGGCGCGCGCTTCGCTGACACGTCCGGCAGCGGCGTAAGCGGCGCCTAACGCGGAAACGTAAAGCTGGCTGCCGCTCGACAGTTGCAGCGCTTTCTCGGCGGCGCGAACGGCCTCGTCGACCGCGCCCGTGTGCCGCAGCGTCCATGAAAAAGTGACGAGCCCGTACGCGAAGTCGGGAATCGCTTCCAGCATCGCGCGGAATGTCGCCATCGACTCGTCGAACCGGCGCGCCTGGTAATAACACCAACCGAGAGCTTGCAGCACGGCCGGCGACAGCGGATCGAGCTCGCGCGTCCGCATCATCTGTTCGATCGCCTCGTCGAAGCGGCCTTCCATCGCGAGATGAAAAGCGTACCAGTTGTGTCCCGTCGCGTAGTTCGGATTGATCTCGATCGAGCGGCGATGTTGTCCTTCGGCGACGGCCCAATCGAAGTCATGACAGACAGTCGCGAAGCCGAGGGCGCTGTACGCTTCGGCGGAGGCTGAATCCAGTTCGACTGCTTTCGTCGCCGCTTGCTTCGCGGCCGCCGAACATTCGGCGAAGGGCTTGAGACCGAAGACGCCGAGCCAGTTGTAGTAATCGGCGATGCCGGTGTAGGCGAGCGCGTAGTTGGGATCGAGATTGATGGCCTTTTGAAAATTCTGGAGCGCTTTTGCGAGCCCGACTTCGGTGTAGAAGTTCCAGTGATAACGGCCGCGCAGGTAAGCCTCGAACGCTTCGGAACTGTCGGTGCCGCGCTTGTGTAATTGGCGCTGTTCGTCGCGTGTGAGCTGCGGCAGCAGCGCGCTCGCGACTTTTTCGGAGATCGAGTCTTCGATTTGCAGGACGTCGGTCGAGTCTTCGTCGAAGTGTTCGGCCCAACGAGTCACGCCTTCGTTGATGTTGAGCAACTGCGCGGTCACACGGATGCGGTTGCCGACGCGGCGAATGCTGCCGTCCACGACGTAGTCGATTCCGAGATCACGTCCGGCGATCAGTGGGTCGATAGCAGCGCCCTGGTAACGCAGCACGCTGCTCGTGGGCCTGACGACGAGACGCTGGACGTTGCTGAGTCGAGTAATGAGTGCGTCAGTCAGGCCGACGCCGAGATATTCGTCGCCCGTGTTTTCTCCGGGCGGGCTCAGGACCCTGAACGGCAGCACCGCTATCGATTCCTGATCGCCGTTTAACTGGCCCGAGATCGCCGGCAGCGCAACCAGCCGGTGGTCCAACTTGCGCAACAGGTCGTTGAAACGCGGGTGGCCGTGAAGCGGTTCAAGCTCCGGATCGACGCCCATCCAAAGTACCTTCGCGTCGCCGGACTCATAAGCCTTCTCGAGCAGATCGAGTGACGCTTCGACGCGGCCGAGCGCGGCGTTTACCAACGCGAGGTGATACGGCGAGACGTAACGGCGGCTCGACAACTGTTCCATTTCGTCGAGCGCTTTCTGTGCTTCGTCGAGTTTTCCGGCGGCGGCGTACGCGCAACCGAGCCGTCCCAGCGTGTGCGAGACCGTGCCCAACAGTTCCACGCACTTTTGGGCTGCCTGGATTGCTTCCGAGTGGCGTCCGAGACGGCCCAGCACGAAACTCGATCCGTAGAGCATCATCAGGTTGCGCGGTTCCGTCTCCAGCGTCGCGTTTGCGAATCGCCAGGCTTCGTCATAACGGCGCGCGTGGTACGAACACCAAACGACGCTGAAACGCGAGATCACGGCCAGCGGATCGAGGTCTCGACCGGTGTGGGCCTCGCGAAGCGCTTCGCTGAAGCGGCCTTCCATTGCGAGTTGCAACGCATACCATGTGCGCGCGGGCGGATAGTTCGGATCGAGCTCGATGGCGCGAACGAGGTGATGCTCGGCGCTGGCCCACGCGTAATCGCGCGTGAGTATCGCCTGGCCCAACGCAGTGTGTGCTTCGGCGAGGTTCGGATCGATCTCGACCGCGCGCGACGCCGCTTCGTAAGCTGCCGCCGCGCATTCGGCAAACGGCATGACGCTGAATACGCCGAGCCAGTTGTGGTAATTCGCGACGCCTGCGTGAGCCAGCGCGTAGTCCGGATCCAGCGCGATCGCTTGTTGGAAACAGACGATCGCGCGCGCGAAGCCTTCTTCCGTAAACGTGTTCCAGTAATAACGGCCGCGCAGGTAAGCCTCGTGGGCTTGCGGGTTGTCAGTGCCGCGCTTCGCCAGTCGCAGACGTTGATCGACCGTCAGGTGCGGCACGATCGCTTCCGCGACGTGCGAAGAGATCACGTCTTCGAGACTAAGAACGTCCGTGAACTGTTCGTCGAATTGTCCGGCCCACGCGGTTGTTTCGTCGCGTACGTCGAGTAGCTGGATAGTGACTCGAATGCGTTCTCCGGCGCGTCTGATTCTGCCGTCGAGCACAAACGCAACGCCGAGCTCGCGTCCGGCGCGCAGCGGATCGGCGTCGCCGCCGTAGCGAAGGACGCTGCTCGTCGGCCGCACCGCGAAACTGCGAATCGCGCTGAGTCTGGTGATCAACGCGTCGGCGAGCCCTGTTCCGAGGTAGTCCGGCGCGGTTTCGGGACCCGTGATGTCCAGCAGCTTCATCGGCAGCACGGCCAGCGAGTTTTCCTCGAACACGTCCGGGCGCACGACGGCGGCGGCGTGCGGCGGATCCGGTAAGTCGGTAACCGGCCGGCCCTCGAGGAAGCGCGTGATGTCGTCGCGCAGGTCGGCGGCTGTTTGGTAGCGCCACTCAGGTTCCTTACGTAACGCCTGCATCACGATGTTGTCGAGATCGCCGGTGAGTGCGCGGCGCAATAGCTCGAGGGTCGTGTTGCGCGTCCTGAAGAGTTGTTTCAGCGTAGACGATTCGTCGCCCGTAAAAAGACTCGGCAACAGGTCATCGGTGCGCGTGATGATGACGCTCGGCGGCGCCGGCGCTTCCTCGCATATGACGCGCGCGATCTCGTGCGGCGCGCGGTTCACCAAACGATACGGCCGGTGGCCGGTCAGCAGTTCGTAAAGGAGAACGCCGAGTGAATAGACGTCGGTCGTCGGCGTGGTCGGCGCGCCCTGTACCTGTTCCGGCGACGCGTATTCCGGCGTCATCAAACGCATCGCGGTCGCCGTCGGATCGTGCGTGATATCGCCGGCGAGTGCCGGGTTGAGCAACTTGGCGATACCGAAGTCGAGCAGCTTCGGCACGCCGTCGGACGTGACGAGGACGTTAGACGGTTTGATGTCGCGGTGGACGACCTGCTTCTGGTGCGCGTAGTGGACGGCGTCGCAGATCGAGCGAAACAGTTTGAGCCGCTCGGTGATGTTTAGCTGATTGTTGTCGCAATAAGTGTAGAGCGGCTGTCCTTCGATGTACTCCATCAGGAAGTAAGGCAGGCCGTCTTCGGTGGTGCCGCCGTCGAGCAGTCCGGCGATGTGCGGGTGATCGAGAGCGGCGAGGATCTGTCGTTCCTTGCGGAAGCGGCGCAGGATGAAGTCGGTGTCCATCCCGCGTTTGACGAGTTTGATGGCGGCGCGTTTGTTGAACTCGTTGTCGGCGCGAGACGCTTCGTAGACGGCGCCCATGCCGCCGCGTCCGATTTCCCGTTCGATGCGATAGGAGCCGAGGCGTCGCCCGATCATCGGGTCTTTCTCGTCAATGAACGATGCGAACACGGCGCCGTCAGTATCTCCGTAGACTGAATGTTCGAGGAGATCGCCCGCGCTGTCGTGCTGAGAGAGCAGTACCTCGACGTTACGTTTCAGATCGGTATCGCTGGCGCAGGCCTGGGACACGTATCGCGCTCGTTCTTCGGGATGAAGGTCGAGGGCGGCCTGGAAGATCTCTTCAACTTGTCGCCAGCGTTCGGGGGTCATCATTTAGAACACGAGGCCAGAATCTTTATTAACTGACACACGGGTAACACGGATGTTTGAAGATAATTCTCCATCCGTGAAATGCTAATCGAATTGTTGAAGTTGCCTAACTGCGTGCATTAACCGCTTTTTTGCATTTCCCCATGAAGCCAAGCCTTGGCAAATCGCCAGTGACGCTTGATTGTAGTAGGAGTGACGCCTAAGACGTCCGCTGTTTCTTCAATGGATAGGCCGCCGAAGTATCGTAACTCGACCATACGTGCCTTTTGTTCGTCGAAAGCTGCCAGGGCTTTGAGCGCGTCGTCGAGCGCGATGAGTTCCGCGCTTCGTTCTACGGCGCGATCTACGTTTTCATCCAGGGAGAGTTTTTGAAAATCCTGGCCACGCTTTTCCGCGTTGTGCTTGCGCGCGTGGTCGACGAGCAAGCGACGCATTATCTGGGCGGCAACTCCAAAAAAATGGGCTCGGTTCTGCCAGTTAACTCGCGTTTGATCTACGAGACGTAAATAGGCCTCGTGCACCAGGGCGGTCGGTTGCAACGTGTGGTCGGGCCGTTCACGTCTGAGATAGTTCGCAGCGAGTTTTCGCAGTTCATCGTAGATTACAGGTAGCAAAAGATCAACCGCGGCTCTGTCGCCGTTTGATAGCTCGATAAGCAACCTGGTTACGTTGTCTGAGGGGTTTTCACTCAATCGTCGTCTCCGTCCGCCAATCCGTCTTTGCAAGCTCGGACGTAAGTATAAGGCAGGAAAAGTTTCCTGCCCATGACCCTGCTGGGCCGATGTTTTGCGCGTTAAGGTATGACGGCAGTTTAACGCCGCGATTAACAGTCACAATCCGAGGTCAAAAGTCATGCAAGCAGCCGAATTAATTATGCCCAACTCGAGTGTCGTAACGTCCGGTTCAGCGGTCGGCCGGCTGGAGACCGCATCGTCAACGGGACGGCTCGACAGCTTGATGGCGCGAGTATTTGGTTGCCGGCACACGGAGATGAGCCGTCCCTTCTCCCGCGACGGCCGCGCCTATCGCTCGTGCCTCAACTGCGGCGCGCAGCGGCAGTTCAATTTAGGTAACTGGGAAATGCAGGGCGGTTTCTACTACGGGAACCCGCAGACACATCAAATACCCACCGCGTAGTTCCACCTTCCTCGAATCGAGTGGTAGCGGAGTGCAACCGAAGTGAGATTCTTCTTAACCGAAGCAGCGGATGGTTCCGTCGACGAACGTCTCCGTTATATTCATGCCCAGGTGTATGTCGTAGCCAAGGGCTGCGCCTGCGACAAGAATAAGCAACAGGATCCACGACGTTAGTCGAAGTATACGGCTCGGTATCATATTGGTCAGACTTCTGCGGGTCTCGCCTCAACCGATTTTAATTCGCCGGCTGCGGCTTCCATAATCTGCGAAAGCGTTAGCTGAAACCAAAGTTCGCCTCGGTCCGAGTCATAATAGCTAAAGCAGAAAGCGTCCTCCGTAGCATCGAAGCCACCCTCGTAGTGGGGACTCTGGAACATGTCATCTGATTCTATCTCGCGCCACTCTTCTAACGAGTAATCCTCTTTCAGGATTTCTTCACAGATGGTGAGAAATTCGTGGTCGATCTGGATCTGCATCAGCGCGATTATAGGTTAATGCCTAATCTTTGTTGAAACTCGCGCCCGGACTCAACTATAGTGCGCGGACCATGAGCCAAGCTGAAGCTACGTTAGATGCCGTGCCGCGCGAGGGGGCGAGGGAGTCGATATTTGCCGGACATCCCAAGGGACTTGGACCGCTCTTCTTCACCGAACTGTGGGAGAGATTCAGTTACTACGGGATGCGCGCCATCCTCATCCTCTATATGACCTCAACCGCCGCCCAGGGCGGTCTCGGGTTCGACGTCAAACACGCCGCATCCATCTACGGCACGTACACGATGGCTGTGTATCTCACGGCCCTGCCCGGCGGACTCGTCGCGGATTATCTGACCGGCGCGCGAATGGCCGTGCTTCTCGGCGGAATCATCATCGCCTGCGGCCACTTCTCGATGGTGTTTCACTCGCTGACGTTCTTCTATCTAGGCATGGCCCTGATCGCCATCGGCACCGGCTTGCTGAAACCAAACATCAGCGCCATGGTCGGCGGTCTCTACAAGGAAGACGACCCGCGCCGCGACAGCGGTTTTTCGATCTTTTACATGGGCATCAACGTCGGCGCTCTGCTAGCGCCGCTCGCGGTTGGATATCTGGCCAAGGGCGAGAGTTTCAAACGGTTCATCTCGTCGATGGGCATGGATCCGGCCAAGAGTTGGCACTGGGGCTTCGGCGCCGCGGGCGTCGGCATGATTCTCGGCCTCGTGGTCTACCTCTGGCACCGCGACAAACTCGGCAACGTCGGCAACTTAGTAAAGACGCGGTCCAGGAAAACGGACAAAGCCGAAGCCGCCGACGAGACACTCCAGCCAGCGCTGACAAAAGGCGACTGGAAACGCATCGGCGCGATCTTCATCTTTTTCGTTTTCACCATCCTCTTCTGGGCCGCGTACGAACAAAAAGGCGCGAGCCTGAATCTCTTCGCGGACAGACTCACGCGCACCGAGATATTCGGCATGCGATTCCCCGCGCCGTTTTTGCAATCGCTGACGCCGCTATTCGTGATCATGCTGACGCCGGTGGTCTCCATCCTGTGGGTGCGCTTGAGAGAGAGACAGCCGTCGAGCCCGGTGAAGTTCACGTTGGGAATGCTCTTCATCGGCGTGGCTTATCTGTTGATGATTCCGGCCGCGATGCTGACGGCGCAGGGAAGAGTGAGTTTCTGGTGGCTCGTCGGACTTTACTTCCTCGAAGTCTGCGGCGAGATGTGTTTGAGCCCCGTGGGACTGAGCACCGTGACTAAACTCTCGCCGCCCAAGCTGGTCGGAATCATGATGGGCGTGTGGTTCCTCGCGTCGTCGTTCGGCAGCAAACTGGCGGGTTACTTGTCCGGGTTCTTCGTCACAGACAATTCGTGGCAACTGACGAAACTGTATGGCGGCATTGCCTTCGGTCTTCTGGCCGCGACGGTGGTTCTCGCGCTGCTGACCCCGACGATCAAACGATTGATGGGCCGCGTCAATTAGCGCCGGCGATCGCTCGCCGCGCGGCCGCCACGACGCGATCGACGTCATCGTCCGAAGTCTGCCAGTTGCAAACACTGACGCGCATCGCGCGTTTGCCGCGCCACGTCGTTCCCCCGAAAAACGCTTCACCCGTTTTCAAGATCTCGGCGATGACGGCATCCGTCCGTCGATCGTGATCCGCGTCCGTTGCTGATGGCGACGGATCGGGGAAACGCACCAGCCCCTGGTTTATCGTCGGCTCCCACAGAACTTCAGCACCCTCGAGCGCGCCGATTCGCAGCACGATCGATCGCGCGTGATCGCTGCAACGATCGACCAGCTCTTCAACGCCTTTACGGCCCAACTGTCTCAGCGCCGCATAGGCCGCAAACATGCGCGACCGCCGCGACCATTCCGGGTTCCAGTCCATCTGATCCCGCGCGGTGTTCGCGTGAGTCAGATACGACGCCCGCACTGAAAGCGAAGCGCGATGTGCATCCGGATTAGTGACGAAAGCAAAACCACAATCAAAGGGAACGTTGAGCCACTTGTGTCCATCCGTGGCCCAGGAGTCGCACAACTCCAGCCCGCGCACGAGATGTCTGCGCCGTTCGCTCGCCGTCGCCCACAATCCGAACGCACCGTCGACGTGTACCCACGCGCCATACTGCTTCGCGATCGGGACCAGCGTTTCAAACTCGTCATACGCGCCCGTGTTGATATCACCCGCTTGCAGGAACACGATCGCCGGCGCGTCGGGCGCTTTCGCCAACTCCGCCGCGAGAGATCGAGGGATCAGTTTGCCGTCGTCGTCCACCGGCAAGTCGACGACGTTCGCATGGCCCAGGCCAAGCAAACGAACGGCGCGTTCAAACGAAGCGTGACGCTGATCGCCGGAAATGATGCGAATGGGCGGCGCGCCGTACAGTCCTTTGCCTTCGACGTCCCAGTCACGTTGAGACAGCAACGCGTGCCGCGCAGCGGCGAGACACGTCACGTGCGCCATCTGGCATCCGGTGACGATCGCGAAGCTGGCGTGCGCCGGCAGTCTGAAAATGTCTTTGAGCCATTCGCCGACAGTCTCTTCGACGATCGCGGCGGCGGGACTGGTCGCGTAGAGCGCTGCGTTTTGTTGCCACGCTGAAGTCAGCCAGTCAGCGGCGAGTGCGGCAGGCAGTGCGCCGCCGATGACCCAACCGAAGAAACGTCCGCCTGCGGAGCCGAGCAGGCCGCCTTCAACATCACGCACTAACTCTTCGATCACCTTGTCCGCGGGCAGGCCGTCGTCCGGAAGCGATTGCGCGATTCGCGAGCGTAATGTTTCGGCGTCGACAGTGGCCGCAACAGACGTGTCGTCGAGATGTTCGAGATGTGAAATCGAGTGCGCGTAAGCGCTGTCGAGCGCGCTACGAAAAACTGGATCAAGCTTTTTCATGATGTTTTAGTTTAATGAATGTAGTACGAGTGAGCTATCCGAATGTTGCGGCCAAATCTTTTGCTTAACTGTAAACAAGGTATACTCAACGGCATCATGTTCACAAAAGCGATCGTGCGAGCGCCGGCTCCGACTTTTTCCGGCGGCTTGACGAGTGCCGATTTAGGACAGCCGGATTACGAGCTGGCAATGAAGCAGCACGAAGCGTATTGCCACGCGCTCGAGACGTGCGGGCTCGATCTCGTCCGCGTGCCGCCTGACGAAGAACATCCGGATTCGACTTTTGTGGAGGACACGGCGATCATCACGCCGCGCGGCGCGGTAATCACACGTCCCGGCGCCGAAAGCCGTCTGGGCGAGATCGACGAGATCGAGAACGTGTTGCGCCGAGATTTCCCGACCCTGAGCGCGATCGTGGCGCCGGGGACGGTCGACGGCGGCGACGTTTGCCAGGTGGGCGACCACTTTTTTATCGGCGTCTCCGGGCGGACCAACGAAGCAGGCGCCGGCCAGCTTGCACGGATTCTCGAGTCGTTCGGCTGTAGTTCGAGTTTGATAGACATTCGCGGTCTGAGTAATATCCTTCACCTGAAGAGCGGCATGACTTGCCTTGGTCCGAATCGGCTCGTCGTCATCGACGAGCTGAACGGCCGAGAAGAGTTTTCCGGTTACGAGGTGGTTCGCGTAAACTCGGATGAGGAATACGCGGCGAACTGTTTGTTTATTAATAATTGGACACTGGTTCCGGCCGGTTTCCCGGATCTAAAGCGGCAACTGGACGATCTGGGCCACCGAACCGTTCCCTTGGAGATGTCGGAGTTTCAAAAGATGGATGGCGGGCTTAGCTGTTTGTCGCTCAGGTTTTAAAGGGCGAATCCGACACGAGCGCGCCAACTAACGGAGGAGAGTATGCCTGAAGGTACCTTTGACACGGCGGCAGCGGTGAAGCTGTTGAATCAAATAATGGAGGCGGAGCTGGCGGGCGTCGTCCGCTACACTCATTACTCGCTGATGGTCTTCGGCCATAACCGCATCCCGATCGTTAGCTGGTTGCGCAACGAAGCCACCACCTGTCTCACGCACGCCAACGAGGCCGGTGAGCTCGTGACGCATTTCGGCGAGCATCCGTCGCTCAAGATCGGCAGCCTGTTGGAAACGCACAAACACGGCATCACCGACATACTTACCGAATCGCTCGAAGCCGAAAAGACCGGACTGGCGCTCTACAAACAACTACTCGACATGGTCGTCAATCGCTCGGTGTTACTCGAAGAGTACGCTCGCCGGATGATCGCCGAAGAAGAGCTGCACATCGGAGAAGTCAACAAGATGCTGCGCAAGCCCGGCGAGATCACGCAGTTCGTGGCGGCTTAGTCCGACTTTGTTCCTATGAAGAAAGACCCTCCCCGACAGGAACATGAGATCACGCAACTACTCGTCGCGTGGAGAGAAGGAAATCAGGCCGCGCTCGACGAGTTGTACCCGCTTGTCTACGACGAACTCCATCGCCTCGCGCGCCGCTACATGAGCCGCGAGCGTAAAGGCCACACGCTGCAAACCACCGCGTTGATCAACGAAGCCTATGTTCGGCTCGTGGATCAACGGAACGTTCAGTGGGCCAACCGCTCACACTTCTTTGCGATCTCGGCGCAAATCATGCGGCGCATCCTGATCGATCACGCGCGCCGTCACTCTTATGCGAAGCGCGGCGGCGGCGCGCGGCAAGTCTCGCTCGACGAGACCGCCACGATGGCGCAGGGCGACTTTTCGGAGTTCCTCAGGTTGGATGAAGCACTGAAGAGCCTCGCGCAACTGGATCCCCGCCGCAGCCAGGTGGTCGAGCTTCGATACTTCGGAGGATTGAACAACGAAGAGATCGCCGGAGTGTTGAATATCTCAGAGAACACCGTGATTCGCGATTGGAACATGGCGCGCGCGTGGCTCTATCGCCAACTCAGCGGGAGCCCGCCGAATTGAACCCCGAACGCTGGCAACAAATAAGTCGCATATTCAAATCAGCAATTTCTCTCGACGCCGCTGCTCGCGCTGCGTACGTGAAGGAGAGGTGTGGCACCGACAGCAATCTTCGGGAGGAAGTCGAACGGCTGATCGAGTCGCACGTCCAGGCTGAAGACAGCGACTTCATCGGCGGACATGCGGTTGAGAACGCGGCGGAACTGTTCGCCGGCGACGAAGAGCAGTTAATCCTCGAGCAGGGTCAGTATTTCGGATCCTACGTCATCCTCGATCATCTCGGAACAGGCGGGATGGGCCAGGTTTATCGCGCGCGGGATTCGCGTCTCGATCGCACGGTCGCGCTGAAAATCCTCTCGCCGGAAGTCGCCGCCGACAAGCGGCGCATGCAGCGTTTTCGTCAGGAAGCGAAAGTCGCGTCGTCACTGAACCATCCAAACATCGTCACGATCTTCGAGTTTGGCGAAACAGATAATCTGACGTATCTCGCCACGGAGTTCGTCGACGGCGAAACGCTGCGCGACTTTCTCCGCGGCAAGCGCCTGAACATCGCGGAAATACTCGATATCGGCATTCAAATGCTGGCCGCGCTCGACGCCGCCCACGAAGCGAACATCATTCACCGCGACATGAAGCCGGAGAACGTTATGATTCGCCGGCGCGACCACGTCGTTAAGGTGCTCGATTTCGGTCTGGCTAAACTGATCGCGAAGCGGGAATCGCTTGCCAATCTCGCTTCCAATTTAGAAGCCGCAACAGAGCTCCGAACCGCGCCCGGCCTGATCATGGGCACCGTCAACTACATGTCGCCCGAACAAGCGCGCGCGCGCGACGTCGACGGCCGCAGCGACATCTGGAGCACGGGGATCATGATCTACGAGATGGTCGTGGGCACAAAGCCGTTTGGTGGTCCAACCAGCGCGCACACGATCGTCGAGATCCTCGAAAAAGAGCCGCCGCCGCTGACCGAGGTTGGGCCAGCCGGAATGCCGTTGGAGTTACAGCAGATCGTAGCCAGGTCACTCGCCAAGCACCCGGACGAGCGTTATCAAACGGCGAAGGACATGATGTTGGACCTGCGTAATCTGACGAAGCGCCTCGAACTGGATGCGGAGTCAGAACAGGTAACAAGTAAGCCGCCGAAAAGTAAGCTGTGGTTGGCAGTCGCGCTTGTTGCAGCCATTGCAATAGTGGCGGGAGTTTTCGCAGTTAATGCGTGGCGGAACAGGCAAGTTGCGCGTGTTGATGAACCGCCGCGAACGGTTGCGCCTGCGCCCGTCGAACGCACGCTGACGTACTCAATAACCGTGCAGAAGTTCAAGGGCAACAGGCCATATCAACGCCCGTTTGATATAGCGGGCGAGATCAACTTCGAAGCCGGCTACCGTATCCGTTTGAACGTCAGTAGCCCTCAATCCGGCTACCTGTATGTCTTGAACGAAGGACCGCCTCAGCCCGGCAGCGAGCCGGAGTATATCGCGGTGTTTCCGTCGTCCACGTCGAACGAGGGATCGGAAGTCGTCGCTGCCAACCAAACGTTGAAGATTCCGGACCGGTCGTGGTTGAAGTTCGATCAGGAACAGGGCGTTGAAAAACTGTGGCTGGTTTTTTCGGACCATGCTGTTCCGGAGCTGGAAGGCATCAAGGCTTTCGCGAGTGCCGAAACGATAGGTCTGATCACCGACGCACAACTAACCAAAACCATAAAGACCTTTCTCAACTCACACTCGACGGCGAAAGTCACCGCTGAAAAAGGCGAAACCATGACCACGCTGAAAGCCCCGCAAGACGTCCTTGTCTACGCCGTCAGGCTCGAACATCACTAAGCTCTGGACGCCGCAGCCGACTCCGCATATGATTTGCGCGCACCCAAAACGCAAAGTTCTCCCGGACCCGCCAAAGAACTCCCCTTTGATGCCGTTTCTCCGGGTCAACTTTCCTGCTTATTCCCGTAGACGTGGTGGTTTGCCAAAAAAGTTCTCGCGTTAACAGGTAAGGAAGGCCTTTCCTGGAAAGGCCGGCTTTTTTGGCATTATCGGGGATTTAGCCCAGCATACAGTCAGCCCAGAAAAGGACTGTGAAACCCATTCCAGACCTAAAAGGAGATTAACAATGCCAAGTGATTGGAAGATGCGCAAGCAAGATGGAGGACCGACCGGAGACGATCTCGACAAGTGCGAAATCCGGATAAACAAGGACGGCACTGCGTATGAACTGGTCGCCGTTTTAGCAACCAAATCGGACGACGGTAAGCTTCCCGAAACGCCGTTTAACTTCCCGCCGTTCGCTTACATGGGTTTGGTCTGGCATATACAGGTCGACACCTTCAGCTATCAGGGACAGGACGAGGGATTCGGTAGTTGGACGAACAATGCCCGCCGTCCTGGCCCGCCGGCAGAAGAAGACGGCACCTGGACAGCACAGGCCGGCCAGGGCGCTGAGGAAGGTACGGAGGATGCGGCATCCGCTTCTGCCTGATTCCCGTGGCAGGCTAAGCGGAATTCCCCCTACCGGAGGATTGCGTGAGCGGCATTGATCGCCGCTCCGCAATCTTCTCTATTTGTGAATATGCGAAAAGTCACCGCCACGCGAATAGGTTTATTGCTTGCGCTGTTAGTGGTGTGCTGCGCCCTCACGTTCGCAGCCCAGGAACCGGCGAAACAACTACCCGCGTTAGCCGATGGCCAGCACGCGCTCAAGGGCGGTGAATCGCATTCATATCTGATCAATCTCGCCGCGGGACAGTTTCTTTATGCGCTGATCGAGCAACAGGGAATCGACGTCAGAGTCTCTTCCTTCAAGCCCGACGGTTCTGAGATAGCCGCCTCCGACAGTCCTAACGATCGCTGGGGAACCGAGCCGGTACTGCTGATCGCCGATACGGCGGGCGCGTATCGCATCGAAGTGCGCGCGCCAGGCGCGCGATCGAACCCCGCGCAATACCAGATCAAGATCGTCGCATTGCGAGAAGCCACTGCCGCTGACAAACAACACGTCGCGGCACAACGCGCGTTTGACGAAGGACAAAAGCTGCGCTCGCAACAGGCAGCCGACTCCAAGCGCGGCGCGATCGCCAAATACCAGGAAGCCGCAACGCTTTTTAACGGCGCGGGCGACGGCTATCGCCAGATGCTTTCTCTTCAGGCGACGGGTCTTACTCACGTCCAGTTGAGCGAATTTCGAACGGCGTTGCGGTTTTTCGAAGACGCCCTCGCGCTGGCGCAAAAGCTCGGAGACGAGCGACCGCAAGCGCCCCTGGAAACGCTGGTTGGCGGCGTTAACGACGTCCTCGGCGAGATCGCAAAGTCGCACCAGCACTACGAACGCGCCCGAGTCCTCGCGACGCGTCTG
>Ga0075430_100001490_pt1 | contig 19081 bp, 12 predicted proteins | sample RhiMetdeltSRZDD4_FD_75294 | JGI IMG/M metagenome (GOLD analysis project Ga0075430, IMG submission 75294) | Populus rhizosphere microbial communities from Tennessee, USA - Rhizosphere MetaG P. deltoides SRZDD4 | ecosystem: Host-associated > Plants > Roots > Rhizosphere > Soil | place: USA... | reverse complement strand
CATGTTGCAGTCGTGGTCGAGGTAGGCGGCGAGCGTGCCGACGAGCTCGGTCCGGTACTGCTCGTCGTAGCGGGCGATCGGCATGATCGTGCTCTCGTAGTACTCGTCGAGGTGCGAGCGATCCGAGGCCAGCAGCTGCAGCAGCAGCCGGTAGGTGCCGTCGGCCATGCTCTCCGGTGGCAGGTCGGCGCGACCGACGACGTCGGCGATCAGGTCGGCCTCCTTGATCGCCCGCCCGAGCTCGCCTGGGTTGGCGTAGAAGGACGACAGCCCAACCGGCGCGTGCGCGCGCAGCCGGCGGGCGAGCGCCGCCGCGATCGCGGTCGCGTGATCGCGCGCGTCCTCGCGGTCGGCCGCGGGAACGACCGCGTAGACGCGGCCGCCGAGGCGCTGGACGAAGGCGTCCGGCGAGTCGGACTTGATCGCCGCCATCAGCCGGTGCGTGCGCTCGGGCGGCGGGTCGGCGGCGAGGATCACCGCCCCGCGCGAGATGTCGCAGCGCATCCGCTGGGCGCGGCGGACGACCTCGGCCGCATCGAGCTCGCCGCCGGCGCGAAGCTCCTCGAGGAACGACCCGCGCAGCTCGTCCTCGAGCTGCTGGCGCGACTCGACCAGCGCCAGCTCGGTGACCGCCGCCATCGCCGCGAGGTGCAGGACGCCGTGGCTCTCGGACTCGGGCATCTCCTTGCCGCCGGTGAGGACGACGATCGAGCCGAGCGTCTCCTCGCCGCTGGCGACGGGAACCTCGTGCCGGACCTGCGCCGGCTGCGTCCCGGCGTTGCCGCGCACGCGCTCGTCGACCCACGGCCGCAGCTTGGCCAGCACCGCCTCGGCACTGTCGCTCGTCGGCTCGATCAGCTGATGCCCGAGCGGCGGGATCACGACGGCGACCGGCGCGCCCATGTGCGCCGCGGCGATCTGGGCGACCTCGCGCATGCCGTCGCCGCTGAGGACGGCGTCGACCATCCGCGCATGGAGCTCGTGGAGTCGGGCTGGCTCGTCGGTGATCATCGGGACCGCGAGACGAGCATGGCGATGGTCCGCGAAACGGTCTTTGTACGCCGGTCGAATTCGCTTCCGCCATCGCCGACGCCAGGGCCAATGACGGTTTTCGGCCGAATACGGCAAGCTGCCGTGCATGTCCGACAAGTCGTTGCTTCCCGCGGATGTCCAGGCGATCGTCGAAGAGCGCCAGATCCGCTTCATCCGTTTCTGGTTCACCGACGTCCTGGGCCAGCTGAAGTCGTTCTCGATCAACGCCGCCGAGCTGCCCGACGCATTCGAGAACGGAATGGGCTTCGATGGGTCGTCGATCACGGGCTTCAACGCGATCGAGGAGTCCGACATGGTCGCGATGCCCGATCCGTCGACGTTCGCGATCTTGCCGTGGCGGCCCGAGGAGCAGGGCGTCGCGAGGATGTTCTGCGACATCCTGACCCCGGAGCGCACGCCCTACGAGGGCGATCCGCGCCACGTGCTGCGGCGCGCGATCGAGCGGATGAAGGGGATGGGCTTCGACACCTTCAACGTCGGCCCCGAGCTCGAGTACTTCCTCTTCAAGGACAAGAACGGCACCGAGGTGCTCGACGAGGGCGGCTACTTCGACCTGACGACGCTCGACGCGGGCTCAGACGTGCGCCGCGAGACCGTGCTCGCGCTCGAGCAGCTCGGGATCCACGTCGAGTACTCACACCACGAGGTCGGCCCGTCGCAGCACGAGGTCGACATGCGCTACGCCGACGCGCTGAAGATGGCCGACGACTGCATGACGTACCGCATCACGGTCAAGGAATACGCGATGAAGTACGGCTGGCACGCGACCTTCATGCCGAAGCCGCTGATGGGCGAGAACGGCTCCGGCATGCACACGCACATGTCGCTGTTCAAGGACGGCTCCAACGCGATGTACGACCCTGACGACGCGTACTTCCTGTCGGACATCGGCAAGGCGTTCATCGCCGGCCAGCTCAAGCACGCGCGCGAGATCAGCTCGATCTTCGCCCAGTGGGTGAACTCCTACAAGCGGCTCGTCCCGGGTTACGAGGCGCCGGTCTACGTCGCGTGGTCGCGGCGCAACCGCAGCGCGCTCGTGCGCGTCCCGCACTACCTGCCCGGCAAGGAGAAGGCGACGCGGATGGAGCTGCGCTGCCCGGACCCGGCATGCAATCCGTACCTGACCTTCGCGGCACTGCTGCAGGCCGGGCTCGAGGGCATCGAGAAGGGCTACGAGTTGCCCGAGCCGATGGAGAAGAACCTGTACCACCTGGCGCCGGACGAGCGCCGGCGGCTCGGGATCGAGCAGCTGCCGGAGACGCTCGGCGAGGCGATCGAGCTGACGGCGGAGTCCGAGCTGGTGCTGCGTACGCTCGGCGAGCACATGTTCAACCGCTTCGTCGAGATCAAGCGGCAGGAGTGGGAGGACTACCGCGTGCAGGTCACGCAGTGGGAGCTGGATCGGTACTTACCGGTGCTGTGATATCACCACGGCATGACCGCTCTCCTGACTCGGGTCGCCGATTTCGCGTACCGTCGGAGAGGCCGGGTGGTGCTGCTCTGGGTCGCGGCAATGGTCGGCATCATCGCTCTCGGTACGTCGCTGGCGGGCGACGACAAGGCCGACTACAACACCCCGGGATCTGAGTCGAAGGCTGCGAGTGACCTGACGAAGACGGCGTTCGGCGGCTATGCGGGCGAGGAGATCTACGTCGTCTGGAAGGCTGCCGACGGGGCGAACAGCCCGGCTACGCGCAAGCGTGTCGACAGATTTCTTCGCGAGGCGGGACGGATCGACAATCTCGGCGATCCGTCGCCCGTGCGGGTCTCGCAGAACGGCAAGATCGGCGCGACGTCGCTGCCAGTGACTGTTGACAGCTGGGACTTCGAGAAGTCCGACGGCGAGAAGCTGATCGCCGCCGCCGAGCGGAACAGCGGCGACGGCGTGCAGATCAAGCTCGGCGGCGAACAGATCCACCAAGCGCAGGAGGCGGCGAGCGCCGAGATGTACGGCTTCATCGGCGCCGCAATCGTGCTGCTGATCGCGTTCGGCTCCGTCGTCGCGGCCGGTCTGCCGCTGATCATCGCGGTCGTCGGTTTCGGGATCTCGTCGTTCGGCCTGATCGCGCTGCTGGCGAACGTGATGGACGTGCCCGACTGGACGACCGCGATGTCCGGGCTCATAGGGATCGGCGTCGGCATCGACTATGCGCTGCTCGTGCTGACGCGGTTCAGGTCGGCGATGGCCGACGGCAAGGATCGCCATGACGCGGTCGTCGAGGCCATCACGACCGCTGGACGTAGCGCGATGATCGCCGGCGGCACCGTCGTCGTCGCCGTGCTCGGGCTGGTGCTCACCGGGCTGCCGTACATGTACGGCGTCGCGGTGTCGACATCGCTCGCGGTGCTGGTCGTGATGGTCGCTGCCGTGACGTTGCTGCCGGCGCTGCTGTCCTATCTCGGGCCGAACGTCGACCGGCTGCGGCTGCCGCTCGTGGGGCGGCGCAACGGGGCGGAAGGCGGGGGCGAGGGGTCGCTGGCCTGGCGCTGGAGCCACGGCGTGCAGAAGCGGCCGTGGACGGCGGCGATCGTCGCGTCGCTGGTTCTGCTGGCGCTCTCGTTGCCGGCGCTCGGCATGCGGCTGGGGTTCCCCGATGCCGGCAACGACCCGGCCGAGACGATGACGCGCCAGGCCTACGACCTCAACGCTGAAGGCTTCGGCCCGGGCACCAACGGCCCGGTCGTGATCGCTGCCGAGCTTCCTGACGCGGCCTCGAAGAGCGCGGTCGACAAGCTCGCGACGGAGCTGCGCGCGACGCCGGGCGTCGCGTTCGTTCCGGAGCCGCAGGTCAACGATGCCGGTGACGCGGCGATCGTCACCGTGATCCCGAAGACGTCGCCGCAGAACGAGAAGACCGAACAGCTTGTCCACCGGCTGCGCGACTCGGTCGTGCCTGCGGCGCTGCAGGGCTCTGGTGTCAAGGCGTCGATCGGCGGCGTGACACCGGCGCTCGAGGATCAGAGCGAGTACGTCAAGAGCCGGATGCCGCTGTTCGTCCTCGGCGTCGTCGGCCTGTCGATCCTGCTGCTGCTGCTGGCTTTCCGCTCACCGCTGATCGCGCTCAAGGCCGCGATCATGAACCTGCTCTCCGTCTGCGCCGCCTACGGCGTGATGACGATCGCCGCGCAGGGCGGGGCCTTCGGGAAGCTGATCGGGATCGACGATGAGGTGCCGGTCGCGCCGTTCATGCCCGTGATCATGTTCGCGACGCTGTTCGGTCTCTCGATGGACTACGAGGTGTTCCTGATCTCGCGCATTCGCGAGGAGTACGCCAAGGACGGCGACACCAGGAGGGCCGTCGCCGACGGCCTGGCGCGGACCGCGCGGGTGATCACTGCCGCGGCGGCGATCATGGTCGTCGTCTTCCTCGCCTTCCTTGCCTCGCCCGAGGTCTTCCTCAAGCTGCTCGGGATCGGCCTCGCATCGGCGATCTTCCTCGACGCGACGATCGTGCGGATGGTGCTCGTGCCGGCGGTCATGCAGCTGCTCGGCAACAACAACTGGTGGATCCCGGGCTGGCTGGACAAGATCCTGCCACGGCTCGACGTGGAGCCGGCAGCGGCCGACGGACGTACGTAGCCATTGGCAGCACGCTGCTCGACTGTCGAGCGGCGTGCCGCCATTGGGTGGCGCCGGCCGTCTCGCCGAACGCATTTCGTGTACTCACGGCCTGTGAACAGGCTGCCGCGTGACGATCGTTATCGTGAGGCGGATGCCCGATGCCGCTCGCTCTGACGCCCCCCGCCCCTCCCGCTTCGTCCGCCTCGCCAGGCTCTGCAACCGCCACCGCTGGCGCACGTTCTTCGCCTGGCTCGTCACGCTGATCGCGATCTCGTTCGTCGCCGGCGCGGCGGGCACGAAGGAGATATCGAGCTTCCGCCTGCCGGGCACCGAGAGTCAGCGCGCCTACGACCTGCTGGCAGCGCACTTCCCGGCGCAGAAGGGTGACAGCGACCAGGTGGTCTTCCGTGCGCGCACCGGCACGCTCGAGGATCCGGCGAACCGGGCCGCTATCGACGCCACGGTCAAGCGCGTCGCCGGTAACTCGTACGTGGCGAGCGTCGTCAGTCCGTTCGCGCCCGGTGGGCGCCTGACCGACGACAAGCGAATCGGCGTCGCGACGATCAACTACAAGGCGAGTACGAACGACTACGACGTCAAGCCCGAGACGCTCGTCAAGATCGAGGACGCGGCGCTCAGCGCCCGCAGCAACACGCTTCAGGTCGAGCACAGCGGCCCGGGCGCCGCGGTCGTTCGCTTCGAGAACGAGAGCCAAGGCTCGACGGAGTTCATCGGCCTGCTCGCGGCGGCGATCGTCTTGATGTTCACCTTCGGCTCGCTCGTCGCCGCCGGTCTGCCGCTGATCGGAGCGCTGTTCGGGATCGGCACGGGCGCCGGTCTGATCACGCTCATCAGCCACCTCGTCGACACGCCCGACTTCGCCCAGCAGCTGGCGATGCTGATCGGTCTCGGCGTCGGCATCGACTACGCGCTGCTCGTCGTGACGCGCTTTCGCGGAGAGGTCCGGCGGGGCATGGACCGCGACCTGGCCATCGAGAAGGCGGTCGACACCGCCGGGCGCACGGTCATGTTCGCCGGCGTCACCGTCGTGATCGCACTGCTCGGACTGCTGCTGCTCGGGCTCGCCTTCATGCAGGGCGTGGCCCTCGGCGCCGCGGTCACCGTCCTGACCGTGATGTTCTCGGCGCTGACGCTGATCCCGGCGATGCTCGGCGGTTCCAAGGGCTTCGCCGACGGGACGCTGGGCGAATTCGATCGTCGCGGCGGCTTCCGCTTCTTCTGGACGAAGAAGCGGATCGCGCTGCCGGGGAGCGAGGGCCGCAAGCGGCGCGCGGAGCGGCGCGCCGCCCGCGTCGAGAGCGACTCCAGCGCGTGGGCGCGCTGGGCAGGGTTCGTGCAGCGTCACCCGTGGCCGATGGCGATTCTCGCGCTCGTGCTGCTGCTCGCGCTTGCGCTGCCCGCCACCAACATGCGCCTCGGCTCGAGCGATCAGGGGGTCGATCCGCCCGACTCGACGACGAAGAAGGGTTACGACCTGATCGCGCAGGGCTTCGGCGCCGGCACGAATGGGTCATTCATGATCGTCACCGAGCTCAACGGCGGTGGAACTGCCGCCGCGCAGAAGGTCGCGCAAGCGGTCAAGGCCGATGGCGACTTCTCGTTTGTCTCCGACGCGTCGCTGTCACCCGACCGCAAGGTGGCGACGATCGTCGCCTACCCGAAGACGGGGCCGCAGGACGCTGCGACGACCGACACGCTCAAGCGCTTGCGCAACGATGTCGTGCCGGGGGTGGAGCAGAGCACAGGCACGCGCGTGGAGGTCGGCGGCTTCACGGCCTCGAATGAGGACTTCTCTCGCGTCGTCGCAGACAAGCTCTTCTTGTTCGTCGGCATGGTCGTGCTGCTCAGCGCGCTGCTGCTGCTGATCGTCTTCCGCTCGGCCGTGATCCCGATCAAGGCCGCGGTCATGAACCTGCTGTCGATCGGCGCGGCGCTCGGGCTGATCACGCTGATCTTCCAGGACGGCCACGGGGCCGGACTGCTGGACATCGGCGTCGGGCCGATCGACGCGTTCGTGCCGGTGCTGATGTTCGCGATCGTGTTCGGTCTCAGCATGGACTACGAGGTCTTCCTGATCTCGCGCGTGCATGAGGAGTGGATCCACAACGGCGACGCGCGCAAGGCGGTCACCGTCGGTCTGCAGCGCACCGGCAGGGTGATCAGTGCCGCGGCGGCGATCATGATCGTCGTCTTCGGCTCGTTCGCGCTCGGGGACGACCGGATCATCAAGCTGTTCGGCATCGGACTGGCGAGCGCCGTCTTCATTGATGCGGTGATCATCCGCTGCCTGCTCGTGCCGGCGATCATGGAGATCCTCGGCGAGGGTGCTTGGTGGCTGCCGAAGTGGCTGAAGGGCAGGCTGCCGCACCTCGCGATCGAAGCTCCTGAGGAGCGCCGCATCGGCGAGCCGGCGACGGAGACGATCTAGCCGCGACGCGCGCTGCCGGCGGCTCAGCCGTCGAGCAGCGCGCGCAGCTCGGCCGGCTCGGTCACCGGGCGCAGGCAGGTGAACCGCTCGCAGACATACGCGGCGGCGCGGCCATCGACGGGTTCGCGGCCCTGCATCAGCGCGACGATGTCGTCGTCGCCGCCGCCCGCGAGGACGAGGTGCGGGCGCAGGTGCTCGCGGACGACCCGCTCGAGCGCGGCGACGTCGTCGCCGGCCAGCGCGACCTCGCGCGTCGGCGCGGCGTGGAAGTCGAGCGCGCGCAGGACGTGCCCGAAGGCGGTCGGATGCTGCGCCGCGATGTCGTGCAGCAGGCGTAGATGGCCCTCGGCGGCGCCCTCGTAGCGCCGCTCGCCCGAGAGCGCCGCGAGCCGCAGCAGCCCGAAGGCGGCGCTCGAGGCGCCCGACGGGATCGGCGCGTCGTCGATGTCCTTGCGCCGTGCGACGAGCCGCTCGTGATCGGACGCGGTCGAGAAGAAGCCGCCGTTGGCGTCGTCGGCGAAGCGCTCGAGGATCGTGTCGGCGAGCTCGCGCGCGGCCGCGAACCACTCGGGCTCGAACGTCGCCTCGTAGAGCACCAGCAGCGCCTCGAGCAGGAACGCGTGGTCCTCGAGGTAGGCGCCGAGGCGGCCGCGCCCGTCCTTCCACGTGCGCAGCAAGCGGCGATCGTCGTCGCGCAACTCGTCGAGGACGAAGTGCGCGGCGGTACGCGCCGCGGTGAGGTAGTCGTCACGCCGCAGTACGGCGCCGGCGTCGGCGAACGCCGCGATCGCGAGCGCGTTCCACGAGGTCAGCCGCTTGTCGTCGAGGCCGGGGCGGACGCGCCGGGCGCGGGCGGCGAGCAGTGTCGCCCGGATCCGCTCGCGCTGCTCGGCCGGCGGCTCGTCGCCGCGCGCCTCGAGGACGTTGGCGCCCTCGAAGTTGCCGCGCTGCGTCGCGCCGGTCCACGCGACGGTGGCCTCGAAGTCCTCCGGCGCGAGCTCCGCGCGGAGCTCGTCGAGTGTCCAGATGTAGAACTTGCCCTCGACGCCCTCGCTGTCGGCGTCGAGCGCGCTGTAGAAGCCGCCTTCCGGCCCGCGCAGCTCGCGTAGGAGGAAGTCGAGCGTCTCGATCGTGACGCGCCGCAGCGACTCGTCACCGCTGACCTGCCAGCCGTGCAGGTAGGCGCGCGCGAGCAGCGCGTTGTCGTAGAGCATCTTCTCGAAGTGCGGCACGGTCCAGGTGTGGTCGACGGCGTAGCGCGAGAAGCCACCGCCGACCTGGTCGTAGATCCCGCCCGACGCCATCTGCCGCAGCGTCTGCAGCGCCATCGCGCCTTCGTCACCGTCAGAGCCGGACGCCGCGCGCGCCAGGAGCAGCTCGATCACCGACGCGGCGGGGAACTTCGGTGCCCGGCCCCAGCCGCCCCAGGTCGCGTCGTAGGACTGCTCCAGCGCGGCGACGGCGGCGTCGACGGCGCCGCCATCGAGCGGCGCCTGCGATGGCGTCAGCAGCGCCGCTCCGGACAGCCGTGCCGTCAGCTGCTCGCCCTGCGCCTCGAGCTCGGAGCGCTGACCGTCCCAGGCCTCGGCGACCGCGAGCAGCACCTGGCGCCAGCTCGGCATCCCGTGCCGCGGCTCGGGCGGCCAGTAGGTGCCGCCGAAGAACGGCTTCTGCTCCGGCGTCAGGAAGACGTTCAACGGCCAGCCGCCGCGGCCGGTGATCGCCTGAATGGCCTCCATGTAGATCGCGTCGACGTCGGGCCGCTCCTCGCGATCGACCTTGACGCAGACGAACCGCTCGTTCATCAGCGCCGCCGTCTCGGGGTCCTCGAACGATTCCCGCTCCATGACGTGGCACCAGTGGCAGGCGCTGTAGCCGATCGAGACGAGCAGTGGCCGATCGGTGTCACGGGCGCGCTCCAGTGCCCGCTCACCCCAGGGCAGCCAGTCGACCGGGTTGTCGCTGTGCTGGAGGAGGTACGGCGAGGTCTCGTGAGCTAATGCGTTGGCGATAAGGCCAAAGGTAGTCTGCTGCGGATGAGCTCGAATCGCACCGTCGTCGACGCCGCCGGGGCTCCTGCAGCGATCGGTCCGTACAGCCACGCCGTTGCCACGGACGGCCTCCTGTTCTGCTCGGGCCAGATCGCGCTGGACCCGGCGACGGGCGAGCTCGCCGGCGACAGCGTCGGCGAGCAGACCGTCCGCTGCCTGCAGAACCTGACCGCCGTCTGCGACGCCGCGGGCGCATCGCTCGCCGACGCGGTCCGCATCACGGTCTATCTGACCGACATGAACGACTTCGCCGAGGTCAACGAGGCATACGCGCCGTTCTTCCCGGCCGATCCGCCGGCCCGTGTCGCCTTCGCCGTCGTCGCGCTGCCGAAGGGCGCGCGGGTCGAGATCGACGCCGTCGTCGCCTTGCGATGACCGTCACCGCGGGCGATGTCGAGCGGGCGCGTGATGCGGTCGCCGACGTCGTCCGCCGCACGCCGGTGCTGGCGTCGGCGACGCTCAGCGAGCGGTTCGGCGTGCCGGTCGTGCTCAAGGCCGAGTCGCTGCAGCGGACCGGCTCGTTCAAGATCCGCGGCGCGCTGAACAAGGTTGCGGCGCTCGGCGAGCGCTGCGCCGCCGGCGTCATCTGCGGCAGCGCCGGCAACCACGCGCAGGCGCTCGCCTTCGCGGCGCTCCAGCGCGGCGTGCCGTGCGAGGTCTTCATGCCCGACGCCGCTCCGGTGGCGAAGGTCGAAGGCGCGGAGGCGCTCGGCGCGCGCGTCGTGCGTGCCGGAGCGACGCTGGACGAGTGCATCGCCGCCGCGCAGGCACGCGCCGAGGAGGCGGGGATGGTCTTCGTGCACCCGTTCGACGACACCGACGTCGTCGCCGGCCAGGGCACGCTGGGGCTCGAGCTGCTCGAGGACGTGCCGGATCTCGCCAAGGTGCTGATCCCCGTCGGCGGGGGAGGGCTCGCCGCCGGTGTGGCGATCGCGATCAAGAGCGCGCGGCCGGAGGTCGAGATCGTCGGCGTGCGCGTCGACCCGACGCTGACGATCGCCGACGGGATCGCCGTCAAGCGGCCCGGCGCGGTGACGGCACCGCTGCTGGAGCGGTGGGTCGACGGCATCGTCCGCGTCGAGGAGGACGACGTCGCCGAGGCGATCGTGCTGCTGCTCGAGCGGGCGAAGCTCGTCGTCGAAGGGGCCGGCGCCGTCGGCGTCGCCGCGCTCGTCGCGGGGTTGACGGGAGCGGCCGCGAGCGGCACGACGGCCGTCGTCCTCTCCGGCGGCAACGTCGACGCCGGGCTGCTCGCGGAGGTCGCGCGCCATCACGAGACCGTCGCCGGCCGCCGCCTCGTGATCTCGACGCGCGTCGCCGACCGGCCCGGCTCGCTGGCCGGGCTGCTCGCGGTCGTCGGCGACTCGGGTGCCAACCTGCTCGAGGTCGGCCACGTGCGCGAGGGCATCGAACTGCACGTGCGCGAGACGGGCGTCCAGCTCGTGCTCGAGACGCGCGGCCGTGAGCACGCGGGCGCCGTGCTGGCCGCGATCGCCGCCGCCGGCTATCCGGCCGACGGCTACTCCGGGGTGACGTAGGCGCCGCTGATGCCGCCGTCGACGAGGAACGTCGACGACGTGATGAACGACGACTCGTCGGAGGCGAGGAAGAGGACGGAGCTGGCGATCTCCTCCGGCCGGCCGAAGCGGCCCATCGGGACGTGGACGAGCCGCCGCTCGGCGCGGGCCGGGTCCTTGGCGAACAGCTCCATCAGCAGTGGCGTCTCGACCGGCCCGGGGCACAGCGCGTTGACGCGCACGCCTTGGCGCGCGAACTCGACGCCGAGCTCGCGTGACAGCGACAGCACGCCGCCCTTCGACGCCGTGTAGGAGATCTGCGAGGTCGCGGCGCCCATCACGGCGACGAACGACGCCGTGTTGATCACCGAGCCGCGATGTGGCAGCTCGTTGTCGAGCAGGTGGGGGATCCCGTGCTTGCAGCACAGGAACACCGACTCGAGATTGACGCGCTGCACGCGCTGCCACGCCTCGAGTGTCGTGTCGAGCACCGACGCGTCGTCGTCGGGGGAGATGCCGGCGTTGTTGAACAGCACGTCGATGCGCCCGAAGGTGTCGCGAGCCTGCGCGAACATCGCCGCGACCGCGGCCTCGTCGCCGACGTCGACGCGCAGCGAGAGGTCGCCGGGCGCGCCGTCGAGGTGATCGACGCCGACGACCGTCGCGCCCTCGCGCCGGAACGCGTCGACCGTCGCCGCGCCGATCCCTCCGGAGGCGCCGGTGACGACACAGACCTTCCCAGCTAGCCGGTCGCCCATGAGATCGTCTTCACCTCCGTGTAGTGATCGAGCGCGTGCGGGCCGAGCTCGCGCCCGTAGCCGGATTGCTTGAAGCCGCCGAACGGGGTCGTCACACGCACCGACGTGTTCGAGTTGATCGAGATCACGCCGGTCTCGAGCGCCCGCGCGACACGCAGAGCGCGGCCGCCGTCTCCGGTCCAGACCGAGCCGGAGAGCCCGTAGACGGTGTCGTTGGCAAGGCGGATCGCCTCGTCCTCGTCGCGAAACGGGATCACGCAGGCGACGGGGCCGAAGATCTCCTCGCGCGCGGCGCGGTCGTCGTTCGACATCGGGGCCAGCACGGTAGGCGGATACCAGAAGCCGGGACCGCCGGGCACCGTGCCGCGGAACGCGACCGGCGCGTCGGCGCCGACGAAGGAGGCGACGTTGTCGCGGTGGCCGGCGGAGATCAGCGGCCCCATCTGCGTGCGCTCGTCGAGCGGGTCGCCGACGACGAGGCCGGCGACGGCCGTCTCGAGCGCCTGCATGAAGCGGTCGAGCGCCGGCGCCTCGACGAGGATCCGTGAGCGCGCGCAGCAGTCCTGGCCGGCGTTGCCGAAGACGGCGAGCGGCGCCGACGCCGCGGCCTGCTCGATGTCCGCGTCGGCGAAGACGACGTTGGCCGACTTGCCGCCGAGCTCGAGCGTCACGCGCTTGATCGTCGCGGCCGCGCCGCGCGCGATGCCGGCGCCGACCTCGGTCGAGCCGGTGAAGGCGATCTTGGCGACCCCGGGGTGCTCGACCAGCCGCTGCCCGCACGTCGAGCCCGGCCCGGCGACGACGTTCAGCACGCCCTCCGGCAGGCCGGTGTCGAGTGCGACGCGCTCGAGGCGCAGCGCCGTCAGCGGCGTCAGCTCGGCCGGCTTGAGGACGACGGTGTTGCCGGCGGCGAGCGCCGGGCCGAGCTTCCAGCTGGCGATCACGAGCGGGAAGTTCCAGGGCACGATCAGGCCGACGACGCCGAGCGGCTCGCGGACCGTCATCGCCAGCCCGCCGGCGATCGGGATCGTGTCGCCGAGGAGCCGCTCGGGTGCGCCGGCGTAGTAGCGGAAGACGTCGACGACCATGCCGATCTCGCCGCGCGCGTCGCCGATCGGCTTGCCCGCGTTGCGCGCCTCGAGCACGGCGAAGCCCTCGAGGTCGGCCTCGATCGCGTCCGCGAGTCGCCGCAGCAGCGTGGCACGATCGGCCGGCGACACGGCGCGCCACGCGGGGTAAGCCGCCTGGGCGCGCGCGACGGCGGCGTCGACCTCGTCGACGCCGCCACGCGGCACGCTGTCGAGGATCCGCTCCGTGGCGGGCTCGACGACGTCCAGGGTGTCCGCCACTACACGGAGCCGTGCAATCCGGGACCGACCGGTGGAATCTCGGACAGCTCGGCCTCGATCTCCGCGATCGTGTGCCGCGGTCCGGTGAACGTGTGCCGGGCGCTGACCAGCCACCAGATCCCCACGGCGAGGATCAGGCCGCCGGTGACGAGCGGCGCGTAGTTGACCAGCTTCCAGTCGAACGTGTCGCTGAACGGCACGCCGGCGGGGTTCGTCGGCAGGATGAAGATGATCGTGATCAACGCGACCCAGACGGTCGCGAAGGGGTTCATCCATTTGTACTTGTTGCCGAGTGTCCACGGTCCCGCCTGGAACTTCGATCCCTGCCGCCAGCGCAGGTAGATCGGGATCACGTAGGCGATGTAGAGGCCGATGACGGCGATCGAGACGACGGCGAAGAACGCCACCGGAACGCCGTTGCTCGCCGGCCAGTACGCCGGGATCGTGATGATCAGGCCGCAGACGGCCATGAAGATCACGGCGTTGAACGGGATCCTCGCCTTGTTGACCTTGCTCCAGATCCGCGAACCCGGGATCGCGCCGTCACGGCTGAACGCGTAGCACATGCGCGACGCGCTGGTCAGGCACGCGGCGCCGCAGAACAGCTGCCCGACGGTCGAGATGACAAGGATCAGCTTGAACCAACCGCTGTCGAGCGCGTGCTGGAGGATCGACACGGCGACATAGGCGCCACCGGCCGCGTCCTTGTTGACGGCGTCGACGTTCTGGACGGCGAACGTGATCGCCAGCAGCAGGATCCAGCCGAAGATCGCCGAGTAGAAGATCGACCGCCAGACGCCCTTCGCCGCCGCGTCGGCGGCGCCGTGGGTCTCCTCAGAGATGTGCGCGCAGGAGTCGAAGCCGGTGATCGTGTACTGCGTCAGCAGGAAGCCGAGCGGCAGGACGTAGAACCAGTACATCCCGCTGCCGAAGCCCGAGTTGTTGAAGCGCTCGGTGAAGACGAAGTCGGCGCTGGCGTGGTGATCGGGGACGAAGATCAGCACGAGCAGGATCACCGCGACGCCGGCGACGTGCCACCACACGGAGATGCCGTTGATCCGCGCGACGAGGTGGCTGCCGGCGATGTTCACCAGCGCGTGGAACGTCAGGATGATCGCGAACAGCCAGAACGTGCCGGAGAAGAAGTCACCGGAGACGCCGTTGAAGAGGTTGACGTCGAAGGCCCCGAAGGTGACGTTCATGAACGTCGCGCAGCCGTAGTCGACCGACGCGGTCACGGCGATCAGGCCGATCAGGTTGAACCAGCCGGTGAACCAGCCCCATGCGGGCCCGCCGAGCTTGGACGCCCACCAGTAGATGCCGCCCGCGGTCGGATACGCCGAGACGAGCTCGGACATGCAGAACCCGATGATCAGGATCGGGATCGAGATCAGCGGCCAGCCCCACGAGATCGCGATCGGGCCGCCGTTGTTCCACGCCTGGCCGTAGGTCGTGAAGCACCCGGCCAGGATCGAGATGATCGTGAACGAGATCGCGAAGTTCTGAAAGCCGCTCCAGGAGCGGTTCAGCTCCTGCTTGTAGCCCAATTCGGCCAGGCGTTGCTCGTCTCTGTCCATCACCGGCGTTGTTGCGGACAAACCCTTCCCCTCTCCGTTCGGGTCTAAAGGCTCGGCGAGCCGACCATACGGCGGGGGTCAGAGCGATGTCAATGGCCCGGCGGTCCGAGATCCGGCAACAGCCCGGCCAACACATGCTCCGTGCCGCGCACGTGCTCGGTCATCACGCCGACCGCTCGCTGCGTGTTCGCCGCGCGAACCGCCTTCAGCAGGCGGGCGTGCTGGTCGTTGGCGCGCGACAGCACCTCCGGCGGATGCGCGATGTGCGCGATCAGGTCCGTCATCGATCCCTGGATCTCGGTCGCGAGCGCGACGAGGCGGCCGTTCCCGGACATCTCCGCGAGGCCGATGTGGAAGCGCACATCCGCCTGGCGGTAGGCGGCGAAGTCGTCGAGCTGTGCGGCCATCTCCTCGACGGCGGCCGCGAGCACGGCGAGCTGCTCGTCGGCCAGGCGGTCACAGGCGAGCGTGACGACGCCGAGCTCGATCGCCAGGCGCACGTCGCAGGTCTCGCGCCAGGCCGCCATCAGCTCCGCCGACGGCGGGTCGACCGGCGGCGGCTCGTCGACGACGAACGTCCCGCCGCCGCGCCCACGGGTCGTGTGGATGTACCCCGACTGCACCAGCGCGCTGAGCGCTTCGCGCAGCGTCGAGCGTGAGATCCCGAGCCGCGCGCAGAGTTTGCGCTCGGGCGGCAGCCGCGCCCCGGGCTCGAGCAGCCCGAGCTTGATCGCGGTGCAGATCCGTTCCATCGTCTCCTCAAATGCGGTCTGCGACCGCACCGGGGCGAAGACCGCGTCGAGCCGAGAGGAGCTCACATCCGCTCGAACCCGCGCACGCGCTCCCAGTCGGTGACCGCGGCGCCGAAGGCAGCGAGCTCGATGCGGGCGTTGTTGACGTAGTGGTCGACGACCTCGTCGCCGAACGCTCCCCGCGCGATGGGGCTGACGGCGAACAGGTCGCGCGCGTCGCGCAGTGTGGCCGGCACCCGTGGCTTGTCCGAGACGTAGGCGTTGCCGTCGACCGGCGGCTCCAGCTCGAGCTCCTGATCGATGCCGTGCAGCCCGCCGGCGAGCATCGCCGCCAGGCCGAGGTACGGGTTGAGATCGGCGCCGCCGAGCCGGCACTCGACGCGCTTGGCGGCGCCGTGGCCGACGACGCGCAGTGAGCAGGTCCGGTTGTCGGTGCCCCAGGCGACGGTCGTCGGCGCGAACGAGCCCTCGGCGAAGCGCTTGTAGGAGTTCACGTTCGGCGCCAGGAACAGCGTCAGCTCCGGCAGCGTCGCGAGCAGCCCGGCGACGAAGCGGTCGAACGTCTCGGGCTCGTCGGCGAACACGGCGCTGCCGTCCTCGCGGGCGAGCGAGAGGTGGATGTGGCACGAGTTGCCCTCGCGGGCGTCGAACTTCGCCATGAACGTGATCGCCATCCCGTCCTGCGCGGCGATCTCCTTGGCGCCGTTCTTGAAGACGACGTGCTCGTCGGCGGCGCGCAGCGCGTGCTGGTAGCGGAAGTTGATCTCGTGCTGGCCGAGGTTGCACTCGCCTTTGGAGTTCTCGACGTGCAGCCCGGCGCCGTGCATCGCGTTGCGGATCCGCCGGATCAGCGGCTCGACCCGCGCCGTGCCGAGCAGCGAGTAGTCGACGTTGTAGAGATTGGCCGGCTCGAGGCCCGTGTAGCCGAGCTTGTGCGCGTCCTCGTAGCTCGTCCTGAACAGCATGAACTCGAGCTCGGTGCCGGCGTTCGCCGTCCAGCCGCGCTCCGCGAGGCGGTCGAGCTGGCGGCGCAGCACCTGGCGCGGCGACGGGTTGACCGGCTCGCCGTCGCCCCAGGCGAGGTCGCTCAGGCACAACGCTGTGCCCTCCTGCCAGGGCGTCAGCCGCAGCGTCGTCAGGTCGGGCTTCATCGCGAAGTCGCCGTAGCCGCGCTCCCACGACGACATCGCGTAGCCGCCGACGGTGTTCATCTCGACGTCGACCGCGAGCAGGTAGTTGCACGCCTCCGCCTCGTGCTCGGCGATCGCGTCGAGGAAGTGGCGCGCGTGGAAGCGCTTGCCCTGGAGCCGCCCCTGCATGTCGGTCAGCGCGAGGACGACGGTGTCGATGTCACCGAGCTCGACCGCCGTGCCGAGGTCCTCGAGGGTCAGCGGAGCGTTCGATCCGGCCGTCATGGCGTGAGACTACCTCCGCCACGCGGCCCAACGAGCCGACCTCCGGCGCTGTAACGTCGCGGCATGGACCGCCTGCTAGCTCGGCTCGAGCCCTTGCTGGGGCGGTGCGAAGGCGAGCCGGTCGCGCTCGACGGCGGGATCACCAACCGCAACTACCGCGTTCGGATGGGAGGCTCCGACTACGTGGTCCGGCGACCGGGCAAGGACACGCGATTGCTCGGCATCGACAGAGCGGTCGAGCGCGAGGCGGCCGAGGCGGCGCACCGCGCCGGCGTCGCGCCGGCGGTCTGTGCCTACGTCGTCGACGAGGACACGCTCGTCACCGAGTTCGTCGACGGCCGTGCGATGACGCCCGAGGGCGTCCGCGCGAACCTCCCGCGAGTCGCTCGCTTGCTGCGCGCCGTCCACGCCTGCGCGCCGCTCGTCGCGACCTTCTCGCCCTACCGCGTCTGTGAGCGCTACCTCGAGACGACGCGCCGGCGCGGCGGCGACATTCCCGAGCGGATCCTCGTCGCCGCCGACGTGGCGGCCCGGATCGAGGCCGCGCTGGGCACGCCGCAGCGGCTCGTGCTCTGCCACAACGATCTGCTCGCCGGCAACTTCCTCGACGACGGCGATCGCCTGTGGATCATCGACTGGGAGTACGCGGGGATGGGCGACGTCTGGTTCGACCTCGGCAACATCTCGGTCAACAACGACTTCAGCGTCGATGACGACACGGCGCTGATCGAGACCTACTTCGCCGTCTGCGACGAGCCTCGGTTGGCGCGTGTGCGGCTGATGCGCGCTGTGTCCGACTGGCGCGAGGCGATGTGGGGGGTGGTGCAGCAGACGGTGTCGGACCTCGACTTCGACTTCGCGGCGTACGCCGACGCTCACGTCGCGCGGATGCTCGACTCGGACTGGGAGGAGTGGCTCGATGCCGCGACCGCGTGACCTGCCCTCACGCGCGCGGATCGTGATCGTCGGTGGCGGCGTCGGCGGCGCGTCGATCGCCTACCACCTCGCCAAGCTCGGCGAGCGCGACGTCGTCCTGCTCGATCGCAACGAGCTCACCAGCGGCTCGACGTTCCATTCGGCGGGCCTCGTCGGCCAGCTGCGGTCGAGCGTCTCGCTGACGACGATGATGATGTACAGCGCCGAGCTCTACCGCGAATTGAGCGAGGAGTGCGGCTGGGTCGAATGCGGCGGAATCAGGCTCGCGTGCACACCGGAGCGCGAGCAGGAGACGCGCCGTCAGGTCGCGTGGGCGCGCACGTTCGGCCTGCCGCTGGACCTGATCTCGCCGAGCGAGGCGCACGAGCTGTTTCCGTTGATGGATCTCGACGGCGTCCGTTGCGCCTCGTACCTGGCGACCGACGGCTACCTCGATCCGTCGCAGCTGACCTACGCGCTCGCGGCCGGCGCGCGCGAGGGCGGCGTCCAGATCTTCACCCACACGCGCGTCACCGGCATCGACGTCCGGGACAACCGGGTCCGCGGCATCGCGACCGAGTGGGGCGACATCGAGTGCGAGGTGGTCGTCGACGCCGGCGGGATGTTCGCGGCCGAGATCGGCCGCATGGCCGGCGTCCGCGTCCCGGTCGTTCCCTTCGCGCACGAGTACGTCGTCACGCAGCCGTTCCGCGAGCGCGGCGACGGCACGCTGCCGACGATGCGCGACCCGGACCTGCTCGTCTACTTCCGCGAGGAGGGCGGTGGGCTGGTCTGGGGTGGCTACGAGCGCGACAGCGCGCCGTGGGCGCTCGACGAGCACGACCGCGATCGCATTCCCGCCGACTTCAACGGCCGGCTGCTCGACGAGGACTGGGAGCGCTTCGAGGAGATCGCCGTGAACGCCGCGCGGCGGATACCGGCGCTCGCGGACGTGCCGGTGACGAAGCTGATCAACGGTCCCGAGGCGTTTACCCCGGACAACGAGTTCTGTCTCGGCGAGTCGGACGTTCGCGGGTTCTTCGTCGCGGCCGGGTTCTGCGCGCACGGGCTCGCCGGGGCCGGCGGGGTGGGGAAGGTGATGGCGTCGTGGATCGCCGACGGCGAGGCGCCGATCGACCTCTGGCCGATGGACGTCCGCCGCTTCGGCGCTCATCACCGCTCGCCGAGCTACACGCTCAAGCGCGCGAAGGAGGTCTACGAGACCTACTACGACATCCGCTATCCGGGGCACGAGCGGCAGGCGGGGCGCCCGCTGCGGGTCTCGAGCGCCTACGACTGGCATACCGCGCACGGCGCGTCGTTCGGCGAGAAGTCGGGCTGGGAGCGCGTCAACTACTACGAGTCCAACGCCGCCGCGGGCGACGAGTCGCTGCGCCCGCACGGCTGGGCGGGCAGGAACTGGTCGCCGGCGATCGGCGCCGAGGCGCTGGCCTGCCGCGAGCGCGCGGCGCTGTTCGACGAGTCGTCGTTCGCCAAGATCGACGTCGTCGGACCCGGTGCGGCGGCGCTGCTCGACGATCTCTGCGAGCGGCCGGTCGCGCGCGACATCGGCCGCATCACGTACACGCAGATGCTCAACCGCCGCGGCGGCGTCGAGTGCGACCTGACCGTCGCGCGCGTCGAGGAGGACGTCTTCTCGATCGTCACCGGGACGGCGTTCGG
>Ga0075430_100001485_pt1 | contig 19106 bp, 6 predicted proteins | sample RhiMetdeltSRZDD4_FD_75294 | JGI IMG/M metagenome (GOLD analysis project Ga0075430, IMG submission 75294) | Populus rhizosphere microbial communities from Tennessee, USA - Rhizosphere MetaG P. deltoides SRZDD4 | ecosystem: Host-associated > Plants > Roots > Rhizosphere > Soil | place: USA... | reverse complement strand
TGCGAATCGGGCACCGGGGGCGCGGCAGTCGATCGCACGCGTGCATTGACCCATGACTCGATCCGGTGAGGCGTCGCGACAACGTCGCCGTACGCATCGCGTACCGCCCACGGGTCGTCGAAGTAGCGAGTCGCCTCGCGCTCGTACACGGCGTGCAGGCCGTCTGCGAGCTCGGCGATGGCCTCACGGAGCGGCGTCCGCCAGCGCTGATGCGTGCCGCCGCGCATGCGGCATCCGCATTCGGACCGCCATCGTTCCACGCCGTGCGCACAACTCCACGCACTCGGTGCGTGAATCTTCACCTCGTCGACGGCTGGATGGCGCGCCAGGTACGACGCGAAGTTCTCGAGGTGCACCGGGCGCGCGGCCTGGAAGTCGAGAATGACGCGCGCGAGCGCCATCTCACCGAACCGGTGGTGATGGCCGTACGTCTCTCCATCGGTCGCCGCCGCCACGAGGCGGTGCCGCCGCGCGTGCCGCTCCGCCGTGGCCACGGCGGCTGGAATTCCCGCCGCGAGCGGTCGCGTTCCGCCGTCACTCTCGGGGTCCGGTTCCCAGTGGTCGGGGCCGGTCACGGCCGCGGTGCCGTCGCGCGGCGTTCGTCGCCGTTCGCCGCGCGCGAGCAAGCGCTTCCCGAACGCAGCGCCGTCGTTCAGGAGCCCGTCGAAGGCGATGCCATGGGAGATGTCGCCATCGTAGATGCAGAGCGCGATCGTCCGGCCGTTCGTCGTCGTGTAGAGACCCGGCTGGCCGTCGTTAGGCACGACTTCCACCTGACCCGGGGCGATGATCGTGAACCGGATGCGCTCCTGCGCGAGGACATCCAGTGTCTCGTCATCCAGCGCCGTCTCGGGCAGCCACATTCCCTCGGGCTCGCGTCCGAAGCGCCGCCGGAAGTCCGCGATGCCCCAGCGCACCTCGGTAACCTTGTCGCGGCGGCTGCTCAGCGGGAGGATCGCGTGGTGATAGGGCTGCGCGATCGCGTTCCCATGGCCGAGTCGCGCGATACTGCGCCGGTCCGCGTCGAGGATGCGGACGTACGTATCGGGCGCCGCGACCTCGAGCCACTCGAGCAGCGTCGGCCCGAAGTTGAAGCTGATGTACTCGAGCGTGTTGATGATGCGGCTGATGCGTCCGTCGGGGGCGAGGACGCGTGCGGCGACGACGGCGCGGTAGCACTCCTGCTCGATGCGCTCGTTCCAGTCGTGATGCGGCGCGGCGGACGCCTCACGCTCGACTTCCTCGAGCCACGGGTTCTCGCGCGGCGGCTGGTAGAAGTGGCCGTGAAGGACGATGGATCGCATGACTGCTCGATGTGGACAGCGGGAAGCGGGAACGGGGAACCGGACGAGGGCGACGAAATCAGCGAGGTGCCGGTGCCGGCCGGCCGCGCGGTTCGACGGCCCGGTCCCGGTTCCCCGGTCCCCGGTTCCCGTTGTTCTGTTCCCGATGCCCGATGCCCGACAACACGGCTTTGACCGACTCCAGGATGTTCGGAAACACGTCGTCGCGAGCACGCAGCTCGAACGCGAGGTTCGTTGCGTTCGTGAGGTCGCCCGCCGCGAGTCCATCGGTGATGGTCGTGAAGAGCCGAGTGCAGCTGTCGGCGTGGCCGTTGAACCGGCGGATCGCGTAGTCGGTCACGGCACCGGTCGAGATGATGAATTGCCAGTCCGACGACTGCAGCAGCAACAGCTCGCGCGCGGCCTGCGCGAGCGCCTCGTACGCCGAGGGGAGCTCGATCGCCTCGCGCGCCATGGTCCAGAACTCGTCCTCGAGCTTCCAGATCGTCGGCCACGTCCAGGCGGTCTGGTCGTTCAGCCACATGCTGTAGTCGCCGTTTGCTCCCCACGACCCGTCAGCGAGCCGCACGCCCGTGCGCGGACGAAATGCAGCCAGGTGCTGCGAGCCGGTCACGGGCCTGACGACCGGCTGCTCGCGCAGGGAGCGGTAGACGTTCGCGAGGAACTCCGGGCCCTCGTACCACCAGTGACCGAACAGCTCGGTGTCGAACGGGGCGACGACGACGCCGCGACGATGCGCCGGATTCCCCGTCGCGATCGTCGCGAGCAGGCTCGCGAAGTGCGCGCCGTGTGCCGATGCGATCGCACTCGCGGTCGGCGCGTCGTACGGCTCTTTCAGTCCGAGATCGATGTTGTTGCCGGTGACGCGCCAGAGCTTGAGCCCACCCGGCCAACGGATCTTGTGGAACTCGAGGTAACGACCGTCGCCGGGGTATCCCTGGAACCGGCTCCACACCTGCGCCGACGACTCCGGATCGCGAACGAACACCGCCACGCTTTCGGTGGTGTACGCGGACGTCACCCGATACGCCCGATATGGGGTACGGGTCGCTTCCCACTTCGCGTCGGGCGACGCGACGTGCTCGAGCTCATTCGCGACGACCTGACCGTACAGCCCGAGCGGGCTTCCGGCACGGGCCATGTGCGCGTCGGTGAAGAAGAACTCGTAGCGCGCGTCCGCCAGGTACTCCTCGATGCCAGGGCGGACGCCGGTGTCCGGGGCGTTAGGCAGCGGTTTCCACGGTCCGCGCGAGCGGTACGCGCACTCCGGCAGCCAGCAACCGCGCGGCGTGCGACCGAAGAGGCGCTGATGCTCGCGAACGCCGACATCGAGCTGGAGCTGGATGCTCTCGTCACGCGACAGCAATGGCAGGAAGCCGTGTGTCGCGGCCGACGACATGATCTCGAGTCGTCCGCGGTCCTCGAGCTCGCGGAACACGCGCACGATGTCACGATCGACCGAGCGGAACAGCGCGCGCAGCCGCGTGAGCCGATCACGCCAGTAGTCGACGAGCGGAATGAGATGCGTTTCGCCCGTCTCGCGGAGTGACGCCGGCGCCTCGTCGCAATGGGCGAGTCGCTGCTCGAAGTAGAGCTCGAGCTCCCCGCGGAACGCATCGCTCGCGAGCTGGTTCGCGAGGATGGGCGTGAACCCGATCGTCACCGGCGCGGCGACCCGCTCCGCCTCGAGCGCGCGGAGCGACTCGATGAGCGGCAGATACGTGTCGATCGCGGCTTCGGCGATCCAGTCGCTCCCGTGCGGCCACCTCCCATGGTTGAGGACGTAGGGAAGGTGGCTATGTAACGTGAAGACGAAGTCCATGGTATTGCTGAGTAAGTCGCGCGTTTAAGCGAACAGCGCTGGTTGCTGTTAGCATCCAGTGGTGCTCATGCCGTGGCTCCAATGCCTAACACGCGCCGATACACGTCCCGATAGCGGGCTTCGGATCGTTCCCAGCCGAAGTTCCGCGACATCGCCTCCTTCATCATCGCGCGCCACGCCACCGGATCGTGATAGTGATCCAGCGCCCGCACGGCGGCGTGCATGAACTCCTCCGACGTATAGCCGTCGAACAGGAAGCCCGTCACACCATCCTCGATCGTGTCCGCGAGCCCGCCCACGCGCCGCGCGACGGGGATCGTCCCGTAGCGCTGCGCGCGCATCTGCGTCAGGCCGCACGGCTCGTACTGCGACGGCATGAGACACATGTCCGCGCCCGCCATGAGGCGGTGCTCGAGGCGATCGGTGAAGTTGAACTCACAGGCGATGCGCCCGGGCGCACGTCCGGCCAGCTCGGTCAACTCCTCCATGTACTTCGGGTCACCCGCGCCGAGGAACAGGAACTGCGCGTCGAGCGCGAAGTAATCGTTGTAGCCGAGGATGAGCTCGAGCCCTTTTTGATACGTCAGGCGAGCGCTCATCGCGAAGATCGGAATGTTCGCCCGCTGCTTGAGCCCGAACGCGCGCTGCAGCGACGCCTTGCACTTCTTCTTGTTCTCGAGCGCCTCGGCCGAGTAGTGCGACGTGATCTGCTTGTCCGTCGCCGGATCCCAGACGCGCTGGTCGATCCCGTTCACGATGCCGACGAACCGGTCGCGAAGGCCAATGAACGTCTCGTGCAGACCGAAGCCGCCGAACGGCGTTCGGAGCTCGTGGGCGTGCGTGGGGCTCACCGTCGTCACCATGTCCGAGAACGACAGGCCGCCCTTGAGGTAGTTCATGCGGTCGTACCACTCGAGCTGCCGGTAGTTGTACAGGCCCCACGGCAGGCCGATATCCGACATCGTCTTCGCCGGGTATTGACCCTGGAACCCCGCGTTATGCACCGAGAGCACGGTGCGCACCTGACGGTAGTACGGATCGCTCATGAAGTAGGTGCGCAGGTACACGGAGGCGAGCGCCGTGTGCCAGTCGTGCGCGTGCAACAGGACGGGGGCGTTGGGCGCTATCCGCGGAAGGGCGAGCACCGCGGCGAGCGAGAAAAACGCATAGCGGCGAGGATTGTCCGGATAGTCATACCCGTTTTCGCCATAAAGGCCCGGCCGGTCGAAAAAGTGCGGGTGATCGAGGAAGTACACCCGCGGCTCCTTTCGCGAGCGGGCGCGGCGATCCGGTGCGATCTGGAGGAGGCGCGCCATCTCCTGCACCGGCCCAACCTGCACAGGGAACGGATCACCGACGGGCTCGAGGTTCGGCGCGACGGCGTGCACCTGCCGGTACAGCGGCATGATGATCGCCGTCGGAATCTCCGACGCACACTGAAACTCGGCGAGACTCTTCACCGCCTCACCGAGTCCGCCGGTTCGCGCGAACGGCGCGAGCTCGGCAACGATGTGAACGACCGATACGACCCGCCCGTCGTCCGTGCGCAGCGGGGTCGGCGTCGCCGGCACCGTTCCCTGCGTCGGCGGTGCTGACCGCTGCTCCCCTCGCCCCGGGCGCGCCGGCGTCGCGTCGACGGCGCCCATGGCGTCGAGCGCGTCGCCGCCGGTCGCAAGCATCGCGTCGGCGGCAGCGGTCGGCACGACTGGCCCGCCGAAATCGACTTCACGGTCATCGGCAACGCCACTCGATCCCGGCGGCGCCGGCGGCGCGGCCGCACCGGCGGCGTAGCTCACGCCCTCATCGGTCCGGTCGCCCAGCGCGGACCGCTCGACCGTCTCCTCACCCGCCGGGCCTACGCCCGCTCCGCGGTTACGTCTGGATTTCATTTGAATTCACCACCCGGAGTCACTGGCGTCGGTTGTCAGCGCGCGTTCGTCGCGTTCGCTGAGCCAGAAGCCGCGTGCCTCGTTGCTCGTTCCTGGTCACTCATGCGGTGGGCGGCTCATCGCCGGTTCCACCCCCACACACCGCGGGCACGTAGTACTTCGTCACGTACTCCTGGAGCATTCGGCGGGCCGTGAAGAACGAGCCGGACACGCGCAGCGCGTGCTTCATCTTCTGCACCCACCCAATCGGTACTCCATCTTCGTTCCGATCGTAGAAGAGCGGAACCACATGCCGCTCGAGCAGGATGTAGAGACGCTCCACATCCTCGCGGTCGGCGTCGGTCCCGCGCGCGGCGGTCGGAATCGCCCAGCCGTTCAACCCGTCGAACGCCTCGGGCCACCAGCCGTCGAGCGTCGACAGATGCGGTACGCCATTCAGCGCCGCCTTCATCCCGCTCGTGCCGCTCGCCTCCATTGGCACGCGCGGCAGATTCATCCAGAGATCGACCCCCTGCACGAGCACGTGCGCGAGGTGGAGGTCGTAGTCCTCGATGAACGCGACACGACCCTCGAGGCTCGGATCCCGACTGAAGTTGTAGACCTGCTGCAGGACTTCCTTGCCAGGGTTGTCGGACGGGTGCGCCTTGCCGGCGAAGATCAGCTGCACCGGACGTCGCTGGTTCGTGAGCAGTTCGCGCAACCGCTCGAGGTCGTCGAAGATCAAGCTCGCGCGCTTGTAGGTCGCGAACCGCCGCGCGAACCCGATGGTGAGCGCGTTCGGGTCGAGCAGCGTGCCTGCACCCACGACGTGCGCGGCCTCCTTCCACTGCCTCGCCCAACGCCGGCGCGCCTGTTCACGCACGAACCCCATGAGCCGGCGCTTCATGCGGTGATGCGCGCGCCAGAACACCTCGTCGTCGATCGAGAGGACGCAGTCCCAGAAGCCGGGCTCGTCGAGACGTGAGCCCCAATCGCGGCCGACGTGCCCGTCGAGCAGCTCCATGATGTCGCGCGCCATCCACGTCGCGAGATGCACGCCGTTCGTGATGTGCCCGATGGGCACTTCGTCGGCGGCGCGCTCGGGCCAGAGGGGACGCCAGATCTCGCGAGACACCTCGCCATGCCGCTTCGCGACGCCATTCACGTGCGATGACAGCCGCAGCGCCGTCACGGTCATGTGGAACTGGTCGTGGTTCTCGACCGGATGCCGCCCGAACTCGGCGACGCGCTCGAGCGGGACGCCCATCTCTTCCCAGATCGGGCCCGTGCACTCCGTGACCATCGACATCGCGAACGAATCGTGACCCGCCGGAACCGGCGTATGGGTCGTGAAGACGCTCGTCGCGCGCACCTGGCGCACGGCCTCATCGAAGTCCACGCCTCGCGTGACGAGCTCGCGAACGCGCTCGACGAGCATGAACGCCGCGTGCCCCTCGTTCGCGTGCCAGGCGGACGGCTCGATGCCGACCGCGCGAAGCACGCGCACGCCGCCGACGCCGAGGATCCATTCCTGACGCAAACGAAGGTCAGGCCCGCCCGCATACAGCTTGCTCGCGAGCTCGCGATCCTCCGGGTCGTTCTCGGTGAGGTTCGTATCGAGGAAGTACACCGGCACTCGGCCGACCATCATCCGCCAGGCGCCGACGTGGATGTCGCGGCCGTGCGTCTTCACGACGGTGAGCCACGGCTTCTGGCCGGGCCCGAAGACCTGCTCGAGCGGCCCGCCAGTCGGATCGAACTGCTCGTCGGTCGCTTCCTGCCACCCGTCGAGCCGCAGATGCTGGTCGAAATAACCCTTCGTGTAGAACAGGCCGATGCCCACGAGCGGGACGCCCAGATCGGACGCTGCCTTGCAATGGTCACCCGCCAGCACGCCGAGGCCGCCGGAGTAGATCGGCACCGAGTTGTGGAGCCCGAACTCCGCGCAGAAGTACGCGATGGGACGGTCGCGCGCGTCGGGGAAATTGTTGGCAAACCACGTGTTGGTAGTGGTCCGCTCGCGATCCAGCTTCCGCATGAGGCGATCGTACACCTCCAGGAAGTGCGGATCGCGCGCGACGGCGCTGAGGCGCTCCGGGTGGACGCGCCGCAGGACCATGATCGGATTGTGTCGGGTGAAGTGCCACAGCGGCTCATCGATCAGGGCGAACAACGATCGGGCGCTACGGCTCCAACTCCACGAAATGTTCATTGCCAGCGCGGCGAGACCCTCGATGCGCGGCGGTAAATACGGGAAACGTCGTCGGTGGGACATGGACGTTTAAGGTAAGGCTTCCAGGGATAGCCGGAAGCCAAACCAGAACTGCTGATACCACGCTGGTAACTGGAAGCTGGAACTGGTTGCTGCGGGGTGTCAGCAGAACGGCGCTGCTTGCTGTGAGCTGGAGCTGCGTGCTTCATGGGAAACGGCCTCGGGACACAAAGTCTCCCGAGGCCGTTACGCTGCAGCAACCAGTTCCAATAACAGCAACCAGCGTTTGTTGGTCTACTTGCCTTCAAGGAGACCTAGGTACGGAATCGCCTGGAGTTGCACCCTTGCAGAAGACCTCCACCTGCCTGGCCGAGATGGGCTGGAGCTGCGTGAGGTAATCCTGATACTGCTTGACTGCCTCCGCCGCGACATCCACGCCCGCAGCGAGGTTGGGCTGGGCGATGGTGATCATGTCGAAGCTCAGACGACTGAGCTCGCAGTCCTTGGTCTTCGGCGCGTCGGTCGCCGCGCTCTGGGCCACCGACAATGCGGTGATCCCGACCAGCAGCTTCGCCTGCGGCGACTGCCGCACGCTGTCGGCGAGCGTGAGGAACTTCATCGCGAGCAGGTAGTCCGGCCGCTGCTTCGTGCTGTTCGCCGCGCGATACAGCTGATTGCCGCGCGAGAGCGCGAACTGCGCGATCAGCGCGCTGTCCTCGCCAACCGCCAATGCGCGCTTGAGCGTCGCGTACGCGCTGTCATTTTGACCAAGGTCCGCCTGCGCGCGCGCCAGCTGGATGTGGCCGTGCTGGATGGTCGAATCGAGTGCCAGTGCCTCACGCATGACATCCACCGATTCCTCAGCCTTGCCGCGCACCTTCAGGTCCTGCGACTGCATGACCTTGAACTCGGCGTTCTGCGGGAACGCCGCGAGCCCACGCGCGAGACCTTCCACGGCTTCGCCGCGAACGAGCTGCACATAGAGCGAGAAGAGCCGCTGGTCGTGCGGGAATCGCTGCAGCCCGCGTGCGGCGACTTCAACGGCGCGCACAGACTCGTTGTTCGCCTTGTACGCCGTCGCGAGCCGGAGCAGGAACGTCGAGTCCTTTGCTGACGTCGAGTCGGTCGCGAGCAGCAGGCCGCCGATGCGCGTCGCCTCCTTCCACGATTTGTTCGTGAACAGCACCTGCCACCGCAGGCGCATGAGGCCCATGTGATCCGGCGCCGCGTCGGACAGCTTCGCGACTACGCGTTCGGCGTGATTGGAGTTGCCGTTGTAGTGCAGCGCGGCGACGACCCGCTCGCCGAGATCGATGTCGGCGGAGTCGCTGCGCTGAAGGCGCAGCCACATGTCCGCCGCTCGGTCTTTCTGCTTCAGAACGTCGTAGGCCTGCGCCGCGCCTTCGATCGCGTGATAGCTCATCGAGTCGATGCGCAGCATCTCGCCGGCGACCATCAACACGGTATCGGCGGGTGTTCCGACGAAGAGTTGTGCGGCGAGCAGGCATCGGCGCGCGAGCGTCGATCGCGGATACAGGCGAATGCCGTCGCGCGCAGCCTCGATCGCCTGCGGGCCCTTCCCGTCACGGATGAAGTTCTCGCAGCGTCGCTGCGGGGTGAGCTGCCGCCGTGCCTCCACGACGTGTGCCGCCATTCGCTGCGCCGCACGCTCCTCGTCGCCGTCGACCACGTCGGGCAGCGGCTGCGCCATGCGGACGTCGCGGGCGAGAACGAGACGCGCGGTGACACGGTAGCCCGCCGATGTCTTGTCGACGGTACCCATGAGGTACTCGTCGGCGCGCAGAAAGCGCGAGAGCGCTCGCACCTGCGAGAGGTCGGGCGCCTGATCGGCCGGGAATCCCGCGTTGAGCAGTGCGGTCTGCATCGCCCGCTCGTCGATGACCTCGAGCTCGCGGTCGTTCGCGACCTTATTCACGCGGCCGCGGATCTCGTCGGCAACCTTGTTGCCGAGCTTGCGATCCGAGCTCTTGAACGGTGCGACCAGAAGTCCTTGCTGCGTAAACTCCTGGCGGCGCTGCGCGGCGAGCGGATTGAGCACCGGCGCGAGCACGGTGACGACAGTGAACGCAGCGCTCAGCGCCAGCGTCGAGCGACCACGAACGAGCGCCACTACGCGGAATCTCCTCGAGAGTGCAGGCGTCCGTCGCTGCGACGGCCGCGCACGACGGAACCCCGGTAAATCGCTGGCGGTTCAAGTGTTGTCAAGCAGACCGCCACCGGCCGATGATCATACCGGTAGAGCTCGTCGGCGACTGAGTTGCCCCCGGAGACCGGATCTTCACACGATTGAGCCGCGCGGGCACCAGCCGCCAGTCCGAGTCGCCCGGCTCACACCCCGTCTGCGGCGAGCCTAACGACGCGCCTCTCGCCGGCATATTAACCGGCCAGGAACACCTGGACGTCGTGGCGCTGGCCGTCATCGACGAGTGGAATCGACAGTTCCTGCCGATCGGTCCCGTCGACGGTGACCCGAACGACCTCGCGACCGAAGTCGGGGCCGCTCCGAACCGTGATCACGTACAGCGACGACCCGTACCGGTACTCGATGCCGAACTCCCGCCAACTCCGCGGGATGCACGGCTCGAAGGTCAGCGCGTCGCCGCGCCGGGCAAAACCGAGGATCGTTTCGAGGCCGATCCGGTACAGCCAGGAGGCCGAACCCGTGTACCACGTCCATCCGCCGCGACCCAGGTGGCCCGTCGCGGTGTACACGTCCGCAGCCACCACGTAGGGCTCTACCTTATACCTCTCGACATCCTCCGGCGTCACCGCATGCGTCAGCGGGTTGATCATCTGGTAGAGCTCGAACGCCCGATCGCCGTCCCCCTGGAGCGCGGTCGCCAGCACCGCCCAGAGCGCCGCGTGCGTGTACTGCGCTCCGTTCTCGCGGACACCGGGGAGATAGCCCTTGATGTACCCCGGGTCGTGCGGCGTCTTGTCGAACGGCGGGGTCAGCAGCTGAATCAGGCGGGCGTCGGGCCGCACGAGATGCCTGTGCAGGGACGCCATTGCCATGTCGCGCTTGTCCGCGTCGCCGGCATCGGAGATGACGCTCCAGCTCTGGGCGATCGAGTCGATCTTGCACTCGTCGCTGCTGGCCGAGCCTAACGGGGTGCCGTCGTCGAAGTACGCGCGTCGGTACCACTCGCCGTCCCAGGCCTGCTCGTTCGCCGCCCGTGCGTACGTATCGGCCGCGAGGCGGAGCTCGCCGGCGGACGCCCCGTCGCTGCGGCTATCGCAGTGGTCGGCGAAGGCGCGAAGCGTGTCGTTCAGGAACCACGCGAGCCACACGCTCTCGCCTCGCCCTTCGATCCCAACGCGGTTCATGCCGTCGTTCCAGTCACCCACGCCAATGAGCGGCAGCCCGTGCGCGCCGGCCGTGCACGCGCGACGCAACGCGCGCAGGCAGTGCTCGTAGATCGTTCCCTGCTCCTCCGACACGTGCGGCAGGTCGTACACCTCGTGCTCGTGCGAGTCGAGCGGCCGCATCTCGAGGAACCCCACCACCTCATCGAGCACCGAGTCGTCGCCGGTCGTCCGCACGTAATGATCGACGACGTACGGGAGCCAGACGAGGTCGTCGGAAAACTTCGTCCGCGTCCCGCGACCCGAGTGTGGATGCCACCAGTGCTGGACGTCGCCATCGACGAACTGCCGTGATGCGGCGCGCAGGATATGCTCCCGCGCGATCGGCTGATCGTGATAGACGAACGCCATGACGTCCTGCAGCTGGTCGCGGAACCCGTACGCCCCGCTCGACTGATAGAATGCCGACCGCGCCCACATCCGGCACGAGAGCGCCTGATACAACGACCAGCGGTTGAGCATCGCGTCGAACAACGGGTCGGGCGTGCGCACGACGATCGTGGAGAGACGTCGCTGCCAATCGTCCACGCTCGCGTCCACGGCGGCCGACGCCGCACCGGGCGCGCCGTATCGCGCGATGAGCGACCGTGCCTCATCGCCACTTCGTGCAGCGCCGAGAAGCACGATGATCTCGCGCGTCTCGTTCGGGGCGAGAGACACCTTCGCCTGCAACGCCGCACACGGGTCCAGCGCGGCACCGGTTGCTTCCTCGAGCAGCGCGCTCGACTCCAATCCCGCTGGCGCCAACATGTCACGATTTCGACCGATGAACTCCCGGCGATCGGCGGTGTAGCCGTTGAGCGGCTCGCTCAACCAGCTGAACGCCACGCGATCGGAGAAGCTCGCGTCGAACCGGTTGCGTGCGAGAATCGCTCGCGTTTCACGATCGAACTCGGTGACGACCTGGTGTTGCGTGTGCTCGCGCATCACGCCAAGGGCCCATTCGACGAAGCTGGTGAGCACGAGCGTGGTCGGCCGCGCGCTCCGGTTGCTCAACCGCAGGCGCGTGATCTTCACCGGATCGCGTGGCGCCATCGCGACCGTCAACTCGGACGCGATCGAGCCCCGCTGATGCGTGAATCGCGAGAAGCCGGCGCCGTGGACGACCGTGTACCCCTCGGTGCCGAGACTGAGCGCCGGCGTCGGCGACCACAGGGTGCCGGCGCCGTCCTGGAGATAGAGGATCTCCGTCGCGGGGTCGCTGACCGGGTCGTTGTACCACGGCGTTAGGCGGAAGAAGTAGCTGTTCTCCGCCCACGCGAAGCCGCCGCCGCGCTCGGTCACCACGAATCCTGCGCTCGGATTCGCAATGACGTTGGACCAGGGCGCGGGCGGGAGTGTTTCGCCCGTCAGCTGGATCTCGTAGTCGAGCGCCGACGTCAGCTGATGCCGAACGACGTTTCCCGTTGGCCGCTTGCCCTTGACGCCGCGAGACGCTCCACGCCCGGGTTCCTTGTCGTCGCCGTTCTGCCCACGCCGGAAGTCGGGGAGCTCGAAGCTCTCCGCGAGGTCCAGCGCGGCGTCACGCGCAAGCGCGGCCGCGCGCGCGAGCACACCGCTCATGACACCTTCGGCGTCGCCCGGCGCGCGAATGAACCCCGTGTCCCACGAGCCCGAATCGCGGTTCGAGAACATCGACAGGCGGCGCGGGCGCTCCGGCTCATCGGGCGGTCGCTCTTCGACCTCCGGCACGTCGAGCACGCGCCCGAGACCGAGGCCATCGCACACCATATGGACGCGCGCGGTCGCCCGCAGCAGTCCCAGCACCTCCGGCGCGAGGGTGTCCGCTCGACGAATCAAGACACCGCCGGACTTGTCGGCGAGCTGTGCCTCGCTCGACCCCATGACCGTGGCGAGCAGCTGGTCCGCAAGCTCCTGCTGGTACGACGGCGGGCGCGTGATGAGGAACACGAGGTCGACCGTCATTCCCTTGAGCCGCCAGTACTGGTGCGCGCGCAGCAATTGCCGGACGGTCGGCAGCCCTTCGGCGGAGTCGATCGATGCGAGGAGGATCGGCCAGTCGCCGGAGAGCCCGATCGACCACATCTCGCGCTGGCCGAGCGTGTTCTCGCGTATCTCGCGCTCGGGCGCGCGGACGGGTGGGTTGGAGTAGAAGAGGTGTCCCGCAATCTGTTGAAAGAGGGCGGCGTCCGACGGCGTGATACCGAGGTCGCGCAGCTCGACCTGTGTTCGGGTCCACGAGAGATCGAGCGCGCGCTGCGCGCTGTACGGTTGCCGGTAGAGATCCGCGAGCTCGATGGCACGCTCACGCGTTTCCGCCACGAGCGTCGTGAAGGCAACGCGCGCGGACTGTCCTGGCGGGATGCGCACGCGGACTCGTAAGGCAAAGATCGGATCGAGCACGGCGCCGGCGGTTCCACTCAGCGTCGCGCCGTCGTCGAGCGCAATCGGTCGCCGCACGGAACGTCCACGGCCGATGAATCGCGCGCGGTCGGTCTCGTACGTGACGCTGCCGACCAGCTCAGGCCCGACGGCCGCGACATGCGCGAGCCACCGACGCGCCTCGGAGCTCGCGCGCGGACGCCGCGTGGCGAGAATGGCCGCCTCCGAGTCGCGCCACTCCGTCTCCACGAACAGGTTCGCGAACGCGGGATGCGCGCGGTCGGCATCGGGCGGCGCGAGCACGATCTCGCCGTAGCTCGTGAGCTCGATCTCGCGAACCACACTCGAGTGATTGAGGAGCGTCACCCGCCGCACCTCGGCCATGTCGTCGGAGACGACGGTGAGCTCGAGTCGCGTCTCGACGTCGCCGTCACGCCGCTCGAACGAGATGCGATCGGTCGCGAAGGCGGCGCGGTAGACGTCCGCCCGCTTCGCGACCGGTTGGTGCGTCGCCGACCAGAGCTCGCCGCTGGTGAGATCGCGCACGTAGCACCACTGGCCGTGGTCGTCTCGGGTGCCGTCCGCTCTCCAGCGGGTGATGGCCATCTGCTCGTACCGGCTGTAGCCCGCGCCGGCGTTGCTGATCATCACCGTGTAGGGGAGACTCGCGAGCAACCCGATGCGCGGCTGCGGAGTGTCCGCCGTTTCGATGAGCCGGACCGCCGGTTTTTCCGTTTCGGTCGGGATGCGGCTGCCGTCCGTGTCGCTCTCCTGTGCCTCCTGCATAACGAGCCGGCGCGGGATGCGCTCGTGCAACACGAGCTCCACGGCGCGCGCGAGCGGCTCCGTATGGAATCGTCGCTGCCAGAGGTTGTTCGCGAGCGCGTTCGCGAGCGCCACGAAGCTCATCCCGATGTGATGCGCCATGTACGCACCGACCACCGACTTCGTCGATCCCGGGTCCGGACGGGTGTAATCCACCGCGTCACGAAACCCGTACGGGCCTAACAAGCCGTCGCGCTCGAGCGCCGCGAAGTTGCGCATCGCGTGGTGCGGCTCGACGAGCAGCGCCAGCGCCGTCGCGTACGGAGCGATGACCAGCTCCTTGCCGAGGCCGCGCTTGAGGGCGAGATCAGGGACGCCGAACGCGCGGTACTGATAGGTCAGGTGCCGGTCCCTGACGTTGTACGCCGATTCCGAGATCCCCCAGGGCACCGACCGCTCGCCCGCATACTCCATGTGCCGCCGAACGGCGCCGCGGTACGTCTGGTCCAGCAGGGTGTACGGGAACGATCGCATCACGAGCAGCGGCATGAGATACTCGAACATGCTGCCGCTCCACGACACGAGCGCCGTCGATCGTGATGCCGCGGTGAGCGAACGTCCGAGCCGGAACCAGTGTTCGACCGGCACGTCGTTCTTCGCGATCGCGACGTAGCTCGCGAGCCTCGCTTCCGAGGCGAGGAGGTCGTAGTACGAGTTGTCGAGTGTCGCGGAGTCGACGCTGTAGCCGATCGCGAACAGCTTCCGGCGCGCGTCGTACAGGAACGTGAAGTCCATCTCCATCGCGTACCGCTGTGCGGTGATCGCGATGGACTCGAGGCGCTCGACCCGGTCGCGCACGATGCGATTGTGCTCGGCGGCAACGCGCGGGGCCTCGTCGGCATCAGCCGAGAGCGAGGCTCGCTCGGCTACATGGCGCTCCACGAGCGTCGCCGTCCAGGCGAGCCACTCACGCGCGTTCGGCGCATCTTTCGGCTGGAGGCCGGCAGCCGTGATCGTGCTCTCAGCCGTCGTGAGTGCCTTCGCGACTTTTCCTAGCATCGCGTCGATCGCCAGCGAGTCGTCTGCGATCTCGGCGCGTGTGGCCTTCAACGCGGCCGCGGCCGTTCGCACCGCCTGCCAGCGGACGGGATCACCAACGCGACCGGAGCTCGCCGTATCGGCGAATGCGTCGTGGGTCATCGCGAGCGCCGCCCGGAGCATCGGCGCCGTCTGCTTCCCTTCGTGTGGCGTGTCGATGATCTCGCGACACGCCTGCTTGAGGGCGAGCAAATGCCCCGCGAGGTTCCCGCTGTCTACAGTCGAGACGTACGCCGGCTGGAGGACCTGCAACTCCTCGAGCTCGTACCAATTGTAGAAATGGCCTCGGAATCGGCGCATCCGCTCGAGCGTCCGGAAGACATGCTCGAGGCGCTCGATCATCTCCCCCGCGGTCAGCAGCCCGAGGTCGAACGCGCTCGTGACGCCGAGGATCTGCAGGCCGATGTTCGTCGGTGACGTGCGAAGCGCAACGATCGGCTCGGGAGTCTCCTGGAAGTTGTCGGGCGCGAGCCACTGCGTCTCTTCGCCGACGAATCGCTCGAAGAATCGCCAATGGAGAATGGCGTAGCGGAGCGCACGCTCTCGCTCGTCGGGGCCAAGCCGCAGCTCGCGACGGATGGCGGGTGCGCTGAGCGCGTGCACGATCATTGGGCTCAGCGCCCAGAGCGCGAGGAACGGCAGCGCGGTAAGGAGGGTCGTGAGATGGAGAGGTATCGCGGCGACGTTCGCCGCCGCACCTCGATCGAGCGCGACGAGCAGCACCAGCACCGCGACGACGGCTGTCACGACCTGGGCCGGCGCCATGCGACGCCAAACCTCGCGCCGCGTCTGCACCGTGACGCGCTCCACCTGCGAGGCTGTCTGCCACTCGAGCAAGTGGCGCTTCGTGATCAGCAGCCGCACGAGCGTGCGCACGATGGCGTCCGCGGAGACGACCGCCTGGTGCGGGAGCACGGCGACGGCGAGCGCGAACTGCTGGGCACTCGTGATGGCGTCGCGCCAGACGCTGGCGTAGTACGCGAACAACGATTTGTCGCCCGGCGGGCGCAGCGCCGCCAGCGTCAGGCTGAAAAGCCACGGGAACGCGATCGCCCCGAGCACGACCCCGGTCCAGACCAGCGGCGACACGGGAAGCGTCGTCCACCCGACCACGAGCAGGAGGAGCTGGAAGAGCTCGACCGTGCTCCGGCGCAGGTTGTCGAAGATCTTCCACCGCGAGATCGCCGAGAGACGGTTTGGCTCGGAGCGCCCGCCGGGACCCGGGACCGAGCCGCCAATCCATCGGATGATCTGCCAGTCGCCGCGGATCCACCGATGCTTGCGACGCGTGTACGTGAGGTAGCGCGTCGGATAGTCATCGTAGACCTCGATGTCGGTGACGAGCCCCGCGCGCGCGAACGTGCCCTCGATGAGATCGTGGCTCAACAGCACGTTCTCGGCGAAGCGGTGCTCGGTCGCGCGGTCGAACGCATCGACGTCGTAGACCCCCTTCCCCGTGTATGACCCTTCGCCGAACAGGTCCTGATACACGTCGGAGACTGCCGTCGTGTATGGGTCGACGCCCGGATGTCCCGAGTGAATCGCGGCGAACCGTGATCGGTAGGCGCTCGTCAACGACACGCCGACGCGCGGCTGGAGAATCCCATAGCCCTGAACGACGCGTCCGCGCTCCGGATCGAACACCGGGCGGTTGAGCGGATGTGCCATTGCGCCAACGAGCAGCTGCGCCGCGTTGGGCGGCAGGACCGTGTCCGAGTCGAGCGTGATGACGAGCTTGACCTCGGAGAGCCGGGTCGGGTCGCCGACGATGCGGGAGAACGCGTTCGGCGCGCCGCCTCGGACGAACTGGTTGAACTCCGCGAGCTTCCCGCGCTTTCGCTCCCAGCCCATCCACACCCGCTCCGACTCGTTCCAGCGGCGCGGGCGGTGGAAGAGGTGGAAGATCGACTCGCCTTTCGCGGCGTACTGCGCGTTCAGCGCCGCGATGCCGTCACTCGCCGCAGCGAGGATCTCTTCGTCGTCGGGACGCGTCTCCGACTCCGCATCGGGGAAATCGGTCAGCAGCGCGAAGTGAAGGCGCGGATCTCTGTTGGCGAGAAACTGCACTTCGAGATGCTCGACAGCCTCCCGCGCTGTCTCCACGCTGCCGATCAGCGTCGGAACCACGACCGCGGTACGCCAATCCGTGGGGATCCCGTGCTCGCGGAACTCGAGCTTCGGAATCGTTCGCGGCCGCATGAACAGCGTGACGAGCTGGTTCACCGCGCTCACGGCGACCTCGCTGGCCGGCACGATCGCCGCGAGCAGGAGCAGCATCAGACTTCCCACACCGACCGCCCCGCCGACCGCGAACACGATCGCCAGGGTGGCAACCGCGACGAGCGTGATCGACGGGAAGTAGACCGCGTTAGGGTGATGCACCGCCGCCCGATACAACCGCTCGCGCCACTTCGGCCGATACGCAACGGCGGCCTCGAGCTCCACGAGACCGTCATCGATGAGCCAGTAGCCCACGTGGCGCCGTCGCTGCTCTGGGCCCTCAGCCGGTTGGCGCGCGGCGAGCGAGATCGCGACGTCGGCAACGGCCGCTTCATTTCGGTCGGTGCGCTTCGCGAGTCGCTCGATCTCGTGGCGGTAGCGATCGCGCGCGGCGAACGTCATGGACGCGTAGTCGCCCGACGGGTCGGTGCGAAGCACGCGCTCGATGGTGCTCTGCGACTCGACGAAGGTGTTCCAGTCGAGCCGTGCGATCGTGCGGAGGCTCGTGATGCTGTTCGCGATCGTGACGCGGGTGAGCGCCGCGCGCTGGTTGGTGCGTGCGACGGCCTCCTCCGCGCTCATCAGATCTTCGGCGATCCACTGCTCGAGCCACACGAGCGGCGTGAACGTCGCCTGGTAGTTTCGGATCTGCGACAGGAACCGCGCGACGAACGCGGCGGACAGCTTCGGCGTATGGTCGACGAAGTCGTGGAGCGCCGCCGCGAGCGCTTTCTGCCCTTCCTCACTCGCCGCGCGAAGACGTTCCGCGGCCACGTCAGCGGCGCGCACCTCGTCGAGACGAGACACCGTCCGCCGCGTCATGCGCCGAATGTTCTCGATGAGCCCGAGCCGCAGCATGGCGGGGATCGCCCAGAGCTCGCCAATGCGCAGCGGGGTGACCGTCTGGAACTCGCGAACGAACAGCTCGGTGTTCGCGAGATCGAGATGCCCTTCGGTGTGCGCGATCAGCTCGATCGCGATCTCATAAACGCGGGGGAACCGCGCGAGCGGGCCGCTCGAGAGCTCGGGCAGCTCACGATAGTAGCTCCGAGGCAGCGTCGCCCGGATCTCGCGAATGTGCTCCTCGACCGTATAGAAGTTGTCGAGCAGCCACTCGCCAGCCGGGCTGACGTCGATCCCGTCGTCGGCGGCGTCCCCTAAGACCTCGCGGGCTTCGAGGAGGATGTCGTACGTCTCCTCGAGGCGCTCGAGCAGCGGGACCTTGCGCGTCTTGCCCGGAGCGCGCACGCGCTGCCGCCGCGCGAGCGCGCGCGCATGCTCGGCCAACCGCTCCGCACCGAGCAGTTCGCCTCTAATCGGCCCAACGAGCCGTTCCTGCGTGCCGTTCTTTGCGCGCGCGAGCACACGCGCGAGGAGGCTTGGTCTTCTCGCGGGGGGTGTACTAGTGGCCACGATCCAATCAGCTAGGTCGTGGCCGTACCTTAGCAGTTACCGGGCCGAAAAGACACTCCTTCCAAAGTCTGTCCGCCGACCACGTGTCTACTTGTGCATGCGGCATCGAGGAGTGAATCGCCGCACGAGTGCCTGACGAGGACGATTCATGCCGCAAGTTGGCTCGCGTGAGGGTGCCGGATCAGTGCGCCGCGCTGAGCTGCTGCGCCGTTGATAGAGCGCGAGCCGTCGTATTGAGCCGGTAGCCGGCGTAGATGAGAAGCAGGCCGAGCAGTTCGGTCACGTACAACACCTCGGTATAGCCGAACCGGGTGAACGCCCCCCCGATTCCCGGGAGGATGCCTCCGACCGCGATGTAGACGTTCCCGACGAACCGTTGGTATGTCTCTCGCGCGCGCCGGTACCGCGCCGCGGACAGGATCGCGCCGCCAACCAGGAACACGACCGCATACAGATTGATAAACGGACTGAACATTCGAACCCACCGCCAGTCAAAGACTTTGCCCGACAGTCTGTACGGTTCGACAAGCGCGTGATCCAACGGCGAGGCGAGCACGCAGAGGCTCGCCAGCAGGAATTACCGACCCGACGATCCACGTCAGGCGATCGGCGATACGCCGCCCGAGATGCAGATAGACGGACCCCTGTGCGAGCGGCGCCCCGCCCAGGAGCGC
>Ga0075430_100001484_pt1 | contig 19123 bp, 18 predicted proteins | sample RhiMetdeltSRZDD4_FD_75294 | JGI IMG/M metagenome (GOLD analysis project Ga0075430, IMG submission 75294) | Populus rhizosphere microbial communities from Tennessee, USA - Rhizosphere MetaG P. deltoides SRZDD4 | ecosystem: Host-associated > Plants > Roots > Rhizosphere > Soil | place: USA... | reverse complement strand
TGCGCGGTCTCGTAGCCCTGGTGCTGCAGCGCGAGGTGATAGTTGGCGAGGCGGTGGCTCATCGCCTCGCGCCCGACGTTGTCGATGATGCCGTGACGCGACGCGTATTGGCCGGTGACGATGCAGGCGCGATTCGGCGAGCACAGCGGCGTGGTATGGAACGCGTTCGCGAACCTCGCCCCCTCCCGCGCCAGGCGGTCGATGTTCGGCGTCTTCATGTAGGGATGCCCTGACGCGCCGGTTTCGTCGAAGCGCAAGTCATCCACCAGGATGACGATGAGGTTGGGCTTCTTGGAGGCTTTCATCCCGCGACAGCGGCCATTTTCTCATGGCATACTGGCCTTATGACGCCCCGCGCCATCACCATCCGGCCCGCTGAGCCGCGCGACGCGCAAGCGATCGCGACGATGTCGCGCGACTTCATCGAATCGGGGCTGGGCTGGAAGTACGACGCGGCGCGCGTGCTGCGCGCGATGCGCGACCGGGAAACGCTCGCGGTGGTCGCCTGTGAAGGGGCAAAGACCAGTACGGTGAACAAAGGCACCGTGGCGGGGTTCGCCATCATGGAATTCGGCGACGAGCGCGCGCACCTGGTGCTGCTCGCGGTGCGCCCGTCGCACCGGCGCGTCGGCATCGGCCAGCGCCTGCTCGACTGGCTGCTCGAATCGGCGCGCGTGGCCGGCATGGCGAGCATCCACCTGGAATTGCGCTCCGGCAACGATGCGGCGCGGCGCTTCTACCGCGCGATGGGCTTCTACGAGACCGTGCTGGTCCCGGGCTACTACCGCAGCGGCGAAGGCCGCAAGGAAGGCGCGCTGCGCATGCTGCGCGTGCTGCGCAACCCCGGGCCGGTGCCCTACACCTGGCGGCCCCCCAAGACCGAATCCCCTTAGGACACTAAACGGGGTCAGACCCCTTTCTCGATTTCCCCTCTACGGAACGATCGCGAAGCCGATGCGCAGCTGCGATTTGTTCTTCACGTTGTAGTCCAGGATCGATTCGCCGTATCCGGCGAAGAACTGCATGTGCAGGTAGCCGCCCACCGGGCCGAATTTCACGTCGCGGATGCGCCGCGACACGTCGATCAGGATGCTGCCCTTGTCCGCGGTGCCGTAGCGCAGCACGCTGGTCGCGATCCAGTTCGCGCCTGAATCGAAGCGCGCGCGCCAGTCGACGTAGCCGCGGAAGTGCGCGATGTCGGTGTTCTCATCCTTGTCGAGGTAGTTGTAGATCTTGGGGGTGAACTCGAAGCTTGCGCCGTCGGCGAGCCGCCACTCCCACTCCGGGCGCACGAAGCCGATGTTGATCGAGCGCGAGGTGTCGCCCGAGCCGCCGTTCGACTCGTGCTCGAGGCCCATGCGCGCGCCGTCGAAGAACGATTTCTGGCCGGCGCGCTCCCATTTCCAGAAGATCGACGGCCGGTAGCTCGTGTCGCGGAACGCTTTCGACTCGGTCGACAGGTCCCAGAGCGAGTTCTGGGTGTAGCCGAAATACAGGCCCGAGAGCCAGGGCTGGTCCTGGCCGAAGCCGGCGCTCGCGTCGAACAGGCGGTACTTGAACGAGAGCTGGAAGCGGGCGCTCGTGCCGCCGCGCGTGCCGACGATGAAGTACATCGGATCGTTTTCCGAGAGCGGCGGCTCGCGCTCCTCGATCGGGCGCCCGGTGCGGTTGTCGAGCGAGTCGCGCCGCGTCGCCACGATGGCGAGCGTGTTGGACGACTCGTCGACGAGGCGCAGCGTGATGGGCCCGGCGGCCGAGAGCGGCATGGTCGCGGCGTACGTACGCCGGCCGTTCTGCGCCGGGCCCGCCGCGTTCAGTGTGAGCGCGATCTCGGCCACGTCCACGCTCATGCGCGCGGCGAGCTCGTCGGGCAGCGGCTGCCCCGGCGGTGCGATCACGGTGACCTCGAAGCGCGCCCCGGCCTCGGCGTAGGCTGCCTTCGACGTGATGACCCAATCCGCGGCGCTCGAAACCAGGGCGTGAAGGCCGAGCAGCATCCCCACCAGCCCTTTCGCCAAGCGATTCATGCCGCGTTCCAGTCCTGCCCCTGGGCGAAGCGCTCCACCAGGAACTCGACGAAGCGCCGCACCTTGGCGGAAAGGTGCTTGCGGCTCGGGTAGACGGCGTAGATCGGCACCGGCGGCGGCGTGAAGTCCTGTAGCAGGGGAACCAGGCGCCCTGCCCGCACATCGGGCCCGACGATGAAGGCCGGCTCGAAGACGATGCCGGCGCCGCGCGCAGCCGCCTCGGCGAGCAGGTCGCCGTTGTTCGAGTGCAGCGTGCCGGAAACTCGCACCGCGCGCTCGCGCCCCGATGGATCGCGGAAGCGCCAGAGGTTGCGCGGCGTCACGTATTCATACGTGAAGCAATTGTGGCGCTCAAGGTCCTCAGGGACTTCGGGCGCGCCATGCGCCGCAAGGTAGATGGGCGCGGCGCAGGGCACGAGGCGCGTCTCGCCGAGCTTGCGCGCCACCAGGTTCTCCGAGCCGGCGCTGCCGACGCGCACGCCGAGGTCGAAGCCCTCCTCCACCAGGTCGACGATGCGGTCGGAAAGCGAGACGTCGAAGCGCACCTCGGAGTGCTGGGCGAGAAAGTCGGCGATCGCCGGCGCGAGGTGCCGCACTCCGAAGTTCACCGATGTAGTCAACCGGATCGTGCCGCGCGGAACGACCGCGGCGCGCGCCGCCTCCTGCTCGGCCTCTTCAAGGTCGGCGAGGAGCTGCACCGCGCGCTCGTAGAAAGCGCGCCCGCTCTCGGTCAGGCTCACCCGCCGGGTGGTGCGGTTGAGGAGCCGGGTCTGCAGATGGGCCTCCAGGTCGGCGACATGCCGGGACGTTGCTGAAGTAGACAGGGAGAGGCGCTCGGCCGCCTTGGCAAAACTCCCCGATTCAACAACTTGGGCGAATACCTGGATGGCGCTTAGGCGGTCCATTGTCCCGTTTTTAGGGACTATATACTACTATTAGTCATCTTTATCCCACATCTTATCGGGCTCATATTGATCCCATGAAAAACATCCTCCGCATCCACAAGCAGCCCGAAGGGCACTGGGTGGGCGACGGCTTCCCGGTCCACACAGTGCTCGACTACCAGCGCCATCCCGAGCTCTCCCCGTTCCTGCTCCTCGACCACGCCGGGCCGGCCGACTTTCCGCCCGCGGAAAAGCCGCGCGGCGTGGGCTGGCATCCGCACCGCGGGTTCGAAACCGTGACCGTGGTGCTCGACGGCGAAGTCGACCATGAAGACACCGCCGGCAATGGCGGCCGCATCGGCCCCGGCGACGTGCAATGGATGACCGCCGGCTCGGGCCTCCTGCACAAGGAAATGCACAGCGACGCATTCACGCGCCGCGGCGGGCGCTTTCACGCGCTGCAGCTCTGGGTCAACCTGCCGGCGAAGTCCAAGATGACCGCGCCGCGTTACCAGACCTTGCTCGCTTCGGACATTCCTTCCGTGGGTCCGGTCCGGGTGATCGCAGGCGAGTACGAAGGGGCGAAGGGACCGGCGCAGACGTTCACGCCGGTGAATCTCTTGGATGTCCGCCTGCAGGCCAGGCAATCGGTCGAGCTGCGGCTGCGCGACGGCTTTAGCGCGGGCTTGTACATCGTCAGCGGGAACGCCGCGGTCAATGGCGAAAGCGCGCGCGAAGGCGAGCTCGTCGTCCTCGATCGGCAAGGCGACGTCGTGCGCATCGAAGCGCAGGCCGACGCGGTGGTCTTCGTCATGAACGGCGCGTCGATCGACGAGCCGGTCGCTGGCTACGGCCCGTTCGTGATGAACACGCCGCGCGAGATCCAGCAGGCGTTCGCCGACTACCACGCCGGGCGCCTGGGGAAGATCCCCTCCACGCTCAATGTTTAGGGAGAACCATCCATGATCGACAACCGCACCGCCCCTTACGCCGCGCTCGTGCTGCGCGTCTCGCTCGGCGTGATGTTCATCGCGCACTCGCTGGTCCTCAAGCACTTCACCTACACCCTCGCGGGCACGGTGCAGTTCTTCGAGTCGATCGGGCTGCCCGGCGCGCTCGCCTATGCGACGTTCTGGGCCGAGCTGATCGGCGGAGTCGCGCTCGTCGCCGGGATCGGCAGCCGCTGGGTCGCGCTCGCGCTCATTCCGATCCTGGCCGGCGCCGCGTGGGTGCACGTCGGCAACGGCTGGGTCTTCAGCAACCCGAACGGCGGCTGGGAGTACCCGGCGTTCCTGATCGCGGCTTCGATCGTGGTCGCCCTGCTCGGCGACGGGCGCTACGCGCTCGCCAGCCGCTTCGCGGCACCCAACTTGCGGCTGCAAACCCAATAACGAAGCGCTTACTTACTTAACCACAGGAGATTGATTTTATGAAGCTTTATTACGCACCCGGCGCCTGTTCGCTGTCCCCCCACATCGTGTCCCGCGAGCTCGGCATCCCACTGGAGCTGAAGAAGGTCAACACGAAGGACAAGACGATCGAAGGCGGCGGCGACTACTGGAAAGTGAACGCGCGCGGCTATGTGCCGGCACTGGTGCTCGACAACGGCGAGACCCTGACCGAGGGCCCGGCGATCGTGCAGTACCTCGCCGACCAGAAGCCGGAGGCCGGCCTCGCGCCCAAGGCCGGCAGCTTCGAGCGTTACCGCCTGCAGGAGTGGCTGAACTTCCTCACTTCCGAGATCCACAAGCAGTTCTCGCCGCTCTTCAAGCCGAACACGCCCGAGGACTACAAGCCGATCGCCAAGCAGAACCTGGCGTCGCGCTTCGACTGGATCGACCAGAAACTCGCCGGCCGCGACTACCTGATGGGCAAGCAGTTCACCGTGGCGGATGCGTACCTTTTCGTGCTGCTCAACTGGACCAAGTTCCAGGGCATCGACCTCGCCAAGTGGCCGAACCTCGCCGCGTTCCAGCAGCGCGTCGGCGCGCGGCCCAAAGTGCAGGAAGCGCTGCAGGCTGAAGGGCTCCTGAAGAAGGCCGCGTGAGCGTATTCATCTCGCACGGCTCGCCGATGCACGCCCTCCAGCCGGGACCGGCTGGAGAGGCGTGGCAGGCGCTCGCGAAGCGTCTGCCGAAGCCCAAGGCGATCGTGATCGCCTCGGCGCATTGGGAGACCAACCTGCCAATGCTCACCGGCTCGGACAAGCCCGAGACGATTCACGACTTCTACAACTTCCCCGAGCCGCTCTACCGCCTGCGCTACCCCGCGCCGGGTGCGCCCGAGGTCGCGAAGCGCGCCCAGCAGCTGCTCAAGGACGCAGGCTTCACCGCCGGCATCGACGGCTGCCGCGGGCTCGACCACGGCGCGTGGTCGCCGCTCCTCTATATGTATCCCGGAGCGGACATCCCCGTTGTGCAGATCTCCGTGCAACCGGCATTGGGGCCTCGGCACCACGTAGAGCTGGGCAAAGCACTTCGCCCGCTCGGGAAAGAGCAGGTTCTCGTCGTCGGCTCCGGCCACATGACGCATAACCTGCGCGACTGGGCGCGCGGCCAGGGGCAGCCCGCGCCTTACGCGCGAGAGTTCCAGGCCTGGGTGCTCGACAAGCTGCAGCAGAAGGACGTGGAAAGCCTGGTCGAGTACCGCTCGCGCTCGCCGCACGGCGCGCGCGCGCATCCGACCGACGAGCATTTCCTGCCACTCTTCTTCGCTCTGGGCGCCGCCGCGGAGAAGGCGAAGCCCGAGCGCGTCTACGACGCCATCGACGCCGGCGTGCTGGCGATGGACGCGTACCTGTTCGCGTAGCACGCATACCATTGGCGGCATGGTAGGCGTCTCATTCCTGCTGCCGATCTGGTTGCGCGAGGTAGTCCGCGAGGCTGGTCTTCGGCGCGTTCGGATTCGAGCCGGGCGCGAAGCCGGTGTCCCACACCATGTAGTCGTCGCCGTGCTTGATCAGGTAGCAGCTGAACGTGAACGTGAGCTGCAGGTCCTTGAACGCGAAGGTATCTGAGAAGCGCTCGTTGACGTTCGTCGGCTTTGCGCCGGTGCCGCAGTCGATGCGCGTCAGCGTCATCTGCGCGAGCGCCGGCAGGCTGGCCAGGGCTGCGGCGCACAAGGCCAGCAGGGGGACGGGTCTCATCGCGGCTCCTCCCTCGGGAATGAGCCGCGGATGGTACCTCAGCCGCCGAGCGCCCTGAACAGGTCCGCGACGGCCGTGCGATGCGCGTTGAGCGCGGCGATGCGCGCGCGCTGCGCCTCGAGCAGGCCGCGCTCCGCGTCGATCACGTCGAGCTGGCTCGCCACCCCGTTCCGGTAGCGAAGGCGCGCGAGGCGCACCGTCTCGTTGAGCGCCGCGGCGCGCGCCGATTCGGCGTCGTAGGTCTCGCGCGCGCGCGACTGCGCGATGAGCGCGGCGCGCACTTCGCCGAACGCGGCACGGATCGCCTGCTGGTATTGCGCGAGCGCCGCGCGCTCGCGGGCTTCCGCCGCCTCGGTGCGCGCCTGCAGCCGGCCCCCGGCGAAGATCGGCTGCGCGATACCCGCGGCGATCGACCAGATGAGCGAAGGCCCCGAGAACAGATTGGAGAGCGACGAGCTCTCGGAGCCGAGCGCACCGGTCAGCACGATCGACGGGAACATCTCGGCGCGCGCGACGCCGATGCGCGCGTTGGCCGAGGCAAGCAGCCGCTCGGCCTCGACCAGGTCGGGACGCCTCAGCAGGATCTCCGAGGGTAGGCCGGAGGGGACGGCGGGCGGCCCCGGCATCTCGTCGTAGGCCTGGCGCACGATCACCTTGCCGTCGAACACCTGCTTCGGGCTGCGGCCGAGGAGCACGGTGAGCGCGACTTCCTCGCGCTCGCGCGCCGCCTCGAGCGGCGGCAACTGCGCGCGCACCACGGCGGCCTCGGCCTCGAGCTGGCGCAGCTCGAACTCCGAGATCACCCCGCCCTGCAGCCGCCTGCGCTGCAGGCCCAGGGCGTTCTCCCGCAGCGAGATGGTTTGCCGGGTCAGCTCGACCTGCTCATCCAGCGAGCGCAGCGAGAAGTACGAGCGCGCGACCTGCGCGGCGAGGGCGAGCCGCACCGCTTCGCGCGAGGCTTCGCTCGCCTCGAGCTCGGCGCGCGCCGCATCCGCGTTGGAGCGCAGCCGCCCGAAGAGGTCGGCCTCGTAGGAAACCTGCAGCGCGGCGCGATAGGTGCTGAATTCGTTCGGGATGCCGGGCGGCGAGAACGCGGTGCGTTCGGAATTGCGCTGGCGCGTGGCCGAGGCGACGGCGTCGACGCGCGGCCAGAAAAACGAGCGCGCCTCCGCGAGCAGCGCGCGCGCTTCGTCGACCCGAGCCGCGGCGATCACCAGGTCGCCGTTGCTGGCGAGCGCCTCGTCGATCGTCTTGTCGAGCTCCGAGTCCTGGTAGATGCGCCACCAGCGGCCGTCCTCGGCGAAGCGGGGCGCGGTTTCCTTCCAGGCCTCGGGCAGCTCGACCGCGGGCTTTTCGTATTTGGGCGCGACGGAGCAAGCCGTCAGGAAAACGGACAGGAGTACGACGCGCTTCACTCGTCGCCTCCGTGGGGCGCGACGCGCGGATGATGGACCGGGGTGTGCGTCACGTTCCGCGCGTGCGCGGCCTCTTGCTTGATCTCGGCGCTCGAGCGCTTCTCGGTGAGATGGCGGTCGGTCAGCAGCTTGAAGAAGGTCGGCACAAAGAAGATGGCGAGGAAGGTCGCAGCGAGCATGCCGCCCATCACGCCGGTGCCGGCCGAAATGCGCGCGCCCGCGCCGGCGCCGTGCGACAGCGCGAGCGGCAGCACGCCGAGGATGAAGGCGAGCGAGGTCATCAGGATCGGGCGGAATCGCAGCCGCGCCGCCTCCACCGCTGCGGCCGACGCGGACAAGCCTTCTTCATGCTTGAGCACCGCGAACTCGACGATCAGGATCGCGTTCTTCGCCGCCAGGCCGAGCAGAGTCACCAGGCCGATCTGGAAGTACACGTCGTTCGTCAAACCCCGCAGCCACACCGCGGCGAGCGCCCCGAACGTCCCAAACGGCAGCGCGAGCATCACCGACAGCGGCAGCGACCACTTCTCGTACTGCGCGGCGAGGATCAGGAACGCCATCACGGCGCCGAGCGCGAGCACCAGGATCGAGGTCCCGCCCGAGCGCTTCTCCTGGAACGACGCGCCGCTCCAGTCGAGGCTGAACTCCGGCGGCAGCACTTCTCTTGCGATGCGCTCCACTTCGGCGATGGCCTCGCCCGAGCTCACGCCCGGCCGCCCGCCGCCGAGCACCTGCACCGCCGGGTAGTTGTTGAAGCGCGTCATCGTCCCCGGTCCGCTCGTGTACTCGATGCGCGCGAGCGAGCTCAGCGGAATCATGTCGTTCTTTTCGCTGCGCACATAGACCGCGCCGACGTCCTCGGGGCTGGCGCGCTGGCCCGGCTCGGCCGACAGCAGCACCTGCCAGGTGCGCCCGTACTTGTTGAAGTCGTTCACGTAGTAGCTGCCGAGCGTCGCGGCGAGGGTGCTGAAGATGTCGTCGAGCGGCACGCCCAGCGATTTCGCCTTTTCGCGGTCGACGTTCACGTAGAGCTGCGGCACGTTCGCGCGCCAGAAGGTGTTGACCATCCCGAGCTTCGGGCTCTGCGAGGCGGCGCCGATGAACTGCTGCGTCACCTCCCACAGCCGCTTGGGCCCGCCCTCCCCGCGGTTCTGGATGTAGAACTCGAAGCCGCCCGCGGTGCCGAGGCCGAAGATGGCCGGCGGCGGGAAGGCGATCGCCAGGCCCTCTTTGAGGTGCCCGGTCTTCATGTAGAACTCGCCGACCAGCGCGCCGACCGGCATCGGGCGCTGGTCCCAGTGCGTCTGGGTGACGAAGATCGTCGCCGCGTTCTCGCGGAACACGAAGCCGCCGGCGAAATCGAAGCCGGTGAACGCCATCACGTGCTCGTTGAACGGGTTGGAGCGGATCGCGGCGCTCACTTCCTCGACCATCTTGTCGGTGCGCGCGAGCGACGCGCCGTCGGGCAGGATCACCGGCGAGAAGTACCAGCCCTGGTCCTCGTCGGGCACCAGCGAGCCCGGCGTGATGCGCCACAGGAACCCGGTGAGCGCCACCATGCCGGCGAACAGCAGCATGGCGATGCCGCCGCGCCGGATCATCCAGGCCACCCCGTTCTCGTAGCGGTCGGTCAGCCGCGCGAAGCCGCGGTTGAACCAGCCGAACCAGCGATCCGCGCCATGGGTTTTCCCCCGCAGGACGATGGCGCACAAGGCGGGCGTGAGCGTGAGCGCGACGAAGCCCGAGATCACCACCGCGATCGAGATGGTGACCGCGAACTGCCGGTAGAGCTCGCCGGTCAGGCCGCCGAGGAACGCGATCGGGATGAACACCGCGCACAGCACGAGCACGATGGCGATGATCGGGCTGGTCACTTCCTTCATCGCCTTGACCGCCGCGTCGCGCGGCGCGAGCCCCTCCTCGGCCATGATGCGCTCGACGTTCTCCAGCACCACGATGGCGTCGTCCACCACGATGCCGATCGCGAGCACCATGCCGAACAGGGTCAGGGTATTGATCGAGTAGCCGAGCACGAGCAGCCCGGCCATCGTGCCGATGAGCGAGACCGGCACCGCCGCGAACGGGATGAGCGTGGCGCGCCAGTTCTGCAGGAAGAGGTACACCACCAGGAACACGAGCAGCATCGCCTCGCCGAGCGTCTTCACCACCTCGCGGATCGAGACCTCGACGAACATCGTCGTGTCGAACGGGATGGCGTAGGTGAGGCCCGCCGGGAAGCGCTGCGACATCTCCTGCAGGCGCTTGCGCGTCGCCTCGCCGACCTCGAGCTGGTTCGCGCCGGGCTGGAGAAACACGCCCATCAGCGTGGCCGGCCGGCCGTTGTACTTGCCGAGGAAGCTGTAGTCCTTGCCGGCGAGCTCGACGCGCGCCACGTCCTTCAGGCGCAGCAGCGACCCGTCGGCGTTGGCGCGCAGGATGACGTTCTCGAACTCGCTCACCTCGGAGAGCCGCCCCTTGGTGGTCACGCTGTAGGTGAGCTCCTGCTTGCCGGCGGTCGGCGTCTCGCCCACCTTGCCGGCGGCGAACTGCGCGTTCTGCTCGTTCAGCGCGTCGATGACGTCGCCGGGCGCGAGCTTGAGCGTGGCGAGGCGATCGGGCCTCAGCCAGATGCGCATCGCGTAGTCCTTGGCGCCGAAGATCTGCACCAGCGTGGTGCCGGGCACGCGTTTGATCTCGTCCAGCACGTTGAGCGTGACGTAGTTCGAGATAAACACGTCGTCGTAGCGCCCCTCGGGCGAGTAGAAGGCGATCACCTGCAGGAAGGCCGAGGAGCCTTTCTCCACCGTGAGGCCCTGGCGGCGTACCTCCGCCGGCAGGCGCGGCTCGACCTGCTTGGCGCGGTTGTTGACGTTGAGCGTCGCCTTGTCGATATCGGTGCCGATCTCGAAGGTGACCTGGATCTGCACCATGCCGTTCGCCGACGAGGTGGAGTTCATGTACAACATGCCCTCGACGCCGTTGATCGCGTTCTCGAGCGGCGCTGCGACCGTGGACTCGAGCACCGGCGCGGACGCCCCGGGATAGATCGCGGTTACGGTGACCACCGGTGGCGCGATCTCCGGGTACTGCGCGATCGGCAGCACGCGCATCGACGCGAGGCCGGCGAGGATGATGAAGATCGACAGCACGGCCGCGAAGATCGGCCGGTCGATGAAGAACCGCGAGAACACTACTTCTTCCCTAGAACCGGTTTTTCAGCTTTTGGCTCGGCCACCTTCACCGGCGCGCCGGGGCCGATCTTCATCACGCCGTCGACGATCACGCGCTCGCCGCCCTTGAGGCCCGAAGTGATGACCCAGCGGTCTCCAGACCATTGGCCGGCCTCAACGGGACGCGGCTGCGCGGCGCTTTTCTCATCGACGACGTAGACGAACTTGCCCTGCGGCCCCTCCAAAACCGATCGCTGCGGCACGGTGACCGCGTTCGGCAGGGAAGCGCCTTTCAGCACGACGCGCACGAACTGGCCCGGACGCAGCCCGCCGTCCGGATTGGGCACCTCGGCGCGCGCCTCGCGGGTGCCGGTCTGCGTCGAAACGCGCACGTCGGCGAAGTCGAGCTTGCCCTTCTGGCCATAGACGCTGCCGTCGGCGAAGCGCAGCTCGACCTCGAAGGCGCGCGGCAGCTTGAGGCTGCCGTCCTGCACCTGCTTCTGGATGCGCGCCTGCTCGTTGTCGGGAATGCCGAAATTGATCCAGATCGGATCGACCTGCACCACGCTGGTGAGCAGCACGTTCGGACCGGAGATCAGCGTGCCCTCGGAGGGCAGCGCGCGAGTGGTAATCCCCGAGACGGGCGCTTCCACCTTGGTGTACGCGAGATTGAGTTTCGCTTCGGTGAGCCGCGCTTGCGCCGCCTTGACGTCGGCGGCGCCGATCGTCTCCGCCGAGACCGCGTCGTCGTACTCTTTTTGGCTCACCGCCTTCTCGGCATAGAGCGGCTTCAGGCGCGCCGCGTTGCGCGTCGCCTGGTCGAGGCGCGCCTCCACGGCGGCGAGGTCCGCAACCGCGCGCGCGAGCGCGGCTTCGAACGGCTTGGGGTCGATCGTAAACAGCGACTGCCCTTTCTTTACCCGCTCGCCTTCCTTGAAGTTCCTGGAGACCAGGATGCCGGTGACGCGCGCGCGCACTTCGACCTCGCGCGAGCCGGCGGTCTGGCCGACGTACTCCCACGAGACCGGCAGCGCTTCCTGCGCCGCGGTGATTACGGTCACTTCGGAGGGCGGCATGCCGCCCATCGGGCCATGGCCGCCCTTGCCGCCTTTCTCACTGCCGTTGGAAGGACCGCAGGCCGCGACCACCGCCGCCGTCGACAGGATGACAAACCGTTTGAAACTCATGCGGAATCTCGGTTAGGACGCGCTGGGGGGAGCGCGGAATTCTAACGCCCGCGGTGGCCGCTAATATTGCAGGTGTAATGAATCCACGGGACGAGCTCGCTGCGCTCGGGGTGCGACGCGGCGGCGTGCTGCTGGTGCATTGCGCATTCTCGAAGGTCGCGCCGCTCGAAGGCGGACTCGACGGACTGATCGCGGCGCTCGCGGCGGCCGTCGGTCCCGCCGGCACCCTGGTCATGCCGAGCATGGCCGACGACGACGAGAGTCCGTTCGACCGCACGACTATGCCCTGCCGCCACGTTGGTGCGCTCGCCGACCGCTTCTGGCGCACGCCGGGCGTGCTGAGGAGCGACAGCCCGCACGCCTTCGCTGCACGCGGGCCGCAGGCCGAGCGCGTCACCCAGCCGCACCCCGTCGATGTCCCGCACGGCACGGACAGCCCGCCGGGCCGCGTGCTGGAGCTCGACGGCCAGGTGCTCCTGCTCGGCGTGGGACACGATGCGAATACCACCGTTCACGTCGCCGAGCACATCGCGGGCGTGCGCTACCGGCAGCCGAAGCACGCCACGGTGCTCGAAAACGGCAGGCCGAAGCGCTACGAGTACGGCGAGACCGACCACTGCTGCGAGAACTTCGCGCTGCTCGACGACTGGCTCGGCGACAAGCAGCGGCGCGGAACGGTCGGCCACGCCGAAGCGCGCCTCGCCCGCTCGCGCGACATCGTCGCGGCCGCGCTAGCGCGGCTGCGGGAGAACGAAACCGTCTTTCTGCATCCCGCGGGAAGCTGCGGGGAATGCGATCTAGCGAAAAGTGGGATCGACGGCGCGCAGGGAAAGTTCACTCATGGCGCCAGCATAGGGCGCCGTGGTTAACGCAATGCGGCGCGAGTGAAAACCGTTTGTTGCGGGCTTGTATAATCGTTTTCGTCTGAAGAGGCAGCCGAAAAGCGCAATGCGGGTGCTGGTCGTCGACGACGACCCCGAGATCTGCAACCTGCTCGCGGAGTACCTTTCCACGCACGGCTACGAGGTCGCGCTGGCCGATTGCGGCAAGGCGATGCGCGCCGAGCTCGAGCGCACCGTGCCCGCGGTGGTGCTGCTCGACCTCGGCCTGCCGGACGAGGACGGCCTGACGCTCGCGCGCTTCCTGCGCGAGCGCTACACCTGCGGGATCATCATGGTCACCGCCGCGGACGCGGTGGTGGACCGCGTGGTCGGGCTCGAGGTGGGCGCCGACGACTACGTCGCCAAGCCCTTCGATCTGCGCGAGCTGCTCGCGCGCCTGAGGAGCGTGCTGCGGCGCGTCGAGGCGAGGGAAGCGAGGTCTTCACCCAGCGGCGACCCGCGTGTGCCGGTAGGCAAATGCCGACTCGACCTGCGTTCGCACCAGCTCGCGGATGGACGCGGGCGCGAAATCCCCCTCACGGCGATGGAGTTCGACCTGCTGAAGGCGCTGGTTGCGCACCCGAACCAGGTGCTGTCACGCGACCAGCTCCTCACGCTGACGCGCAACCGCGAATGGGAGCCCTTCGACCGCTCGGTCGACATCCTGATCGCGCGCCTGCGGCGCAAGGTCGAGGACGATCCGGAGCGCCCGAGCGCGATCCGCACCGTGCGCGGCGCGGGCTACATGTTCGTGCCTTCTGTAAACCTCGCGTATAAATCGTAGCGCACAGGTAAAAACGCTGGCCGCGCCCTAGGCGCGGCGTAGACTTTCCGACGTGCTGCCCGGAGAAGGCCTGCAGCAGGTGCTCGACGCGAGCGAGCGCTACCGCGACATCTTCAACGCCGCGGCGGATGCGATGACGCTGCGCGACGAGCACTTCCGCGTAGTCGACGTCAATCCCGCGTTCGTCGGCCAGACCGGCTTCACGCGCGAGGAGGCGCTCGGCAAGAACTTCGTGCTCGGCGGCACCGCCGAGGCCGACGAGACGATCCTTGCGCGCCACCGCCGCGCGCTCGCCGGAGAGCCGACGGTGGCCGAGACCACCCGCATGCGCAAGGACGGCGTGCTGCTTGACGTCGAGCTGCGCTGCATCCCGATCCAGCACCAGGGCCGGCCGCACGTGCTCTACGTCGCGCGCGATATCAGCGAGCAGAAGCGTGCCGCCGAGGCGCTGCGTGCGAGCGAGGAGCAGTACCGCTCGATCTTCAACGCGGCGCAGGACGCGATGGTGCTGCGCGACGCGGAGTTCCGCATGGTCGAGGTGAACGCAGCGTGGAGCGCGGTCACCGGAATCTCGCGCGAAGAGGCAATCGGTCTCGACCGGGTGCTGGGCGACGACCCGCCCGAGTTCGAGCGCCTGCTGCGCGAGCAGCACCGCAAGGCGCTCGCCGGCGAGCGCAGCGCGTTCGAGGCAAGCCGCACGCGGCGCGATGGGCGCAAGATCGACCTCGAGCTGCACGCGCTGCCGGTGCAGTACCGCAGGCAGCCCCACGTGCTGTTCATCGGGCGCGACATCAGCGAGCGCAAGCGCGCCGAGGAGGCTCTGCGCGCGAGCGAAGAGCAGCACCGCTCGATCTTCAACGCCTCGCAGGACACGATGGTGCTGCGCGACGCCGAGTTCCGCGTGGTCGACGTCAACGCGGCCTACGAGGTGGTCACCGGGTGCTCGCGCGAGGAGACGATCGGCCAGGACCACGTGCTCGGCGCCGACCCGCCGGAGTTCGAGCGCATGCTGCGCTCGCAGCACCACAAGGTGCTGACCGGCGAGACCATGGTGCTCGAGACCGAGCGCATCCGCCGCGACGGCCGGCGCGACTGGCGCGAGCTGCGCGCGGTGCCGGTGCGGCACCAGGGCAAGCCGCACGTGCTCTACGTCGGCCGCGACATCGGCGCGCGCCGGCGGGTCGAGGAAGCGCTGCGCGCGAGCGAGGAGCAGTACCGCGCCATCTTCAACGCCTCGGCCGACGCGATCGTGCTGCGCGACGCCGAGTTCCGCATCGTCGACGTCAACCCGGCCTACGAGACGATGAGCGGCTACCGGCGCGACGAAGTGATCGGCGTCGACCGCGTGATCGCCAACCCGCCCGAGATGAACGAGCCGATCAAGGCGCTGCACAAGCGCGCGCTCGCCGGGGAGACCGTGTCGCTCGAAACGCGCAGCGCGAGCAGGGACGGCAGGCCCTCCGACTTCGAGCTGCGCGGCTTCCCGATGCAGTACCGCGGCCGGCCGCACGTCCTGTGGATCGGGCGCGACATCAGCGCGCGCAAGCGCACCGAGGAAGCGCTGCGCTCGAGCGAGGAACAGTACCGCGCGATCTTCAACGCCTGCGCCGACGCGCTCGTGCTGCGCGACGCCAGAGCGCGCATCGTCGACGTCAACCGCGCGCTGGTCGAGATTTCGGGCTACTCGCGCGAAGAAGTACTGAACCAGGACCGCTTCCTGTTCGTCGTCCCGGAGGACGTCGCGCTCGCCACGGCGATGCACCGCCGGGCGATCGCCGGCGAGTCGGTGCGTTTCGAAGCGCGCTGCGTGCGCAAGGACGGCACGCGGTTCGACGCCGAGATCTACTTCGTGCCGATGCCGTACCGCGGCGAGCCGCACGCGCTTTCGATGGCTCGCAATATCACCGCGCGCAAGAGGGCCGAAGACGCGTTGCGCTCGAGCGAGGAGCAATACCGCGCGGTGTTCAACGCCACCACCGACGCGCTGGTGCTGCGCGACGCCGAGCAGCAGGTGGTGGACGTCAACCCGGCGTTCCTCGCGATGAGCGGCTTCACGCGCGAGGAGGTGATCAGCCAGAAGCGCTGGTTCTTCGCCGGCCCGGAGATGGAAACGCTCGCGAAGCAAATGCACGCGCGCGTCATCGCCGGCGAGACCGTGCGCTTCGAGGTCTACGGCTACCGCAAGGACGGCACGCGCCTCGACGTCGAGATGCACGCGGTGCCGATGCCTTACCGCGGCAGGCCGCACGCGCTGGGCATGGCGCGCGACATCACCGCGCGCAAGCGCGCCGACGCGGAGCGCGCGCAGCTCGAGGGGCAGCTGCGCCAGGCGCAGAAGATGGAGGCGATCGGGCATCTCGCGGGCGGCATCGCGCACGACTTCAACAACATCCTCACCAGCATCCAGGGCTACGCCCAGCTGGTCGGCGAGCGCCCGGCGGCGGCCGCCGACGCCAAGCTCGCAAGCCACCTCGACCACCTGGAGCTCGCCTGCAACCGCGCGCGCGAGCTGATCCAGCAGATGCTGATCTTCAGCCGCGGGCGGCGCGGCGCGGCGCGCCCGGTGGCCCTCGCGCCGCTCGTGCGCCAGGCAATCCGCCTGCTGCGCTCGTCGCTGCCGGCCACCCTCGAGATCGTGCCCGAGTTCGCCGCCGGGCTGCCCGCGGCGCTGCTCGACCCGGTGCAGGCCGAGCAGGTGCTGATGAACCTGTGCATCAATGCGCGCGACGCGATGCACGGACGCGGCATCGTGCAGGTCGGCGTCGCGTGCCGGGAGCTGCAGGGCCTGGTGTGCGCAAGCTGCCGCGGCGCGGTGAGCGGCCGGTTCGTCGATCTCTCGGTCGCGGACGCAGGGCCCGGCATCCCGCCGGAAGTGATGGAGCGCATGTTCGAGCCGTTCTTCAGCACCAAGGAGACCGGGCGCGGCACCGGCATGGGCCTCGCCATCGTGCACGGCATCGTGCACGAGCATGGCGGCCACATCCTCGTCGACTCGAGCCCGGCGGGCGCGCGCTTCCAGGTGCTGTTCCCCGCCGTCTTCGGCCAGGAGGTGCCGGAGACTCCGCCCAAGCGCCGAACGATGCCGTCGGCCCAGCTTTCGGGACGCGTGCTGCTGGTCGACGACGAGCACATGGTCGCGCGCTTCATGCACGAGCTGCTGCAGGGCTGGGGATTGCAGGTGACGGCCCTCACCAGCGCCGTCGAAGCGCGGCAGGCTTTCACGCGCGGGCCGCAGGACTACGACCTGCTGCTCACCGACTACACCATGCCGCGCATGACCGGCCTCGACCTGGCGCGCGCGCTGCGCGCCATTCGACCGGCGCTGCCGGTGATCCTCTACTCAGGCTACACCGACGTGATCCCCGAGTCGGAACTCGGGGATGCCGCGGTCGAGCTGGTGCAGAAGCCGATCGACCCCGACGCGCTTCTCGCCGCGCTCCGGAAGCATCTCTAGGAAGCACGCCATGCGCATCGAACGACGGATTCCCTGCACGCCCAAGGACCTGTGGCAAGCGCTGATCCAGCACACCGAGCTTGCCGAACGCGGCGCGCTGCTGCGCCTGCCGCTACCGGGGGGCCTCTCGCCCACCGCCGCTGCGATTACCGCCTACGAATCGGAGAAGGTCCTCGAATGCGCCTGGGGCAGCGACGTGCTGCGCTGGGAGCTGCACGCGCACGACGGCGGCACGCTGCTGGTCTTCACGCATGCCGAGTGCTGCGCGCAATGGCTCGCTTGCCTCGACCACATCGAGGCGCGCGCCACCGGCGCGGCGGAGACCGAGGTGAACCTCTGACAGTCGTTCACGAGCCACGCAGTCATGCGCATCTGCTCGGCGTTCGACTTCATCCCCAAGGCGCGCCTTCGAACGCGCCGCGGAGGTTGACGAAGCGGCGGCGCGCGCGTAGCCGGCCGCAGCCTCGTCGGCGCTGCCACGCTAGCGCGTGCAGGTCGTCGTGCGTCAATCAAGGCTCCTGCGAAGCGGCGACCTTCTCCAAGTAGCGCACGAAGTCCGGGTCCTCGCCGCGCAGCAGCCGCGGCAGGCCGGAGCGAAAGTCGGGCCGCCGGCACCACTCGGCCATGTAGTCCTCCCAGGAATGCCAGCGCCGCGCCTGCTTGGGCGTCATGTCTTCCTCGTAGAGCAGCAGATAGGCGCGCTCGAAGAGCGAGACCAGCATGTTGAAGAGGATGAGTTGGCGCTCGCGCTGCTCCTCGGTCAAGGACCCGGCCGCGCCCGCGGAGAAGAGCTTCAGGTCCGGATTCTCGAGCGCCATCTTGAGAAAGTCCTGGTAGTTGTCGGACAGGAGCTGGTACACCGCCTCTTCCTCGTTCTCGCGCTCCCGGCGCTGCTCGTACAGGAACACGGCGATCGCGAGCGGCAGGCCGATCACCGTGACCACGTAGCTCAGGAGTTCCCAGGTCTCGAGCGACACGCGTCACATTATCAACCGCCCCTAGAGCGGGCGATGAACGCCGCGGGCGGATTGCATCTGTAGCGATCCGGCGGCAGCGCGCCTACAGTCGCACCGATGACCACGCCGCTCATCATGCTCGCGCTGATGATCGTGCCCTGGGTTGCGCGGCGCACGCACGCCGCCGCCGCGGTCGGGCTCGGCCTTCTCTTCCTGTTCACCGGCGCCGGCCACTTGCGGATCTTCGACCGCTTCGGCGCTTACGCCTGGCTCTACATCGGCTCGTTCGTCCTGGGTCTGGGCGCGGTCGCGATTGCGCTCGCCTTTCCGCCGATCGCGCGGCAACCGGCGTAATGGTGATCGAAATCGTGCCCTATGCCGAACGCCACCGCGAAGGCGTGATCGCCCTCATCCTGCCGATCCAGCAGACCGAGTTCGGCATCCCCGTTAAGCTCGGCGAGCAGCCCGATCTGCTCGACATTCCGGCCTTCTATCGGAAGGGGAACGGCAACTTCTGGGTCGCGCTGGCGGGCGCCGAAGCGGTGGTCGGCACCATCGGGCTGCTCGACATCGGCAACCGCGAAGGCGCGCTGCGCAAGATGTTCGTAGCCGCGCCGTTCCGCGGAGCGGCGCCGGGGGTTGGGCGCCGACTGCTCATCACGCTGCTGCACTGGTGCGGGATCCATGGCTTCAGCAACGTCTACCTCGGCACGACGGACAAGTTCATTGCCGCTCACCGCTTCTACGAGAAAAACGGCTTCGGCCCGATTGCGAAAGGCGAGCTGCCGCCCGCCTTTCCGCTGATGCCGGTCGATACGCGCTTCTATCGAATGGTGCTCGCCTCAGCCTCAGCCCACGGCACGGCCCAGCGCCGCGCGCGCGAGGAGGCGCGTTGAGTCGAGCGTCGGCAGCGGGGAATTCGCGTCGCTCAGGATCAGCGGAATCTCGGTGCAGCCGAGGACCACTGCGTCGCAGCCCGCGCGCTTCATTCTCTCGATCACGGCCTGGAAGTACTCGACGGCAGCCGGCTTGAAGACGCCGCAGACCAGCTCGTCCATGATGATGCGGTTGATCTCTTCGCGCTCGGCCGGTTCGGGGCGCACCAGCTCCTCCGGATAAACCGGTCCCGCCATCAGCCACTTCGTGCCCGTGAGCCCGATGCGCCGGTAGCCGAGCCTCCTTGCCTCCGCCGCCACCGCGTCGGCGATGTGCAGCCAGGG
>Ga0075430_100001478_pt1 | contig 19145 bp, 18 predicted proteins | sample RhiMetdeltSRZDD4_FD_75294 | JGI IMG/M metagenome (GOLD analysis project Ga0075430, IMG submission 75294) | Populus rhizosphere microbial communities from Tennessee, USA - Rhizosphere MetaG P. deltoides SRZDD4 | ecosystem: Host-associated > Plants > Roots > Rhizosphere > Soil | place: USA... | reverse complement strand
CAAGCTTCGGCGAGGTGTTCAGCCTGCCATTCCCAATAGCCCGATGCACTAGATCAAATTAGTCTATGCCATCACTCGTTGGTGGTTAGCCACAGACGTGAAGTGGCAACAGACACACCATCTTCTAGCAGCTCCGGAAATACGTAAAGAACATTTCGTTATCGAACAGATGACACAAGAAGCAAGCGAACCCTGTAGTCCTATCCACGACGGTTCTCTATTATTTTCTAATTCACTTTAATTAGAAATCTCTGTTAAAAAGTAATAACGAACCATTAAATCTGGGGATATGAATGCTTCAATCTGAATGTAATGCATAGCTTTTGTATATCACACAAAGAGGACGTGGACGGTATCTGCTCTGCGGCGCTCATCAAGGCTACCTTTGATATATCAAAAGTGATACTAGTGGACTACTCCAACCTGATTTCAAGGCTGGAGAAGGTGGAGACAATGTTTGATAAGATCGAGCAGTTATTCATATGTGATCTGGGCTTATCAAAAAAGAATGAACAGAGATTCACCGACTTGCTTCAGAGGATGGTTTCCACAGGTACGCAAGTTATCTATATAGATCATCATGATATCAGTAAAGAGACACTGCATGCCCTTAAGAAAGCAGATGTAACACTCATCCGTACGATTGAAGAGTGCACAAGCATGCAGGTTTATGCAAAGTATAGGAAAAAGCTACCCGACCAAGCAGCATTTTTTGCTGCAATGGGTGCCCTCACAGACTACATGGAAAACAAACCTGTTGCATCAACTATAGTATCCCAATTTGATCGCCAATTCCTCATGCTTGAGTCGACTGCACTATCATACATGATATCCTCAAGCCAACACGATGATGCTTTTCTTCTAAAGATAGTTGACACACTAGCCAAGATGAAATATCCTCATGACATCAAAGGTGGTTTTGACATGGCAGAAAAATATGCAAAAAAGGTAGCAAATGCGGCCGAGTCAATAAAGGAGTCAGTTGTAATATTGGATAATCTTGCGTATGCTCCGAGTGCTGTCGAGTTATCTTCAAGCATGGTAGTTAATTTTGTGCTTGGTTCTTCCGGCAAGCCTGCAGCCATTATCTATAAGCTAAAGGATGATGTCAAGTCGTACGTTCTATCCATACGGGGGTCTGCCGACTGCAAGGTACACCTTGGCAGATTAACAAATGATATCGCGTCAGATCTTGGGGGCAGCGGGGGCGGCCATGACCGAGCATGCGGGGCACTGATTCCAAAGGCCAATTTCCAAAAATTCATAGAGACTCTCAACAGAAAGATGGCTGATGATAAAGAGTATTCATGACATGAGCAGTTCAAAGCCGCTAGCATATATTCCGCCACTTCCTAACTTGGCGTATTCTTTCATATTTATCGCAGGAAATTATTCCATGAAAGCCTAAGTGGATGAGATATTCTCCTAGAATAGCTCTTAGACCTCTACTACTAAATCTATTTCAACGGCGCTATCAAGGGGCAAGCTACTCACACCCACCGCTGCTCTTGCATGTTTGCCTTTTTCGCCAAAGACACCTACAAGTAAATCTGAAGCACCGTTAATTACTTTGGGATGCTCGGTAAATGAAGGGTCGCAATTAATGAATCCTGTAATCTTAACAATCTGCTTGATCTTATCAAGGCTGCCAAGATATGACTTTAATTGCGCTAACGCATTTATTGTGCACAGGCGTGCAGCCTCTTGACCTATTGCTATAGAATCAACCTTACCTCTAAACTTGACTTGCTTGCCTTCAGTAGGGATCTGCCCAGCCACAAAGGCGAGATTGCTAGAGAGGACCACCGGCACATATGAGCCGGCCGGCTCCGGTGGAACTGGAAGATCAATACCAAGTGAAGCAATCTTTTCTTCTATCATAGTCTTCAACGGTCTTCAATTGGTTAATTTACTTTGCTGTGAAAATTCGGCTTTTTTTTGAAAGGTTCCTAACGGATTACTCGCGTGTGCTGTCCGAGTACAACAATAGTCCTGTTGTGCAGAGGATAGTGACGAATATTGATCTGAGTGCAAATCCGAAGACTGGGTAGACTTTAGGATTGATTTATACAATTAAATCTTCTCACTAGCAAGTAGACAATATAAGTTCTAATGCTAATTATTAACGATTTTATAGCGCTTGCCTTTATTCCTACAAAATTTGGTATTCTAGCTTCTACTGTGAATTATTTTTGTATCTTGCTTAACTGGCTCTAATGAATTTACTTAATTTTCTTTATACATTTATCAAAATTTCATATCTGGTGGAAGGCTAAGATGAAGTACGGTATTATTTCAGGGTCTGTTATGAATTAGTTAATAATTTCTCCTTGGATGGATTAGCACATAGTGGAGGCAAAAGATTATAGAACTACTAGCTCACACGCAGGTGCATATCTATGCAGCAGGACTTTTTGAGAAATTACAAACGGAAAACAAGAAAGTCAAGCCGCCTTTACTCCCGCGCTGTTAAAGTATTTCCAGGAGGCATAAATCACAATATTCGCTATTTTAAGCCATATCCATTTTTTGTCAATGGCGCAAAGGCTCAACAACTGCTTGATATAGACGGTAACAAATATACGGATTACTGGATGGGTCATTGGGCGCTCATATTGGGTCACTCTCCTAGAGCGATTGTTCAGTCGGTGGCCGAGCAGGCTAAAAATGGGATACTATATGGCACTGTCAATGCAGTAAGCATTGAGCTCGCAGAAACTATTCAGAAGCTAATGCCTATGGCAGAGATGATGCGCTTTTGCAGCACTGGCTCAGAAGCGACGATGTTTGCGATAAGGCTTGCTAGAGCAAGGACTGGGAGACGCATAGTTGCTAAGGCGATTGGCGGCTGGCACGGATTCAACACTACACTTTTGCAGACAGTTAACTATCCATTCGAGCAAGACGAAGGGCTGGGTTTAGTACAGGACGAAGGACAGTTTGTGGAGTCGATACCATTTAACGATCTAGATGCATCGCTCAAGGTCCTCGAAACAGTCAAGGATGATCTAGCATGCATAATTATCGAACCAGTGCTCGGAGGAGCAGGCTGCATTCCTCCAATCGATGGTTACCTCCAGGGTTTGCAGGAGTTTGCTAAAAAGAATGGCAGTCTTTTCATACTCGATGAAATTGTCACAGGCTTTAGGCTTTCTCTCTATGGAGCTGCAAGGATTTATGGGCTAGAACCTGATCTTTTTACTCTTGGCAAGATAGCAGGGGGTGGAATGCCCATTGGAGTTTTATGCGGCGACAAAGACATACTGTCGCTTGCTGATCCTGTAGCTAGGGCAGATAAAGATACACGCTGCGCAATAGGTGGCGGAACATTTTCAGCCAATCCAATGAGTATGACTGCAGGTATCATGACACTGGACTTTTTGAAAAGAAACAAACAACAAGTTTATAGGAAAATTGACAGGCTCGGGCGGATGGCAAGAAAGGGCCTAGCAAAATTATTTGCCGATTCAGGAATCCCGTGTCAGGTAACAGGTGTAGGCTCAATTTTTTCGACACACTTCGGCACGACTGCAGTTTTGAATGCAAGCGATGTCGCAAAATCCGATAGAGAGCTTCAAAGGGAATACCATCTAGCCCTTTTGGCGAACGATGGGATATTTTTTCTGCCGACTAAGATGGCGGCGATATCCTTTGCCCATGAAGAAAGAGATATTGGGAACTTACTAGATGCAACAGAGAAAATTATCACAAACACCAACCTCTTCAAGCAATTTGCATAACGAGACCTGCGTATATTTTGACTGATACTAGAAGTTGCACTAGATGCATTGAAGTCTGCCAAATAGGCAGTCTCACGTCAAATCAAATTCTAGAAGCCAACTTGTTCATTTAACTAAATTATTCTTTGTCCTATAGTTGAATAATAATCAGCTGTTCTCGATCTAAAACAATACTGTGGGGCATTCTTTCAATCATTATTTGGATATTCAATAGAAATTAAAGAAACGCTATAATGTAATTGCTTAAAGCTCCATCAATGCTTCTTCAATGCTCTTTCTGTCTTGAGCTGTTGGTACCTGTTCAAGGTACTTGGCTAGGTCCTCTTTGGCGCCTCTATTATTCCCAATTTGCAATCTTGCTACGGCTCGGTTCTTGTATAAGGGCGCAAACCGAAAAGAATTGATGTCAATTGCCTTGCTATAATATGCTTCCGCAAGAGAATAATCTTTTTCCTTTAGATAGTAGTTGCCGAGACCGCGATAGGCGAGATATGATTTTGGGTTTAGCTTGAGTGCATTCTCGTAACAAACGATGGCCTTGTCAGAATTTGCTTCATTATAAGCTCCTCCAAGAAGAACCCATGCCTGCGAATTATCTGGATCAATCTCTGTTGCTGTTTGTAATCGTTCAATGGCTTCGTTAATCTTTCCATCCTGTCTAAATCCTTCAGCTTCAAAGCAGACCCTGTTGGATTTGGCAAACTTTAATTCCTGATTCTTTAGAAGATCCTTCATATCTGAAGGAAGCATGATAATAGCAGTCATGTCATCCTGTTCCCAATCCTGCTCAAACTTCTGCTCTGGGATCGCGCCGACTGTGTCGGGTTCTGGGACATAGGTAAGGATCCTGCGCTCCTCGCTATTGTAGCCAGATACAATCATTGCATGCTGCACTGTTGCCTTTATTCCAGGCACAATTACAATAGGCGGTATGCCCTGATCGACTCGCTTTTTCAAATCGCTCATTGAGCTTTTGTAGATATAAGATTCAATACCATGCCTTTGTGCAAGCTCAATCCCGTGAATCATTGTCACCCCTCTTTCATTTGCAGCACCAGATGTAGGGGGAGATATATCTTCACCCCAGTATTTCAAGACAACATTCATTACAAGTGGTAAATCTGCACTGTCTTCATTCTTGCTAACAAGAGGCAAGCTAATGAAATGCTCCGGTTGGGATTCCAAGCTAATACTTTCTCTGTCTTGCAAGCAAATAAAATCCTTCTCATATCTTTAAGAAATTCTTTACAAGTTCTAGGCCGTCATCTCCGCTCTTTTCGGGGTGAAATTGTGTACCGTACATGGTCTTGTTGTCGTTGCAGACTATTTCATGCTGGCAGTACCTAGAGCTTGCAAGCGATACAAAATTTGATGGAAGTTTAGCAATACAATATCCGTGGCTCTCGTATACCAGGATCGAGTTCTTTTCTTGAGTCAGTGCATTTGTACTTAAGATAGAGACTTCAGTCATTCCTTGGATTTGCGCGGGCATTTTGCTTATTGAACCTCCAAGAGTAAGTGCTATTATTTCGGCCCCATAGCAAATACCGAGTAGTGGCTTACTTTGACACTGGCAGTATCTTATGATCTTAGAATTTATCATGTTTATTTGCTTGTTTTGTTTTCGCCTCCCTGAAAGTATCACCCTATCGCAATTGGTGAGATCTTTCTGGAAGACTTCGAGAAATCTCCTGTGAAAAAATCGCTCGTCTAGTCTGCCAAGGCAATCCAGTATATCGGGTGTAAAAGGTGATAGGTTGTCAACTACTAACACTGTCAATCTCTTTGTCCATCTGTATTGAGTTATACACTAATTCTTTATTATTACGAATTTCCTCGATTAATGTGCAAAATTACCGGACGTATCCCTTCCAGCTGGGTTAATGATTTATCCTAACTGCATCTAACCAGTGCTAATAATAACATGACCTGGGCTGAGCCTACCTAGATTGTTAGTACTTCGTCGAGCTGCTTAAAACCCCACCTATGCCACCATGTAAATTCAAGTTATCTTGAGTACGCTCAACTCTGCACCAGCGAACATTTACCAACCGTTCTTTTCTAAGCCCATTCTTGTATGGAGTTAGCTTCTGCGTGCGGTTGTAATGTTGGCTAAATCAACAGTCCCATTCGCAGACTGAAAAAAGTTATCAATGACAGTAGTCAAGATGCAGAGTTCAGGGTGGCTTTTAGCCACCTTTCCAAGCCTGAGTATAGTGCGCAATCACCTCAAATTGAAGCGGAGAAAAGGTTGCAACTAGTACTGTGACCTGCTAGACTGCGTTTTAGGCCCGTAGTCAGTACTTATTGCATTGCGAATGATAAATATCGTAGTAGCACCTTTTTTCAGATGCGATTTAGTTTGCTTCTGCTAGCCTTTTGCACATTAGATAAACTGCTGCATATGCGGGTACTTCAGCTGTCTCTTTTGAGATATTGAATGTATTCTTTTTTAACCTCACCTTAACTGGAGTCTTAACCCTGATGTTTATCTTGCCATCAGCAAGGAGACATGCATCGACGAAGGGGTCAAAAGAATTGAGATTGGTGCATTTTATCTTTGAGAGACCACTCTTGCTGTTTAGTGTTCCAGGCATCCTAAAGACCCTATGAACGTCCGTCGTTACCTGGGGATCTATCCTGACTCCCATGACTTTTGCTAATTTTTCCAATTCAACCTTGAATGCATCATAGCCGCCTAATTGATTGACAATATTCCTGAACTTGATTGCAGTTGTCATGTCGATCTTCAGCTTCTCTGCAATCCTCCTTCTCCAGCCATATGCAAGCCCACTTTTGGGGAATTTTATTAAAAACAGGTCTTCCGTATTGGTCTTTCTTACCCCAATACTCTCCAACGTAAGTCCAGTTCCAGATAGGTAGCTCACAAGGTCTGAGCGAGCTTGTGGATCTAGCGAAACAAATCCATTATCATTTATGTGTACATGAAAGCCATTGTTGCCGGAAAAGTAAGTAGTAATAGCACTGCGCTCCAGACCGATGTCAAATAGCAGATAGTCAATTAAACGTCTAGCTTCTATTTTGGACCCGTCTATACACTTGCTACAAGGAATAGACACATAATCCGACTTGTTGGAACCGCAGGACGAGCAAGAGTATGCCCGCTGTTCTTCATGTGTAGGAGGAGATGCAGCACCGCATTGTGTGCACACAGCATACGAATGAGATGGAACGCAAGGCATCCTCAGATCTTTTCCGTCAATATCAAAAATTAGGTCTGCCCCAAGCCAGCGCTTCTCCTGCATGGGTTGTCCAGTCGGAAATTCATAGTACGCATTTGAGCAATAAACATCAGAGGGGGCTTCTCTAACAAAGACAGCATCAAGCTCCTTCATACTCTTGAATGATAGATGTCTAAGCATGCCTTGTTGTCCGAATTGCATATAACCAAACTCACGCTGCTCTATCTTAGATGGTTCTTCGAGGGACTTTGATTGATAGAAATAATATTCTCTGAATGCCTTCTTTAATGCTGAGATTGTCTTGGCTGCAGAGTTATCCTCTCTCACTTCTTCATCCTGCCAAACTGAATTGGATTTATCAGTGTGTCGCATTGGGCAGTCGCAAAGCAAAGATTCTCATTTCTGATCTTATCGCATGAGGGAACAGAATATTTGATGTGACTTCCTTTCATCCCAGCCAAGTGCTCGACTTGGTATCTCGTTATTTTTTCATTAAAATCAGGAGCATTTTCAAACATAAAGACAATTTCATCTAAGGGTTTGCCAATGGCTAACATATATGTGGCAAGCATTACACGTGCGGAATGGGGTAGGTTATCGCCCTTATTCATCACTTCAAGTGCATGCTTGATGCACGGTGGGTACTCTGTTATGACCGGTGAGAGTCGCCGTTCATAGCGTGATAGGAGTTTTTGCCGTAATTCGTCAGCTTTTAAATTTATGCTCTGAGGCAAAGTAGGGAGAGTCATCGCTCTGACTTTGTCATATATGAGCACAGAAAGTTCATTTCTAATCAGTCTAACTGTCTCATCAGCATCAAGATAAACATAACCTTTATGCACAAGTCTGTTTATCAGTTTCCATTCCTGTTCATGAAAATGAGATGCTCTTGCCAGATAGTCTATAACCTTGACCTTGAAAAGACGCTGATCCTCTGATACAACTATCCTCAGTTTGAATAGATCTTCAAAGATTTTCATAATGAGGGAGCCATTCTTATTTTCATTCTGTTTTCTTAGATCCTCTGTGAGGAACTTCTCTGCCCTTCTTGCTTCTGCTAGCGCAAATTTTCTCAGGACTTGATCCATTCCAATTGATTTGACGATTACAAGAGAGATAAGGAAAGTAAGGATCTCAATTTCATATCTCTCTAACTTATCGTATATCTTCCCGTCGACCTCAATTTGAACACGCTCCGCGGCTCGGTCTATGATATACTTCATATCAGGCCTTTCGAGCTCTTCCCAACCAAAACCCGACTCACGCAGGTACTCGCCTGCTTCATTCAAAAAAGGATATTTGGCTAAATCACTGCCGGCCATTTTTATAGAAGCCAAGTCCCCAATTATGATATAGCTCTTCTACCATAAAAACTCCATTACAATAATCTTAAAGTAGCAAAAATTATCTTCTTATCAAAACCATGGGCGTAAGAGTGGGTTTTCATGTTTCAATATCTGGTGGAATATCAAATTCCGTAAATAATGCAAAAAAATTAGGTTGCACTGCGTTTCAAATATTTACTCGAAATCCTCGAGGTTGGGGAGTAAAACCAATACTGAGAAGCGAGGTTTTCTCGTTTAAAAACAAGCTCGCTGCAAGCGGGATCGAGAGGACATCGGTAGTCGTGCATATGCCATACCTGCCAAACCTCTCAGGACCGCCAGGCGAATTTTATCAAAGATCCGTAAAGACCCTCAAAGAAGAGATGCAAAGATGCGAATTGCTTGGAATATCGTATCTCATTATCCACCTTGGAAGTCATATGGGTAAGGGATCAAAGAGTGGGATTGACCAGCTTATAAACGCCCTAAGTACTGCCTGTGCACACAGTAAGTCTCCAAATGAAGTCGTGGTTTTATTGGAAAATAACGCAGGTTATAGGAATAATGTGGGCGGCAATCTTGAAGAGCTGCGCCTCATCCTCGATAAACTTAACAACTCGGAGCGATTTGGCCTTTGCATCGATACCTGCCATCTTTTTGCATCTGGCTATGACCTACGTACATATGAGAGTGTAAATGAGGAAATTGAAAAAATCGAGAATATCATTGGCCTTCAAGCCTTGAAATTCATCCACTTGAACGATTCAAAAGGTATGCTAGGTTCAAACCTGGATCGGCATGAGCATATCGGTCTTGGATCTATCGGTAGAGGGGGGATTGCAGCTTTTATTAACCATGCCGCGATTAAGGCACTGCCGATAATTATGGAGACACCAATAGACACACGGAGAGGAGACGAGGAGAACCTCGAGATCGTTTTAGATATGATGAATAATTCCAAATAAAAAGCATGAATAGATAAATTACTTGTTAAGTCTATGAGATTCAACATTAGTTGAGCCTTCATAGTAAGTTACGATTAGTGGATCGTCGAGGTTATAAGGACAACCCTGAATGCTCTTTGGTTGACCATCTGGAGTTTCTATTACACATACATCTCCCTGTTTTATTAACACATTGACCTCTTCAGTCACAGTCTGTCGGAATAAGATCTCACCAAGAGGGAACCCCTGTATCATCTGTATTAGCATGAATGCTCCAAAGAATGCAAGACCAAACAATATAGCCAGCTTCTTTGTTGAAATCCTCGCAAACTCTGATGAGTCGGACTCATAGGCCATATGCTACTCTGTTGGATCATTTCTAAAAAACTTATGGGAGTCATCGAGAAGTCTTTGCAGCTTTCTCAATCGCTTCTTCCTGTTCATACCATTCATCAAAGTAGGCCATCAGTAGATGAGCTGCTAATTCTTCCTTTGTGTGATCAGCCTTCAGATGAACTGCCAAATATTCAGGCGCAAAGAATAGGTTGCAGATATAGCAGAACGGATTTCGTTCGTGCTTTTTTAACAAGTTCTGGTAAGAAACTAAGTAACCGCATATATAAGAGCTCAGTTGTGAGGATCCTGAAAAATAGACAGTAGGAACTACCCTATTCCTTAAATCATAATGGTTCATTTCATCTAATCTAGCCCTAGCTGGTTCTTTGAAACGTGTCAAGCTGCAGGTGGATAAATTTGATCTGAAGCTTTCTACAGGATATTATCGTATTCGAATTGCCTCCTAAACTTCGACAACAACTATGCGTTGGTCTTTTTGCGTTATTCAAAATGCCATGTATATTGTCAGAATTTACTGTATTAGTCTCTATTAATGGTAACCACTACGTATTGATTCGCAAGAATAATTAACAAAAAAATTCAAGTCAGTAGGGGTTCTATTACAAACTCACTATCTATAATGTTTTGGTAAAAACTGCTGAGATTCGAGAATCCTCAACATAGGTATCTGAGCCCCCATTTGAATATAGAATATAAAACAAATTATAAGGAGGTAGACAAGAAAGTCTCACTACTCATATGGTTTTTGGCAGGGACATACGGCTTGCGAGGATATTGAATGAGGGCAAAATGCTGTGCATTCCAATGGACCATGGCATAAGTAATGGCCCAATCAAAGGTCTAGAGGATATCCACAGTGTAATCTATGAATGTTCTTCTGCCGGACTGACCTGTGTCCTTGTTAATAAAGGGATAATCAAAAGTATGCCACGGCCTCCAAATATTGGATTGATCGCACACTTTTCTGCTAGCACTTCTATTGGCCCAGCGCCAAATAGAAAGATATTGATTGGAAGTGTTGAGGAGGCCATTAGGCTTGGAGCGGATGCAGTTTCTCTCCATATTAATATCGGTTCAAAGGAGGAGCCAGAAATGCTTCAAAAGCTCGGAATGATATCTGATAAGTGTGACGAATGGAGCGTACCTCTCGTAGCTATGATGTACCCCCGAGGAGAGAATATTAAGAATCCACACGACCCAGAGATTGTGGCGCACGCTGCCAGGGTGGGGGCCGAATCCGGAGCAGATGTTGTAAAAGCGGTATATACAGGCGATCCCGCTTCATTTAGGCGAGTTGTGCGAGGTTGTCCTGTCCCAATAGTAATCGCTGGAGGGCCCAAGGCCAGCACAGATAAGGAAATCTTGGAAATGTGCGAGGGTGCAATGACGGCGGGGGCAAAGGGTGTGACATTTGGCCGCAACATCTTTCAACACAAAAATCCGCCCGCGATCGTCCGCGCACTATACAAGATCATAATGGAAAAACGAAATGTTAGAGAGGCCATGAAAGAACTTGACTGATTTTAGAACAAAACAACTGATTGTAAAGCCAATAGTGGCGAAAGAATCTTCTATTGGACAATTTCTCTCCAAACTAAAGGGGAAGGGTGACTTCATGCTCAACATGGACCCTAAGTTAGCCGCTGGGACTTTCCGGACCATATATGACTCCGACGACGCAGACATCGTCATTTGCTCGAGTTTAGATCAGTTGAGTTCCCTTAAGTTGTCAGGCAAGAACGCAGCTTACTACAAGAAAGTCATGAGCGAACTTGACATCGACGACATACAGAGAGCGTCGGAGAGCGGAGCAGAACTCGTGATCGTCGAAGCACCAAATTGGAAGATAATCCCGCTAGAAAATATTATTGCCAAACTTCATAGCTCTAAAACAAAAGTTTTCGCTACTGCAGAGAGCTCTCAGGAGGTTGCTATGTTATTTTCAGTACTTGAGCTGGGAGTCGACGGAGTGATCTTATCCACAGATAGCGAGGAGGAAGTTGAGAGGGTGAGACAACAGCTAACTGCTGTAAGATTCCCAATCTCCTTTGCGAGGATAATAGAGGTAAAGGACGTCGGAATAGGGGAGCGGGTCTGTGTAGATACTGCATCCATGATGAGAATGGGAGAAGGCATGTTAGTAGGTAGCAAATCCAATTTTATGCTTTTAGTGCATAATGAATCAATAGGCTCATCCTTTACCTCGCCTAGACCTTTTAGAGTAAACGCAGGGGCAGTGTACTGTTACACAATAGTGCCTAGTGGAACTACACGCTATCTCTCTGAGATTGAATCGGGAAGCGAAGTCTGGATCGTTAATGAAGAAGGAGTCGCAAGAAGTGCCGTCGTTGGCAGATCAAAAATAGAGACAAGACCTCTCAGATTAATACGCGCTGAGATTGACGGTCAGCAAGGCACTGTCATTTTGCAGAATGCTGAGACGATCCGTCTGATATCTAAAGATGGAAAATTGTTGTCAGTCACAGAAGTAAGAACCGGTGATCAGGTGCTGGGCTATGCCAAGCAAGCCCAAGGACGCCACTTTGGGATGGAAGTTGATGAATTCATCGTAGAAAAATGATCCCCCGCTTCTGCCTCTTCTTTTCCTAGACTAAAAAGCTGTTCCGCAGCGGCATGCAACTACCCAACTTGAGTACCTCAAGGCATCATGTTATACTATGCTGTCTGCCATAACGTCATAATAATTGACTGAAATAGATTTTAGTAGTAGGATAATTTACACATTGTTAATTAGCCAATCTTCTAAGTTGCGCTAGCGATCTCGTCCTAGGTACACCTCATGTGTATTCATCCTAATGCTTGCAAGACTTTCAACTTGGAGCTCAAATTGCAATACTGCTTCATCCTAGACGCTTCTAATATTCCTATAGCGCGAGCTTCACCGAGTGTCCAATATCAGTTGAATCTGCATCGACCTACAGCATGTTTAAGTGAATGAGGCTTTTTCTCTGTCCAACATGTTAGTCTGATATACTCCCTGCAGAATTTAATGAACAAAGCACTATTGAACTTGTATGTTTACTGTCATGTATTCTAGTGTCACGATGTTCTAAAAGAACATCCAGATTGCTGCATCAAAGTTACCATTGCAGGAACGAAGGGTTATTTTTATAAGTGGATATTTTTGGGTTGACAGAATGAAGATAAGTTTATGCTTGCTCATTAAACGCCAATTATGTCAGATATCCTCATGGGATGACTCCTTTGAGCCAGAAATAGAACGTTCCTGACGCAGGGCAGCCGTGGGGGAAGATGAAACTGAATCATGTGACAAACTCCTTAAATATTTTCATGCCTTATATGAAAAGCACCCAAGGTCTCACAGAACGAGGGCGTATTTGACACATTGAGGCTGGTGCAAAGGCTACAGCCCAAAAGGTGTCATGCTCCGTTAGAGGCATGGGTTGAGAATACGTCAAGGAGAAGTAAAAGGAGAAGTACAAGAAATAGATGGACTAGGACTTGGATTTTGGGCTCCAGTTTTGAGGTTCGTCTTTCTTCTTCTTCTCCTTGCTTTTCCTTGCGATTCTTTGCTTCCTGACTACGCATAATTTGACTGCTCTTCTTATTGTAGGTTTTTTGTAGCGCACGAGATAAAAGGCTCCCAATGACCATTGATGGTTAATTGACATTGCTTTACTTCCTTCGCATTTTGACTGTGTAGTCCAATTCTCCTCCTCAAAAGTCAAATTTATGAGGTGCAATAATATAATCTCCGGCAGTGAATTATACATTAGCTGAATTGTGCAAACTTTTGTTGAAAACTTGATGTTCGTATATCCAAAGAACTTTCAATGCGGCCAAGTTATCAAGAAAGCTACGATGAAGACAAACTGAATTGCGTCAAATGATTGACACAAAATGTTTGTCATTACTCAGGCAGATATCAACCAAAAAAAGAGTAAACGCCTCTTGCAGTGAGCTCGCTTTTCTAAGCTCAAGCAATGATTTCTTTTTAGTGACTTGTTTATTACTTTAAAGTATCGGGTCTTTGGACCAATCACTGGAACATGCATACAGAATCAAATCATGCTCGTCCAAGAAGAGGTTACTAACCAAATAAGTTTAGGCAATTGCAAGGACATACTTCAGCAACTCCCTCAGAATTCTGTCCAGTTAACAATAACTTCACCCCCATATCGAAATGCAATTGATTATGACATCCATGCATCAGGAAGCGGTGCTTACTATCGTGGAAAGTTAAACGTGGATACGAATGATTATCTTAATGATATGACAGACATCTTTGGTGAGAAAGTCTATCATGTCACAAAGGAAGGCGGCTATTGTTGCATTGTCATAGCAAACGAAGTTGTTAATGGTACGATATTACCTTTACCTCATATGCTGCTGTCCCGGCTTGTCCAACCTTTTGGGAAATGGAATCTTCATGAGGAGATCATTTGGCACAAAGTGACGGGTGGCACAAATAGATATGGATCCTTCGTTATCCATCCATATCCAAAGTACTATCGTGCAAACATTATGCATGAGTTCATTCTGATCTTGCGTAAAGGGGATGTCAATACCGGCCGTACTAAAAAAGTAGAGATCCTACCCGCAACACATGAGGAGTGGACCAGAGAAATAGCCAACTCTGTCTGGCATATAGCCCCAGTACCACCAGGTTGCATTGATCATCCCTGCCCGTTTCCAGAAGAAATCCCATATCGCCTGATGAAACTTTATTCATATGAGAATGATCTAATACTAGATCCCTTCAATGGAAGCGGACAGACTACCAAGGTGGCCTATCATTTTGGGCGTCGCTACCTAGGGATCGATTTGGTAACAGAATATGTCGAGCTAGCCAAATCCCGGATAGAAAGAGAGCCTGTTCACATACGAAACGAAGCCCTCATAGCTAATTGGAGAAAAATTCCGTCACACTTTACAAAGAGAGGGTAGTTCAACTATCGCTTAATTAGTACATAATTGTCATGGAAGCAATAAATAAAAAGCTCAAGAGAGTGCCTCTCAGTATTTACGTCACACTTTTAATAGGATGGTATGACTAGACATACCCATGTCAGCTGCAACTGCAGGGTCCAAAAGTCCTAGGCAGCATCGATGTACCATTTGTGGTAGGGTTTTTGAGTCATCAGATCTATTAGAAGCACATAAGAGAATTGACCACGGCACACATAGTTCTCCCCCTGCAGGCGTAGGCTAAAAAACAATTAATTCTACCTTGTAGCATGGTCAGTAGCTTGCCACCTAGGGTATGTGTATCCATAGCGCCAGATGACGCACATTCCCTTCTAAAAAATGCAGATCAGGCCTTTAGCCTTGGAGCTGATTATGTAGAAATCAGGTTTGATTTTGTTAATCCAGATCTCCTACCTGAGGCCCTACAGGCTGCAAGGCGCGTCAAAGATAGATCAGTTTTTACTTTGAGAACAAAAACTCAGGGAGGGATGTTTGCTCGTAGTGAAAGAGATCGATTGCAGTGGTTGCATAAGCTTGCAGAAGAGGAACCGATGCTACTTGATATCGAACTTGATACGCTACAGAAAAATGATGATCTCGCAGACTATCTGGAAGATAAGAGGAATCCTGTGCTCGTGTCCTGGCATGACTTCGAGACAACCCCTCCAATCGATACCATCTCTGATCGTCTTTCAGAGATGAGAACCTATAGTAATCATGTCAAGATTGTGACTACTGCACGTAGCATCGACGACTCCTTGAGACTATTGGAGTTGTACGACACGGCCATCGGGTTATATCCAATCTTTTTTGCTATGGGTGAAGCAGGTGTACTATCAAGGATATTATGCACTCTAATTGGCAACGCCCCATTTACTTATGCCAGTTTGGACAAAGCACTTGCACCAGGACAATTGACAGTACAGCAGATGAAGAAATTGTACGACAAGATTATCAGAGGCTCCAAGATGTAACTAAACTCTAACTGTAATATCTCAGCGATGTTATACGATGATAGGGCAACAACATGAATCACACAGATACGCAATTCTGATTGACTTACATAGTGTGCAGATCCTTTTGTAATCACTATTGATTGATCCCGACATTGATCCCATCAAGCGATTTCTTCCACGGTATATATGTAATAGGCTGTAAACATTTGTTGTATTCAATGCAAGTTTCAACAAAGACTTATTGCATCATAGGAGACCCAATACATCATTCTCTTTCACCTGCCATACAGAATGCAGCTTTTGCAGCAAAAGGTCTCAACTGTACATATATTGCGTTTCGAGTATCACAGCATGAGCTTAAAGACTCAATTGAGTCCTTGCGGAGCATAAATATTGCAGGTTTTAATGTCACAACCCCTCATAAAACAGAAGTTCTGCGACATCTGGATGAATTAGACACTACGGCAAAGAAAGCATCAGCAGTAAACACCGTTAACAACATGGAGGGTATATTTAGAGGTTATAACACCGACGTATATGGCTTTATTGAGCCCTTGCGCAGACGCCATGTTGATTTTAGGGGAATGTATGTTCTCCTCATTGGCTCAGGTGGGGCCGCAAGGGCAGTAGTTGTTGCTCTTGCAGAAGAGAACGCTATAGCCAATCTCATAATTGCAAACCGAGATATCAAGCGAGCAAACGAACTTGCCACGCTATGCGCGGGGCTTGGGATTAAGTGCCAGGCTATACCACTCGATATGACAACAGATGTTTCTCCTACATGTGATTTGATAATTAACGCAACAACAATAGGAATGAATAATGAACCTAGCCTAATCGATTATCATCATATCCAAAAGGGAAGTATAGTTTATGACATAGTGTACCGCCCACTCGTGACAGACCTTATTGAAAATGCCAAGCATGCCCAAGCAAGTGTGATTTATGGATATGAAATGCTTATCGAGCAGGGTGCGAAGGCATTTGAGATATGGACAGGATTGCCTGCTCCTAGGGATGCAATGAAAAAGAACCTGCTTGGGATCTTTGGTGAGCCGACATGACGACAATGGCTAAAAAGACCAGAGCAATAGTGCACGGAGCAATTTCAATAGTCAACGCCATTGCTACTGGAAAGGGGTCTGCACTTGGGATATCGCTCAAGGCTACGGCTGAGGCTCAACTTCAATCGGGCCACGGCATTAAATTTACAACAGGCAGAAATGGTGATAAACTAATAAAAAATATCATCCAAAAGACTATACCAAAAGATACAATCGAAGGCAACATGATAAGTATAACGGTCGATTCTGAAATCCCAATTGGATATGGTCTCAAGAGCTCCAGTGCGGTTTCGAATGCTGTTGCGCTTGCTTGTAGTAGGCTGGCACGGGAAGCAGAAATTGATGATTATGCCATACTCAATGCGTCCACTCTCTCATCCCTTGAGGCCAAAGTGTCACTGACTGGAGCTTACGACGATGCTACTGCCTGCTACTTTGGTGGCTTTACTATTACAGATAATTACTCCAGACGACTAATCCACAAAGAGAAGGCGCCAGATAACCTTTACGCGATCATCCTGCTGCCCACAGAGTCTTCAAGAGGGGATATCCGTAATCTCAGAAACTTCTCCGACTTTTTCATTGATGCTTTCGAGTTAGCCAAGTCGGGCCAGTACTGGAAGGCAATGAAGCTCAACGGAGTTCTTGCATCTGCAGCCCTTTTGTCAAGTTACAGACCCACACTGGACGCGATGGAGCATGGTGCGCTTTCTGCCAGCATATCAGGTAATGGCCCATCTATAGCCGCTGTAGGATACGAAGATACAGTTGAACACGTTGTTGAAGCATTCTCTAAATTTGACGGAAGGATAATTGTTTCCAAAGTAAATAACGAAAAGGCGAAAGTGAATATTGTAAATGACTAGCATAGTAGTGAGAAGGTCTAGGCTAAATGGAACCTTGCGTTGTCCATCAAGCAAGAGTTACAGTCATAGGGCGATAGCAATATCCTCGCTTGCTGATGGACATTCCACACTGACCCATGTACTCCTCGCCCGGGATACTCTGGCAACCATAGCGGGTTGTAGCGCTTTCGGAGCAGAAATAAAGTATGATGCTGCAGACATGGAGATACATGGCCGTGCACACTTTGAGCCCCCTGAGAATGTAATTAACGCAGAGAACTCTGGAACCACAATAAGGTTACTAACTGCTATGTCGGGCCTCGTAAGAACTGGGTACACAGTACTGACAGGAGATGAAAGCCTACGGACTCGTCCCATGCAGCCATTGCTGGATGCTCTCCAAAAGCTAGGCGTAGAGGCTTATTCAACCAAGGGAAATGGAACGCCGCCTATCATAGTAAAGGGTGGTGGAATAAAGGGCGGTACGACGGTCGTTGATGCTGGCATCTCAAGTCAGTTCGTATCAGCTTTGCTTCTGACAAGCGTCTATGCTGATTCAGAGACCACGATAAAGGTACGAGGAAACCTCGTGTCTAAACCTTATGTTACTGCTACGCTTGCGACGATGAAGTACTTTGGGGTCTCTCTCGATCATAGTCCGAACATGTTGGAATATTATGTTAAAAATGCAAGATACCGCAGCGCGAAATTTGATGTACCAAGCGACTTTTCTACCGCTGCACTCATACTTGCAGCTAGTGCGCTCGCTGGAGAAAAAGTTAGGGTAACTGGACTCAACTTTGAAATGCCTCAAGGAGATTCGAGGATTTTAGAGATCTTGAAGGAAATGGGATCTGTGATAAGAGTAGATAAAGCAGAGGGAGAGGTAACTATCACATCTGTGGATAGGCTAGAAGGCGGTGACTTTAACCTATCTGACACTCCCGATCTTCTGCCGGTTGTTTCAATACTTGGACTCAAAGCTACAAGTCCTGTCACTATAACAGGTGTAGCTCATGCTAGGGTAAAGGAAACGGATAGGATATCAAACATTGCAGGCGAACTCCTGAAGTTTGGAGCAGACATCAAGGAGTTTCATGATGGGCTAAGAATAACTGCTCCGCCGGTAATGAGAAATGCATCGCTAGAAGCGCATAACGACCACCGACTTTTCATGGCATTCACCATCGCCTCTATGATGACTGAAAAATCAATGGTTGCGGGGGCCCAATCCGTCGACGTCTCTTACCCTAATTTTATTTCTGATATGAAAAGCATCGGAGGAATAATAGCACCCGCTCCAGATAGAGAATAACAAAAAGCCAATATATAGAACATGCTCAATTGCTCTCAATAAAGATGGTTGGTAGTATGATAGGAGAGAGGTTTGTCGCCATGAGCTTCGGCGAAAGCCATGGAAGGTGTGTGGGCATAATTGTGGACGGTTGCCCCGCCGGCGTGCCTTTAAATGAAGCAGACATACAGCGATTCCTTGACCTGAGAAAGCCGGGTCAGTCGATTATTACCACCCAAAGAAAAGAAGAAGACAAGGTAGAGATTCTATCAGGGATCTTCAATGGGTTTACCACGGGAGCCCCCATTTGCATGATTATATGGAATCAAGATTCGGATGCAAAGCCTTATGATATTATAAAAAATATCCCTCGTCCTGGCCATGCCGATTATCCTTCCCTGGTAAAATATGGAGGTTTTGCAGATTACCGCGGAAGTGGAAGATTCTCTGGAAGGTTGACGGCCACT